>ERZ779626.162-NODE-162-length-45108-cov-7.119082_pt1 | contig 45108 bp, 36 predicted proteins | sample MGYA00514209_ERZ779626 | MGnify/ENA primary metagenome ERZ779626 (study PRJEB29562, sample SAMEA4376713) | mouse gut metagenome | isolation source: Cecum | study: EMG produced TPA metagenomics assembly of the A DSS colitis mouse model was used to assess the...
GGCAGAAAAGAATCGCCAAAAGATACGATTATCAGAATGCGCAGAATCTTTCCATATTTGCCGCAAGTCCCCCAGAGGTTATCTGTATTAACCGCAAGTCCTGCAGCACTTGTATAGATGGCAAAGAGTGGTCAGCCGAACGTAACTGCACTCACGAAATATTGTTTATAATACCAGAATCAAAAGCAATTTTTTTAATTTGTTCAAAAGCCGCTTTTTTCTTTCTATAGATTGTTGAATCCGGATCTCGCTTTTTATAAACATAATCCATAAGGGCTTTAATAACGTCTAAATCCTCTATTTGCGCGTAATCGATGCTAAATTCCGTGTTGATTTCTTTTTCGCTTTTGCTTAATTGTCTGGTTGAAAACAATTGGCCATTTGGCGTTATAGCATTCACAAAGTCATCATCCTTTATTTCTTTAATGATAATGACAGAAAAAGTCCTTAAAGCTCGCCCCAAACTATATAGCGGAAGGGAGCTTTCAAGAATCAAAAACATACTGTCATGGTTAATCTCCAGTAATTTTAACGTTTTAGGGTTTTGCATTTCATATGAACGGTTATTGTATCGTTGTATCGCATCCTGAACAATGCCAAGTTTGTCTTGTAAACTAAATTTTTTTTGAGTTGTGGCCAGCTGTACTTCTATTTCATATATATATGGCATTTTGTTCTCTCCTTGTTCCCATATGCTTGTGTCATGTATGGACTAAAGAAATATTTTTCCATGCTGCAATTATATCTATCCATTCCGCTGCAAAGACTGATTTGTCGATTACCTCAAGACTTCTCCCTAAGGAAACAAGCCCCACAAGCCATCGCCTCATCCCGTCAGTCCTTCGTCATTAATCTGCCAATGACCATATCGCTTACCACCGATACGTTCAAGCCGCCCTAACGACTTCAATTCCTCTATCTTTCTTTGTACAGATCTTCTTGCCACACCAAGACGCTCAGCCATTTCACTTTGTGACGCTTTTGGATTTTTCCTGATCTCATCTAAAATTCTAAGTGCCAAAGCGTCAGCCAAAGCGCCAGCACTATTGTCGCTTTGGCACTTTGATTCTTTGAGCTCCTCCACTATGGCACTCTGCAGAGCTTTGAACCTCACCATGATATCAGAACCACTAACATAATACTCCGGTTTTTCTGTACCTAGCGTTTCACAAGCATCGCAAATCTTCTGTATACCTCGTCCCCAGCTCTCAATATATCCTGCACGGTAAAACACCCCAGCAATTTTCGGATTAAACGGAACAGAATTATGCTGCCCCATAAGTTTTTCTATATTCCATCCAAGAGGAAGAACGCAGCAATTACCGACACGCATAGTTTCCTTGTCAACTCTTATTTGAATCGGTACATTCATTGACCAATCACAATGAATCAAGGCATTATAAACTGCCTCTCGCACGGCATCTCTTGCATACGGATATGTTTCTACTCTCGTTTCCTTGTAATAACTTATTTTTGCTTTTAGATATTTCAGGTAGATAAAATCAACTACTCTGTCAGCAATCAACATTAATGAACCTCTTATTTCATCCTGATACAGTATTTCACTTCCATCAAACATACCAATTTTTACATAGCAACCGCCAATAACTTTTTCCGGTTCTCTATAAAAGCATAATGCTCCTGCACGTGTAAGTTTTCCCTCTTCTGTAAGCAAGCCCAATTTATCCAGAAGTTCCACACTTGAAACATCAAAATCGTTCTCTGACATTCTTCCGCTTCTAATCGCTTCTCTTCTGAAAATATCAAAACTTTCTTTGTCTAGTTCATCAATTGAAATATTTAAAACGGGGGCAGATTCCCACTTAATACCCGTCTTGGTCATCAAGAAAGCCGTCAGTGCATTTCCCCGTAATAATTGTTTGGTGCTGCCACTTCTGTAGTGATATTCCCCATCATAATTCACCGGATATGCCTGAGGATTAACCGCAATCTCAATATATTCTAATCCGTTTTCAGTCAAAAGATTAACATCAGCAACAATGCCCAGTTTATTCTGAATTTTGTTCGGAATATCTTCCATCAGCTTTTTTGCATCGCGAATACCAAGGACGGTGCCATCGTCCTTCTTCCCAATATAAATCTTACCGCCTTGTGCATTGGCAAAACCACATACCCATTTCAAATATTCGTCTCGCCAAGACTCTTTATATTCTATATTTTGACTTTCTGCCATTTGCCATCGCCTCCAGCTATTATTCTCGCCATCATGCACGAACTAATTCGTAAAATGACCGGCTAAAGAAACGGCCGATCCCCTCGGCTTAATCCAACAAAATGCTATGTTTCCCAGATTTGAACAGAAACAAATTTGAATAGAAACAATCATCTTAGCTATCACCACATTATTCAATTGGTCTATTCTCGTCTTATTATCAGTAATGCTCGAACTGAATCGTTCTTCCTCCAGCCAATTCCCTATTCCGGCCATGGGGCTATCATCCCCCACCACATGGGGTATGCTGGATTTACCTTATCATGAAAAAAATAAGTGTGCAAGACAATTTGGAAATAGTGAACAAAATAATGAAAGGGAATTGAAAAGGGGTTGACAAAAACCATATGCCAAGCTATACTGTAGTAGCAAGAAGTTTTGAACACGTTGTTCTATACACTTCTTTGCGGATACTATTTATGCATTATCCAACGGAGCTTTTATTTTAAGGGAGGATTTTTATGAGCGAAAACATCAATATTGTATTACAGAAAATGATAGAAAGAAAAGCCAGCGAGTTTTCTCTTGAAAAGGAAAAACGGCCTCATACCGGTTCTATCATTTCTATATTCCTCGAAGAATGGCATTTATTTGCTTGGCTGGAACATCCCCTTGTTCCAACGCTGGAAATACAGTGCTCAATAAGCGTCAAAGGAGACTTTGTGAGAGCCGTTTGGTTCCCTCATCCCACTATGCTCACGCCAGAAACAAGGACAGATTTTACTCATTTTGCAAATGAGGCAAATTTAGAGCTGCATTCCGGCGGCAGGTTCTGGTGCAATGATGAAATGGACTTTGCATATGAAATTGTACTAACGAAAGAAATGATAGAAAAATGCGAGGCGGAAGCTGCCAGACTGTTTTTCGATGTGCCCTATTCAAGTTATCAGGATTTCCATATTCCTCTTAGCATGTTAAAAAAGGGAGTATGGAGATCCGACACTGCAATCCGATATATCAGGGAGCTGCGGAGCAAAGGGTTTGTAGATAACTCGGACTACGATATTTGGTAAAAGAGAATCTCTGTGCAGAACAGCAGATTGTCCCTTCATAATACACTATATTTCGATACCAAAACAAATTCAATCCGGAGGAAAAAGGGAATCAATATGAGATACGTTATTTCTGATATCCATGGATGCTACGAGCAATATCGGCTGCTGCTTGAAAAAATTCGTTTTTCCGATAACGATAAGCTGTATGTATTAGGCGATGCCGTAGACCGCGGACCGGAACCCATAAAAGTATTACAAGATATGATGCGGAGGCGTTAGCTGGATTATATCGCAGAGGCGTCCTTGTATGAAGTAATAAAAAATAACGGAAAAGAATACCGATTAGTTCATGCAGGACTCACTAATTTTTCTCCGGATAAAGCTTTGGACGAGTATGATTTATATGATTTTTTGGAAGAGCGGGCTGATTATTCAAAACGGTATTATCCGGATGAAACTGTATTTCTGGTTACAGGCCACACACCCACAATTCTCATAAAAGGCTGGGAAAAAACCGAAGTATATCGAAAAAACGGGCATATTGCAATAGATTGTTCTTGTGCTACGGGCGGTAGATTGGCAGCATTTTGCATAGAAACAGAGGAAGCCATTTATGTAAACGGGATTTCATGAGCTGCTGCTGCCAAAACCGCATTGATGGCACAACTATAGTGCGGCATCATGGAGTCCGTGAACAAATACCACTCTATGATGCCGCAATCATATATATCAAGAAACGCTCCCGCCTTCCCTCTTTGTTTGGCTGTAGCCCTCCGTCAAAGCTCCACACTGAACAAGTAGGCCGTTCCCGGGTTTGCAGCGCCCTCCAGAAACACTTCCGCTGTCCAGTATTTATGCGGATAGGGAATCTGTACCCCCTGACCCAAGATGATATTTCTTGTAACGTCGTACATGGCATCGACGTCATAGTGGTCACAGCTGTGCATGGCATTTACATCTCCTGCAAAAATCGCCAGAGCAAATTGCGACAGATAGGGCGGCCCGAATTCCGGCATATTACGCTTCGGCGTAAAATCCACATAGGTAAAGCCCTGAGGCACCGGGGTCTGAGCCTTCATGAATCTGCCCAAAAAGCCGTGGCATGGTTCCACATCCACCCCTTTCCCGAAGTGGTGAAAAAGCAAAATATCATAGTCAAATCCTGATTTGTATTCGCCAAGCTCATCCAGCGCCGCAAACACGGCAAGCTCTTGGTTGAAATCTCCGGGATTCTCTTTCATAAATTCTTTGCCTATAAAGCGCATTTCCGGCATGGTTCTGTACTCAAAGCTTTCAATCTGAAACCCCTTTTGCTGCCTCTGAGCAAACTGGGGCATAAATAAGGTCCACTGAACGCCTGCGTCACAGTCCTTCAGGCAATTGATATAGCCATAGAGCTCCACGCTGTTTACACCCGCAGAACCGGTTGCATTTCCGGCAATCAGCTCCCGTATACGGCGGTTATTCATGCTGGAGAAATCGTTGAACATATCATCCACGGCTTTTTGCAGGACGGGATCATCTGTTTGGCCTGCCAGATAAGAATCGAATCTGTCCAGAGCGCTCCAAACAGCTTTGTTTACAACATCCGAACCAGAAAGCGCCCTTAAATATGCCCGGAGCTTGGCATTCTGCTCCTTGAACCTTGCCAGTACGCCGTTCATCAAGATTTGTTCGTTTTCAATCAGCTTGTCCTCTGTCCATTGGGAATCATCCAGTATCCAACTGGTCAGAGAGTCGAATACATCGGGATTTTGTCCTCTCGCCTTTTGGGACCACTCGATCACCATCTGATATTTTTCCGCATCAGAAAGAGCTTCCGTAATCTGATCATCAATATTGCTCCAGCAAAACTCGTCTATCAGTTTGAAAGACATATCAAATCCTCCTTTAACCGAAACATTAATTGTAAGCGGACTGTAAAATTTTAGCCTGCTGTCCTTTGCCTTGACTGCCGATGGTTTTATCCCATGAAATCTCAAAAAGGCTTTCGAGAAGCTCTCAAGGGTATCGTACTGATACCTCATGGCAACCTCCGTTACCTTTCCGTTTCCCAGCTGCAAATCTCTCCCCGCAAGGCTCAACCTGCGGTTGCGGACATATTCCCCAAGCGTTATACCCGTAACCAAGTGAAAAATACGCTGAAAATGCGCGCTGGAAGAATAAACCTCTTTTGAGATATCTTCTATTCCGATTTTATTTGTTATGTTGTGTTCAATAAAATGAATCGCGCTGTTTATGCTTTGCAGCCAATACATGGGGCTCCCTCCTTTCCTTACCATCCACTAACATTATAGCTTAATACGCTTTTGTTTACTTGTCATGAAATGCTTTTGTTTGTCCGGCTTTTGTCCCAAACCAATGCAGCAACAAAAGGCAGGGGAATCGATTCCCCTGCCTTTTCGCATACGATGCGCCGTCCATGTATACCCATGGGCCGGTGCAAAGCTTATACAAAAGGATTTTCCGTAGGATACATCATGCCCTTGGGCTGGTTGAAATTCAGATCCTCCACCGGAACGCCGATATACTTGAACACCTCAAAAAGTTCCTTTCCGAAATGTCCGAAGGCCACTGCGCCGTGATGGGGATAATTCTTCTCGATCAGCACATGACGGTAGAATCTGCCCATCTCCGGAATGGCGAATACGCCGATGCCGCCAAAGGACTTGGTGGCCACGGGAAGAACCTCTCCCTGTGCAATGTAGGCCCGGAGCTTGCAGTCCGCAGTGCTCTGAAGCCGATAGAAGGTGATGTCTCCGGGAAGGATATCCCCCTCCAGAGTCCCTTGGGTCACCTCTTCAGGCAGCGTTCTGGCCATGATCATCTGGTACTTCATGCTGCAGGCGGAGAGCTTTCTGGAGCAGGTATTTCCGCAGTGGAAGCCCATGAAGGTCTCCTGATGCCCATAGCCGAATTTGTCCTTGATGGACTCCTCGAACATGTCCTTGGGAACACTGTTGTTGATATCCAGCAGCGTAACCACGTCACCGCTGACGCAGGTGCCGATGAACTCGCTTAACGCTCCGTAAATGTCCACCTCGCAGGACACGGGAATGCCCATTCCGGTGAGACGGCTGTTCACATAGCAGGGCACGAAGCCGAACTGTGTCTGGAACGCAGGCCAGCACTTTCCGGCAATGGCCACATATTTCCTATATCCCCTATGGGCCTCGATCCAATCCAGCAGAGTCAGTTCATACTGGGCCAGCTTAGGCAGCACCTCGGGCTTGAGATTGCCCTCCCCAAGCTCTGCCTCCATCTCCTTGATCTTGGCGGGAATGCGGGTATCCCCCTCATGCTTGTTGAACGCCTCAAACAGATCCAGCTCGGAATTTTCCTCGATCTCCACGCCCAAGTTGTACAACTGCTGGATGGGAGCGTTGCAGGCCAGAAAGTTTAAGGGTCTGGGGCCGAAGCTTATGATCTTCAGTCCGGAAAGGCCGATGATGGCTCTGGCGATGGGCAGGAAACCGTGAAGCATGTCTGCGCACTCCTGAGCCGTTCCCACGGGATACTCCGGTATGTAGGCCTTGACGCCTCTTAATTTCAGGTTGTAGCTGGCATTGAGCATGCCGCAGTAAGCGTCACCCCTGCCGCTGGTAAGATTTCCCTGAGACTCCTCCGCCGCAGCGATAAACATCACCGGACCGTCAAAATGCTTTGCAAGCAAAGTCTCGCTGATCTCCGGGCCGAAGTTGCCCAGATACACACAGAGGGCATTACATCCCGCCTCCTTGATGTTCTCCAGCGCCTGCACCATATGAAGCTCGCTCTCCACGATGCATACGGGGCATTCGTACACGCCTTCGCTGCCGTACTTTGCGGCATAGGCCGCAATCAGCGCCTTCCTTCTGTTCACCGACAAGGATTCCGGAAAGCAGTCCCGGCTCACCGCCACCACGCCGATCTTGACCTGAGGCAGATTGTTTGTTACAACCAAATCGCTCATTTCTTTTTCCTCCTATTTCAACTTATGCTTAACTCATCAGACCACCAAAAACATCACGTCTTACCTATGCATTCTCCGACAGGCACAAATTCTGCCCCTTGAGTCCCAGAAAGCTGCCTTCCGCCAGACCTCCCTCAGGATGGCCGATGAGCCACTTGTTCACCGCCGCCAGCAGAGCATCCTCGTTGTCTGCACCCTCCGAGCCGTTTCCCGCCGCGGCATGCTTGCCCTTCAGAGGATAATTGGTTCCCTTGGGCAGCACGATGGCCACCTGAAAGCCCTGCTCCTTGGCGTGGCAGGGGGCATAGTGCAGCGTGGTTGCATAGATCTCCACTCCGGTTCCCGCCGGCACCAGAAACGCCTTCACTTTTGAAGTGTCGTATGTATGATCCTCCTCCACCTCCGTCAGAAGCCCCAGCATCAGCACCGTGTCCCATGCGGCCACGTTGATTTCGGAATCCCGATGATACTCCAAAGCGTTCAGTTTTACATTGTGTCCGTTGCAGTACCCGATCTGGATGGGCATCTCACCGTATGCGATCCGGGAAAGCTCCTCCAGCACGGGCAGCTCCTCCAGAGACGCCACGGAAGGCTCATAGACCACGTCCTCCGGAACGGGAGTCCTCTTCAGGGCTTCCACCAAAGCGGAAAAATCAATGTTGTCCACCACCCTTCCATAGCTCTTGAAGGCCGGATCCGTCACTTTTAAAATCTCCATCTGTCCGCCACTCCTTATCCTATACTTTTGCTTCGTCAAAAACCTGAAAAAAGTATAGCACAATTTCCCGCCCGTGTCTTCCCATTACTTGCTCATTATGGGCCTGACTTATCATATCTTGCGCTTTGTATTCTCCTATAGCGCCGTGAAATCCCCATGGGCATAAACGCCTCACTTCACCGATAGGCGTGTCTTCACACAGGCGTATTCCTCCTTCAGATCCAGATCCTCCGTCAAATCCAGCACAAGATCTCCCTCCACATCGAAATGGACCCTTCTGATTCCGCTGCTGCGCACGCCGTCCACCCCCGGTCTGGCGTGATAGGTGTTCCATACTGTTCCGTCATCATCGATCACATAGGCATTGTGCCCCGTGCCGAACTCTCCCTCCACGCTTCTGGAGGTCAGCAGGGGATAATTTTTCTTGCTCCAATTATGCGCGTCCAGCAGATCCTTCCCCTTTTCAATGGTCAGAAGACCCACCACATAAGAGGTGTCCACCGCCGCGCTGGAGAAAGTCAAATAAAGCTTATCTCCCCGAATCAGCGCAAAGGGACCTTCGTCCACGAAGGTATGGTTGTTGGCCCAGCCGTATTCCGGCTTGGACAGCACCACGGGCTCGGTGTCCAGCTTCCACGGCTCCTTGGGATTCAGCTTTGCGATATAGAGCCAGGCCCCCAGATCCTTGGGCAGGAACTGTCTCTGGGACCAGACCGCATAAAAGTCCCCCTCCCACTGAAAGCAGGTCATGTCCAGCGTGATCTCCTTCCCGGCCTCGCATATGTCGCTGCCGTCTTTTTTCACCACTCGCTTGGGCGCGGACCAGTCCTCCCTGCAGGCGGGATCGCCCCCTTCTCTCAGCTCCATCACATGGCTCTCCTCCCAAAAGAACTCTCCCGGAGTAGCCCCGTGGAAAATATAGAGCCTGCCGTTTATCTCATGAAACTCCGGCGCCCACAGCAGTCCTCCGATGCCGGGATAGGTTTCGGAATCCAAAAGCAGCCGCTCCGGAGCTTCCACCAGCTCCGGAATACTTTTTGCCTCTCTGATATAGAGCGTGTGGTTGCCGTCCGCATCGTTGGTGGCAATGAAATAATAGCTGCCGTTCCACTTGCAGATACAAGGGTCCGCGCGGTTGTATGCAATAGGGAAGGCAAAATGATCCTGATGGACTCTGCCATTGATCTCATATACGCCCTTCTTGTCAAAATCCACCTGCGAAAGCTCCCAGTCCACCCGCTTGGACGCTTGGCTCCCGTCGCTGTACAGGGCCGTGGCGTACTGCCGCTCCAGCTCCTCCCGGTTCGCCGCCTCCACCTGCTCCGGAAAGCGGACGCCGATGTTCACCGGGGGCGTAAGCTTTCTGCAGAGCCTGGCGGCCACCGCCTCCGATACCTCCAGCACATTGTGAGGGACTGCCCCCTGAATTCCTGCCGCAATGCTTTCCCTATTCAGATTTCCCGAGCCGGAAAGGCCGCTCCCTCCATCAAAGCTGCCCGAACCACAAAGGCCGCTCCCCCGGCTCCAGATCTCCTCCGTCTCAAGCTGGCCCTCCAGCATTTCCGGCACAGCGGCAAGCTGCAGCTCCTTGGGACTACGGATGAAAGCCCCAAACCGCTCCCCCGTCCGCTCCTGCCACAGCACCCGGAAGCTCCCGCGCTTCTGGTCATAGACGCAGGAAACTCTCTCCACATGCTCCGTGCCCAGCTTCAGAAGCCCCACTTCCTCGTACTCCATCAAATCCGGAGATACAAAAAACACGGCGCATCCCCTGCTTTCCTCATCCTCACCGCCGTCCCCCTCTATGCGGACAGCCGCCACCCCGAATCCTCCCTCCGGCAGCGCAAACAGCCATGGATTCTTCAGGCTCTTCGGGTTCAGGGAGCCGTCCTGATTTTCCGTGGCCTTCACGAACAGCACCCCGCTGTTATGGTTCAGCGCCCTATATTCCTTTCCGTCCTCACTGACCGCCAAATGCATACTGTATGCCAATCTGGGATCGTACAGCGCCGAATTGATGGGTTCTCTGGTATAATTCAATATATAAGCCATATCTATCTTCTTTCCTTTCTCATATCGGTCAATACAGTTATCACAATCCGGTTCTGCATTCACCGGACGCCGCAACTGCAGGCCTACCGAAACACCTCCAGCACGGCGCTGCCCTCCTTCACAAAGGCCGCAAACTGATCCAGCTTAACCTCCACCGTGACCCAGCTCTTTCCCTCGTACACCTGCCCGTCCATGGTCAGAACCCATTGCCCCTTTGGCAGGTACACTTTCCTGAAGGTCTGCCCCTTCTCCATGACCGGGGCAAATAAGATGTCCGGCCCGAACAGATACTGATCCTCCAGAAGATAACATTGGGGATCTTCGCAATACTCATAGAACATGGGCCTCATAAGGGGCGTTCCCGTCCTTTGGGCCTCCTCCATATGCTCCATGATATAGGGGCGCAGACGCTCCCTCAGCTCTATAAGCCCCTTGATGATCAGGTAATTCTCCTCCCCGAAGCGCCATATCTCATTGGGCCCCCCGCTTCTCTCAATGATCCCCGGATGTCTCTCCTCCTGATCCTTCGTCCTGAGTCTGGAGCCGTGGAGACGCATGATGGGGCAGAAAAGCCCGAACTGGAACCATCTCACCAGAAGCTCCCGAAACTCCGGGCTCTGGGTGTCGCCCATGAGGAAGCCGCCGATATCGCTGTTCCACCAAGGAATGCCGCACATGGCCATGGACAGACCGCTGGTGACACTCTGCCGCAGGGCCCTCCAGTCGGACATAATATCTCCGTTCCATACCGCCGCGCCGTACTTCTGGCTGCCGGGATAGGCCGCTCTGGTCAGGGAGATGATTTCCTCCTCCCCTTCCTTTTGAAGCCCTTCATAGAACATCTTCACATAGTAATAAGGGTAAAGCAGCGCCGTCTGGGCGCCGTTGCCCAAATAGAAGCGCAGATGTCCGAACTGCTGGGGATGCACCTCCGGCTCCGCCTCGTCCAGCCAGAAATTCTTGATACCCTTGTCATAATAGTTCTCCTTCACCTTCTCCCACACAAAGGAGCGGGTCTCCGGGTTCATGGGATCGATGAAGGTCTGCTGACCGTAGAAGTCAAAGGTGCCGAACTGCCCGTTCTCCGTGCGCACCAGCATGTTGCCCTCGCTCATGGCGCCGAAGTTTTCGCTCCTAGGATTGATGGTGGGCCAGATGGACACAATGGGCTTGATCCCCATCTCCTCCAGCTCCCGGCACATGCCCGCGGGATCCGGCCAATACTTGGGATCGAACTTCCACTCCCCCTGCTCCGTCCAATGGAAATAGTCGATGACAATGGCCGATATGGGAATTCCCCTCTCCTTATATTCTCTGGCCACCTCCAGCAGCTCGTCCTGACTCTCGTAGCGCAGCTTGCACTGCCAGAAGCCGGACGCCCAATAGGGGAATCTGGGCGCATAGCCCGTCAGGTCGCAGTAGATCTTCATCACATCCGCCGGCTTCTCCCCCGCAAAAACCAGATAATCCGCCTGATAGGCGCTGTCCGCGCACCACAGCGTATGGTTTCTGGTGGTCTCGCACCTTCCCGGAGAAGGGTTGTTCCAGAAGAACCCGTATCCCAGAGAGGAATATACATAGGGCAGCGTGGATTTGGTATTGTAATGCACCAGATTGCAGGTGCTGCCCTTTCTGTCAAAGGCGTCCTCCGTCTCCTGACCCAGACCGTAAAAATGCTCTCCCTCGTTGGCGTCGAAGATCACCTTCACCTGATAGTGATCTCCCTCCACATGGACATTCTTATTGACATAATCTCCCTCGAACTTAGTATGGAGAACCGGCTCCCCCTTCCGGTAATAAGTTACCACTCCGCCGTACCATTGGTTTCCCGCCTCCAGCGTGGCGGAGACCATGCCGTTGGTTATAGTGACAAATTTCTCATCGCCCTCAATGACGCAGGCGTCCTCCGTGGCGGGAGGCAGCAATGTCCAGCTCTCCTCCGAAACCCTTGCGTTTCTGGTGGATCGGCAGCGGAGACAGTCCTTTCCGTAAGGCTCTATCACCGTAACCTCATCCCTTCTCCTGAAAATCACCGATTTTCCGGAAACAGTTATCCTTCCCATACCGTTTTTCCCTTTCTGCTACAACTTTCTGCTGCAATTTTCCCCTTCTGCCGCAATATATCCATCAAGTCCATTTACATGCCGGCTGTTTTCCTTTCCCGCCGGTCCTGCCATCCTATGGCTAACCGGCCGAACAAAATCCTTCGGAATATACCGCCGCTCTATCAGCTTAACCCATTTCCCGGTTCAATACAATGATATATTCTGTAAGAAAATTGATCTATTCTCATCAATAAAGAACCGGCCGCCCTTGAGGCCGCCGGTTCTCCCTAGCGAAACCTCACCGTGATACGGCAGATCTCGCACTTAGTCCCCACTCTCATATCCGGGCCGAACACGCCCACCCCCGATGTGACGATATTGTGCATCCGATCCTTCTGCAGATATCCGTAGGAATTCTCCCAAAAGAAACGTACCACAAGGTTCCCCGGAAACATCTGCCCGTCGTGGGTATGACCGCACAGATCCACATCCACCCCTGCGTCCGCCAGCTCCTGCAGCTCTTTGGGCTCATGGTCCAGCACAATGACAGGCTTCCTCAGATCCATGCCCTCCGTGATCTGGGCCGGAGTCTTCCTGATGACAATCCCCCGTCCCGGCCTATTGTAGTCAGGTCTTCCATATAAGTAGAAGGCGTCCCCGATCAGCACGCCCTCATCCCGGAGCAGGCGGATCCCCGCTTGTTCCAGAAACGCGTCCATCCGGGGATCACTGGCCTTTTCCTTCTTGCTGGAGAAGGTGAAGCCGGCCAGAATCTTTTCCTGAATATCATGGTTTCCGTAGCAGGCATAGACCCCATACTTGCTCCGGATCCCCTTCAAAATATCTATGAGCGCCTCCGGATCCTCCAGCGCTTCGTACTCATTGTCAAAGATATCCCCGGCGATGACCACCAGATCCGGATCCTCCTCATTGATCTTTTCCACCATCTGCTCTATCTGCCGGATCCCGATGCTGTATCCCATGTGGAGATCCGCCACCAGAATGATGTTCAGAGAATCCAGATCCCCTGCCTCCTTGTCCACATACAGCTCATACTCCGTGACCTGAATATTGTCCGCGTTTTGTATCCCTGCCACGCTCAAAACGCATATGCACAATGCGCAGACTCCGCCGATGATCCTATGTGCCTTAACGGAAAACAGCTTTTCCTTTCCCAAAAAGGGAAGGCGCTTCAGAATCAGCCGCAGCAAGTCCACCAGAATAATCACCAGCAGGGAATACAGCAGCACCCCCAGCCAGACATTGCTGAACTGCTTCAGCAATCTTCTGGCATCGGAATGTCCCAGCAGGAAAGCGATGAGAATGCAGAACACCACTGCTATATATATAAGAATGAAAGGCACTCTGACCCTTTTCTTCCCAAGATAAGGACAGCATTTTTCCAGCCAGACCAACGTGCGCCATAAGACATAGAAGCATAGGATCAGATATCCCGGAGACATATACACCGCTACCATGGCTCCACCTCCCTAGACGCCGGAAACGCCTCATAGCTGGTGATCCCCTCTCCCTCGTTGGGATGTATGGACGAGTATATCTGATCCGCCGCAAATATGCCTGTGAGGATCAGTCCCGCCGCCATCAGCGCCTTGACCGGCAGCCTGCGGAACACCCCGTCCAGAAACGGAGCCAGCACATACACGATAGCCATACCGCCGATGCCGAAGACCAGCAGCCCTTCCGCACAGATCCTGCCGTGCAGATTCAGAAAATACCCCGTGTAGTCCCACCATCTGGTTCCGCCATGAACTATCTCAAGCACCAGCGAGGTAAAGTATTCCACGGATCCGCAGAGCACAACGATCAGAATGAATTCCAGCGCCGGATTCCTGCGAAACCGGTTCAGGAAAAGCAGCATCAGCACGCTGCCGCATCCGTAGATGGGCAGCCATGGACCATGCATGACGCCACGGTTCACGAGCACTCCGTCCGTGATCAGGTGCAGGCTCACCTCCCACACCCATCCCATGAAGGACAGCATGAAAAACATCATCAGCAGCGACCAGACAGAGTAGTACCTGAGATAGTTCAGGCTCACCACCCATTTCCTCTTCCTCTTTTCCGGAATGGGGTAAAGTCTCGTAGGGTACACTGTTCCCTCCAGAGCTTCCCTATCCGCCTCCAGCTCAAATCCGCGGCTGCGCCGGGCCTCCACCTCCTCCAGATTTTTGCTCTGCCTGACGGACAGCCCGAAGACCTCCGCCAGAAATTTGTGGATTCCATTCAGCTGCAGATCCTCTTGGGGGAATTTCCGGCACTCCTCTTCCACATCCCCATACGCCTGCTCCAGCGTCTCTGCGCCGGCCTGCTCAAACAAATAGCGGTCATTGAGGAGTTTCCCATTGTCCAGTCCTTTTTCCTGACACAGACGGCGAAGCTCCGCGTAGTATTCTCCCATCACGGCCACCTTGTAGGGCGCCGTGAAGAAAATATCGGAAAGCCCCATGGTGAGGATTCCCAGCAGCTCCCATCCCAGAAAGGACAGCTCAAGAACAAAGCACTCCCATTTGTGCCCCTTCATCATCTTTCTGGAGAGGGTGATGGCCTCCATCGTCCCCACGGCAGGATTTTCGGCCAGAATGCACGGCACCAGATAATAGGAATAATGCTTGATGATGCCCCCCGCGATGGTCAAGCCCCATAGGAACGCAAAAAGATTGGTGACCAGCTGCACAACTCCCACATGGCACCATTTCTTCACCCGGAGCAAAAACCACGCCCTCTGCACCGACACTTTCTCATAGCAGCGGCCCTCCAGAAACATCCGCAGAACCACCGTCTTATAGACTCCCGTCAAAAATATCTCCACAAAAAGCAGCAGAAGCATGGCTCCCAGCAGCATGACCACTATGGCTCCGCTGTCCGTTCCCACCAGAGACCGAATCCCCATCAGCAGCGTCATGAAATAGGCCCCTGAGGTCAGCTTGTTTACCACCAGAGCAAACACGCCTCTGCTTCTGCCCAGAATCGCGTCCTTATTTCTCTCGGACTCCTCCACATACCGTTCTTCCGCCTCATGGATCTCCTGCTCCCTGCGCTTTTGTTCCCCTCTTGCGATGTCCGCGGTGAAGTCCACTAAATTAACGACCATGCCCTGAGAAAAGCTTACCGGCGCGAAAGCGCCGCCCTGTCCGACCCCATCCTTCCAGATATTTCCGGTCAGGGCGATCTCCCCTCCCAAGAGGGATGCCACCATGCACAGCAGCAGGAAAAGGCCGTAATGTCTCTTGAGAACCTTTCCGGCATCGGCCTTCATCTCTTTTCTTGTACGCACTTTTTCTCCTTTGTAATTCTCACTTTTTGTTTTTTTATTTTAGTGCATACCTGCCGCCTTGTCAATGATCGCTAAACCCCTTGTCTGTATGCCTCCTGCCGTTTTCTCAGGAGCTTGCGCTGCTGTACTTTTTCAGCGCCATCTTCCATAGCCGCCGGGAGATTATAAAGAACAAGACCGGAGCCCCTGCCCCCCAGAGGCAGGCTCCTAAGCCCAGTTCTCCCATAAGGAACAGTCCCGGAAAATTCGTTATCACAAAAATCGGCAGCACATATGTGCCGATCCGCCTCCCCCACTTCCCGTAGATCATGGACGGCATGTTGTTGAAGTCCCACATCGCATTGGCGATGTCCACAATGCCTCCCAGAGAAACGATCCAAAAGGCAAGAAGATAGGGCAGCAGAAAGAGACTGTAGCTCAACAGACAGCCGCACACAAGGAAGAAGAGAAACCCTGCCACAAAAAATGGGTCCGCCGGCAGCCCAGCCAGCCTCCAGCCGGTGACGATCATAACGGTGCCCGCCACCAGATTGGGCAGCATATAGGCGAATTCCAGCCTTCTCATAGTCACCAGAAACTGCAGGGAGACCGGCTTCACGATATATAGGTCCAGCTCCCCCTGCTGTATCATCCCCGGAAGGGCGTTGAAATTTCCGAAGTACAGCATAAATATCCCCGTCATAAAAATATAGGTGCCCACAAACAGCAATATATGATCCGGAGTCAGAATCCCTATGCTGGTTCCTGCCTTGTAGATGATTGCCACATAGAGCAGCTTAATGATCATCCATCCCATCTCCACTGTCATCCCGGCGATGAAATTGGCGCGGTACTCCAATGCAGACATCAGCGAATATTTCACAAAGACTCCCATGAGCCTGCAATAATATCCCAATCCTCTCACTTTGGCCTCCTATCAAAAAGCACATGCCGCAGCCGGTTTGCCATCATCCCCCCACGGCCGCATAGCGCTTGATTCCCTGTCTCCACATATGCCTGCCCAAGCAGGCAAACACTAGAATCCATCCCAGCTGGAATCCGAAACCCATGCCGATCCGCTCCCAGCCGAAGCGTCCGTTGATGATGTTCACCGGAAACTGGGTGGTATATCCGAAGGGCAGAATATTCACCACCGTCTCCACCAGCCCCCCGAAAATGTCCAGCGGAAACACGCCTCCGCTGGCCACCATCAGCACGATCCCCACCGTCCCGAACAGCTTATCCGCATCGGTGAGCCAAAAGCCCAACAAGCCTAAACAGTAAAAGATGGAAAAGTTCAGCGCCATCCCCAGAATGAGGCTGCCAAGAAACCCCAGCACTCTGCCGGCGGAAAGCGGCAGTCCCTGCCAGAAGGCCACCCCCACGATAACCGCCATCACCGGCACAGCCACCATAAGCCGGGGGATTTTCTGCCCCAAAAAGCGAAAAAACTGATACCATTTATAGTCCACGGGACGGATCAGGTACTTGTTCAGCCCTCCCATTTTGACGTCCCTGTTCATCTCGCCCTCAAAGCCCGCCCCCACCAGCTGGGAGACGATGGTGGCAAGGAGCGTATATAGAAGGATCTGCCCCCGCTCATATCCAAAAACCCCCGCTGCATCGGAATGCGCATACAGATAATTCCACATGGCAGTCTGGATGATGATGGGGAAAACGGCACTTAACATGCTTAGGAAAAAACTGACCCTATATTCCAGCGCCTGCTCCACCCCCATCAGGAATACACAGCGATAACTGCTCATATCGTCGCCACCTCCTTCTGGTAGAAGCGCGCGATGCTCTCCTCAATAGGGATCTCCGTCACCGTGAAATCCTCCACCGGAAGCCCGGAAAGAATCGCTCCCAGCACCGCCTTCACCTTCTCCTGCGGAACCTCCAGAACCGCTCCTGCGGCGCTGATCTCCCTGACCCTTCCGAAGTTTTCCCACTGCTTTTCGTTCACCTCCCCGGAGGTCTTTACGGAAAGCAGCTTCCGTTCTCCCAGAACACGGTTGATGTCTCCTAACTGTCCGTCATACACCAGCTGTCCCTGATTGATGATCACCGCGCGCCGGCACAGCGCCTCGATGTCGGCCATATAATGGCTGGTGATGATGACTGTGGTCTTTCGCTGCTGATTGTATATCCTGAGGAATTCCCGGATCTTTTTCTGGGACAAAATATCCAGGCCGATGGTAGGCTCATCCAGAAACAAAATGTCCGGCTGATGAATCAGCGCCGCCAGCAGCTCCATCTTCATCCTCTCCCCCAAAGACAATCTCCTGACCTGCACATTCAGAAGCTCCCTCACGTCCAGCAGTTCCGCCAGCTCCGTCACCACATCCCGGTAGGTTCCGTCGTCCACCCCAAAGATGCATTTGTTCAGATAGAAGCTGTCGCTGGCAGGCAGATCCCACCAGAGCTGGTTCTTCTGCCCCATGACAATGGATATCCGCCGCTTGAATTCATTCTTTCGCTCCCATGGAATGAATCCGTCAATCTCCACTTTTCCTCCCGTGGGATACAGAATGCCGGAAAGCATCTTCAGGGTGGTGGTTTTCCCAGCCCCGTTGGGTCCCAGAAATCCTATCATCTCCCCCTTCTCCACCGAGAAGGATATGTCCCTGACCGCCTCCTTCGTCAGGGTCTCCCTATGAAATACATTTTGCAGAGAGCCCTTGATTCCCGTAGCTTTCTTATAATAGGAAAATTCTTTTCTCAAATGTTCCACCGCTATCATGTCCCCTACCCCCTTCTCTTTCCCGCATTGCCCGGACGGATCGATCCTGCTCCCTCTTTCTGCGCCCCTGCACCCCACAGCTTTAGGACAGAAAATCAAGATGTCTGATGTAGCTTTCAAAGGTGAGCTTCACCTCCGGATATCTACGGCGGCTTACATAGATTCTCTCCCCGTTGTCCAGCAGGGCGCTCTCTTTCTCCAGACACCGGATATGGTACATATTCACCAGAAAGCTTCTATATGTACGCACGAAGCCCATCCCTTTCAGCTTTTCCTCGCACTGAGCCAGAGTCTCCGATATAGGGAGCACTTCTGCGCCCACATGAAGGAGAATGTTGTGATGCTCGCTCTCCAGATAGAGCAGCTCCTTTCTGGACACCAGAACCGGCCTGCCGTTTCGGGTGAAACACAGCCTCTCTGCAAAAGGAGACTTCAGCCTCCCAAGCTTGCGAAACGCCGCGCTCAGATCCTGCTCCAGATCAAAAGACCTCACCGTATGAAAAAAAGGCAGCCTCAGAGCCGCAAGCACATCCTCTGCAGAGTGGGCGACATATAAGATCGGCATGTTCGGCTCCTTGTCCCAGAGCTGCTCCGCATGGCTAAACGCCGCCTCCCTATTCCCCCAATCCAATATCACGCATGCCGAGTCTCTCCAGAAACTCCCCTGACACACATGGCAGAGGGAACAGCCGAAGCCTTCTCTGGCCGCCAGAAACTCACAGGCGTCCGTGATCGTTTTCTTCTCCTCTTCCCGGTCACACAATATCCCGATCTTCGGCATCGCCTCTTCCCTCTCCTCCACGGACCGCAGCCATAAAGTCCGGCGCGCTTCTCTTCCGCCACACACGTACAGTCCAGCCCTCTCCCGTTTAGGCACGCACGTACAGTCCGGCCCTCTTCTGTTCCGCCGCGCGGCCCTCCCCCGCAGCCTCTCCACGGTCCTGCAAGCTCTGCTGCCCTATAAACCCCTCTGCAGCTTTACTTCAAACATACTGTTATTTGGCTGCTATACTATCAAACCCCTTCCGGAAAGTCAATGCCGCCTACCCCATTGGCATGATTTGCCGCCCGAACGGCAAAATGTCATCCTGCCAAAGCCCCAACGGCCCTGACAGAAAATCCCCGCTGCCGTAAAGTATCCTATAAGAAATAGAGGTGGACAAAGAAATTAGTTCCTTTTATAATGTGAGATAGGTAAACAAGGGGAGACGCCTTTGAGAGGCAAGGCAGGGAGGTATCCGGATGAATCTTATCAGAAAACACAGAAAACTTATCCTACAGACGCTTTTGTTCAGCCTCTTTCCGCTGATCTGTGCCTTTGCGTACTGTCTCAAGGATGGCCGCATTCCTGCCGACGTATTTCTGCCCGCTTCCTATTGGAACGATGAATTGATGTATTTCAAGCAAGTGGAGGCCATAGTGAGCCATGGACTGCCTCAAGGGTGGTTCGGCTTCAACGAGGCCCATGGGAGCTTATACCCTTTCGCCGCATGGAGTCCTATGATCCTGCTCCCATGGGCCGTCTGGGGAAAGCTGTTCGGCTGGTCTTTGACCTCCCCCGTCTACGCCAATATCGTATTCAACATGATCGCTCTGGGAGCCTTCTGTTTGCTGGTAAGGCCCGACAAGAAACAGAGCGCCTTTGTTCTGGGACTTCTGGGCGTCTTCATACCTTATACGAGATATATGCTCTCCGGGATGCCAGAGGCTCTCTTCATGTGTCTGGGAATCTGGTTCGTGGCCTTAAGCCTCAGTTATGACAAGGACAAAAGACTTTGGAAGCTTTTCGCCCTTACTGCCATGGTCATTTTCCTCACGCTGTCCAGACCCTATCTGGGACTGTTTTTCCTCGTGCCTATCTGGTTTGCGGTTCGGCGGAGCCGCATATGGGGCAGTCTGGGCATGGCTGCCGCAATAGGCGGCACTGCGGCAGGCTATGTGTGGATCACGAAAACATGCTGCTCCCCCTACATCGAGCCCATCGTGGAGACGGAGTGGCTGGGCGTCTTCGGCACGGAAGGTCTGGGGGCCGGAATCAGCTATGTCTTTTCGACTCTTTTCGACAAATTTTCCTATCTGTACGATTATTTTCTCAAGCGGGCGGTAAAGTACGGACTGTTCTCCGGAGCGCTGTATGCCGTCACGGGCCTCCTTGCTCTGTTTCTCCTGATCAGATCCATATGGGCCTTTCGCAAAAACCGGGACAAGGAGCTGCGGATGCCTTGCTTGGTTCAATTTGCCGCAACCGCAGGAATGATACTGGCCCTATTCCTTTTTTACCGTATGGGTGAGGGCGCAAAGCACCTCATGATCTTCATCGTGGCGGGCCTGCTCCTCACCGCCATGCTGGAGGAGCGCAGAATGCTTCTGAAACTCTGTACGGCGGCGCTGTGCCTCTACTTTTTTGCCTTCAAGGCGCTGGCGCCCTACGATTGGCAAGTACCCTATGACGACGGAATTCTGGGGGCGGAGGCAAAAGACCTGAGGGATCAGCTGGACAAAGAAATATCGCCGGAAAACTCCGGCGATAAATACGATAATACTGTGATTTGGTTGGCTTCAGACATGATAGGGGAGGAAAGCGTGCCTGCCCTCTGGGGACTGCTGTACATGGTGCCGGAGGGCTGCGGAATCAACTTCTGCACCCAGCAGTATGTGGTTTGGAATCTGGAGTCCCTGCAGTCAAGATACATCGCCGCACTTCCGGGCGGAGTCGTTGACAAGGCGCTGGAGGATGCGAACAAGACGCTGATTGCGCAGACGGAGCATATGCGGGTGTATCGCCTATATGATCCGCCCGCGCCTTAAGCCCTTGGGCTCCTATCCCTTGCCGCTCCTATCCCTTCCCTCATCTATCTCTCCCCGCTTCTATCCCTTCGCGCTTCTATCTATCTCTTCCCTTCCTATCCGATTTACCCTTCTTGCCCCACGAAGGCTTCCCTGCCTTCTCCGGCCCTTCCCACCAGATCGATCTGGCCTAAGCCGCAGACGGCCTGCTTCGTCCCGTCCTTGTCCGGGTCGGAATACTGCACGAACCACTGCTCCATGCGGCTCCTCAGCGCTGCGATTGTCTTTAGCACCGCCGGATCCTTGGACAGAGCAAGGTTGGACTCCTCTCCGGGATCTGCCTTCAGATCGTAGAACTCGTTCTCCCCGTAGGGATAGCGGTGAATATATTTGTATTCCTCCGTGCGGATCATCCGGGCCGGACCATACTCGTCATAAACTACCACGGCATCCCTCCCGTCCGGCACCTCCCCTTGAAAGATCTCCTGAAAGCTTCGGCCGGGGCACCCTTCCTCCGGCGCCTCCCCCATAAGCCCCGCGATGGTAGGCATCAAATCATAATGGCTGTAAAGCCCCTTTGCCACGCATCCGCCCCGGATTCCTCTCGGATAGGTCACGATCATGGGCACCCTGACAGCCGTGTCATACATGTTCAAGGGAAAGGTGCCGTTGCCCTTTCCGAAGATTCCGTGGTGCCCCATGCTCATGCCGTTGTCAGCTGTGAAAATGACTATAGTGTCATCCCATAGGCCCTCCTTCTTCAGATATCCCACCAGCTTCCCAATATCGCTGTCCATGGCCGTGACTGCAGCATAATAGCCCTGAAGCCTTTTTCTTCGTTCCTCCTGAGAGTAGGCATGGCCCCACTTATGAGGCGGCACATTGGGCGTCTCGACAAACGGACAGTCCTGATACAGATCATAAAATTCCTCCGGATGCTGATTGCGCTCCCAAGGAGAATGAGGCGCCGTATAGTGAACGCTCAGGTAGAAGGGTTTTTCGGTATCCCTATTCCGAAGAAAATCCAGAGCTTTGTCCGTAATATAGTTTGTAATGTAGGTATGGCGCAGCATATCAAACTTCCCGTCCCGAAGCACCACCGGATAGAAGTAGTTGTCCCCTCCCATGGCCAAAGGTTCCCAGTAGCTAAACCCGTGCTGGGGACAGCCCGCATCCCCCAGATGCCATTTCCCGGCCAAACCGCAGATATATCCGTGCTCCGCCAGTATATCCGTATACGTCCGAAGCCCTTCCATATAGCGGATGGCCTTATCGCCCTCCAGCTGCTGCTTGGACCATGCATATTCCCAAGGCGCGCGGGGATCCTGATGCGCCTTTCGCAGATCAGACGCCACATCCTCGTAATTGATGTGCCCCTTTGAAATCCAGTCAAGAACACCGTGGCCGGAAGGCATTTTGCCGCACAGCACGGAAGCTCTGGCGGGAGAACAGACGGGGGAGGTGCAAAAATACTCCGGAAAGTACATCCCCTCTTCGGCCAGCCGATCCAGATTCGGCGTTTGAACCTCCTTATTTCCCGCACAGCCCATGGACCAATAGCCCATGTCATCAGCCATCACAAATAGAATGTTGGGATTTTTCATTTGTTCTCCTTATCTACCTAAGCGCAAACATTCTTACCCCATGGCCGGGCACCCTCTCCCGCAGAATGCCGTCCGAAATCGCCGTCTCCGTTCCGGTCCACAGCTCTTGAACCCTTCCTTCAGGCAGCTTATCCTGCCTTTGTCTGTCCTGCGCCTGCATCCCTTGTGCCTGATGTCCTTCTGTCCGTTTCTCCCCAGCTTGTCCGCTGTCCTGCCCCCATATGCTTCCCGCCAGCTGCTCCACTTCCCCAAGAGGACAGCATATCTCTTGTTCCGTCTCCAGAAAATTAAAGAACGCCAGATAGCTCTCTCCCGTTTTCTCGTTCAGGCAGCTCCAGACAGCATATCGTCCATTCTTCTCCACTTGTCTCCCCACATAGTCGTTGGAGACCAGCTTCAGGATCTCCTTTCTGGTCAGAAGCCAGAGCGTCCAGTCATCCAGCATAGTCAGTTCCGCCCCCACCATCAGGGGGGAGCCGAATATGCACCACAAGGTCATCATTGTCATCTGTTCGTCTCTGGTGAAATGAGTGTCCCTTTCACCATTTCCAAAGCCTTTCCCCAGCTTTCCCAGAGGCAGCATGTCGCAGTCCGGATAGGATCCCTGCGCCACATGCGTCTGCCACAGCTCGCACCTATCGAACATATTCCGCAGCAGATCCCATCGATCCCAGAAGTCGTCGGTAATCCGCCACATATTGGCATACTTTTCATAATGCCATGCCTTTTCTATGAGCGCAGGCCCCGGGGAAAGGGAAAGCACTATTTGCCGGCCGGTCTTCTCTATGGCATGCTGCAGCATCTCCACCTCATGGGCCGCAGAATAAGGATTGCAGGGATATATATTGGTATTGCATATGTCATCGCATTTGATATAGTCAACTCCCCACTGGGCATATAATCCAATGACGGAATCATAATACGCCTGCCCGGCTTCCTCCTTTCGCACCCCATACATGTCAGGGTTCCAGCCGCATATAGAAGAAGGATCCGCCGCCTCATTGGCCGTGGCGTCGCTCCCCAGTATGGGAAGGTGCTTATGGGCGGCCATTCTGGGGATCCCCCGCATGATATGGATCCCGAACTTCAGCCCCAGACCATGCACATATTCCGCCAGAGGGCCGAAGCCTCTGCCTCCTGCGGAGGAGGGAAAGCGGTTTACGTCCGGAAGAAGCCTTCCGTACTCGTCCATCTCCTGCTCCCCGAACGGAATGTACTGATATCTGTCCCGCATGGTGCCCGCATCCTTTGCATACCATTGGATGTCCACCACAACGTACTCCCATCCGGCGTCCTTCATATGCTTTGCCATAAAGTCCGCATTGGCCTTTACCTGAGCCTCATTGACAGTAGTGTCATAATAGTCGTAGCTGTTCCAGCCCATGGGGGCCTTGTTCATGTGATATTTCATATCGTTCCTCCTCGTTCTCCGCACCCGGCTCTATACCGCCGGATCCCTGCACCGGCACACGATGCTCCCGAAGCCTGAGGCTTCCCCTGCCGCCGGCCTTTTGCCTCTATTTCGATAGTAGCACAGAAAACGCCCCAAAACAACACCTGAAAAGCATTCCGCCTTTCAGGTGTCCTCTCAATGTGCATATCCTCATGGCGCCTTCACCTTTGAGGTCAGCTCCACCGTACCTATATAATTCTCATACCTGACCATAATGTAATTTCCGCCGGAATCCAGCTTCAGTTCCGTACTGAAATACCCGTCCTCATCGGGTTCCAGCTCCGTCACATCGCCGTTCATACGGATTCTTATCACCGCCTTGCCGGAACGGGCATTCACATAGCCGGAGACATAGAGCTTCCGTCCCTCCAGCGACACGCCGCCGAAGATCACGTCCTTTCCGGTATTTCCTTCGCATTCCGCCCAATACCGCCCGGTATAGGCGTCCTCTCCGCAGCCCCTCTCCCCGATCAGATCATGGTCGGAGGTGATCTGAAAGGAACCCACAATTCCGGATAGATTTTCCAGAAAGCCGGACACGTCCTCCGGATTCATATAGCGAAATCTGCAGGCCGTAAGAGGCAGCAATAGGCATATGATGGCAGCGCCTCTAATCACCTTCTTCATTTTTCGCCCTCCTTTTGCTCTCCCTGAAATGCCGGAACAAAATCAGTGCGGCAATCCCCGCCAGCACCACCGTTACACGGCCTTTTCTTGACTTCTTTTTAATGGCTACACTCTTTTCCATTTTGTCTCCTCCCGCATTCCAGCGCCCTTCCATTCCGACGCCTCTTATTTCAGGTTTCTTATATTGATTCTCCACACTCGCATCTTTAGCCTCATTTTGTACCACTTACGATGCGGTAATAATTTTTCGCCGTGAGAGCGTAAATGCAGACATACATAATTCCGAATGCCAGAAAGCACACTGCCGTACAAGCCATATACAGTCCCGTGCGGTACAAATTCAGCAGCGCCAGCAGTTTGGACAATAGCGGAAATGCTGCCACTACATGAATCCCCGCCAGCAATAGGGGCAGGAAGAACACCGTGAGGACTTGGGATCGGATGGCGGCCTTCACCTCCGCACGGCTCATGCCCACCTTCTGCAGGATCTCAAAGCGCTTTTTATCTTCATACCCTTCCGAAATCTGCTTGTAATAGATGATCAGCACTGTGGCCATGACGAACAAGGTTCCCAGAAAAATTCCTATAAAAAACAATCCTCCGTTGATGTCCAGATAGGCCTTCCTTCCGTCTGCCCGAACCTCCAGCTCATGCCCCTCATCTGCGGCAAAAAGATCCTCCATGGCGTAATAAAATGCCATTTGCTCCTCCTCTCCCGCAGCTGTGTCGAAGCTGTAGACACAGCGGATTTCCCGGGCAAAATCCTCAAGGCTTTCCTTCTGACGTTCATACAGCCAATCAATCGTCTCCTCATCCGGCACCACGACATACTGTGTGGCCGATATCATCGACTCATAGAGCCCGTTTCCTACAAAGTCCTTTAACCTTTCCACAACATGGTATTCCTTTTCAAAAAGCCTCAGAACGGAGCCGTCAAACTTCTGCCGATTGGAGTAAATCATAATTTCGTCAGTCTGCAGGGTCTTTTCCTCTCCCATGACCGCATTATAATCAGACAGGGTGATAAAGAAAAAGGTATAAGTATCGTCCTCCACTGAGAAAGCACGGTCCCTCTTAACGGAAAACCCTTCCCCCTCGCGCACCGCCGGAAATGCCAGATATGTGTAGATCCATTCTCTGGTCACCGGCATTGCCCATTCCTTCTGCAGACGGCGAACCGCCTCCATCTCTCCTTCCCGTTCCCCCGACTTTCCTTCCAGATAAAGCATGAAATCCGCCGGGTAGCGATTCCTGATAATATCCTCCATCCCAAGCATCATGGAGGTGGTAGTGGAGACCATCACCAGCACCATAGTACTCAAGATGCAGATATTCGCCAGCCCCACTGCATTCTGCTTCATCCGGTAGATCATGCCGGACACACTGACAAAATGCTTTGTCTGATAATAAAATCTCTTGTTCTTCCGCAGCAGCTTCAAAAGGGCTATGCTGCCCGCCACGAACAGCAGGTAGGTTCCCAGAATCACCAGCAGAACCGCCACAAAAAACATCATCACGGAAGCTATGGGGTTCTGGGTGGTTATCGCGATTGTATATCCTCCTCCCAAAAAGCAAAGCCCCAGCAATGCCAGCAGCCATTTGGCCTTGGGTTCCTCCTCCCCCACGTTCCCCGCCCGCAGCAGTTCTATGGGGTCAACCCGGCAAATCTGCCAGACCGAATGAATGTAGATCAATGCAAAAATAGAAACGAATATGCCCACCGTGTCCATTACAGCCTTACCGGAGACAAAAAATCCCAGCGCCACTTCCCTGCCGGTGATTCGGAGCATCACCAGAAACATCGCCTTGTCCAGAGCTATCCCAAGCATGACTCCCAGAAACAGCCCTGCCAATGTCACATACACTGTCTCCCACCCCGCCACTCTAGCCAGATGTCTTCTTTCCATGCCCAGAATGTTGAACAGTCCGAACTCCTTCTTCCTGCGCTTCATCAGGAAGCTGCTGGTATAGAACAAAAATATAACGGCGAAAATACTTACCACGGCACTGCCCAGTGCCAGTACATTGTGGATAAAACTCCCCCCTATGATATTGTTCAGTCCCGGATTGCGGGTCAAGGAGCGCATAATGTAAAATATAGCCACCGTGACGATGCAGGTTAAAATATAGGGCAGGTAAGTTTTGCTGTTTTTTCTGATGTTCCCTGCCGCCAGCTTCCAGTAAAATCCTCTTCTCATCAGCGGTTCCCTCCCATGGCAAGGAGCGTCAGCGTGTCCGATATCTTCTGGTAGAGCTGCTCGCTGGTGCTGTTTCCCCTATAGATCTGGTGAAAGACTTCCCCGTCCTTGATGAACATCACTCTGCCGGCCCGGCTCGCGGCCCTCACGGAATGGGTCACCATCAAAATGGTCTGTCCGTCCTCATTGATATCATGGAAAATATCCAGCAGCCCGTCCGCAGCCTTGGAGTCCAGTGCGCCCGTAGGCTCATCCGCCAGCACCAGCCGAGGGCTTGTGATCAGCGCTCTGGCTACCGCCGCCCTCTGCTTTTGGCCTCCGGAGACCTCATAGGGATACTTTTCCAGGATCTCCAGAATGTTCAGGCGGCCGGCAATGGGCTGCAGCCTCTTTTCCATCTCCCCATAGGCCTTTCCGCCCAGCACCAGAGGCAGGAAAATATTGTCCTTCAGGGTGAAGGTATCCAACAGATTGAAATCCTGAAACACAAATCCCAGATTGTTGCGGCGAAAAGCCGCCAGCTCCTTCTCCTTTACCCCGGAAAGACTCTTTCCGCCCAGCAGCACCTGCCCTCCCGTAGGTCTGTCCAGCGCGGCCAGAATATTCAGCAGGGTCGTCTTTCCGGAACCGGACTCTCCCATGATGGCCACATATTCCCCCTGCTCCACCGAAAAGGATACTCTGGAAAGAGCCTGCACCCGATTCCCCCCAAAGCGGGTGGTGTATATTTTTTGAACGTTTGTAGCTTCCAATAATGCCATGTCAGTCAACCTCCTATTCGCTTTACGCGGGACGCCATGCCCTCCTGCGCCATGTTCATGTCCCGCCTTCCAGCCTGCAAGTTTGTTCCTCAGTTACAAACCCATTATAAGAAACAGCGGAATCTCCCGACATCCAATCCGGTGACAATTCCGCCAAACCTTGTGACATTTTTGTAAGAAGTTTTCACTCTACCTCCAGCTTCTCCCTATGCAGATCCAGATAGACCACAGTTCCCTGCCCTGCCCAAGATTCTGCCCAGATTTTGTGGGAAAGCTTCTTGGCAGTCAGACTGCATAGGTAGAGCCCAAGGCCCGTGGATTTCTTGTCCGCCCGACCGTTGTACCCGGTGAAGCCCTTCTCAAAGATTCTGGGTACGTCCTCAGCGGCAATCCCCATGCCGGTATCCGCAATCTCCAGCACATCCTCCTCAGTCACCTTGATTGATACGCCTCCCTCACGGGTGTATTTCACAGCGTTGGACAAGAGCTGTTCTATGATAAAAAGCAGCCACTTCTCGTCCGTAAGCACCTTCTTGTCCACCGGCTGGTAGGAAAGCCTGATGCGCCTGCGGACAAACTGAGGCGCATATTTATGGACGGCCTGCCGGATGATGTGGTCCAGATCGCATTCCCGAAATACAAAGTCCATTGACTCGCTTCCCAGACGCACCCAGTTCAGCGCCATCTCCACATATTGCTCGATTCGGAACAGCTCCGCCAAAAGCTCTCTGTGTTCCTCCGTGTCCTCGTCCTGCAGGATCATGCGCATGACGGAAATAGGCGTCTTGATCTGATGAACCCATGTGGTATAATAGTCCATGCTCTCCATGCGTTCCCTTTGCCAGAGGTTCATATTGTCATCAAATACAGCCTTCAGTTTCCACAGCATCTCCTGATAGTCGTCCTCCCCGAGGGACTCCGGTTTCGGCAGCTCCTTGGGCAAAAGCTCCACATTGCGCAAAATCCTCAGCCGCTCTTCATGGGCCGCCCTATAACGGCAGAAGTCCGGAACCGCCGCCACGGCGGTAAGCAGGCCGCACAGCCCTGAGGCATACAGCACCGCCTCCCACTCCAGCTTATACAAGAAGAACACCACGCCGAAAATAATGCCGTAGACAAGAAATGCCAGCATGGCTTTCCTGCGCTGCCGCAAATACCTGCCGAAAACATGACTTTGTCGGCCTTCTTGCTTTTCTTGCTCCTTTTGCTTTTCTTGCTCCCTTTGCTTTTCCTCTTTCGTTTCCTTTGGCTTTTCCTTCTCGTCTTCTCTTCGCTCTTGATTCTTTGTATTCATCTAAGCCTATTTCCGCCTTTCGCCAATCTCCCCATTATTTTTTCTTGCTTTATATTTTCTGACAAATTAACTTCTCCATTCAACGATATCATCAATCTTCTTGCGAGGCCTTTCCTTAGGAGATTCATTTGGATAACCAAAGGCAATGGCTGCAATAAGCTGTCCGTCACTGCCCAACCATTTGCATAGTTCTGAATATGCAAAATAAATATCGCATATCCAAAGGCTGCCTATTCCTTTTTCAGTAGCGGCAAGAAGCATGTTTTGTATAGAAGCACCTATTGATTGAACATTGCAGATTTCATAAACACGTTCTTCTGGTGTCAATTCTGACAGAATGCTTTTCCCCAGTGAATTAACAACAAAAATTATAGTTGGCGCCTCTGCCATTATATCAACAGTGTATTTTGCCGCTGCTATGTGTTGTTTGCTTTCTGGCAGCAACGCACTATCGTTTTCTTCCCTCTCAATTCCCTGACGGAAAACTTCTAACATTTCTTCTTTGACATTTCCTTGTACCACAATATACTTCCATGGTTGTCTATTTTTAGAAGAAGGGGCTTTGATTCCACTTTGGATAATATCTGTAATATCTTTTTGAGGTATGGGTTTATCTATAAATTTCCTAATGCTTCGTCTGTCGTAAATTGCAGCAATCATTTTTATTTTTCTCCTCAAATTACAATTTATATAAATGCTCCCTATGCACCAGTTCTCTTTTCATCTTCGGGTATCGGGCCGTTAGACTTAGGTTTTCCTCACTGCACAATGTATCCGCTCCCTACCTTGGTAGCGATAAAGTCCGTAAGGCCCGCTCCCTCCAGCTTCCTGCGAAGTCTGGTGACATTGACTGTCAGTGTGTTCTCCTCCACATAAGAATCCATCTGCCACAGCTTCGTCATTAATGTGTCACGGCTGACCACCTTTCCCTTATTCTCCATAAGAGTCTGCAGAATGCGGAACTCGTTTTTCGTCAGCTCAATGCGCTCTCCTCCATAGGTCAGGGAGGTGTCATTTAAGTTCAGCATCGCCCCTCTATGCTCCAGCACAGGAATCCTGCCTGCCATGTCGTAGGCCCTGCGCAGAACGGCATGTATCTTAGCCATCATGACCTCCAGATCCACGGGCTTTGGGATGAAATCGTCCCCTCCCATGTTCATGGCCATGACGATGTTCATATTGTCGGATGCCGAGGAAATAAACAGCACCGGCACGTCGGAAATCCGGCGGATCTCGCTGCACCAGTGGTATCCGTTATAAAACGGCAGCATAATATCCATCAGCACCATATGGGGATCATATTCCGCAAAAGTCGAGAGAATGTTCCTGAAATCTCCGATGCAAAGACATTCGTTCCCCCAAGCTTCGATTTTCTTTTTCATAGCTTCCGCCATGGACAGATCATCCTCCACGATCATAATCCGGTACATTGCATTTACCTCCTTGCCCTTTTTAATTCCGCGCTTATCATCATACTTTTTGTCTTATTATCATGCCCATTTGTCTCTTATTTTCATATCCCTTACTATAACACCATGCCGGCCCATTAGACAATTCCCAAAAAATGTGACATGATTTATACATGGGCCGAAGCACCAAAAAACAAACTTATCTCCCCTGCCATGTTTGTCAATATCACAGAAGGCCATTTTGTCAAATCCAGCATTAACGTCCGCAAATCAACGTTTTTTCGATCTAGCCCATATTTATATTAATAAAACTCAGCATCCCGATTGACTAAACATAAAAGCGCTGGTATTTTAAATACACAGTCCTTATCATATAAAGAAGATTTCCTATCTACGGCTCCAGATAATGCCGCATAAGTTTGGAAAAATAAAATAAGTGAATAGAAGAAACGGAGCCCTTTCGTCATGTTCATCCGTCCCGCCGAAAATAGTGATTTTGAAACAATCATGTCCATATATGCATATGCCAGAGATCAGATGCGGCTCTCCGGCAACCCGAAACAGTGGGGACAAAATAGACCTTCCCCCGAAACTATCCGAGAAGATATCGCCAAGAAGCAGGCTTATGTAATGATTCACCAGAATGTCCTCTCCGGAGTGTTCGCATTCATCATAGGAGAGGATCCCACCTATAAGCAGATCCACCATGGCGCATGGCTCAATGACGCTCCCTACGGAACCATTCACCGGATCGCAGGAAACGGACATGCCCGAGGCATTCTGTCCAGCGCATTGGCATTCTGCGAGGAAAGAATCGCCAATGTCCGCATAGATACCCATAGCGACAACAAAATTATGCTTCATTTGCTGGAAAAATACGGATATCAAAGGTGCGGATACATCTATGTGGAGGACGGAACCCCACGGATCGCCTATCAGAAAACAGTGCAGAAATAATTTTTTATTTTACATCTTTATAAGCGGTAACATAAGTGTTATAATGCATGGAAGTTGCGCCGGATTTTTGGAGTCCGGCATACCAAAACCAAAATCGGCAAACCGCTCCGCCGCTTGTCTCTTACTTCGGCGGTGGATGGGAGATAAAAAATGAACAACAAGTATCAGAAGACCATATACGCCTGCTTCATGGGCTGCATCGTGCAGGCCATTGTGAATAATTTTGTGCCCCTGCTGTTCCTGACCTTTCAGGATGCCTACGGCATACCTCTTTCCAAAATCACTATGCTTGTGACCATCAACTTCGGCCTGCAGCTGCTGGTGGATTTCTTATCCGTGGGCTTCGTGGACAAAATCGGCTACCGCGCCTCTATGATAATCGCCCATGTCTCCACCACGGCGGGACTGATTCTGTTAGCGCTGCTGCCCGATCTGCTGCCGGATCCCTTTCTGGGACTGCTGGCCGCGGTTTTTCTCTACGCCATCGGAGGCGGCCTTCTGGAGGTGCTGGTGAGCCCCATAGTGGAAGCATGTCCTTCGGAACACAAGGAACAGACCATGAGCCTATTACACTCCTTTTACTGTTGGGGACATGTGGGCGTGGTGCTGATTTCCACCATATTTTTCCAGCTGTTCGGCATCGGAAACTGGAAAATTCTGGCGCTGATCTGGGCGCTTGCCCCTCTGTTCAATGCCATTGTCTTCGCAAAGGTGCCCATGGCTTCCCTTATGGAAGAAGGTGAAAAGGGACTTTCTCTGAAAGAGCTGGCGGGAATGAAGATTTTCTGGATATTTCTGCTGATGATGACATGCGCCGGAGCCAGCGAGCAGGCCGTGAGCCAATGGGCCTCCACCTTTGCGGAAAAGGGCCTCGGCGTCAGCAAAACCGTGGGAGATCTGGCCGGGCCGCTTTCCTTCGCCGTCTTTATGGGCAGCTCCAGAGCGCTTTACGGAAAATTCGGGGAAAGAATAAATCTGGACAAATTCATGGCAGGCAGCAGCCTTTTGTGCATTGCAGCCTATCTGTGCATCTCCCTTGTGCCCAATCCCGTGCTGGGACTGGCAGGCTGCGCCCTATGCGGTCTATCTGTAGGCATCATGTGGCCGGGTACCTTCAGCAAAGCTGCGGCTGCTCTGCCTAAGGGCGGCACGGCTCTTTTTGCACTGATGGCTCTGGCCGGAGATCTCGGCTGCTCCGGAGGCCCCACCGTGGTAGGCATGGTTTCCAGCCTTTTTGGTGAAAACCTGAAAAAAGGAATACTGGCGGCAGCGCTGTTTCCTGTTCTTCTGCTGGCGGGAATCGCATTGTGCAAAAAATACGCCAAGGCCCGGTAGAAATCAATTATCTGAGTCGACTTCCATTTCATACAATGCCATAGACCGGCCGTTTGCATAATTGATACTATTCACAATCTTAAAACCGGCATTGCAGTAAATCTCCCCCACCGTTTTTTCGTCCCCGCCCGTGTCCAAACGGATAAAGCCCACGCCGCGTCTACGGCAATCCGCCTTCACTGCGTCTAACACAAGCTTCGTCATACCCATACCGCCGAATTTGCGGCGCACACAAAACTTGTGCAGATAGGCGGCTTCGTATTTAGGCGCACGAGGCCAATAGGCAGGGTCTTCCCATTGCAGAATGAATGCGCAGGCAATTTCTCCGTCAACGAGGCCAATGCAGAAATTCTCTGGCCGAACCACCGATGACAGCAGTTCCTCCGGCGTCAGCCATTCCTCCGGCCAGACGCGGTATCCCTGCTCCCGGCCCCATGCCGCAACTTCCTTCATGACAGAAATCGCCGTCTCCATTTCATCAAACCGAATTTCCACCTTTCCCATAAGCCCCCTTTTAAGCCGAACAAGCCCCAGCCCTACATTTATGCCGTTCCGTTTTGCCTGCCGATACCGCGGATTTCTCAGTCAATCCTCGTCTGCTCTCTCCCCACCGATTGTAACATCATCGCCTGAGCTTCGCAATCTCATTTTCCAGTGCTCTCCTCAAGCTCTGACAAATTTTCACAATTACTGTCGCCGCCGGAATCACCGGCTAAATATCGCCATAATAGCTATGATCATCTTAAGCAATGACACATATGTCTATGCACATACGCATGGCACACAGGGAATGGCATATAAGCGAAAACATATAAACAACATGAATGGCATGATATATAAACGATAATAAATAACTGATATGGCGTATTTCTGATTTGTATTGACATGTTAACAAATGTCATTTATAATGGAGGAAATAAAACCCAGAAAGGATGTACGGAATGATTATTATTCGATAATTTACCCATCAGGCAGAGAAACATGGATGCGGAAGAGAGCGATCTCTTTCGGCGGTTCCCCTATGGGGACTGTAGACGGAAATTGATGTTTGAGATTCGGGGATTATCGCTAATAATCATTTTGCTTACACAATGATCGGGGACTTTCAGGACGGTTATGAAAAAGCCTGCCTGATAGGGTGGCTTTGGCAGGCCGCCTTTGATTGAAATGCAAAGCAAAGATTAGGATAATCCCTCTTACGGACAGGAGGGATTTTTTTATGCAACACAAATTGTTTATGCAAGCAGATAATATTATTGTAATGTTTGGAGAGCAGAAGGTTCTTGACTTCGACCGTTTTGTAGTATATCAAGGTGAACGCATCGGGCTGGTAGGCGCAAACGGTGCAGGCAAGACCACGCTCTTGAGGGTGTTGGCCGGAGAGCTGGAGCCGGATGCCGGAACCGTGAAGGCCATGTGCGATTCCCATTTTTTCAGGCAGTTCTCTCAGGGCGTCAATCAATTTGAGCTGGACGGGAAAGAGGCAAAGACCCTGCAAGTGCAAGATAAAGCGTGGCAGGAAACCGTCAGCGGCGGCGAGGATACCAGATTGCGGCTCGCCTGGATGTTCAGCAGCGGGAAATTACTGGCCCTTTTGGACGAACCCACAGCCAATCTGGACATGAAGGGAATCTCCCTTTTAAAGACGAAGCTGTTGGAGCTGGACACCATGATCATCGTCAGTCATGACAGAGCGCTTCTCAATGCACTCTGCACCAGAATCGTAGAGGTACAAGATGGCAGGCTGACCAGCTATGACGGAAATTATGACGATTATATGCAGCAGAAATCCCAGGCCGTCCAAAGGCAATGGACAGAATACGAAAATTACACCAGTGAGAAAAAAAGACTGGAAAAAGTATATCTCCAGAAAAAGAAGAAGGCTGCCTCCATCGAGAAGCTGCCTCCGGGAATGACACCGAGAGAGGCAGGACTGCGGAATTTTCTCTCACATCATCCAAAGGATGCAAAGGCCGGAAAAATGGAGGCCTCTGCCAAGAATGTTCTGGAACGCATAGAGCATATGGAAGTAAAGGAAAAACCCAAGGAGCCGCCCAAAATGCGCCCGGATTTCCGTCTGACCGACCCGCCGGAAAACGCAGTGGTGATCCGGGGTGAAGACATCTGTTTTTCCTATGAGGACGGCAGGGAAATTTTTGAGAACGCCTCCTTCCAGATCCGAAACAGAAGCCGAGTCGCCATTGTAGGCGAAAACGGAGCCGGAAAGACCACTCTGCTGAATCTGATCCGGCAGGAATATACCTTGAATAAGGGGACAATCTATGTAGTGCCAAAGGCCTCCATCGGACTGCTTGACCAAAATATGGCCTCTCTGGATCTTGAAAAGACAGTCCTGCAAAATGTGATGGAGGAGAGCGTTCAGAAGGAAGGTATCGCCCGGACGATCCTTGACAGACTCCTGCTGTCTGCCAGAGATATGCAGAAAAAAGCCGGGGTCCTATCGGGCGGAGAGCGGATCAAGCTGGCCTTCGCAAAACTGTTCGTGGGCAGGGCCAATGTGCTGATTTTGGACGAGCCCACAAATTATCTGGATATCCCATCCGTGGAAGCATTGGAGGAAATGTTTTCGGAATATGAAGGTGTTCTTATATTTGTATCCCACGACGAAGCATTTATCCGTGCCTGCGCAACGGAAATTCTGGAGATAAAGAACGGGAAGGCAATTCCTTTTCTGGGCACGCCGGAGGAATTCTTCGCCCAACGCCAATATTCATGATCTCTCTTTTTCGTGCAGAGACTGAGAGGACAATCCGGAATAAAGGCGTATACTATATACTGTCAGGAGGATTTTAGATTATGGAATGGATTGATAGGTTAAATGATGCAATCAGCTATATCGAGGGGCACTTGACGGACTCCATTGATACAGATCAGCTGGGGCGTATTGCCTGCTGCTCTGCGTATCATTTCCAGCGAATGTTTTCTTACATGGCCGGGATTCCTCTTTCCGAATACATCCGCAGGAGGAAAATGTCGCTTGCCGCCGTGGATTTGCAGGAAAAGAACATAAAAATCATCGAAGTTGCCGGAAAATACGGTTACAGTTCTCCCACCGCATTCAATAGGGCCTTTCAGTCCGTTCACGGAATAGCCCCTTCTGCCGTATGGAATGAGGGCGCATCTATAAAGTCCTTTCCTGCAATCACATTTAAAATTACAGTGAAGGGAGCGGAAGAAATGAATTATCGAATTGAGTCAAGGGAGGCTTTTCGCATCGTGGGCGTATCCGTGCCGCTGCACAAGGATATTGAAGAGAATTTCACGGTTATCCCGTCCAAATGGGCGGAAGTGTCCATGAACGGCACCCTGCAGAAATTGATCGGATTGATGGACACGCCGCCCATGGGGGTTCTGGGCATCAGCTTATGCAATGATGAAGAGGCTTGGAAGTATTATATATCCGTATCCTCTTCAAAAGATGCCGATGGCCTCGAAGAATACACCGTGCCTGCTGCCACTTGGGCAATTTTCTCCGGCACCGGCACAAACCAGTCCATTCAAGAGCTGGAGCGGCGCATCGTGACGGAATGGCTGCCTACTTCCGGCTACGAGTATGGCAGCGCTCCCGACATTGAGGTCTATTTGAATCCCGACCCGCAGAATGCGCAGTATGAGGTGTGGATACCGGTGGTAAAGAGATAGCGGAAAAGCAGGAGATTATATGGCGCAATAGTGTCGCTCCCTAAGTACAGCAGCGATACTATTGCGTTTATTTATTTTGTCAGTCCATGCTCCTGCACGGGCAGCGGCCTCTCGCCCATAACCCTATCCATTTCCCAATGTCCATTTCAATCCACGCTCCCGCATGGGGAGCGACAGTCCCATTGCGCCCGCTGTTGACGCGCAATATTTATTTCAATCCACACTCCCGCACGGGGAGCGACTCTATTATCCGGCGTTTTGGGTGCGGCGTGAATCTATTTCAATCCACGCTCCCGCACGGGGAGCGACGGAAGACAGCCGAGATACAAGCATCCACAACGAATTTCAATCCACGCTCCCGCACGGGGAGCGACTCTTGGGCAATATCATCAATCCGAGTATTGTACGATTTCAATCCACGCTCCCGCACGGGGAGCGACGCTGCCAGCTTGTCGTAGGCTTTCTTGTATTTTAAATTTCAATCCACGCTCCCGCACGGGGAGCGACCATCAATAGCGACTTGCATTATTGTTCTGAAAAAATTTCAATCCACGCTCCCGCACGGGGAGCGACTGAGGCGCTTACAGCGTTTTGCAACTACATAAAGATTTCAATCCACGCTCCCGCACGGGGAGCGACGCCATCCTGGCCCTCATCTTCGGAGATGGCTGGGATTTCAATCCACGCTCCCGCACGGGGAGCGACATCAGTTGCGGAATGTCAGCGTTGGTGGCCAAGGAATTTCAATCCACGCTCCCGCACGGGGAGCGACAAACCTAGGTTTTATGCGGGTTTGCGGGGTTGTGAAAATTTCAATCCACGCTCCCGCACGGGGAGCGACGGGGCTGCGTCACCAATCACAATACAGTCCCCGGGAATTTCAATCCACGCTCCCGCACGGGGAGCGACTTCCACCATTCGCCGCTGTGATGCTGACAGTTGAATTTCAATCCACGCTCCCGCACGGGGAGCGACAGTTCAAAACCTTTTTGCACCCATCCTATGGTGGATTTCAATCCACGCTCCCGCACGGGGAGCGACAAATACTTGCAACGATAATTTGTTATCTTTCCAATTTCAATCCACGCTCCCGCACGGGGAGCGACTCAGGTCTGGTTGTCAGAGGATGATGTGGAGCGATTTCAATCCACGCTCCCGCACGGGGAGCGACCTGGCATCCGTCAAGGATCATGTCTACCATTTCCAATTTCAATCCACGCTCCCGCACGGGGAGCGACCCATGCCAAAACGCCTTTGCGCATGCAGTTGTCAATTTCAATCCACGCTCCCGCACGGGGAGCGACATGGAGATAGTTCATATTGAGCCACCGACAGAGATTTCAATCCACGCTCCCGCACGGGGAGCGACACTCTGCCCTTGCATCCTCGTCCAGCTCCTCCTCCAATTTCAATCCACGCTCCCGCACGGGGAGCGACCGGCATAGTCAGGATGGCTATCGATAAATGGGATATTTCAATCCACGCTCCCGCACGGGGAGCGACCAAGGATGAGCTCGAAGACGGCTCCGGCCTTAAATTTCAATCCACGCTCCCGCACGGGGAGCGACTCCGTGACTTTGATTTCCATGTCCTTTTCCAAGGGATTTCAATCCACGCTCCCGCACGGGGAGCGACAGATGGGCAATTTCGATAAACAAAAATACGACAACATTTCAATCCACGCTCCCGCACGGGGAGCGACTTGCGAAATGAGGTCAGTTTTTTATTAGATTTCAATTTCAATCCACGCTCCCGCACGGGGAGCGACGACCATTGTCGGCAAGCTGGACGGCATTACCAATGATTTCAATCCACGCTCCCGCACGGGGAGCGACCCGAAAGTGCACTGGAAACCGCAAATCAGCAGTTATTTCAATCCACGCTCCCGCACGGGGAGCGACGCATTTATGGGGCTGTCGGACTATCTGGCAAGGGAATTTCAATCCACGCTCCCGCACGGGGAGCGACGGGGACATTAAGGACTTGATGTATGCAAGTGCAAAATTTCAATCCACGCTCCCGCACGGGGAGCGACAAGATTTTATCTTTTGGGACTACAAAAGTTACTCTATTTCAATCCACGCTCCCGCACGGGGAGCGACAATATCTAATTTTGTATACTCCTTTTCGTAAAGATTTCAATCCACGCTCCCGCACGGGGAGCGACCTGGATATTTTGTAGGAGGTAGCCTATGCCCGAAATTTCAATCCACGCTCCCGCACGTGGAGCGACCTTTACTCGGAGCTTTGCCGATATATCTGCGGAATTTCAATCCACGCTCCCGCACGGGGAGCGACGCCAAAAATTCCATATTTTTTTCAGATTATGGAATTTTATTTATACAATACATACAAATAAAAGCATTCTTCATTTCTTTCAAACCCTTTTTTCACCCTATTTCCTACATTCTTTCGGTGCGAGTCCCTCCGGCATTTCATGTTAGCTTATGGTTCGCACCTGCTAAATCATCAATGTCCCTTCCGCTTCGTAAGAAGACTTGGCACCAAAATGCTCAACCTTGGTCTGGTAATTGTTTCCCAAATGATAAAAGCGCAGGCTATCTTCGTTTTCATTGATCAACGATCTCAGTCGATCTTTTAGCAACAGCAGCTGAGAAGCATCCAGAATGCACTCAAACACTGAATTTTGGACTCGCTGCCCATAATTGACACATTCCTTTGCAACCTTCCGGAGACGAGCCTTTCCTGCATTGCTTTGAGTACAGACATCATACGTAATCAGCACAAGCATCCCAACACCTACTTCCATAAAAACGGCGGATATTCTTCCACATCCCCGCGAATCGTTCGAGCCAGCAGCAAAGCTTGTACATATGGAACCAATCCCCAAACTATCTTCTCCTTCAGGTACGGATGCGTCAAACTTTCCTTTTTATGATTCTGCCAAGCCGAAAAGAATACTCTTCTACCATCATCGTTCAAAAACACAGCATTGTCCTTATGCTTTTCAAAGTGAACCGCTTGAATTGTTTTCATATTGATCAGCGTCAGCACAAACCGGTCTGCCAAAATTGGCCGCATTTCCTCCATCAAGTCTAGAGCAAGAGAAGATCTTCCCGGTCTGTCCCCGTGCATAAACCCAACATATGGATCCAGCCCCACGCTGGACAATGCATTGGCGCACTCACCTGCAAGCACTGTATAGGCAAAAGACAGCAGCGCATTGATATTGTCCAACGGCGGTCTGCGGCTTCTTCTTGTAAAAATAAAGTCTTCCTTCTGGTTCAGTATCATGTCATTGAACACCGAGAAATACTGTTCCGCCGCTTTTCCTTCTATTCCCCGAAGCCCGTCCAGCCGGGTCGCTCCGTCTATCTGAGGCAATGTGTCATATAACCCCTTCGACACTCCTTTAAGCCTTTCCGCGTCTACCCGATACCCATGGTCACGCAGCGTCCGTTCTATGCTCCATCTGCCGTTAAAGACCTTTCCCACAATCATGTTCTTTGCATAGCCAAGCCTTTTACCGTCGTTGTCCGATATCCGGTACTGTTCCTTTCTGAGCAGTACATTGCCATATTCTTTTCCCACCACCCTTGCCAAAAACGCGCCTCTGGGAGAAAAGAAACTCATCCCTACCTTCCGCTCCGCACATGCACCCATGAGAGCAGGGCTTGCCCCCTTATAGGTAAAGCAAATAATATTCTCCAATGTATGAAGCGGAAATCTGCCCATTGTTTTTTCACCGTCTTGTATCACGATATTCTCACCGTCAAGAGTCAAATAGCAGCTCTCCGTCATGACATATAAAGTATTCAGTAACTTCCGCACAGCTCCCTCCCTATAATTTGGCAAACAGCAGCCGACTCCATAGCGCCATTTCTAATCATTGGCTCTGATTCCCTGCAGAATATACTCTCTGACACCCATTACCTTCTGCAGCTTCGGAACACATATGGGTTCTAGAGAACACGCCTTACATTTCTTGGCAGGCTTTACATTGGGCGTATGTCCCTTGCGAAACAAGTCGTGCATTTCCATTGCCGCCCTCGCCACCTCTCCCCGCAGGGCGTCCGTGAATTCCACATGGCTGCGCCGTCTGCTCTCTCCATAATACAGATACCCCTCCCGCAATTTTGTCTGAAACATTTCTTCCAGACAAATTGCTTGGGCACAAAGCTGCAGTTCATCCGCATTATTTTCCTTGGGCGACCCATGCTTATACTCCACGGGAGTAGGCATCCATTTCCCCTCATATCCAAAAATCTCTACGCCATTTTCATCCCTATGAAATTCAACAATGTCACATTGTCCGCTCAGTCCAAGCCTCTGGGAAGAGATGCGCATCCCCCTGACGGTCAAAAGGTCGCCTCTCTTCTCAAACGAGCTTCCGTCATGCGCCTTCTTGTGCATCAGCTCACCGGCGGTCGTCCTATAATTTTCGGCCCATTGCTGCTCAATATGTATGATGGCCCACTGCCTTCTACAAAACGCAAAATGCTGAATGCCGGAAAGCATAAGGTAATCTTCTTCAGAATACATAGTCAGATACCCTCTATTTCTTCCAGTTCCAAGCCAGGCAGGGAACCCACCTCTATATCATAGTCCTCAAAATCTTTCGGATCGTCTGTCTTGGGGGCGATCCTCACCAGCTTATGCACCTTTGCAGAAGAATACTGTCCCATGGGACAATTATGTTTCCACCAGTACACCCTGCAGACTTCCATACTGCCGTCCGGTCTCGCAGAAGAGCTGTCGTTCACAAACAGCGTGCGCAGGGCCTCCTTTATTTTCCCGGCGTCATCATCTCCAAATCCCGTCTTTTCGGCAAGCTGATGATTAATGCTGCCCTTTATGACATACAGTGCCGAATATATCTTGTGCTTCATTCCCATTGTATCGGACGACTTTTTCTCCTTTGTCTCGCTGTTGACGCTTTTGGTAATCTGCATACTGTCAATAGATATCGGCAGTACGCTGAACGCAGAGTGAACGGAAACCGGCCCTCTTACCCCCACGGACACACTATCATCCTTGAATGCGAATACCTGCCCAAAGCTGCGCACATCGATCCATGTCTCACAAGCCGCTTTCGCATAGGCTTCCTTGTCTTTATCCTTCAGCGCCTTCTGCATGACCGCATTGCTCTTTGCTCTATCCGCCAAGCTGCGGCATCCGTCATCAGACCGTTCATCGCTCTGCACGAAAATATTCTCCCCCATGTCCTGCAGTCTGTTTCTGATCTTGCGCTTAATACATACGTCCGATATCTCCCCATATCCGTCATAAGTCTCTCTGGGTCTGTTACCGTTCAAAGGATCTCCGTTGGGATTGGCATTTTTAACCATCACCAGAACTTCAAAATCAATCTTGTTTGTAAATACGCTCATACGCCTCTTCTCCTTTACTGTTCTTTTTTCTGAAATGCTTTTCTCATATAGTCCATCTGCTGATAATATCCCGGCAAGTACATCTCCGACAAGGCTGTATTGTCCTTAAATTCATTTCCCGAAAACTGCACCATAATACCGCCTATCCATTCTTCAAACTTCCGCAATTCATAATCCTTTAGTCTCCTTTCATATGAGATCAGATTTTCCTTGATTGTCTGCGCCGTTCTTCCCGGTCTGCGGCAATAAGCATTCCAGTACCGTTTCGCATTCGTCGTCCGCGACTCCTTCACTTTTCCATTCTCGTCATACTCGAACATGGCCCGCTGCTCCATATAATCATATACCGCCAGCAGCCGCCCAAACAGAACATTCCGATCCTTCAAATTATCCTCCAGAAAATGCTCCATATTCATACCCCCTTCCTCATATTGGAACCTTATCATTGCGCACACGACGCAAAGCACGTCATTGTACCACACAAATTCACTCATGGTCTGCGGCATGGATGCCCTCCGGGCAGCGGCTCTGATGATATCATGGGGAATCCGGACCCCCTTTTGGGTAATGCATGGGAGAAGCCGCTTTACCGTATTCCGGATCAGCTTGCCGTCCGCCTCCAGCCACTCCGACTGCTGCACTCCATATGCGGCAAGCGCCATCTCTCTGGGAGAAGGGGTGCATTCACAAGTAACATGCTTTTTTCCTTTCCCCATATCCCCTCTTTTCACAGTTCTCCGCCATTTGCAATGCCGCTGCCAGTTTAAAATCCCATCCATATACTGCCTTCCGCCCATCTCTTCATAATACACAACCGAAAGCCGTCCAGTGGTCGCCGCATCCAGAGCGATCACTGCAACCCTATCATCAGCCTCGATTTTTTCCGCATATCCATTGACCGCGTTAGCAAACTTTTGAGCAAAATACTTTCCCGTATCATGTTTGTCTATAGCAGATACTTCATATAAATCGGTCTCATCAAAATCCATGTCAAAGTCATCCACATCGGCGTAGGCATTGACGGAATCCTGCATCAAGTCCGGCAGCTGCATCGGTCTGTTTACCATCCAGCAGACAATGGCAGACTCATCCCTAGTATATCCTTGTTTCTGGATAAGCCACCGCAATGCATTATGGGCTTTCTGGGAGGCATCGTATCCCACCGAAACAGCCTCTTCTTTTGATGCAAATCTGCCTCTATAGGTAAACCCTGACTCATCGTTCCCGGAAATCAGCTTCGCCTTGTCTGCACTGTTGCGGACCTTGGACGGATGTTTGTCAGAACATGGTTCCACTTTCCCGGACGCATAACACAAATTCCGCTCTCCCGTCTTCTGCTGATAAAAAGCGCCGTACTTTTTGTATAAATCCTGATTTTTCCATACTTCCTGAGGCCTGCTGCCGCCATATACGATAAATCTTACATTTGCCCCCGTCTGGCCCAGTCCCTGTATTTTTCCCTGATCCGTGAGCCTGCCGTTTTCATCAAGCTCCAAAGTCTTGCTTTCTGCCAAATCCGATATCAGTGTCCCTTTTGCAAGATATCTATACACCGCCTGCACCATAGGATGGGACTGCTCCGACTCCGCCCATTCACGCAGCTGATTCAGATATGCTTCAAAATACTTCTCCTTATCATCCCCCGTATATAAAGCATAGTCTCCTGCAATATAACAGAGTTTATCACATAACGGATGGGGCGCAATGCCGCTGCTTCTGGATGCCGAATCCTCCGTAACCGGAATGATCGTCACAACATCCTTCCCCTTTTCAAGCCTTCTGGCGCTCTGGAAGTCCCCCTCCTCATCAATGGTCACCTCGATCTGAGCATTGAATGTGGAATGGGAAATGGGCAGCAAGACTGCCTGATCATTTTTCTCAACTCCCGCCAGCCCAGAATAGACATCATAGGTTTCAGCCAAGGTCTTTAGCCATGCCAAACGCTCCACCTCCTTCAAATTCTTTCAGTCCGCCGAAATTCTTCTCAAAAACGAAGTCTTTCTGTTTCGCATCCCGCAACACCTTCCTGATCCGGCATTCTTCCGGGCGAGGGAACTGTATGATTCCATCGGTCATTTGCGCATTCCAGAGGCGTACTGTCATCTTCCCTTTTTCCTCTTCCCTGATGGCTTCGTCAGGATAAGTAATCCCATGCACCATAATGCCAAACGACAAATTCATATCCTGATAGGCGCTCTCTCCTTCCCCGAAGGAACAAGGCTCCACATATCCCTGACACTCTCTCGCACCCAGAAAAATATCTCTCCTCCCCCCTCTTTCAACCATTCGTCTGGCTATGTCATAATGCTTATTTTCATTTCTGTCATTTGCCAGATCCTTTCTGTTCTCATTCCATTCAAAGTGCGCCCTTACCTGATATTTCACCCTTCTCAGATAAGTATAATATGCCAAGTCGTTTCCTCCGCCGTATTTGATGGGCCTTATGCCCTTGGATTCCGTCTGAATCGGATTCATGATACGGCATTCGTCTATCACCCAGATGATCGTGGGCTTCCAATAAATAGATTCCGTTATCCCCTTCAGTGCCTGATATGTAGGAATCTGGTAACTGCATTTCTCGCCCCCCGTCTTCGACAGCGGATCCGTAAACAACGCATAGCATCCATACACACAGTATTCAATCCTATTTGGCTTGTCCATACCATTCCCCTTTCTCCTCAAAATATAAGCGTTTCCCACTCCGGAGCAATTCCGTGTTCATCGCTGTACGCTCCGGGAGCCGCCACCATATAAAGATCCGGAAGCTGATCACTTACCGGCTGCAGCAGTCCCTCAAACCTTTTCAGCTGACTCCCCCTCACATTCACAGTGTACCTCTGGGCCTGCCGAATACAAGACCTTATCTCCCCCTCCTTCACCGCCCTTTGAATCGCCTCTATGATCTCCTCCCCCTTCTTATACGGCACTATCACTCCGAAGGAGCAATCATCTATGACCCGATAGGCATGTCCTGCCGTTTTGTAAGCCTGATTCATAATATTCTTTTTGCCCTTTATGTCACCCCGCCAAGACAGCAGCTCTAATATATTTCTGTCCAGCTTCTCAATGGGAAAATTCATTTTTTCTGACGAGGCATTATATATTTCTTTATAATACTCATCCATCCATCTCGGCGTCAAAAGACTGTCAATCCCCTCATCATGTTTAAATCCTCTGATCACACGCTCCGTCACCCTTATTTTTTGCTGCAGCTCCTCCATGTTGCCGCTGTTTTCCCCTTCCAGCATAATCAGATATATCTGGCCGAAATCCATTTCTCCGTTTCTATTGCACCGTCCCGCGGTCTGGGCCAAGCTGTCCAGTCCGGTCATGGAACGGTACACGCACTCGAAGGATATGTCCACGCCGGCCTCAATCAGATTTGTGCTGATCACAACAATATTTTGATCCTTCCCATCAAGCGTTTCCCTTATAGCCTGAAGCTTGTCCTTCCTATGCTCGGCACATAGATTCGTGGTCAGGTACTCCGCATTTACCCCCATAGCCTTTAGCAAATCATACAGTTTCTTCACCGCCGACTTCGTATTCAGCACCACCAGAATCGATTTATGCTTAGCCGTCCGTTCTGCGATCTCCTCCCCAAGGCTCTCCAATGTATACTTTTCATCCGGTCTTGGAACAGAGATTTTCACCCGT
>ERZ779626.163-NODE-163-length-45009-cov-17.501179_pt1 | contig 45009 bp, 46 predicted proteins | sample MGYA00514209_ERZ779626 | MGnify/ENA primary metagenome ERZ779626 (study PRJEB29562, sample SAMEA4376713) | mouse gut metagenome | isolation source: Cecum | study: EMG produced TPA metagenomics assembly of the A DSS colitis mouse model was used to assess the...
ATCTGGAGACCTGGGTGAAGGTGAAAGAAAACTGGCGGGACAACCCTGCGGCCATCCAGAACTTTGGGTATACGGAGGATTGAGCCATGCGCAAAGGGGTAGAACCAGTTTTTTTGCGAGCGCCAGCGAGCCGCGCCTGCGGCGCGTCAAGTGTTTTGCGGAGCAAAACCTTGAACTCGGCGGAATTTATTTCCGGCGAGTTGAGTCAAATACGGGGCCCTCACGCAATGGGATATTGCGTGGGGCAGAACTGGCGGGACAACCCTGCGGCCATTCAGAACTTTGGGTACACGGAGGACTGAGCCATGGTGGATATTGAAGTCTGGATGGGGGAGCTGGCCGAAAAACTGATGGGCCGGTTTGGCGGCCGGCTGCTGCGCTGGTCCGCCGCCGCCATGGCGGGGGTCTGAGGGCTGGCACACAAAATTTCCCTGACATATCCACCCCGTTTCTGCCCATGCTAACTGGGCAAAGGAGGGGCGGCGGATGATGCGCGAGCCATATTGGGGCCTGTTTTGGAGCACCGGGATGCCGGAGGCGTGGCTGATGAGCCGGAGCGGCGAGAGGGCCGACGCGGGGCTGAAGATCGAGGGCCCGTGGGGGCTGTCAGGCCCGCCCACCGGCGTAGACCCCGGCCCGTCCGGCGGGGACGGCGGCGGCCAGGGCCCCATTTGAATCCACCGCCCCGGCGGATACCGGGGCGGTACATAGGAGGCGCGGAATGCACCTGACCACCAATGCCCTCGTACTGCGCGAGGTGAACTACAAGGAGTCGGACAAAATCCTGACCCTGCTGACGGAACAGGAGGGCAAGCTCACCGTGTCCGCCCGGGGATGCCGGAAAAAAGACAGCCCCATCGCCGCCTCCTGCCAGCTGCTGGCCTGGGGGGAGTTCACGCTGTACGAATTCCGGGATATGTGGTCGGTGAAGGAGACGGCCTCGGAGCGGCTGTTCGGCGGGGTGCGGGCCGACCTGGATAAGCTGGCCTTGGCCAGCTATCTGGCCGAGGTCACCGAGGCGCTGGCCGAGGAGGGCCAGCCAGACCCCAGCCTGCTGGCGGTGGCCCTCAACTGCCTTCACGCCCTGGACAAGCTGAATTATCCCCTGGCCCAGGTGAAGGCCGCCTTTGAGTGGCGCTCCATGGCCCTGGCGGGGTATGAGCCCCAGATCGGGCGGTGCGGGGTGTGCCTGAGGGAGCAGCCCCAGGAGCCCCGCATTCACCTGGGGGAGGGGACCCTGCACTGCGCCTCCTGCCGGGCTGGGCTGGGGGAGGGGGTGTCCATGCCGCTGACCACGGCGGCGCTGGCCGCCCTGCGGCACATCGTATGGGGGCCCCGAAAGCGGCTGCTGTCCTTCCGGCTGGACGCAGAGGGGCTGCAAAGGCTGTCCGACGCGTCGGAGGCATATCTGATGACCCGCCTGGAGCGGGGGTTTCGGACGCTGGACTTTTACAAACGGATTACTTACAAACCAAACGCTGTAAATTGAGGAAATTGCTATGACGCCATTATTTGAAAAATCCATTGAGACCTTGGAGCTGCCCCGGGTGCTGGCCCTGCTGGCCGCCGAGGCCCACACGGAGGAGGGAAAGCAGCGGTGCCTGGCGCTGCGGCCCGTCTGCGTCCAAAGCGACGTGGGCCGCCTGCAAAAGCAGACCTCCGCCGCCTTTGACCTGCTGGTGAAGCACGGCACGCCCTCCCTGTCCGGGGTGAGGCCGGTGGCCGCCGCCCTGCAAAGGGCGGACCGGGGGGGCGCGCTGAACACCCGGGAGCTGCTGGATATTGCCCAGGTGCTTCGCTGTGCCCGCTCTGTGCGGGAGTACGGCGGCGGGGGCGAGGGGAAGACGGTGCTGGACGGTTACTTCGACAGCCTCACCGCCAACCGCTTTTTGGAGGACAAGATCACCGGCTCTATCCTGGGCGAGGATGAGATCGCCGACGCGGCCTCGCCGGAGCTGGCCGACATCCGGCGGCACATCCGGGCGGCGGCGGGCAAGGTGCGGGACGTGCTGAGCCGCCTCATCTCGTCCAACCAGTCCAAATATCTTCAGGACGCCATCATCACCATGCGGGGGGGCCGCTACGTGGTGCCCGTGAAGAGTGAGCACAAAAACGATATCCCCGGCTTGGTCCATGACGTGTCCGGCTCCGGCGGCACCTTCTTCATCGAGCCCATGGGGGTGGTGAACGCCAATAACGAGCTGCGGGAGCTCCAGGCCAAGGAGCAGAAGGAGATCGAGCGCATTCTGGCGGAGCTGTCCGCCGACTGCGCCGGGTTTAAGACCGGCATTGAGGATGACTATCAGACCTTGGTTTCGCTGGACTGCATCTTTGCCCGGGCCAAGCTGTCATCGGCCATGGGGGCGATGGAGCCGGCGCTGGGCAGCCGCATTGAGCTGCGCCGCGCCCGCCACCCCCTGCTGGACCCCAAGAGCGCGGTGCGCAACGATCTGGCCCTGGGCGGGGGCTTTGACACCCTGGTCATCACCGGCCCCAACACCGGCGGCAAGACCGTCACCCTGAAGACCCTGGGCCTGCTGACCCTGATGGCCCAGTGCGGCCTCCATATCCCGGCGGCGGACGGCTCCACGGTGAAGGTGTGCTCCGCCGTGCTGGCGGATATCGGGGATGAGCAGTCCATCGACCAGTCCCTATCCACCTTCTCCTCCCACATGACCAACATTGTGGCCATTCTGGAGCAGGCGGACGACGAGACGCTGATCTTGTTCGACGAGCTGGGGGCGGGTACCGACCCGGTGGAGGGTGCGGCGCTGGCCGCAGCCATCATCGAATCCGCCCGGGCCATGGGGGCCCATGTGGCCGCCACCACCCACTACGCTGAGCTGAAGGTGTACGCCATGACCACCAAGGGGGTGGAAAACGCCTCCTGTGAGTTCGATGTGGAGACGCTGGCCCCCACCTACCGGGTGCTCATCGGCATACCCGGCAAGTCCAACGCCTTCGCCATCTCCCGGCGGCTGGGCCTGCCCGGTTATATCATCCAGAAGGCGGCGGACCGCATCGACGCGGAAAACGTGCGCTTTGAGGACGTGCTCAGCCAGCTGGACGTGCAGCGCCAGGCCATGGAGCGGGAAAAGGAGAAGGCCGCCCAGCTGCGCCGGGAGATGGAGGAGGCCCGGGCCAAGGCGGAGGAATACCGGGCCCGCATTGAGGAGGAGCGGCGGAAGGCCACCGAAAAGGCCCAGGCGGAGGCCCGCGCCATCATTGAGCAGGCGAGGGACGCCGCCGACCAGACATTTAAGGAGCTCAACGAGATGCGCCGCCGGCAGGAGCAGGCCAAGGACTGGGTGGACGACAACGAGCAGCGCTCCGAGCTGCGCCGGAAGCTCAACGAGGCGGATGCCGCCCTGGGGGGGCGGAAGGAGGAGCTGCCGCCGCCCCCACCCACCCGGGACGCGGTGGCGGGCGACACGGTGGAGCTGGTGAAGATGGGCACCCAGGCGGAGGTGGTGGGGGTCAACAAGGACGGCACCCTTCAGCTCCAGGCGGGCATTTTGAAGCTGAAGGCACGCCAGAGCGAGGTGCGGGTGCTGGAGGACGTGACGGCCCGGAAAAAGCAGAGCGCCAAGGACAAGGCCCGCGCCGCGTCGGTGAGCCGTCCCTTCCGGGCCTCCGCCGCCAAGGCGGAGCTGGACCTGCGGGGCATGATGGTGGACGAGGCGCTGGGGGCGGTGGACCTGTTTTTGGACAACGCACTCATGGGCAAGCTGGAGACGGTGACCATTATCCACGGCAAGGGTACCGGCGCGCTGCGCAAAGCCGTGCGGGAGCATTTGAAAAAGAGCCGCTACGTCAAGGAGTACCGCCCCGGCGTCTATGGGGAGGGCGAGGACGGCGTGACGGTGGCCACCTTGAAATAGGGGCGGTGTCCGCCCCTCGCGGACCCTCAAAAGTAGTGAATTATGGGGGGTTTTCACGAAAGTGCCTGTGAGAATTTGGTGAAAATGCTCTTGACGTTTGGGGGCTAAATTTGGTATTCTTATGTGGTAAAAAATTCGGGAGAGCAATCAGGTCGCGGTACGCTGGACCGAAACAACTTGATGGAGGGAACCGCTCATGTATATGAAAGAGACAACCGTCAACAATCAGGTCGGCCTGCACGCCCGTCCGGCGACGTTTTTTATCCAGAAGGCCAATGAGTTCAAAAGCTCTATCTGGGTGGAGAAGGATGACCGCCGGGTCAATGCTAAGAGCCTGCTGGGCGTTCTGTCTTTGGGCATCGTGAAGGGGACGGCCATCAACCTCATCGCCGATGGTCCCGACGAGGAGGCCGCCATTAACGCGCTGGTGGAGCTCATCAACTCCGAGTTCGCCGAGTGATTCTACGCTGAGCACGAAAAAGCGCCGCAGATGCGGCGCTTTTTTTGCTAGAAGCGCGGAGCCGTCGTGAGCAGCGCGGATGGAGCGCAGCGAAAGCAAACGCCCAAGGCCCGCGCAGTGGGGCTGGGCTATGCCTGGCGGTAGATTTGACGGTTGGGAGGCGGTCAGTTGACATTCGAGGAACTGCGGGACAAGGCCCATGCCCTGCCCCTAAAACCCGGCGTGTATATCATGCAGAACGGCGCCAGCGAGGTCATCTATGTGGGCAAGGCCAAGGCGCTGAAAAACCGGGTGAGCCAGTATTTCCAGGACCAATCCCGCCACAACGAAAAGACCCGGGCCATGGTCAGCCAGATCGACCACTTCGACGTTATTGTGGTCCAGTCGGAGTTCGAGGCGCTGGTGCTGGAGTGCGCGCTTATCAAGCGCCACCAGCCCCGGTATAATATCCTGCTCAAGGACAGCAAAGGCTTCCCCTATATCCGGCTGTCCCCGGGGGACTACCCCCGGTTTTCGCTGGCCGCCAAGGCGGAGGACGACGGGGCGCGGTACTTCGGGCCCTACGGCTCCCGCTTTGCCAGCCAGGGCATCATCGACGCCCTGCGCCAGGCCCTGCGCCTGCCCGGCTGCCGCCGGAAGTTCCCCCGGGATATTGGTAAGGAGCGGCCCTGCCTCAACTTTCACATGGGGGTATGCGACGGGTACTGCCGGGCGGAGATGGACCAGAGCCAGTACAAGCACTCCATCGGCCAGGCGGTGCGGCTGCTGGAGGGGCGGCTGGACGAGGTGGTGGACGAGCTGTCCGCCGAGATGGAGCTGGCGGCGGAGGAGCTGCGCTTTGAGAAGGCCGCACAGCTCCGGGACCGCATCCGCTCCATCCAGCTGCTGTCCACCCGGCAGAAGGCGGTGGCCGGGTCGCTGGCGGACACCGATGTGGTGGGCTACCACCGGGGGGAGGCCAAGAGCTGCTTTGTGGTGCTGCACTACATCGGCGGGGAGCTGGCGGCCAAGGATTGGGAGCTGCTCACGGTGCCCATGGAGGACGAGCAGACCACCGTTTCCACGCTGGCGGCCCAGTATTATGGCGGGCGGGGACAGCTGCCCCGGCAGATCCTGCTGCCCTGCGATATTGACGAGCGCCTGGAGCTGGCCCGGATGCTCACCGAGGCGGTGGGCCGCAAGGTGGAAGTGCTCACCCCCCAGCGGGGGGCTAAGATGGAGCTGGTGAAGCTGGCCAACGAGAACGCCGCCGAGGAGGTGCTCCGGGCCACCACGGCGGAGGAGCGCCGCTCCAAGCTGACGGAGGCCCTGGGGGCGCTGCTGGGGATGGAGGGACAGCCCCACAGGATTGAGGCGTTCGATATCTCCAACACCGGCAGCTCGGACATTGTGGCGTCCATGACGGTGCACATCGACGGCAGGCCGCTGAAGCGGGATTACCGCCATTTCAAGCTGAAGGATATGTCCCACGCCGACGATTACGCCTCCATGGAGCAGGTGGTGGAGCGGCGTTTCCGGCGCTATTTGGACGGGGACAAGAAGTTTGCGGACCGCCCGGACCTGCTGCTCATGGACGGCGGCGCAGGCCAGGTGAGGGTGGCGGAAGAGGTGCTGGCCCGGCTGGGGCTGGGGGATATTCCCGTATACGGCATGGTGAAGGACAACCGGCACCGCACCCGGGCCCTGGTGGCCGGAGACGGCCGGGAGATCGGCATCCAGGCCAACCAGGCGCTGTTTTCCATGGTGGGCCGCATCCAGGAGGAGACCCACCGTTTCGCCATTGAGTTCCACCGCCAGCAGCAGGCGGGGCATTTGAAGGGCTCCGCCCTGGATGAGATCGCCGGGGTGGGCCCCAGCCGGAAGGCCCAGCTTTTAAAGGCGTTCAAGAGCGTGAAGGCCGTCAAGGCCGCCACACTGGAGGAGCTGGCGGCGGTGGTGCCGAAAAACACCGCCCAGGCGGTGTATGTCCACTTCCACCCGGCGGAAAATCAGCAGCGAAAGGACGGCGCGCCATGAGAGTGATCGCAGGGACAGCACGGAGCCGGCGGCTGGAGGCGCTGCCCGGCCTGGACACCCGGCCCACTACGGACCGGGTGAAGGAGAGCGTTTTCAACGTGATCCAGTTTGATATCGAGGGGCGCCGGGCGCTGGACCTGTTCGCCGGGACGGGGCAGCTGGGGATTGAGGCGCTCAGCCGGGGGGCGGCGTTCTGCGACTTTGTGGACAGCGCTCCCGCCGCGCTGAGGGTGGTACAGAAAAACGTGAAGACCTGCGGCTTTGAGGCGCGGGCCGCCTGCCACGGCAGGGATTTTGCCGCCTTTCTCAGCCGGGCCGGGGAAAAATACGGACTGATCTTTCTGGACCCGCCCTACGCCTCGGGAAATCTGGAGCGGGCGCTGGAAATGATCGCCGTGATTGACATTGTGGTGGAAAATGGTATAATAGTGTGCGAAAGTCCGGCGGACCACACCCTTCCCGACCTGCCGGCCCCCTATGAGAAGGGGCGGGAATACCGCTGTGGAGCGGTTAAATTCACCCTATACCGCAGGAGGACCCGCCCATGAGACGCGCCATTTACCCCGGCAGCTTTGACCCGGTGACGCTGGGCCACCTGGATATCATCAAGCGGGCCTCCGCCATTTTTGACGAGCTGGTGGTGTGCGTCAGCGTGAATTCCGCCAAGGACGGGGGGCTGTTTTCCCCGGAGGAGCGGGTGGAGCTGATCCGCAAGGTGACGGAGGACCTGCCTAACGTGCGGGTGGACTGCTCCCGGGAGCTGGTGGCGGAGTACGCCAAGCGCTGCCGGGCCAGGGTGCTGGTGAAGGGGCTTCGGGCGGTGTCCGACTACGAGTCGGAGATTCAGATGGCCATGGTCAACGCCAAGCTGTACCCCAGGCTGGATACGGTGTTTCTCTACACCCGGCCCAAGTACGCCTACCTCAGCTCCACGGTGGTGAAGGAGCTGGCCCGCTATGGGGCGGAGCTGTCCGACTTTGTGCCCCGGCAGATCATTGACCGGGTGCGGGACAAGGTGACCCAGGACGGACGGGACGACCTGTGAACGACGAGCTTACATCTAAAAGGAGAGATGACGCATGGCGACTGCCGTGGACGAGCTGCTGGATATGCTGTTTGACATGATTGACGAGGCAAAAAATGCCGCCTTCAGCGGCGACAAGTGCGTGATCGAGCGGGATAAGGCCCTGGATCTCATCGAGGACGCCAAAAAGCAGCTGCCGGTGGATCTGGCGGAGGCCCGGAAAATCCTCAACGCCCGAAACGAGTATCTGGCCGCCGCCAAGCGGGAGGCGGAGGAAATCCGCAAGCGGGCGGAGATCGAGGCTAACCAGATGGTGAGCGAGTCCCCCGTGATGACCCAGGCCCGGCAGAAGGCCCGGGAGGTGCTGGCCCATGCCGACGAGGAGGCCAAAAAGACCTGCCGGGAGACCAATGAATACTGTGTGGATCTCCTGCGCCGCACCGAGGACGCCCTGGCAGCCGCCCATGCGGAAATGCGCCAGGTGCACAACCAGTTCCGCTCCGGCATGGGCGCGGGAGGCGGAAGCGAACGCTCCTCCGGCGGCAGCCGGATGTATGACGCGGAAGCGGACGGATGAGTGAAAAAGTGAACAGCAAAGGGATAAAACCCCCGCCGCGGCCTTTCGCGGCGGGGGTTTTATCTGCCCGCTGAGATACGGGGAAGGCCCATGGAGAGCCCTGCGGCAGGGTGCGCAAGCAATGGAAAACGAATAGCTGTTCGATGAGAATTTTCGCATAATCCCCGAAAAATGGGCAAAATCACCGAAAAAAAGTCCTTGCAATTTTTTGGAGGCTACGGTATACTGAAAAACGTAGTGGAGGGAAATGGAGTAAATCTGCTATAATAGGGAGTGAAATGGAGGGAGTGGGATGACCGGCACCTATGAGCACAGCATCGACAATGCCGGCCGCCTCATTGTACCCTCCAAGCTGCGGGACAAGCTGGGCGCCTCCTTTTACCTGGCGGTAGGGGTGAAGGAGAACCTGACACTCTACCCCATGGAGACGTGGGACAAGCTGCGCGCACGGGTGTCGGAGCTGTCCACCACCGACGCGGCGGCCATGGACTTGTTTTTCGCCAGCGCACAGCTGTGCGAGGCGGACAAGCAGTGGCGCTTTCAGGTGCCCTCCTATCTGAAGGACTACGCCAAGATCGACCGGGACGTGGTGATCACCGGCAACAATGACCGGGCCCAGATCTGGAGCGCCGACAACTGGAAAGCCAAGACCCGCCAGCAGCTCAATCCCGAGACCATCGCCAGCCTGATGAAGAACCTGGGGATTTAACGCCATGATGGAATATACCCATAAGCCGGTGCTTCTGGAGGAGTGCCTGGATGGACTGAACATACGCCCCGGCGGCGTCTATTTGGACGGTACGCTGGGAAGGGCGGGCCACTCGCTGGAGATCGTCAAGCGCCTGGCCGCCGGGCGGCTTATCGCCATAGACCGGGACAAGGCGGCTTTGGACGCCGCCCCCGCCCGGTTTGGGGAATATCTGGACCGGGTGACCCTGGTTCAAGGCAGCTTTGGCGGCCTGGCCGGCATCTTGGCCTCGTTGAATGTGGGCGGGGTGGATGGGATGCTCTTTGACCTGGGGGTGTCATCCCCCCAGCTGGACGACGGCAGCCGGGGCTTCTCCTATCTCCAGGACGCCCCGCTGGATATGCGCATGGATCAATCTGCTCCCCTCACCGCCCGGGATGTGGTGAACGGCTGGAGCCAGGAGGAGCTGAAGCGGGTCCTGTGGCAGTACGGCGAGGAGCGCTACGCCGGGCCCATTGCCGCCGCCATCGTCCGGGAACGGGGGAACGCTCCCATTGAGACCACCGGCCAGCTGGCGGAGCTGATCCGAAGCGCCATGCCCGCCAAGGCGCGCCGGGAGAAGCAGCATCCCGCCAAGCGGTCGTTCCAGGCCATCCGCATCGCGGTGAATGACGAGCTGGGGGAGCTGGAGCGGCTGCTGGAGTGCGCGCTGGAGGCGCTGAACCCGGGCGGACGGCTGGCCATTATCTCGTTTCACTCGCTGGAGGACCGGCTGGTTAAAACCGCCTATGCCCGGTGGGCCAGGGGGTGCACCTGCCCGCCGGATTTCCCGGTGTGCGTGTGCGGTAAGACGCCCCGGGTGAAGCTGGTGGGCCGGCGGCCCATCACGGCGGGGGAAGAGGAACTGAAGGAAAATCCCCGGGCCCGCAGCGCGAAGCTGCGCCTGGCGGAGAAGTTATAGACTTTGACCCTGCGGGCAGCATAGTGGGGCACGGACAGCGCAAAGGAGAATGCCCTATGGCGACGCAGCGAAGGAACGGCACAAGAAGATACCGAACCAGCGGAAATGTGGCCTATCAGCCGGAGTTCGAGCAGGAGCGCGTCCGGGAATCCTCCCGGGGCGGGCAGGTGCGGGGGAATACGGTCCGCCGCCCGGAACCCCGCCGCCGGCCTCAGCCGCAGCCCCGCCGCCGTCCGGCGGCCCGGCCCAGCATCCAGGTGCGGCCCCAGGGGGCCGTGGCCCCCTTTACGGTGGTGGGCCTGTTCGCGGTGCTGGCCTGCACGCTGCTGCTGGTGGTGAACTGCGCCCGGCTGGCGGTGGCCAACAACAGCATCGTGGAGCTGCGCGGCGACCTGGCCCAGCTCCAGGACGAAAACCGGGTGCTCCAGGCCAGATATGAGCTGCTGTTTGACGTGGAGGAGATTGAGCGCCAATTTTTGTCTGATGGTTCCATGGTCCGGTCCTCCCCGGGCCAGACGGTGTACCTGGACCTGTCCGGCGGGGACAGCGTGGTGTATTATGAGGGGGCGGGGAGCGGCCTGTCCGCCCTGCTCCAGCGGGCGGAGCAGTTTTTTGCCGGGCTTTTGTCATAAGCGAATCCCTCCGGCTCATAGATTTACCCGTAGAGAAAAAAGAGGGGCGTGTGGAACACACCGGGTTCCCGCGCCCCTCTCCCAATAGCGGCGCGCCCCTTCGCCGCCCGGAAAACCCGTGAGGAGGAGCGAAGCCCATGCAGGACCCCAACCGCAAGCCCCGCCGCGCAGACGGCAGAAACAACCGAAGCTTGTTCCGGCGCACCATTTTTTTGCTGGTGGTGCTGGGCATCGGCATATTTTTCCCGCTGGTGGCCCAGCTCTACAAGCTCCAGATCGTGGAGCATGAGGAATGGGAGCGCCGGGCGGCAAACCAGCAGACCAAGAGCGTCTCCGTGCCGGCCAACCGGGGCACCATCTATGACCGGGAGGGCCGGGCCATGGCCATGTCCGCCACGGTTTACAAGCTGATCCTGTCCCCCATGGGGGTATACGGCGCTGTGGAAAAGAAGCAGTACGAAAAGGACGGCAAGCTGGACGAGACCGCCTACGAAAAAGCCCTCTACGACCTGCGCAAGACCATTGTGGACGGCATCGTGGATCTGTTCGGCTACGATGAGGAGCGGCTGTGGAAGCGCATCGAGCGCATCGACTCCGGCTATGAGGTGCTGTACTTCGAGCTGGAGGAGGAGGACGCGGAGCGTGCCCGGCAGCTTATCAGCGAAAAGAAGCTTTCCGCCGGGCTCCAGCTCACGCCCAGCAGCAAGCGGTACTATCCCTTTTCCTCCGTGGGCTCCCACATCCTGGGATACATGGGCCAGACCAAGGACAGCGGCGAAAACAAGGTGGGCAAGGCGGGCATCGAGGCGGGCTATGAGGATGTGCTGTCCGGCGAGCTGGGCCGGGTGGTCACCTCCAAAAACGGCTGGGGGATGGAGATGATCTCCGGCTATGAGTCGTACTTCGACGCCCAGAACGGCTACGATGTGACCCTTACCGTGGACGAGCGCATCCAGGCCATGCTGGAGCAGACCCTGGCGGAGGGCATTGAGACCTATGACGTGCAGAACGGGGCCTTCGGCCTGGCCATCGACCCCCAGACGGGGGCGGTGCTGGCCATGGCCAGCTCCCCGGACTTCGACCCCAACAACTGGGATGTCCTGCTCAGTGAGGCGCTGAAGGACGAGGTGGAGCAGGTGAAAGCGGAGGAGGGGGACGATGCGGCCGACGATGCCTGGAAGGACGCGTGGAACCGCCAGATGAAAAACCGCGCCCTCACCGACGCCTATGAGCCGGGGTCGGTGTTCAAGCCCATCACCGTGTCCATTGGGCTGGAGGAGGGGGCCATCTCCATGGATGACCACTTCTATTGCAGCGGTTCCATGACGGCCGGGCCGGGGCTGAAGCCCACCCACTGCCACAAAAAGAGCGGGCACCTGGACCAGACCCTCACCGAGGCGGTGGAGAATTCCTGCAACGTGGCGCTGATGACCATTGCCCAGAGGATCGGCGCGGAGACCATGTGGAAGTATTTTGAGGATTTCGGCCTGTTCGACAAGACGGGCATCGATATGGCGGGGGAGGGCGGCAGCATTTTCTGGTCCGGCGGCAAGGAGTACTTCACCGGCCCCTATGGGGTGCAGTCGGTGGCTTCCTCCTCCTTTGGGCAGACCTTTGCCGTCACCCCGCTGCAAATGATCTCCGCCTTTGCCGCGGTCATCAACGGCGGCCATCTGCTCCAGCCCTATCTGGTGCAGAGCGTCGCCGACCAGGATGGGAACACCGTGTTCTACCATGAGACCCAGGAGGTGCGCCAGGTTATCAGCGAGTCCACCTCCGACAAGGTGCGGGGCATTCTGGAGAGCGTGGTTGCCAACGGCTCCGGCCACAACGCCAGCATGAACGGCTACCGCATCGGCGGCAAGACGGGCACCTCGGAAAAGATCGACCTGAAGGGTAAGGACGAGACCAACGACGACGTGATGTGCTCCTTCATGGGCTTTGCCCCGGCAGACGATCCCCAGGTGCTGGTGCTGGTGGTGTACGATACCCCCAAGCGCTCCGCCCCCGGCTCCAATTATATTGCCTCGGGCACCTATATCAGCGGCGGCAATATCGCCGCCCCCATGGCGGGGGCGCTCATCGCCAACATCCTGGACTATATGGGGATTGAGAAGCAGTATTCCAGCGACCAGCTGGCGGCGGCGGACGCCCCCATGCCCTACGTGGTGGGCAAGGAGCTGACGGTGGCCAAAACGGCGGTCCAAAGTGCGGGGCTGGAGTGCCGCACCGTGGGTACAGGCAACATCGTCACCCATCAGGTGCCCTCCGCCGGCGTGTCCATCCCCGGCGGGTCCAACGTGATTTTGTACCTGGGGGACGACGCCCCGGAGGGGCAGGTGGAGACCCCGGACCTGACGGGCCTGAGCCCCACGGCGGCAAAGACCAAGCTGGAAGAGCTGGGATTGTTTATGCGGGCCGCCGGGGTGGTGGACTACACCGACGCCTCGGTGGTGATGGCCGCCCAGTCGGTAGACGCGGGGGTGATGGTGTCCCCCGGCACCGTGGTGGAGGTAAGATTTGTGAGCAGTATTGAATATGGCGACCAGTAGGAGTACAATAAGGGGCCCTGTGGCCGTGGTGGGCCGGGGCGGGACGCGCACAGCCGCGCTGCTGCGCGCCCTTGTGCCCGGCCCGGTGGTGGAGCTCACCCCCTGTCAGGCGGCGTTCTATGAGGGCTGCTGCCGGGCAGTGGTGGTGGAGAACTTCGATCCCCCGGCCCAGAGGACGCTGAGCGGCTGCGCCGCCGCCCGGTGGGCGCTGTCCGGGCGGGCGGACATTACCGTGGTGGGGCTGGACGACCCGGAGGGCCGCCGGCTGGCCGGGGCCATGCCGGGGGCGGTGTACGCCTACTCCGACGGGCGGCCCCAGGCGGACCTGACGGCTAAAAATGTCCGCCTGCGGGGGGACTGGCTGGAATTCGTAGCCCTGGCCGGGAGAGAGCTGGCCCGGGTGCGGGTGAGCGCCGGGGCGAGCCCGCGGCTGTACGACCATCTGGCAGCCCTGGCCGGGGCGCTGGCCCTGGGGGTTCCGCTGGGAGAGGCGGCCGAGCGGCTGAGCGGCTGAAGGCTTCGGACAGTGGAGAAAATACAAAAGAGAGTGCGGAGGAGAAAGCTATGGTACGGATGCTGCTGGCGGCGCTGACCGCCTTTGTGATCTCGGTGCTGGTGGGATGGGTGCTCATCCCCATTCTGCGGGCGCTGCACGCGGGACAGTCCATCAAGGAAATCGGCCCCAACTGGCACAAAAATAAGGAGGGCACCCCCACCATGGGGGGGATCATGTTCATTGTGGCCGCAGCTGCGGCGGTGCTGGCCTTCGGCTGGCGGGACATGGCCCAGGGGAGCTGGCAGGCGGTGTTTGTGCTGGGCTTTGCCCTGGTGTGCGGCGCCATCGGCTTTGTGGACGATTACGCCAAGATCCGTAAGCATGAGAACACCGGCCTCACCGCCGGGTGGAAGTTCCTGTTGCAGCTGGCGGCGGCCATCGCCTTTCTGACCCTGCTCAACAGCACGCATCATCTGAGCCCCAACCTGTATATCCCCTTTGTCAACATATCCCGGCCGCTGCCCTGGGGGGTCTATCTGGTGTTTGCCGCCTTTGTCATCGTGGGCTGCGTCAACTCCGTCAACCTCACCGACGGGCTGGACGGGCTGGCGGGCAGTGTGACGCTGGCGGTGTCGGTGTTCTTCGCCGCGCTGTCCCAATGGTGGGACAAGGGGGCGGTGGGTGTGTTCGCCGGGGCGCTGGCGGGCGGACTGCTGGGCTTTCTGGTGTATAATTTCCACCCCGCCAAGGTGTTTATGGGGGACACCGGCTCCCTGTTTCTGGGGGGCGCAGTGTGCGGTATGGCCTTTGCCCTGGACGCGCCGCTGGTGCTGGTGCCGGTGGGAGTTATCTACATCGCCGAGACCATGAGCGATATCATCCAGGTGGGCTACTTCAAGCTCACCCACGGCAAGCGCATTTTCCGCATGGCGCCCCTCCACCACCACCTGGAGCTGGGCGGGTGGAGCGAGGTGCGTATCGTGCTCACCTTCACGGGGATCACGGTGGCGTTCTGCCTGCTGGCCTTTGTGGGGGTCATGTATCGGTACGCCATTTGAGCGCGTAGCCGTCGCGAGCAGCGCGGATGGACTGGAGCGAGGGCGAGGTGAGGGGCGCACAGCGCCCCGGAGACCAGCCCGAGGCGGAGGGAAGCCGCGCGTTGCGAGCAGGCGCAGCGTGACAACATCTGAGCGTGGAGCTGTCGCGGGCAGCGGCCCAATGTTTCACGTGAAACGTTAGTTTGATGAAAGCGGAAGGAGGAGAGGCACATGGCCAGAAAAGCAAAGCGGGATCTGACCATTGAGCAGCAGCTGGCCCGGGGGCCCATCGACCTGCCCTTTTTGGCGCTGGTGATGCTGCTCACCGCCGTGGGGCTCATCATGGTGCTGTCCGCCTCCTATGCCTCGGCCATGTATAACCTGGACGCCGCCATCAACACCAAGGGAGACCCGCTGTACTTTTTCAAGCGGCAGTTTGGATTTGCGCTGCTGGGCGTGTTCGCCATGTTCGTCATCTCCAAAATCGACTACCAGCACTTCCGCTGGATGTCCGTATTTGTGCTGGGGGCGTCCATTGTACTGATGCTGATGGTGTTTGTCCCCGGCATCGGCAAGACCGGCGGCGGCGCGCTGCGGTGGGTCAGCATTTTCGGCATCCGCTTCCAGCCCTCGGAGATCGCCAAGGTGGGCATCATCATGTTTTTCTCGGCCGGGCTTTCCAAACGGAGCGGCCAGCCCGCCCCGCCCAAGAAGTGGAGCAAGCGCACCTTTACCGGCCGGATGGCCGCCCGGCTGGACCGGGTGGGCCTGCTGGAACTGCTGCCCTATGGGGCGGTGCTGGCGGTGGTGCTGGGCGTCATCGCCCTGCAGCACCACATGTCGGCCATGGTGCTGGTGGTGGTGGCGGCGGCCTCGGTGCTGTTTGCCTCGGGCATCTCGCTGGGCTGGTTTGCCGCAGGCGGCGCGCTGGTGGGCGGCGCGCTGATATGGATTATCACCCAGACGGATTACATGAAAGCCCGCATTGAGATCTGGCAGGACCCCTTCCTGGAGCCGCGCAAAGGCGGTTTCCAGCCCATCCAGTCCATGACCGCCATAGGCTCCGGGGGGCTTTTGGGGAAGGGGCTGGGCAACAGCAGCCAGAAGCACCTGTTCCTCCCGGAGGAGCACAACGACTACATCTTCTCCATCGCCTGCGAGGAGCTGGGCATGGTGGGGGCGTGCGTTATTATGGCGCTGTTCGCCCTGCTTATCATCCGAGGGTTCTGGCTGGCCCTCCACGCCCGGGACCGGTTCGGGACGCTGCTGGTGGTGGGCATCACCTCGCTGACGGCCTTCCAGACCTTCTTCAATATCGGCGTGGTCACCAATTTTCTGCCGCCCACCGGCATCTCCCTGCCCTTCTTCAGCTACGGCGGCACAGCTCTGGCCATCCAGCTGGCGGAGATGGGGATGGTGCTCAGCGTGTCCCGGCAGATCGCCGCCCCCAAGGCGGAATAGGAGGAAAGGTGGAGGCAATAGAATGGAGCTTGTGAGACAAACAGGGGCCTGCGCAAGGCCGGCCTTCGGCGTTGCGGGGAGAGGGGAAGCAAGAGGGCCGGGCGGATCTTGCTTCGGCGATGTGAGGACGATATGAGAGTGATATTTACCTGCGGCGGCTCGGCGGGCCACGTAAATCCAGCTCTGGCCGTGGCCCAGCAGTTTGAGGCCCACCACCCCGGCTGCGAGATCCTGTTTGTGGGCGCGGAGCGGGGGATGGAGCAGCGGCTGGTCAAGCAGGCGGGCTACCCCATTGAGACGGTGAAGGTGTCCACCTTTGAGCGCTCGTGGAGCTGGAAGGTCATCAAGCATAATGTGGGCAGCGCCCTCAAGCTGCCCGTGGGGCAGTATGAGGCCGCCTCCATTTTAAAAAAATTCAGGCCCGATCTGGTGGTGGGCACCGGGGGATATGCCTCCTATCCCGCCGTCCATGAGGCGGCCCGGCGGCGCATTCCCTGCGCCATCCATGAGTCCAACGCCTATCCGGGCCTCACCACCCGGGCGCTGGCCAATCAGGTGGGGCTGGTGATGGTGGGCTTCCCCGAGGCGGCGGCGTATTACAAGGACGCCAAGCGGGTGGCCGTCACCGGAACCCCCGTGCGGGGGGAGTTCTTCACCCTGGACCGGGAGCAGGCCAGGCTGCGGCTGGGGCTGCTGGACAGCCAGCCGCTGGTGATCTCCTTCTGGGGCTCCCAGGGAGCGGGGCATATGAGCGAAAAAACGGTGGATTTTGTGGAGCGCTGGGCCGCTGAGGGGCGGCAGTTCCACTACATCCACGCCGCCGGGCGGGATTATGAGGACATGACCGCCGGGCTTGCCCGGCGCGGCGTGGCGGTGACGGACCGGGAGATCAGGCCCTATATTGACGACATGCCGGTGGTGATGGCCGCCGCCGATCTGGTTATCTGCCGGGCGGGGGCGTCCACCATCGGGGAGCTCACCGCCCTGGGCAAGCCCGCCATTTTGGTGCCCTCGCCCTTTGTGGCGGCCAACCATCAGTTTAAAAACGCCAAGGTGCTGTGCGACCGGGGCGGGGTGGAGCTGATGGAGGAAAAGGAGTGCACCGGGGAGGGGCTCTACCGGGCGGCCATGGAGCTGCTGGCCAACGGCGCCCGCCGGGCGGCCATGGGCCGGGCGCTGAGGGAGCTGGCCGCGCCCCATGCCGCCCAGGACATCTATGAAAACCTTGTTAAGCTCATGAAATAACGGCTCAAAGCCCTTCCGCATAGGATGAAGCGAGATTTCTTTCTATGGGGAGGCTTTGCCATGAGTGTGATGTATCTTCGGGGCGGGACGCCGCTGGAAGGGGAGCTGGCCGTTCACGGGGCGAAAAACAGCGTGCTGCCCATTCTGGCCGCCTGCCTGCTGGCACGAGGGCCGGTGGTGCTGCGCAACTGCCCGCAGCTCACCGACGTTACGGCGGCGCTGAATATCCTGCGCCGCCTGGGGTGCCGGGCGGAGCAGGAAGGGCACACCATCACGGTGGACCCTGCCGGGGCGTCCGGCTGCTCCGTGTCGGAGGAGCAGATGCGCTCCATGCGCTCGTCCATCATATTTCTGGGGCCGCTGCTGGCCCGGATGGGGGAGGCCCACCTTACATATCCCGGCGGGTGTGAGCTGGGCCCCCGGCCCATTGACCTGCACCTGTCCGCCATCCGCGCCCTGGGGTGTGAGGTGAGCGAGGAGCGGGGCATTCACTGCCATGGGAGGCCGGTGGGGGGCGAGGTGCATCTGGCCCTGCCCAGCGTGGGGGCCACGGAGAACGCCATGCTGTGCGCCGTGGGGGCGTCCGGCCCCACCACCATTGCCAACGCCGCCCGGGAGCCGGAGATCGGCGACCTCCAGAGCTTCCTCAACTGCCTGGGGGCCTGCGTCCGGGGGGCGGGCAGCTCCACCATCGCCGTGGAGGGGGGCAGGACGCTGTCCGGCGGGGAGTACACCGTCATGGGGGACCGCATTGTGGCGGCCACCCTGTTGTCCGCCGCGGCCTGTGCCGGAGGGCGGGTGCGGCTGGGCGGGGTGGACTGGCGGCATCTGGCCACAGTGCTCTCGGTGCTGCACCAGGCGGGGTGCCGGGTGGAGAGCAAATTGGAGTATGTGGAGCTGGAGCGGGACCGGGATACGCCGCTGAAAGGGGCGCCCACCATCCGCACCGCGCCCTACCCCGGCTTTCCCACCGACGCCCAGGCGCCCGTCATGGCGGCGCTGGCGGCGTCCCGGGGGTGCACGCTGTTTGTGGAGACCATGTTCGACAGCCGGTACCGGCATGTGCCGGAGCTCATCCGCATGGGGGCGGACATCACCACCGAGGGGCGGGTGGCCCTGGTGCGGGGTGTGGAGCGGCTCCACGGGGCGCGGGTAGAGGCCGCCGACCTGCGGGGAGGAGGGGCGCTGGCCGCCGCGGCCCTGGGTGCGGAGGGCGTCACAGCCCTGTCCGGCCTGAACCACATCGACCGGGGCTATGAGGGCCTGGAGGGGATGCTCCGCGCCCTGGGGGCCGATGTGGAGCGGCGGGAAGCGTGAGGATAGCCGCCTGGAGTGCGCAGAGCGAGGGGGGCGGCGTCCCCCTCAGGGTGTCTTTGGTCACTTTCTGAACAAGCAGAAAGCAGCCCCTGCCGGAGGCGCCCCATTGCGGGACCGCAAAAGAGAATGGAGGTGACCACCATGGCAAGACAGCGCAGGCACAGCCGGCCCAGCCGCCGCCGGGGCCGCTTCGGCGGGCTGTATAAGGTGATGTCCGTGCTGCTCATTGCCGCGGCGGTCATCACCGCCTGCGTGGTCTTTTTCCGGGTGAACGCCATCCAGGTGGAGGGCAATGTACGCTACACGCCGGAAGAGATCATTGATGCCTCCGGCATCCAACTGGGGGACAACCTCATCGCCCTGTCCAGGGGGCGGATCTCCGCAGGCATACGCGCCCAGCTGCCCTATGTGGAGGGGGTGAGCATTCACCGCTCCTACCCGGACAAACTGGTGATCCGGGTGACGGAGCGGGTGGCGTCGGCGTCGGTGGACTCCCCCGAGGGCAGATGGCTCATTTCCTCCCAGGGGAAGCTGTTGGAAAAGGACAATGGCAGCGTCAAAACCGTGCAGATCGACGGCCTGACGGCGGTGAGCCCTTTCGCTGGAGGGATGCTCCAGGTGGAGGAAGGGGAGCAGGCCACCTTGGGCTATGTGAAGGAGCTGCTGGCGGCGGTGGAGAACTATGGGATGCTGGAGCAGAGCACCCGGATTGAGTGCGGCTCGGCCACCTCCATGACGCTGTATTACGGCATTTACCGCATCAAGCTGCCCCGGGGCGGGGATTACGACTACTGTGTACGGCTGGCCCAGGCCGCTTTGGACAGCGGATTGTCCAGTGGAAAAATCCAGGAGGGGCAGGGCGGGCTGCTGGATCTGACGGTGACCGAGGACCGGGCGCGGTTCATCCCCGACCACTAAAAAATTTCTCCAGCACGCAGCTTTCTATTGACTGTATGGGGAAAAAAGGGTACAATACAACAAGATATAGCTTGCGCTTTGGAATGGATAACTATTCGTTGTTTTACATAGGAGGATCATGGGTATGGCTTTTGTAATGGATTCCACCGCCAACCACGAGGACGTTTTAAAGGTCATCGGCGTAGGCGGCGGCGGCAATAATGTTGTGAACCGAATGGTTCGTTCCGGGATGCAGGGCGTGGAGTTCATCGCGGTGAACACCGACCGGCAGTGCCTCAGCGCCTCTGAGGCCACCCAGAAGCTGGCCATCGGCGAGAAGCTCACCGGCGGAAAGGGCGCGGGGGCCAACCCCGACGTGGGCCGGGAGTCCGCCAAGGAGAGCAAGGAGCAGATCACCGCCCTCCTGGAGGGGGCTGACATGGTGTTCGTCACCGCCGGCATGGGGGGCGGCACCGGCACCGGCGCGGCCCCCGTGGTGGCCGAAATCGCCAAGGAGAAGGGCATCCTGACCGTGGGCGTGGTCACCAAGCCCTTTAACTTTGAGGGCCGCCGCCGCATGGATCAGGCGGCCCAGGGCATCGAGGAGCTGCGGCAGAAGGTGGATTCCCTGGTCATCATCCCAAACGACCGCCTCCAGTACGCCACCGATGAGAAAATCACCTTTGCCAACGCCTTTGCCATCGCCGATGATGTGCTGCGCCAGGCGGTGCAGTCCATCTCCGACCTGATTAAGACCACGGGCCTCATCAACCTGGACTTTGCCGATGTCACCGCCGTGATGAAGGACGCGGGGCTGGCCCACATGGGCGTGGGTCGGGCCGCGGGCAAGAACAAGGCGGAGGAGGCCACCCGCATCGCCATCAACAGCCCCTTGCTGGAAACCTCCATTCAGGGGGCCAAGGGTATTATCGTCAACATCACCGGGCCCATGGACATGGGGCTGGAGGAGGTGGAGCAGGCCGCCGAGATGGTCAAGCAGGTGGCCGACCCCGACGCGCTGTTCATGATGGGTACCGCTTTCGACGATACGCTGGAGGACGAGCTGCGGGTTACCGTCATCGCCACCGGCTTCGGCGCTATTGATAACCCTGTCCCGGAGAAGGAGGGAGAGCAGACCGTCCAGGCCAAGGCCCGGCCCAAGGCCCCGGCGGAGGACAAGCCCAAGTGCGTCCCGGCCGGGGTGGGGCCTGTCATGCCGCCCAAGCCCCTGTCGGAGACCGCCGCCGAGCAGGTGGAGGCCGATCCCTTTGACGATATCTTCCGTATTTTCAACAAACGATGAACAATGCCCCTCCCGGCTGGATACCGGGAGGGGCTTGCGCCACCCGGCAGAAGGGGGAGAGAGCCGTGGAGACCATACCGGCTAAGCATCTGCTCCACCGCAGCCGGTCTTCGGAGTGGTTTGGAACCGACCACACCATGAACATCTACCGGGGATGCTGCCACGGCTGCCTGTACTGCGACAGCCGCAGCAGCTGCTACCAGATTGAGGAATTTGACACGGTGCGGGCCAAGGCGGACGCCCTGCGCATCCTCCGGGACGACCTGGCGCGGAAGGTGCGGCCTGCCTTCATCAGCACAGGGTCCATGAGCGACCCCTACAATCCCTTTGAGGGGGAGCTGGAGCTCACCCGCCACGCCCTGGAGCTGATCGACGCTTACAACTGCGGCGTGGCCATCGCCACTAAGGGCGACCTGATTGCGCGGGATATTGATATCCTGCGCTCCATTCGGGCCCATTCCCCGGTGGTATGCAAGCTCACCGTCACCACTGCGGACGACGCGCTGGCGGCCAAAATTGAGCCCAACGCGCCGTCCCCCAGCCGGCGGCTGGCGGCGCTGGAAAAGCTGTCCGGGGCGGGGCTGTTCGCTGGGGTGCTGCTGATGCCGGTGCTGCCCTTTCTGGAGGACAGCGTGGAAAATGTGCTCTCGGTGGTGGATGGCGCGGCCAGGGCTGGGGCGAAATTTGTCTATCCCGCCCTGGGCGTCACCATGCGGCAGGGCCAGCGGGAGTATTTTTTGGACGGGCTGGAGCGGGCCTTTCCCGGCCAGGGGTTGAAAGCACGCTACCTGCGGCAGTTTGGGGAGCGTTACCAGTGCGCCTCCCCCCGGGCGGGAGCGCTGTGGAAGGCATTTGCCGCCGCCTGCCGGGAGAGGGGCCTTTTGTACGACATGAAATCCATCATACGGGCGGCTGCCCTGGGCGGCGGGGACCGGCAGCTCACATTTTTTGACTGAAGGGGGAAGCGGGCAATGACGGTGAAGGGACGATTTGCCCCCACCCCCAGCGGACGGATGCACCTGGGAAATCTGCTCTCGGCGCTGCTGGCCTGGCTGGACGTGCGCAGCGTGGGGGGAGAGCTGGTGCTGCGCATTGAGGATTTGGACACCCAGCGCACCAGCCCGGACTTTGCCGCGCAGCTTATGGACGACCTGCGCTGGCTGGGGCTGGACTGGGATGAGGGCGGGCTGGAGCCGGAATACATGCAGAGCCGCCGCACGGCCTACTACGAGGACGCCTTTCGGGTTTTAGGGGAAAGGGGGCTTCTCTACCCGTGCTATTGCTCCCGGACAGAGCGGATGGCGGCCTGCGCCCCTCACCGGGACGACGGCGCGGTGGTGTACTCCGGGAAGTGCTATCACCTGACGGCGGCGGAGCGGCAGGCGCTGGAGGGTCAGGGCCGCCGCCCGGCCTGGCGGGTGCGGTGCCCCGATGTGACGGTGGCGCTGGAGGACGGGAAATGCGGCCCCTACGCCGAGAATCTGGCCCATGACTGCGGGGACTTTATTGTCCGGCGGTCCGACGGGGTGTTTGCCTATCAGCTGGCGGTGGTGGTGGACGACGCGCTCATGGGGGTGAACCATGTGGTGCGGGGGAGGGATCTGCTGTGCTCCGCCCCCCGGCAGGCATGGCTGCATGAGGTGCTGGGATACGGGCCGCCAAGGTTTTTCCACACGCCGCTGCTGCTCTCACCCGACGGCCGGCGGCTGGCCAAGCGGGACCGGGATCTGGATATGGGTGCGCTGCGGGGGCGGTATACGCCCCAGGAGCTCACCGGGCTGCTGGCCTTTTACGCAGGTCTGATGGACAGGCCGGAAAAAGTGACAGCCGTGGAGCTTGTCCGCCAGTTCTCCTGGGCAAAAGTGCCGAAAAATGACGTTGTGGTTTGTATATCTTGACATTGCCCGGGACAGAGCGTACAATGGGAAAAATATTCTAATGGAGGGAGCCCTTTATGAAAAAAGCGTTGTGCCTGTCTGCTTTGCTGGCCCTGGCGCTGTTGCTGGCAGGCTGTACGCAGGATCTGCCTCCGGGGACTGCCGGTGATCCCTGGGGCCTGGCGCTGACGGCCAGTGAGGCCGGCCCCACTGGATGCCGCCTGACTTATGAGCAGTCCGGCGGGAAGGCCGCAGGCTGTCTGCAATATGGCAGGGCGTATCATGTGGAGCGGGAGGAGGACGGCATATGGTCTGCGCTGCCCTTTGCCTCCGGCGATGATGAGGTATTCTGGACGTTGGAGGCGTATGAGATTGCCAGAGACAGCAGTCACAGCGTTTCTTTGGACTGGAGTGACCTCTACGGCGAACTCCTGCCGGGACGTTACAGGGTCTGTAAAGAGATCATGGATTTCCAGGGGCCTGGAGAGTACGATGTCTGTAATTATTACGCAGAATTTGAAGTGGAATAAATTCTAAGACAGGAGAGATGAGACTATGGGCATATTTGACACGGAGTACAAATTCGGCAAGCGGGGCCTCACCTTTGACGATGTGCTGCTCATCCCGGCGGAGAGCAATGTGCTTCCGGCGGATGTGGATCTGCACACCCAGCTGACAAAGAAGATCACCCTGAATATCCCGGTGATGAGCGCGGCTATGGACACGGTTACCGAGTCCCGCATGGCCATTGCCCTGGCCCGTGAGGGCGGCATCGGCGTGATCCATAAGAACATGTCCATCGGCCAGCAGGCCGAGCAGGTGGATATGGTGAAGCGCAGTGAGAACGGCGTGATCACAAACCCCTTCTGGCTGGGCCCCGGCCACACCCTGGCGGAGGCGGACGAGCTGTGCGCCAAGTATAAAATCTCCGGCGTGCCCATCTGCGAGAACGGCAAGCTCATCGGCATCATCACCAACCGGGATATGAAGTTTGAGACCGATATGAGCAAGCTCATCGACAACGTGATGACCAAAGATCATCTGGTGACCGCGCCTGAGGGCACCACCCTGGACCAGGCCCGGGAGATCCTCCGCAAGCACAAGATTGAAAAGCTGCCCATTGTGGACGACCAGTTCCGTCTGAAGGGGCTGATCACCATCAAGGACATTGAAAAGGCCCAGGTATACCCCAACTCTGCCCGTGATGAGAAGGGGCGGCTGATGGTGGGCGCCGCCATCGGCGTCACCCCCGACGTGCTGGACCGGGTGGCCGCGCTGGTGGAGGCGGGGGCGGACGTGCTGTGCCTGGATTCCGCCCACGGCCACTCCCGGAATATCCTGGAGTGCGTCATGCGCATCAAGTCGCTGTACCCGGATGTGCAGCTGGTGGCCGGCAACGTGGCCACCGCCGAGGGCACCCGCGCCCTGATTGAGGCGGGGGCGGACTGTGTGAAGATCGGCATTGGCCCCGGTTCCATCTGCACCACCCGCGTGGTGGCGGGCATCGGCGTGCCCCAGGTCACCGCCGTGTTTGACGCGGCCCAGGTGGCGGCGGAGTACGGTGTGCCCATTATTGCCGACGGCGGCATCAAGTACTCCGGCGACATTGCCAAGGCCATCGCCGCGGGTGGTAATGTGGTGATGCTGGGCTCGCTGCTGGCGGGCTGTGAGGAGTCCCCCGGTGACACCGAGGTGTACCAGGGCCGCCAGTTCAAGGTCTACCGGGGCATGGGTTCCCTGGGGGCCATGTCCAAGGGCTCCAAGGACCGCTACTTCCAGCAGGATAACAAGAAGCTGGTGCCCGAGGGCGTGGAGGGCCGCGTACCCTACAAGGGGCCGGTGTCCGAGACCATCTATCAGATGATGGGCGGCCTGCGCTCCGGCATGGGCTACTGCGGCTGCGGCACAATTGAGGAGCTGCGCACCCGGGCCCAGTTCACCCAGATCACCGCGGCGGGCCTGAAGGAGTCCCACCCCCACGACATCTATATCACTAAGGAAGCGCCCAACTACACCATCAATCCCCAATAAGGTGCGAGAAAGCCCCCCGGCTGTGCCGGGGGGGCTTGTGTTATATGCAGGGAAGAGACCGGCAGAGGAATCAATCCCTAATCAAAATGCGCTGAGCCGGGCGGCTGTGTTTGCGTTCAGGTCACTCCAGCACCGCGCCGCAGGCGGCAGAGGTGACCAGCTTAGCGTACCGGGCCAGGTAGCCCGTCTTGATTTTTGGCTCGGGGCATACCCAGGCGGCGCGGCGGGCGGAAAGGGTGTCCTTGTCCACCAGCAGCTCAATTTTGCAGGCGGGTATGTCGATGGAGATCTGGTCGCCCTCCTCCACCAGGGCGATGGGCCCGCCCTGGGCGGCCTCAGGGCAGATGTGGCCGATGGCCGCGCCCCGGGTGGCGCCGGAGAACCGCCCGTCGGTGATGAGGGCCACATCCGAGCCCATGGCCATGCCGCAGATGGCGGAGGTGGGCTTGAGCATCTCCCGCATCCCCGGCCCGCCCTTGGGGCCCTCGTAGCGGATAACGACCACGTCGCCCTTTCGGATCTTTCCGGCGTAGATGGCGTCGATGGCCTCCTCCTCCGAGTTGAACACTCGGGCGGGGCCCTGGTGGCGCATCATCTCCGGGGCCACGGCGGAGCGCTTCACCACGCAGCCCTCGGGGGCCAGATTGCCCTTCAGCACGGCGATGCCGCCGTCGGGGGAGTAGGGGCTGTCGATGGGGCGGATCAGATCGGGGCTGCGGTTGACTACGCCCTCCAGGTTCTCCCCCAGGGTCTTCCCGGTGCAGGTCAGGACGGAGGTGTCCAGCAGGCCCTTTTTGTCCAGCTCCATCATGACGGCGTGGACGCCTCCCGCGCCCTCCAGATCCTCCATGTATGTGTCCCCGGCAGGGGCCAGGTGGCACAGGTTTGGGGTTTTGGAGGAGATTTCGTTGGACATATCCAGATCCAGCTCAATGCCGCACTCATGGGCAATGGCGGGCAGGTGAAGCATGGTGTTGGTGGAGCAGCCCAGGGCCATGTCCACCGTTTCGGCGTTGTGGAAGGCGGCGGGGGTCATGATATCCCGGGGCTTGATATCTTTTTTTACCAGCTCCATGATCTGCATTCCCGCGTGCTTGGCCAGCCGCAGCCGGGCCGACCACACGGCGGGGATCGTGCCGTTGCCGCGAAGGCCCATGCCGATGGCCTCGGTGAGGCAGTTCATGGAGTTGGCGGTATACATGCCGGAGCAGGAGCCGCAGGTGGGGCAGGCGTTTTCCTCGTATTCCTCCACCCCCGCCTCATCCAGGTTACCGGCGTAGTAGCCGCCCACCGCCTCAAACATGTGGGACAGACAGGTGCGCCGCCCGTCGCTGAGCCTTCCGGCCAGCATGGGCCCGCCGGAGCAGAAAATGGTGGGGATATTTACCCGGGCCGCCGCCATGAGCAGGCCCGGCACGTTTTTGTCGCAGTTGGGGATCATCACCAGCCCGTCAAACTGGTGGGCCAGGGCCATGGCCTCGGTGGAGTCGGCGATGAGATCCCGGGTGACCAGGGAGTATTTCATGCCCACGTGGCCCATGGCGATGCCGTCGCACACGGCGATGGCGGGGAATTCCACGGGGGTGCCCCCGGCGGCCCGCACGCCCGCTTTGACGGCCTCGGCGATCTTATCCAGGTTCATATGGCCGGGGACGATCTCGTTATAAGAGCACACCACGCCGATGAGAGGCCGCTCCAGCTCCTCCCGGGTGTAGCCCAGGGCGTAAAATAAGGAGCGGTTGGGGGCGGTGGGGACGCCCTTCTTCACGTTATCGGAACGCATATATAGCCTCCTTAAAGGGGAGCCCCCGGTTCAGCCGGAGGCTCCCTGACAGCTTTTTTAGTTGGACGCGGTATCCAGATCGCTGTCCCCGCCCCAGATCATATTCTTGCGCAGCTCGCTGCCCACGATCTCCATCTGGTGCTTCTTGAGCTGGGCACGCTTGGAGTTGAAGAAGGTGCGGCCGTTCTTGTTCTCCGCGATCCACCTGCCCGCGAAGGTGCCGTCCTGAATGTCGGACAGCACCGCGCGCATCCGGGCCTTGGTCTCCTCGTGGGGGATGACCCGGGGACCGCTGACGTACTCGCCGAACTCGGCGGTGTCGGAGATGGAGTAGTTCATGGCCGCCACGCCGCCCTTGTTGATGAGGTCAATGATGAGCTTCATCTCATGGATGCACTCAAAGTAGGCGTTTTCCGGCTCATATCCGGCCTCCACCAGCACCTCGAAGCCGCAGCGCATCAGATCCACCACGCCGCCGCACAGCACGGTCTGCTCGCCGAACAGGTCGGTCTCCGTCTCATCGTGGAAGGTGGTTTCCATGACCCCGGCCCGGGCGCCGCCGATGCCGGCGATGTAGGCTAGCGCGATCTGATAGGCGTGGCCGGTGGCGTCCTGCTCCACCGCCACCAGGCAGGGCACGCCCTTGCCCGCCACGTAGGTGGAGCGAACGGTGTGGCCGGGGCCCTTGGGGGCGGCCATGAAGACATCCACCCCGGCGGGGGGGACGATCTGCTGGTAGCGGATATTAAAGCCATGGGCAAAAGCCAGGGCCTTGCCCTCGGTCATGTGGGGGGCGATATCCTTTTTGTAGACCTCGGCCTGCGCCTCGTCGTTGATGAGCATCATCACGATATCCGCCCACTGGGCGGCGGCGGGGACGGTCTTGACCGCCAGCCCGGCCTTTTCGGCGTTGGCCCAGTTCTTGGAGCCCTCGCGCAGGCCCACACACACATCGCAGCCGGAGTCCCTCAGGTTGAGGGCATGGGCGTGGCCCTGGGAGCCATAGCCGATGATGGCAATCTTCCTGCCCTTCAGCCAGCTCAGGTCACAATCCTTCTCGTAGTACATTTTTGCCATGGTAAACACTCCTTATATGTTTCAAGTAAAGTCAATGGATACGCTTTCCAACTATAATATCACAGCATCGGACAAAAGAATGACAACCGTGATACAATCACAAAATATTCTTGCCCAGGTCAAACTCCTCCCGCACCTTGTTTCCCGAGTTGTTGCGGATGGTGGCTTCCCCGCGCTCCAGGGCCACCATACCGGTGCGGACCAGCTCCAGGATGCCGAACTCCGCCAGCAGCTTTTCCAGGGCGTCGTCCTTGGACTCCTGGCCGATGATGGCCAGGGTCAGGCTCTGGGTGGACACGTCGATGATGGAGGCCCGGAAGATATTGGCGATTTGGATGACCTCGTTGCGTACCTCCCGGCTTTCCGCCCTCACCTTGATGAGCACCAGCTCCCGCCGGATAGACTGCTCCGGGGGCAGGAGCCGCACGGAATAGACGGAGAACTGCTTGCGCAGCTGGTTGATAATCTGGCCGATCTGGGCCTCGCCGCACAGAACCTCAATGGTGATGCGGGACACGGCAGGGTCGTCGGTGGTGCCCACCGCCAGGGACTCAATATTGTAGCCCTTCCGGGAGAACAGCCGGGACACCTGGCTGAGCACGCCGGCGGTGTTCTCCACCAGCACCGACAGGGTGTGGCGTTTAATGGTGGTATTCATGGCTTTCTCCCTCCTTTTAATGCAGCAGGAACTCAGTGACAGGGGCGCCTCCGCCCACCATGGGGTGAACCATGGCGTCTATATCGATGGCGCAGTCGATGACGCAGCCGCAGCCCGCCTCCAGGGCCTGCCGGAAGGCCTGCTGGAACTCCTCCTGGTTTGTTGCCCGGAAGCCCTTGAGGCCGTAAGCCTCCGCCAGCTTCACAAAATCCGGGCCCCGGTCCAGGGTGGTCTGGGAGAACCGCTTGTCATAGATCAGGTTCTGCCACTGGCGCACCATGCCAAGGGTGCGGTTATCAAAAATAACGGTGATGACGGGGATGCTGTAGTGCTCCACGGTAGCCAGCTCGTGGCAGTTCATGCGGAAGCAGCCGTCCCCGGTGCAGTGGACCACCACCTTGTCCGGGTTGCCCGCCTTGGCCCCCATGGCGGCCCCCAGGCCGAAGCCCATGGTGCCGAAGCCGCCGCTGGTGAGCAGCTGGCCGGGCCGGGAGAAATGGTAGTACTGGCAGGACCACATCTGATGCTGGCCCACATCGGTGGCAATGATGGCGTCGCCGCCCGTCAGGTCGGAGATGGTCTCCAAAATCTCGTGGGGGTGGAGGATATCGTCTTTTTTCAGGGGCAGTTCCTTCCGGGCGAAGACCTGGGCCTTCCAGGCGGCGTAATCGTGCTGGGGCAGCTTCTCGTTGAGCAGCTCCAGCACCCGCCGGGCGTCCCCGATGATGTGGTGGAAGGTCTGCACGTTCTTGTCGATCTCCGCCCGGTCAATGTCGATATGGACGATTTTGGCGTTCTGGGCAAAGGAGGCGGGGGCGGTAGCCACCCGGTCGGAGAACCGGCAGCCGATGGCGATGAGCAGGTCGCACTCGGCGGTGGCCATGTTGGAGGCGTGGGAGCCGTGCATACCCACCATGCCAGTGAACAAGGGATGATTGCCCGGGCAGGCCCCGCCGCCCATGATGGTGGAGCCCACCGGGGCGTCCAGGGTCTCAATAAACCTGCGGAATTCGGGCACGGCCCCCCTGGAGCGGATCACGCCGCCCCCCACCAGCACCATTGGGCGCTGGGACTGGGCGATGAGCTCCAGTAACTTGTCGATATCCCCCCGGTTGGGCTCGGGGTTTTTCAGATCCCGGTTGGACCGGCGCAGCAGGGTGGCCAGCCGTCCGTGGTTGGGATGCTCGGCCAGGGGCAGGTATTGGTATTCGCCCTGGATTGCGGTGACGTTTTTGGCAATATCCACCAGCACCGGGCCGGGCCGGCCGGAGCGGGCGATGGCAAACGCCTCCCGGATGACGTCGGCCAGCTCGTTCACGTCCTTCACCAGGAAATTACACTTGGTAATGGGCATGGTGATGCCGGTGATGTCTACCTCCTGGAAGGAGTCCTTGCCGATGAGGTTTTCGCTGACGTTGCAGGTGATAAACACAACCGGGGAGGAGTCGTAGTAGGCGGTGGCGATGCCGGTGACCAGGTTGGTGGCGCCGGGGCCGGAGGTGGCGAAGCACACCCCCACCTTTCCCGTGGACCGGGCGTAGCCGTCGGCGGCATGGGACGCGCCCTGCTCGTGGGAGGTGAGGTAGTGGCGGATTTTTTCGCTGTAGCCGTGGAGCTGGAATTCGTCGTAAATGTTCAGGATGGTGCCGCCGGGGTAGCCGAACACCGTGTCCACGCCCTGCTCCAGCAGGCACTCCATCACGATCTGGGACCCTCGCATCAACATGTTGGAAACCTCCTTCAATACAAAAAAGCACAGCCGCGCCCCCACAGGACGAGCCATGCTCCGCGGTGCGTCTGAAAACACGCGTGAATCATTTAGCGTATTGAAGATATAATAGCTTTTTACGGCATATTTGTCAATGTAAAATGTTCGGCGGCAGGCAGATTGCGCCGCTATGCCAAAAACCGAGGGTTTTTTCCCAGGATTTTGGCACAATTATCAAGAGACGGGAAGGGCGTTGGCCCTTCCCGTCTCTCCGCACCGATTACAATGGCTCAGCGCTTTTTAGTGGCAGCCGCAGTTGGTGCCGTGGTCGCCCAGCTTGAAGGACGCACACTCGGTCTCGCCGCACTTGCACACGCTGTTCTGGCAATGGCCCACCTGGATCTCGTTGAGGGTACAGTGCTGGTCCTTGTGGTAGGTGCAGCTGTTTACGGTGCACTTGATGCTGGGATTGGTCTGGTTAATCATGGTCGTTACCTCCTTGTATCCTACAGTCATTTCGAATACAGGGGAAGTATGCCCCGGAAGGAAGCGGGCTATTCAGGCTGTTCCGGGCTGGGTTCTGGCTGGGCCTGGCCGCCGCCCTGTTGCTGGGCCGCGGGCTTGCGCTGGAAGCGGGGGATAAAGCGCCGGGCAAAGCCGCCCTTGCCCCGGCCCTTCACGTAGAAGTACCCGATAAAGGAGAAGACCACCGCGCCGATGAAGTTGACGAACAAATCCTTCATGGTGTCGATGATGCCTACGTCCAGATAGCCGCCCAGTCCCAGGGGCATCTGGGTGCCGTTGTCCAGCACCAGGATCACGTCCTGAATGCCCTGGACAATGACGGCGGTGGTGCCGTGGTTGGGGTCCAGGTTGACGGTGGAGATGGTGTTGATCACCGTGTCCTTCTGCATGTCGAACAGCATCCAGCGGTCCATGGCAAACTCGAAGAACTCCCACAGCACGCCAATGGTCATGGAGAAACAGAAGGCGGTGACCGCCATGAAGAAGGGGGAGAGGTGGAGGGACACCTTTTCCTCCCGGTTGAGGATATCCACCAGGGCGAAGCCGATGGCGGCGCAGAGGAAGCCGTTCATGGTGTGAAGCATGGTGTCCCAGCCGGGATAGCTGGTGTAGTAGGACTGGATCTCGCCCAGAATCTCGGCGGCGTAGATAAACAGGAGGATTATGACCTCCAGTGTGTCGGGCAGGTCGATATGCAGCCGCCGCTCAAAGGCGGAGGGCAGCATAAACAGCACCAGGGTGAGCACGCAAAGCAGCACGTTTTCATAGTTCTGGTTGAAGAATTGGGCCACCAGCATGAGCACCACCGACACGCGGAGGATGAAATACACGGTGTAGATCAATTTTTTGTTTTCAATGTGCCGCCACTCGTGGCCTTTCAGCTTTTTCTTTTGGCGCTTAGGCATGTTGTGCTCCTTTCCTGTACGGTCTATCTGTTTTGTCAATGATGATGTCAGGCCGGGCCCTCCGGCGCATAGTATGTACCTGGAGGTGAACAAGATGGACTTGCGAAACAATCAGATCACGCTGGGCGAGCTGTGGGACAATCCCAGAAGCCGGGCGGTGTTCCAAAAGCGCATTCCCATGCTGGCCAAGCATCCGCTGCAAGGGGCGGCCAGAACGGTGACGCTGGAGCAGCTGCGGGACTTCATCACCGGCTGGGTGCCTGGGATGATGGTGAACGGGGTGATATCCGAGCTGAAGAAGCTGTGAGCTGACGTGCATCGCTTATTCAAGCAAGCATACCAGAAAATGGGCCCGCTGTCAATCGACAGCGGGCCCATTTTGTCCACGCATGGGTGCTTGTGCCGCGCACGGAGGCTCGGACGCTTAATGGCCCTCGGCAATTTTCCGCCCGGTGGGGGTGGCGGCCAGGCCGCCCTCGCCGGTCTCCCGCAGGGAGGGGGGCATGGCGCGGCCCACCGCCGCCATGGCGTCGATTACCTCGTCACAGGGAATGCCGCCCTCCAGCCCCGCCAGGGCCATGTCGGCGCAGGACATGGCGTTGACGGCCCCCATCACGTTGCGCTTCACACAGGGTACCTCCACAAGCCCGGCCACCGGGTCGCATACCAGTCCCAGCACGTTTTGCAGCGCCATGGCGCAGGCGGCGGCCATCTGAGCCCCAGAGCCCCCCCGGGCATGGACCAGCGCCGCGGCGGCCATGCCGGAGGCGGAGCCGACCTCCGCCTGGCAGCCGCCCTCCGCCCCGGAGATGGAGGCGCGGGTGGCGATGACCTGGCCGAATCCGGCGGAGACGTACAGGCACTGCACCATCTGGTCATCGGTAAGGCGCTCCCGGCGCTGGAGGGGGATGAGCACCGCGGGCAGCACTCCGCAGGCCCCGGCGGTGGGGGCGGCCACAATACGGCCCATGCAGGCGTTATGCTCCCCCAGCTTGAGGGCGGTGGAGATGACCTCCTGAATAAAGGGTCCGCAGATGGAGTGGTCCAGGGCGGCCATTTGGGCGCCCTGGCCGCCGGACAGGCCGCAGGGGGAGCGGCGGGTGGGGTCATAGTCCAGCACGGACCCCTTCATGGTGCGCCACAGGGCGGCCATTTTAGTCAGGCTGTTCCCGGCGGGCACGTCGCGGTCCTGGCAGTCATCGTCCAATACGGCCTGCCACAACGGTTTGTCCGCCGACGCGGACAGCAGAGCTTGCACGGAGCCAAACATACTCAGCCCTCCTCCAAATTCAGATAGATGCAGCGCACCACGCCGCCCAAAAGGTCGATGTCCTCCAATATCCCGTCGCTCACCGGCTCGTCGCATTCAATGACTGTGACGGACAAGCCGCCCCGGCGGTCCCGGTAGAGCTGCATGGTGGCAATATTGGCCCCGTTGCGGGCCAGGCAGGTGCTGACCTCGGACACAACGCCCGGCTCGTCCCTGCCGCGGATGACCAAGGTGGGCAGGTCGCCGGAGAAGGCCGCCTCCAGGCCGTCGATGGAGTTGACCCGGATGCGCCCGCCCCCCAGGGAGGATGCGCTGACGGCCACTGTGCGGCCCCGGGAGCCGGTGAGGGTCATGAGGGCGGTATTTGGGTGGGCGTCCCGCAGGGTGACGGAGTGGACGTTTACCTCAAGCCCTGCCTCCTTGGCCAGTTGGAGGCTGAAGGGGATGCGGGGGTCGTCCGGGGACATGCCCAAAAGACCGGCCACGATGGCCCGGTCGGTGCCGTGGCCCGCCCCGGTGGCGGCGAAGGAGCCGTGGAGGGCAATGTCCGCCCGGGCGGGCTGAAAGCCCAGCAGCTTGCGCCCTATGTACCCGATCCGGGCGGCCCCGGCGGTGTGGGACGAGGACGGGCCCACCATAACGGGACCCATGATGTCAAAGATATTCAAAATTATACCCCCTCAAAAGCAGACCAAGTAACTGCTATTATAGCACACCAGGCCGTCCGCCGCAAGCGGTGGGAGAAAAACGCCCGGCGGGAAGTTTTTTACACATGCCGCGCCGCTATATAGCGGTAGTGCGGCATAGCGATCCCCCGGTAGTGCTTGGTCCAGCAGTCCGCCCTGGTCATGCCGCTGCGAATGGCCACGCGCTGGGAGGCTGTGTTGGTGTCCCGGATGATGGAGCAGACCTCTTCGGCGTTCAGTGTCTCAAAAGCGTACTGCTTACATGCCCGAGCGGCCTCTGTGGCATAACCTTTATGCCAATGCCGGCGCTGAAAGAGATATCCGATTTCCAGCACCTCCTCGCCCTTCCACAGCTGTAGGGTAAGCCCGCACTGCCCGATCATTTCGCCGGAATCCTTCAGGACAACGGCCCACAGTCCGAATCCCCACTGCTGGTAGCGGGAAAGCTGTCTGTCAAGCCATTGGTGAGCTTCCGCAGCGGTAAAAGCCCCTTCGTAGGCGTACATCGTCTCCTCGTCCCGCAGGATGAGGCACAGCGAGTCGAAATCAGACTGTTTCAGCTCACGCAGGAACAGTCTGGGGGTTTCCAGTATCATAACTGCCTCCTTCGATCAAAGATGGGAAAAAACCGCGGCCCAAGGAACACCCTGGGCCGCCGGTTTATTATTTCACAACCTGCGCTTTGATGAGGTTGGTGGTGCCGCTGCTGCTCAGGGGTACCCCGGCGGTGATAACCACCGTATCCCCGGTCTGGACCAGCGCCTCCTTTTTGGCGGTGTCCACGCACAGGGAGAACAGCCGGTCGGTGGAGTCCACATTACCGGACAGGAAGGGGACTACGCCCCAGGAGATGGCCAGCTGCCGGCGCACCCGCTCCTCGGTGGTGAGGGCGGCCACAGCGCACCCGGGGCGGAAGCGGGAGATCATCCGGGCGGTATAGCCGGACTGGGTGGCGGCCAGAATGGCGGTAGCGCCCAGGTCCATGGCGGTCAGGCAGCTGGTGTGGCTGATGGCGTCGGAGATATTGCTGGTGTGGTCAAACACCCCGTTGCGGAACCGCTTCCAATAGTCGATGCCCTCCTCGGCCGCCTCCACGATGCTCACCATGGTTTGCAGCGCTTCAACGGGATGCTTGCCGGAGGCGGTCTCGCCGGACAGCATCACGCAGCTGGTGCCGTCAAACACGGCATTGGCCACGTCGGACACCTCGGCACGGGTGGGCCGGGGGTTGCGGATCATGGAGTCCAGCATTTGGGTGGCGGTGATGACCACCTTGCCCTTGTGTATGGCGGACTTGATCATCTTTTTCTGGAGCACCGGCACCTCGTAGGCGGGAATTTCCACGCCCAGGTCGCCCCGGGCCACCATCACGCCGTTGGCGGCGTTGGCGATGGCGTCCAGGTTGTCCACGCCCTCGCCGTTCTCAATTTTGGCGATGATGCCCACGTCCTGGCCGCCGAAGCTGTCCAGCACCATGCGGATCTCCGCCACATCTGAGGGGCGGCGGACAAAGGAGGCGGCCACGAAGTCGAAGTCGTTCTCCACGGCGAAGCGCAGATCCTCCTTGTCCTTATCGGTGAGGGCGGGCAGGGCGATGGACACGCCGGGGATGTTGATGCTCTTATGGTTGGACAGCGGGCCGCCGGTGACGACCCGGCAGCGGATGTCCTGGCCGTCGATTTCCTCCACCTCCAGGTCTACCAGGCCGTCGTCGATGAGGACGTGGCAGCCGCTCTGGAGCTCCTGGTGGAGGTTGGAATAGGTGACGGACACCTGCTGGGCGTCACCCTCCACCTCCCGGGTGGTGAGGGTGAACAGGCTGCCTTCCTGAAGCTCGACCCGGCCGCAGGCGAAGGAGAGAATGCGGATCTCGGGACCCTTGGTGTCCAAAATGGTGGCCACGGGCCGGCCCAGGCTGTCCCTCACCCGCTTGAACCGGGTGAGCAGCGCGCCGTGGGTCTCGTGGGTGCCGTGGGAGAAGTTAAAGCGGGCGGCGTCCATGCCGGACAGGATCAGCTGCTCGATGACCTCCTCGCTGTCTGAGGCGGGGCCAAGGGTGCAGATAATTTTTGTTTTTCTCATGCTGTGTTCCTCCAGTCTTGAAAGCACGATATATTGATTCTTCTGATTCCACCCACATCATACACAAAGAATGGGAAATGTCAAGACGAACGGGAAAAACTCTCAAAAAGCGCCAATTTTTTCAGGAGGCGCAGGGCGGAAGTTTGGCAAAAAGAGACGGAGCGCCATGCGCTCCGTCTTTTGTTCAATCAGTGTGTGATTGCTCCGAAGCGCCCTCCAGCCTGGAGACCAGCGCCCAATCCACCCGGCGCTCGGCAAAGCTGCGCACCTGGATGTGAAGCCCGCAGGCGTCCACCTCCAGCTGAGCGCCGTCCTCCGGGATGACGGACAGCTGGGCGAACACCAGCCCCCCCAGGGTGTCGGATTCCTCCTCCTCGGGGAACTCCATGCCCAGGGCCTGGGCGATCTGCTCCAGGGGGCAGGAACCGGAGGCACGCCACACGCCGGGCTCCACCTCCTCAATGTCCTTTTCCTCCTGGGGGTCGAACTCGTCGTAGATATTGCCCACAATCTCCTCCAGCAGGTCCTCCATGGTCACCAGCCCGGAGGTGCCGCCGTATTCGTCCACCACGATGGCCATATGTACCTTTTTGCTCTGCATATCCCGGAAAAGCACGTCGGTGCGCACCGATTCCGGCACAAAGTAGGCTGTGCGCAGCAGCTCGGGCAGGGGCCTGGGGGAATCCTCCTGGGCGTTGAGCAGGAAATCCCGGGTATTGAGGATACCCACAATGTCGTCCGCGTCCTCCCGGTAGACGGGGAAGCGGGACCGCCCGGAGGAGAGGATGGCGCTGAGCACGTCTTCATTGGAATCCTCCACCCACACCATCACCATGTCGGTGCGGTGGACCATCACATCCTCGGCGGTGGTATTGTTGAACTCGAAGATATTTTCGATGAGCTCCTTTTCGGAGGATTCGATGGCCCCCCGCTCCTCGCCCAGATCCACCATCATGCGGATCTCGTCCTCGCTCACGTCCTCCTGGTCGGCCTTGGGGTCGATGCCGAACAGGCGCAGTACGCCGTTGGTGGACTTGGACAGCAGCCAGATCACCGGGCGGAACACCGCAGCCACCGCGGCCACCGCCCCGGCGGTGAACCGGGCCACCGCCTCCGTGCGTTTCATGGCGATGCGCTTGGGGACAAGCTCCCCCAGCACCAGGCTGAAATAGGACAGCACAATGGTGATGAGCACCACCATCAGATTATTGAGGGCGTGGGGGTCCAGGGCGGTGACGCCCCGCTCCTCCACCAGCCACCGCACCAGCGGGTCGGAGAAGCTGTCGGCGGCAAAGGCGGAGGACAAAAACCCGGCCAGGGTGATGGCAATCTGGATGGCGGAGAGGAAATTGTCCGGGGCCTGGGTGAGCTTGAGGAGCTTTTCCGCCTTTTTATCGCCCTCGTCGGCCTGCTTGCGCAGCTTGGCCTCGGACAGGGAGATAACGGAGATCTCCGCCGCGGCGAAAAAGGCGTTGATGAGGATAAGGACGGCGAGTAGAATCAGTTTGGGTAAGAATGGGTCGTCGGACAAGATAGATGACCTCCTATTTGATGTGCGGTCTGTTGAGTTTGCCGCTCCATTCTATGCGGCGCAGACCCCAATAGACCATAGTATAGCAGATTTTTATGAAAAAGCAAGGGCCGCCCCGTCGGGCGGCCCTTGCAATGGCGCACTTTAATCCAGCAGCGACAGCAGCTCTTCCTTGGGACGGGCGCCCACTGCCTTGTTGACGGCCTGGCCGTCCTTGAACACCAGCAGGGTGGGAATGCTCATCACGCCGAACTGGGCGGCCAGCTCGGGCTGCTCGTCCACGTTTACCTTGCCCACGGCAATGTCGGGGCGTTCCTCGGCGATCTGGTCCACAACGGGGGATACCATGCGGCAGGGGCCGCACCAGGGGGCCCAGAAATCCACCAGCACGGGCTTATCGGACTGGAGCACCTGGGCCTCGAAATTTTCCTTGGTAATAGTTTGTACGGACATGATGGGTTCTCCTTTTCAGTTGAATTTGTAAATCTTCTGAGCCACCCGGTAGAGCTGCACCGACAGCTTCCGCCCCTGGTAGCCGGGGATGTTGGTGCCCACGTTGGTCACCTTGTAGCGGCAGCGGCGGTAGAGGGCGGCGTCCTTCTGGCGCAGGTATTCCCACAGCTGGGTGCGCAGGCCCAGGGCCTCCGGGGTGCCGGCGATGACGGCAAAGATGGAGGAAATGGACATCATCATGGACAGGTAATTGAGCATATACCGCCCCAGCTTGGGCTGCATGGCCTTGAGGGCGATGATATCGTGGGCGTTGATCATATGCTTGGTCACCCGCACCTGCTGGTCGATGCGTCCGGCCATCACAGACTCGTTGACGCTTTGATCCGACCGGCCGATGAAGTAGCGGTACAGGTCCAAATCCATATAATACAGCGTCTTGACGTAGGGCAGGGGCTGATAGACAAAGATGTTGTCCACATAGAAGGTATGGCGGGGAAGCTCCAGGCCGCAGTCCCGCAGCAGCTGGGTGCGGTAGATAACCGAGTGCATCAGCAGGTATTGAGAGGTGCGGAAGCGGCGGATGGAGTCCCAGGCGATGATCTGGTCGGGGGGGAATACGTTTTTATACCCCATCACCTTTTGGGTATTGTCCTCCACGTGCTCATAGACGTAGTTGGCGATGAGCATGTCCACCGGGGCGGGCATGGCGGCGAACTCCCGCAGCTTGGCCATCACCTTGCCCAGGGCGTCCGTGTCCAGCCAGTCGTCGGAGTCCACCACCTTATAATACAGGCCCCGGGCGTTGCGGATGCCCTGATTGACCCCTTCGCCGTGGCCGCCGTTCTCCTGGTGGATGGCCCGGATGATGTCCGGGTGCTTTGCGGCCCATTCGTCGCACTTGGCGGGGGTGTCGTCTTTGGTGGAACCGTCGTCCACCAGGATGATCTCCGCGTCCTCCCCGGCGGTGAGCAGGGTTTCGACGCAATGGTCCATATAGGCCGCGGAATTGTAGCAGGGGACGGCGAAGGTGATAATTTTATCCATATTCCATCTCTCCAAATCTAACGTCTAGTATGCCCCGGACGGGTCAAATCATGCTGTCCGCCAACGCCAGCGCCCGGGCGGCGATGGCGTCCATGTTGTAATACTTGTATTCCGCCAGACGGCCCAGCAGGCGCAGGCCGGGATACTGGTCCGCCAGGGCCTTGTATTTGGCGTACAAAGCGTTGTTGCCCGGGTTGATGATGGCGTAATAGGGAATTTCGCCGTCCGCCCCGGTGTAGGCCCTGGAGTATTCCTTCATGATGGTGGTGGCGCCGGGCAGCTCCTGCCCGGTGAGGTGTTTGAACTCGGTGATCCGGGTATAGGGCTGGTCTGCGGTGTAGTTCACGGTGCCGTGGGTCTGATAAACGTCCTGCGGCAGGGTTTCAAACCCGAAGTCCAGCGTCCGATAGGGCAGGGGCCCGAACCGGAAGCCGAACAGCTCGTCGGCCTGGCCGGTGTAGATCACGGGGCCGTCGAATACCTCGCCGTCCAGTTTGATCACGCCGTCCGCCAGCTCCAGGCGGCACAGCGCGTTCACCCCCGTCTCCACGGTGATATTGGGGTGCGCCAGCATCTTCTCAAACATGGGGGTGTAGCCCTCCAGCGGCATCCCCTGGTACGCGTCCTGGAAGTAGCGGTCGTCCTTGGACAGCCGCACCGGCACCCGGGCGGTGGTGGCGGGGTCGATCTCCTCCGGGGTCTGGCCCCACTGCTTCATGGTGTAGTGTACGAACACGTGCTGGTACACATAGTCCGCGATGGCGGCCACCTCGGGATCGGGGTTCTGCCGCAGCTCCAGAATGGTTACCTGGCTCTGGGCGGGGTAGGCGTCCAGCAGCTTCTGGCCCAGCCGTGCCCCTTCCTTTTCTCCGAAGGCGTTTTTCATGGAGTCCAGGTTGAAAGGAACGGGGAAGAAAAACCGCCCGTCGGTGCTCTTGTGGGCGGAGACCACCTCGGGGTTATCCCGGGGCAGGTTGGCGACTACCCGGTGCTGGTAGCGCCGCCACTGGGTAAAACGGGACAGGTATTCAAACACCCGCCGGTCGTTGGTGTGGAAAATGTGGGGGCCGTACTGGTGGATGAGCACCCCGGCCTGGTCCAGGCAGTCATAGGCGTTGCCGCCCACATGGGGGCGGCGCTCCAGCACCAGTACCCGCCAGCCGCCGTCCTCCGCCAGCCGCCGGGCGCACACCGCCCCGGCGTAGCCCGCGCCCACAATGAAAGCGTCGTATACCATCAAAGCGTCACATCATTTCTGGAATAAAGTGTCATGGCGGCAGCCCCGCCCTAACCTAGGGCATTATACCATAATGAGACACACGAGGGAAGGGCGAATTTATAAAATTTGATAAATAATCACGGCGTTTTTTCTTTAGAGGGCAGGCCATGCGGCGCAGGGGAGGGAATTGCCGCAGAATTGGGATTGTCAGGCGGCGTAAAATGTGGTAAAGTAAAGAAAAAAGCGGCATAGAACAGAAAGAGGGAACTGATATGGAAGGCACCGCCGTCATTCAAAAATTCCGCTCGGCGCTGGGGGGATTCAACCGCCAGGATGTGCAGCAGTACATTGAGCAGACTGCCGCCGTCCACCGCCAGGATCTGGAGGCGCTCCAGCAGCGCCTGGATCAGGCGGAGGACCGGGCCGCGCAGCTGGAGGCCGCCCTGTCCGGTGCGGAGAACGCCAAGAGCGGCGCCGCCGCGGAGGAGGCCAAGGCCCGGGCCTGTCTGGAGGAGTCCACCCGGACGCTGGCCCGGCTGCGGGGAGAGCTGTCCCAGACCGAGTCCAAGCTGGCGGTGGCCAAGCAGGAGCTGTCCCGGCTCCAGACCCAAGTGGGCAAGCTGGAGCCCATGGCGGACAGCTACGTTCAGCTGAAGGACCGGGTGGCCACGGTGGAGCTGGACGCCCACCGCAAGGCCCAGGATACGGTGAGCCAGGCCCAGGCGGAGGCGGAGCGCATTCGGACTGAGACCCGGAGCTGGCTGGAGGGGGTGCTGGCCCAATATGGGACGCTGCGCCAGGGGATGGACGGCCTGCTGGAGCAGGTGAAGCTGCTCAGCCGGGGGTCGGAGCGCCTGGGGGCGCTGGATGACGCGGCGCGGGCGCTCCGTGAGCGGGGCGGGCTGGAATGAGCGCGCTGAGCTTACATAGCGGCGGGATGGCCGCCCGCCTGCCCGGGCTGCGTGCCGGGGACCGGGTGCTGCTGTCCGGGACCATCTACACCGCCCGGGACGCCGCCCACAAGCGGCTGTTTGAGCTGCTGGATGAAAGCAAGCCTCTGCCCTTTGAGCTAAAGGGGGCGGTCATCTACTATGCCGGCCCCACCCCGGGGCAGCAGGGGATGGCGGTGGGGGCCTGCGGCCCCACCACGGCGGGGAGGATGGACGCCTTTGCCCCCCGGCTGCTGGATCTGGGCCTGGCGGCCATGATCGGCAAAGGGGAGCGCAGCCAGGCCGTGAAAGATGCCATTGTGCGCAATAGCGGGTGCTATTTCGCCGCCGTGGGCGGTGCGGGGGCGCTCATCGCCCGGTGTATTGAGACGGCGGAGGTGATTGCCTTCGACGATCTGGGCTGTGAGTCCGTCAAACGCATGACGGTGCGGGACCTGCCCCTCACCGTAGCCATCGACAGCCAGGGGAATGACCTGTATAAGCAGGGCCGGGCAGAATATGAAGTCAAGGTGACCGGCGGCGCACGTGGAGAAAACGGATGTTTCACGTGAAACGCTCGTTTGAAAAAACTCCCGCTTCCAATTGGAAGCGGGAGTTTTGCGTTGGAAGGACTTCCGTCAGAGCTTCGCTCAGCCGAACACAGCCAGCAGGAAGCCTGCGGCGATGGCGGAGCCAATGACGCCGGCCACGTTGGGGCCCATGGCGTGCATCAGCAGGAAGTTGTTGGGGTTGGCCTCCCGGCCCACATCCTGGGACACGCGGGCCGCCATGGGCACGGCGGACACGCCCGCAGAGCCGATGAGGGGATTGATTCTGCCCCCGGACACCTTGTACATGATTTTGCCCATCAACAGGCCGCCGATGGTGGAGAACATGAAGGCGATAACGCCCAGCACCACGATCATCAGGGTCTGGAGGGACAGGAACCGGGCGGCCACGGTGGTGGCGCCCACGCTGATGCCCAAAAACAGGGTGACGATGTTCATCAGGGCGTTCTGGGCGGTGTCGCTCAGCCGCTCCGTCACGCCGGTTTCCTTGAGCAGGTTGCCGAACATGAGGCAGCCGATCAGCGGGGCGGTGGAGGGGATGAGCAGAATGACAAAGGTGGACACCGCGATGGGGAAGACGATCTTCTCCACCTTGGACACGTTCCGGGCCTGCTCCATCTTCACCTTCCGCTCCTTCTCCGTGGTCAGGGCCCGCATCAGGGGCTTCTGGATCATGGGGATCAGCGCCATATAGGAGTAGGCGGCGATGGCGATGGGGCCCAGGAAGGCCGGGGCCAGCTTGGTGGTCAGATAGATGGCGGTGGGCCCGTCCGCGCCGCCGATGATGCCGATGGAGGCGGCCACGTTGCCGGCGAAGCCCAGCAGGCAGGCGCCGAAGAAAGCGAAGAACACGCCCATCTGAGCCGCTGCGCCCATCAGCATGGAAGAAGGCCGGGCGATCAGGGGCCCAAAGTCGGTCATGGCGCCCACGCCGATGAAGATCAGGCAGGGGTACACGCCTGCCTTCACGCCGATATACAGGATATCCAGCAGGCCGCCCAGATGGATGATGTCGGTAAAGGACAGCTCCGCCTTGAGCTTGGAGTCAATGGCGGTCACCACATCCTGATCCAGGTTGGCGGAGCCGGCCAGGGCCTGGGTGTCGGCGTTGATGTCGCCGCCCTTCTCCGCCAGCGTATCAAAATACGCCTCGATCTCCTCTGTGGTGTGGCCGCAGGCCCGGGCGAACACGTAGTAGTAGTATTCCTCCTGGGTGTAGCCACGCTCCTCCGTCCCGTTGTAGAGGGCGTAGTCGTTGACAGCATCATAGGGGCACTCGTAGACGTAGGCGTCCCACATGCCCATATGGTACAGCCCCGCGCCGGGGATGTTGGTGAGCAGCACGCCGAAAGCGATGCCCACCAGCAGCAGGGGCTCGAACTTCTTGCCGATGCCCAGGTAGAGCAGCACGCAGGCCAAGGCGATCATGATGAGGTTTTTCCAGCCGCCCGCCGCGAAGAACCCGGCAAAGCCGGACTCGGTGGCCAGCTTGGACAGGGTTTGTAAGATATCCATACAAGCCCCTCCTTATGCCAGGATGATCAGCGGCGAACCGGTCTCCACATGGCTGCCCTTCTGCACCACCACCTGGGCGACAGTGCCGTCCTTGGGGGCGAGGATCTCGTTTTCCATCTTCATGGCCTCCAGCACCACCAGCAGCTGGCCCTCCTTGACGGCGGCGCCCTGGGTTACCTCCACCCGGAGGATGGTGCCGGGCATGGGGGAGTTCACAGGCTCGCCGGCGGCGGTGACGGCGGGGGCCGCAGCAGGTGCGGGGGCGGCAGGGGCGGCGGGAGCCGCGGCAGCAGGGGCCGCAGGCGCGGCGGGGGCCGGGGCATAGGCCTCGTACTCGTCCGTCAGCATGGCCTTGCCCTGTTCCACCTCCACCTCGTAGGTGCGGCCGTTCAGGGTCACTTTATATTTCATTTCACTTGACCTCCTTAATGGACTTGAAGCGCAGCTCATTCAGCGGCTTGCCCATCTTGTCGGCCACAATCGCCATAATCATGGCGGCCTCCTTGTCGGGCACGTCGAACAGCTTGACCTCGCCGGCGGAGCCGGGGGCCGGGGGCGCGGCAGGGGCCGCCGGAGCTGCCGGGGCTGCCGCGCCGGCAGGCGCGGGGGCTGCGGCCTTCTTGTTGGTGCCCGCCAGGGCCTTGCCCAGGAGGATCACCACGCACATGAGCAGCACCAGGCCGAAGAATACCACGACATAGCCCAGCACGGCGGCAATGCCGGAGCCGCCAATGCCCATATTGGCGGCGGTGAGGGCGAGAGTATTCATACCACGCCCCCCTTATGCCTCGGTGATGGTGTAGGTGGCCACGTTCTCTTCCTTGGCCTTGCGGTCCTTGAAGAACTTCTCCGCCTGGTCAGGGAAGCAGATATAGCTCATCATGTCCTCCTCGGAGCGGCACAGCTCGCCCAGGGCCTCGCGGGCGGCCTTGAACTCCTCGCCGGTGCGCTTGGAGTCCTCAATGCGGCAGTCGGTGGGCTTGCCGCCCTCGCCCAGGATCTTGGTTTGGAGCTCGGCGCTCACCTCGCCGGGGGCAATGCCGTAATCGCCCTTGAAGTAGTTCTTGATCTCCTTGGAGATCTGCTTGTACCGCTCGCCCATCAGCACGTTGGTGACGGCCTGGTTGCCCACCATCTGGGACAGGGGGGTGACCAGCGGGGGATAGCCCAGATCCTTGCGGACGTTGGGGATCTCCACCAGGGCCTCGTCAAACTTGTCCATGGCGTTCATGTCCTTCAGGTTGGCGATCATGTTGGACAGCATCCCGCCGGGGACCTTGTACACCAGGGCCTGGGAGTCGGTGGCCATGCTCTTGGGGTTGATGAGGCCGGAGTCGACATACTTCTGCTTGATGGGCTTGAAGTAGTCGTTGACCTTATTGATGATTTCCTCGTTGAGGCCGGTCTCAATGCCGTACTGCTGCATGGCGTAGAACATGGTCTCGGTGGCCGCCTGGCTGGTGCCGTTGGAGAAGCAGGAGGTGGCGGTGTCAATGACATCCACGCCGGAGTCGATGGCCTTCATCAGGGTCATGTAGGCCATGCCGGTGGTGCAGTGGGTGTGCAGGATGATGGGCATCTCGCCGATGGCGTCCTTGATGCCTTTGATGAGGCCCTCGGCCTCGTTGGGGCTCATGGTGCCCGCCATGTCCTTCAGGCAGATGGTGTCAAAGCCCATGGTCTTGAGCTCCTTGCACATCTCCACATACTTGGCCACGGTATGAACCGGGCTCTGGGTGTAGGAGATGCAGCCGGAAGCCACGGTGCGCTTATTGGCGTACTTCTTGGTGGCCTCCAGGGCGGTTTTGATATTGCGGAAGTCGTTGAGGGCGTCGAAGATACGGATCACGTCGATGCCGTTTTTGATGGACAGCTCCACAAACTTCTCCACCACGTCGTCATGGTAGTGCTTATAGCCCAGCAGGTTCTGGCCGCGCAGCAGCATTTGCAGCCGGGTGTTGGGCATGTTCTTGCGGATGTTGCGCAGCCGCTCCCAGGGGTCCTCCCCCAGGTAGCGCAGGCAGGAGTCAAAGGTGGCGCCGCCCCAGCACTCCACCGAATAATATCCGGCCTTGTCCATGGTGGACAGGATGTCGGCATAATCGGAGTAGGGAAGGCGGGTGGCCATCAAGGACTGGTTGGCGTCACGTAATACGGTCTCCGTGAACTGGACCTTTTTCTTCAAATTGGAACACCTCCAAATTTCTCTTTTCTCCCTGAAAAAGCCTTCGGCCTTTTCGGGGAAAGGGTTGCGGCCGTCTGTGCGCACCCTGCGGGCGCGCCGGGCCATTTCGGCGGCAAAGCGCCGCGCTTACGGCGCGGCGCTTTGCCGCCGGTTGGTCAGGGTAAAATGCCTTATGCCTTGGGGCCGGCCTCGACCAGGGCCTTGCCCGCGTCGTTGCCGGTGTACTTTACGAAGTTCTTCACGAAGCGGCCAGCCAGATCCTTGGCCTTGGTGTCCCATTCGCTGGGATCGCCGTAGGTGTCCCGGGGGTCCAGGATGGTGGGGTCCACGCCGGGCAGGGCGGTGGGCACTTCCAGGTTAAAGTAGGGGATGGTCTTGGTCTCGGCCTTGAGGATGGAGCCGTCCAGAATGGCGT
>ERZ779626.165-NODE-165-length-44370-cov-12.210583_pt1 | contig 44370 bp, 51 predicted proteins | sample MGYA00514209_ERZ779626 | MGnify/ENA primary metagenome ERZ779626 (study PRJEB29562, sample SAMEA4376713) | mouse gut metagenome | isolation source: Cecum | study: EMG produced TPA metagenomics assembly of the A DSS colitis mouse model was used to assess the...
AAAAATTTCTTGAGCATTTTTCATTTTACCTATTGACATTTCTTAGCTGGACTTGTGGTTGCCGGCGGAAAATCCTTTTACCGCCGTTTGTTTATTGTTGTGTAATCCCGAAGCCCCTAGGTTAGCCCCGGGTTATTACCGTTTACCTTGACGCTGATTTGGCACCGCCATTTACAATAATCTTCTTTTTGCGATACTTTTCCTCCAACTCTGGCACCGCATGATAGTGGGAAATCTTTTCCCGCTCCTCCGCTGTCTTCGCATGATTTTCCAGTGCACGGCTTCTCACCACGTTGATCTCCTTCGGGACGTCCAGCATCACACGCGTATGATTTCTGCTGCCTCCCAGAAAAACAATTCGGATATCATCACCGATCTGGATGTATTCTTCTGTATTTACCGTCATTCTAAGCATTTCAGACCTCCTTGCCTCCTCCTCTTTATGAGGGCGCCGCCTTGCGTTTTCATATGCAACTTTTTATATTAAAATGTTGCATGCAAGAATACTCCGCTCAACTAAACATCAAATACCAATTAAAAGGAGGACATTTTATGAGTGAGACATATCCGATCAAAGACAGAGAAACGCTGCATTTTTTCCGGGATTACTACAAGGATATACAACCGAATCCACGCAACTATTCGTTAATTGTCACGGGATTAAATACTGCATTCCGCATTGGGGACCTGTTAAAGCTGCAGTGGCAGGATGTCTGCAGCGTGGATGGTATTCTTCAAAAATATATCAGCATAGCGGAGCAGAAAACAGGTAAAAAACGCACAGTTCCAATTAATGCGGTTCTGCGCCAGACACTGGACACCTACAGAGCTTTATGTTCCGAGACTGCGCCGCAGGATTATCTTTTTCCCAGTACACGCTGTAAAACTCATCCGCTTTCCCGTTCCCAGGCTTACCGCATTGTTCGAAAAGCTGCGGAAAGCTGTGGTATATCCGAACACGTTGACTGCCATTCGCTGCGAAAGACATTCGGCTACTATGCTTGGAAACAGGGCACGCCGCCTGCCATGCTGATGGACCTCTACAACCACTCTTCGTATCAGATTACCAAACGATATTTAGGTATCGGGCAGGATGAGAGAGACCAGGTGTATCTCCAAATAAATTTATAATTTTTTCTAGGAAGGGGGGTAAGTATTTGGAAAGAGCTCCGATATATATTGTGAGTGAAGAGAGATGCAACATTTTAATATAAAATGTTGTGTCTTTTTATTTACCGCCTGTTTCTATTATGGCATAATTACAGAAATTTAAGTCCTTCTGACTCTGCTTATGCGCATAAGCAGACTCGAATTGCTTCGCATTTCTCGTTCGCGTTGCTCGTCATAAGGCTTTCAAAATATGCCCTCATGCAAGCATGGCGCATATTTCGTAATCCTTCTGACTCTGCTTATGCGCATAAGCAGACTCGAATTGCTTCGCATTTCTCGTTCGCGTTGCTCGTCATAAGGCTTTCAAAATATGCCCTCATGCAAGCATGGCGCATATTTCGTAATCCTTCTGACTCTGCTTATGCGCGCAAAAAGACCGGGCATTCATGCACCCGGCCTTTCTTCTTCCGATTATATCCGTTTATACCAGCTCCAGAACTACTTCCATCGCCGCGTCACCTTTGCGGGGACCGATTTTGATAATTCTGGTATAACCGCCCTTGCGGTTCGCATACTTGGGACCATACTCTTCAAAGAGCTTATCCGCAAGATTGATCTCCTTCGTATTTTTCTTACGTCCTGCAGGTGCACTCGGTACTTCCTTCACAGGATAAAGCACCTTCAGAATCTGTCTTCTCGCATGAATTCTGGAAGGCAGATCTTTCTTGATTTCCTTCTCCACTTCATCATATACCGTAACGGTCATACCATTCTCGATCTTAAGGATCTTGCCATCCTTGTCACGGTGTGTTTCGGAGAGTACCGCCTTCGTATTCCTGTCTACGATCTGCTTCACTCTCTTGCCGTCCTTATCCTTGCGGGCAACTTTAGCGGTCACCTTAACGGTCTCAAAATTGTCCTTTTCCTTGACAGCGAGCGTAATCAGATGCTCTGCAATCTTACGTACTTCCTTCGCTCTCGCCTCTGTGGTCACGATCTTTCCGTTATATAAAAGAGCGGTAACCTGGTTTCTGAGTAATGCTTTTCTCTGGTCAGATTTTCTGCCAAGTTTTCTGTATTTTGCCATGATTGGCTCCTTTCCGAGTGCTCTTCGGTCTTACCTCTATATTACGCCTCATCGCTGGGATTCAGCTGTAATCCTAATTCCTTTAATTTTGCCAATACTTCCTCCAAAGACTTACGACCGAGATTTCTAACCTTCATCATATCCTCGGAAGTCTTGTTGGTCAGCTCTTCCACTGTATTAATTCCCGCTCTCTTCAAGCAGTTATAGGAACGAACCGAAAGTTCCAGTTCGTCGATGCTCATCTCAAGCACCTTCTCCTTCTCGTCATCCTCTTTTTCTACCATAACCTCTGCGGTCTTGGCATTCTCGGACAGATCGATAAAGAGACTCAGATGTTCGCTGAGCACCTTTGCCGCCAGACTGACAGCCTCGTCAGGCACGAGAGTGCCGTTCGTGTACACGTCCAGCGTCAGCTTATCGTAGTCTGTAATCTGACCTACACGGGTATTCTCCACGGTAACATTGACTCTCTCCACAGGTGTATAGATGGAATCAATCGCGATCACCCCAATCGGCAGATCATCAGTCTTATTCTTATCAGCGCCCACATAGCCCCGACCTCTTGTAATAGTCAGCTCCATGTAAAGCTTTGTATCCTTACCGCTCAAGGTAGCAATCACCAGATCGGGATTCAGAATCTCGATATCCTGATCTACCTGGATATCGGAAGCCCGCACAATACCCTCGCCCTCGTACTCAATGTAAGCGGTTTTCACCTCGTTCGCATCGCTGTTATTCTTGATGGCAAGGCTCTTAACGTTCATAATGATCTCCGTCACGTCTTCCTTCACGCCGGGAATCGAACTAAACTCATGGAGGACACCCTCGATCTTAACCTGACTTACCGCCACTCCTGGCAGGGAAGACAGCATAATCCTTCTAAGTGAATTGCCGAGGGTAATGCCGTAACCTCTCTCTAAAGGTTCCACTACGAATCTGCCATATTTCTTATCTTCGGAGATCTCTACTACTTCTATATTCGGTCTCTCAAACTCAAACACCCAAGCACCCTCCTTCTGAGAATACATACATTTAAGCAGCACCGAGAATTATGAAATAATTCCCATTTCTTTTCGCCTTGTTATTTGGAATACAACTCGACGATAAGCATCTCGTTTACCGGAACGTCAATCATCTCTCTGGTGGGAAGATATTTCACGGTCGCCTTCATAGCCTCCTGATCCACTTCAAGCCACTCGGGAACAAGTCTGCCGCCGGTCACCTCAAGAATATCTTTATATCTCTGGAGAGTTCTCGCTTTCTCTCTTACCTCGATCACATCACCGGCTTTCACAAGATAGGAAGGAATCTGCACCGGCTTACCGTTCACCAGGAAATGCTTGTGACCTACTACCTGTCTTGCCTCTCTCCTTGTCCTCGCAAAGCCCATCCTGAATACGACGCTGTCCAGTCTGCTCTCGAGCATAATCATCAGGTTCTCACCGGTCTGCCCCTTCATTCTGTCAGCCTTCTCATAATAGTTTCTGAACGGCTTCTCCAGTACGCCGTAGATAAATTTCGCTTTCTGCTTCTCGCGCAGCTGAAGACCATACTCACTGATCTTCTTACCCGCTCTTGCGGATGTTCTGTTAGATTTCTTGTCATATCCTAAGAAGGTAGGATCAAGATCAAGGGATCTGCATCTCTTTAATACCGGGACTCTGTTTACTGCCATGATTCTGGCTCCTTTCTGTTTTTGTTTACAGTGCGCCTGTCTCAAGCGGCACCTTCTTCCAAACGGTTATCACACTTTACTCGGAGAACCGCAGACGGTTCTCCAGATCAAAACTTAGAAAATCTTCGCGAAGCAGCCTCTGCTGTGAGCGATTAGATTTTCTAAATCGAAACATAGAAATTCTTGGCGGCGTCTTCTGACGTCCTGGAATTTCTTTTCAATTTGTTATACGCGGCGTCTCTTCGGCGGACGGCATCCATTATGAGGAACGGGCGTCACATCGCGGATGCTGGTCACTTCCAGACCGCATGCCTGCAGCGCGCGGATTGCCGCCTCACGTCCCGAACCGGGTCCCTTCACCATAACGTCCACAGTCTTTAAACCGTGGATCAGAGCAGCCTTCGTCGCTGTCTCAGCAGCCATCTGTGCCGCATAGGGAGTAGATTTCCTTGAACCTCTAAAACCAAGACCGCCGGCACTCGCCCAGCTTAACGCATTACCCTCGTTATCTGTCAGTGTAACGATGGTATTGTTAAAGGAAGACTGAATATGTGCCTGTCCATGTTCAACGTTTTTCTTGACACGCTTTTTTGTCACTTTTTTGGTAACTTTCTTTGCCATAATAAACTAACCTACTTTCTCAACTATTTACCTATGTTTTCTCTAATTCTGATCTTACTTCTTCTTGTTTGCAACAGTTCTCTTAGGACCTTTTCTTGTCCTTGCATTGGTCTTTGTCTTCTGACCACGAACCGGAAGACCTTTCCTGTGACGGATTCCTCTATAGCAGCCGATCTCCTGAAGTCTCTTGATATTGAGAGCGATCTCTCTTCTCAGGTCACCTTCCACCATATAATCCTTTTCGATTACCTCTGCCAGTCTCTTCACCTCATCATCGGTCAATTCTCTGACACGAGTATCAGGATTTACGTTTGCCGCCTCCAGAATCTTGTTGGAGCTTGCTCTGCCTATCCCATAAATATAGGTTAAGCCGATCTCCACACGCTTCTCTCTCGGTAAGTCAACACCTGCAATACGAGCCATTTACATTTCCTCCATTTCCTTTGCATTTTCATGCGCTTCGCGTGCACAAAACACGCGTGACACTAATTGATTGAGGCAGATTGCTCCGCCCAACCGGATCAGATATCCGATCTTTCCAAACATATAAGTTGGTATCAAAAAGTGGGCTCTCTATCTATTAACCCTGTACCTGCTTATGTTTCGGATTTTCACAAATAACTCTGATCTTTCCTTTTCTCTTGATGATCTTGCACTTTTCGCAAATCGGTTTTACTGATGATCTAACCTTCATCTCAAACCCTCCTTTCAAAAAAGACCGTTTTATATTATAACACCAAATCCTGCCATTGGCAAGACTTTTTATCATTTATCTCTCCAGATTATTCTCCCTTTAGATAAATCATAGGGCGAAAGCTCCAGCGTCACCTTGTCACCGGGCAGGATGCGGATGAAGTTCTGACGCAGCTTACCACTGATATGCGCCAACACCACATGACCGTTTTCCAGTTCCACCTGAAACATGGTATTAGGTAACTTCTCAATTACAGTTCCTTCAATCTCAATTACATCAGCCTTTGACATTTCTTTCCTCTCTTTCTCTCAGATATTCTTTGATTGTCCTTTTTATTGCCAAATCGCTGAAACCGTTCTCCGGTTCCGGCATTCTCTTCTTTTTAATGAGCTGTATGTGTTTTTTATTTTTCCGCTTCGGGCGTTCCACGGTTCTGCTTTTGCCGTCAGCTACATATATATATTCGCCGTCCTCCCGTATGATGACATACACGGAGTCCTTGTCATGCCCCGCCTTCGAGCTGGCGAGCATTCCCACGATACTTTCTTCCATATTCAAATCCATCTCTACCTATTTATAGTGTTAATATCTCTGGCTCCCCGTCCGTGACAAGCACGGTGTTCTCATAATGCGCGGAAGGCAAACCATCCGCCGATACCACCGTCCACCCATCATCCAGCCAGTCTACCTCACCGGTACCGATATTAATCATCGGCTCAATTGCCAGCGTCATCCCGGCTTTTAATCGCACTCCCCTTCTCCTCTGAGGAAAATTCGGTATATTCGGCGGTTCATGGAGTTTCGTACCGATACCGTGTCCCACCAGATCATGTACGATCCCGTAACCGAAAGGAATCACATAATCCGCAATGGCATTGGAGATATCGTGCAGATGCTTCCCGGCACGTGCCATCCTGATTCCCCGAAAAAAGCTTTCCCGCGTTACCTCAATCAGCCTTTCTGCCTCCGGGCTGATCTGCCCGATGCCATAAGTCCTCGCCGCATCCGAATGATAGCCCTGATAAACCAGTCCCGTGTCCAGACTTACGATATCTCCTTCCCGCAGGATCCGATCATCACGGGGAATACCATGCACAACCTCCTCATTCACGGAAACGCAGACACTTGCCGGATATCCTTCATAGTTCAGGAAGTTAGGAGTGCAGCCATATCCCCGGATCAGCTCCTCGCATACTGTGTCAATCTCCTTCGTGGAAACGCCGGGGCGTATTGCTTTTGCCAGTTCTTCGTGTACGCGGGCGAGCAGTCTGCCCGCCTCACGCATTTTTTTGATTTCTTCCGCCGATTTGATCGTGACTGTCATAGTACTGCCTCTATTTCAGTATTTCAGTAATATCTTTAAATACGTCCTGCATATCCTGTGTGCCGTCCACGCTCCTCAGTACGCCCTTTGCCTTATAAAACTCAAGCAGCGGCGCCGTCTGTTCCTGATATACCCGCAGGCGCTTCTCCACTGTCTCAGGCTTATCATCGTCACGCAGCACAAGTTCCTGTCCGCACGCGTCACAGATTCCTTCTTCCTTCGGTGGAACATGCTCGATATGGTAGGTTGCACCGCACGACGTACACGCGCGCCTGCCTCCCATTCTGCGGATGATATTCTCATCCGGCACCTCCACGTCTATCGCGTAATCAATTTTATCTCCCAGCTTATCAAGCGCCTCCTCCAGCACCTGTGCCTGTGGAATCGTTCTGGGGAATCCGTCCAGCACATAGCCGTCCTTACAGTCATCCTGTGCTACCCGGTCAAGGAAAATACGCACCGTCAGTTCATCAGGCACCAAAAGCCCCTGATCCATGTACTTCTTCGCTTCCATGCCAAGCTCTGTCCCGTTCTTGATGTTCAAACGGAACATGTCGCCCGTGGAAATATGCGGAATCTTATAGTTCTCGGCAATCATCTTCGCCTGTGTTCCTTTTCCGGCGCCGGGTGCGCCCAGCATTACAATCTTCATTTCGTTTTTATTCCTTTCCCTAAACATACAGACGCAAGGTAAGGGACGTGCCAATGTTCCGCCGTCCCTACCAGTCTTATCTTTGATTAGTCGTTTAAAAAGCCTTTATAGTTACGGACAAGCATCTGTGACTCAACCTGCTTAACCGTCTCCAGTACAACGCTGACAATAATGATCAGGCTGGTCCCGCCGAAGGATACCTGAGCGCCGAATACCCCGTTGAAGAAGTACGGCACCACACATACGATAGTAAGACCAATCGCTCCGATAAACACGATATAGTTCAGAATCTTTGTCAGATAGTCGCTGGTAGGCTTACCGGGTCTGATACCCGGAATAAATCCGCCCTGTCTTTTCATGTTATCCGCAATCTCCATCGGGTTAAAGGTAATGGATGTATAAAAGTATGCAAAGAATATTACCAGTACAATATACACCACCAGACCAATTGAATAAACGAGATGCTCCGGATTACACCAGTAATTGGAGTTAAGTCCCTTGAGGATCTCTCCCCAGAAACCGGTTCCGTTCACATTAAACAGGGAACAGATCACCACTGGAAGCTGCATCAGGGACGACGCAAAGATAACGGGGATAACGCCCGAGGTATTAACCTTAAGCGGAATATTTGTTGTCTGTCCGCCCACCATCTTTCTGCCCTGTACCTTTTTCGCATACTGTACCGGAATCTTGCGCACACCATCATTTAAGACGATAACGAGCACTACCATCAGTACAGTGATCGCGATAATAATGATCGCGGCAACCACGCCCTTGGCGATAGACCTTCCGATCACAAACTGCTCAAAGAGCTGTGCGATATCCTGCGGCATACGGGAGAGAATATTGATTGTCAGCACGATGGAAATACCGTTGCCGACGCCGTTCTCCGTAATCCGCTCTCCAATCCACATCAGAAACGCACTGCCTGCCGTAAGCGCCGCTATTACTGTAATGACATTCATCACATTATAGGTTTCAAGCAGACCCTGCCGCCCAAAACCGATCGCCATAACGCCGGACTCAATCAGTGCAAGCGCAACTGTCACATATCTCGTGATGGATGCGATCTTCTTCCGTCCGTCCGCACCGTCCCTCTGCATCTCCTCCAGCTTCGGAATCGCTATCGTCATCAGCTGCATGATGATGGAAGATGTGATGTACGGCGTAATGTTCAGCGCCAGCACGGACATATTCAGGAAAGATCCACCCGTAAAAGCATCAAAGAAATTAAATGCGTCGCCGGTCTGGCTCTCGAACCATCTCGCAAAATAGGTCCTGTCCACACCCGGCACGGGCAGCTGTGACCCGAGACGGATCACAACCAGCATGAGAAACGTGAAGAAAACTTTTCTTCTGATCTCCTTGATCTTAAATGCATTTTTTAAGGTTGTAAACATTAGATCACCTCTGCTGTTCCACCAAGTGCCTCGATTTTCTCCTTTGCGGACGCACTGAAGGCATTTACCTTCACGTCGAGCTTCTTAGTGAGTTCTCCGTTTCCAAGGATCTTCACACCATCACGGGGATTCTTTACGATTCCTTTTTCGATCAACGCATCTACATCAACCGTCGCACCGTTGTCAAATACCTCAAGAACGCTCAGGTTAAGAGCAACGATCTCTTTGGTATTTCTGTTGGTAAAGCCTCTCTTGGGGAGACGTCTGTACAGGGGCATCTGACCACCCTCGAAGCCCGGTCTGGGCGCACCGGAACGAGCCTTCTGACCCTTATGGCCCTTACCGGCCGTCTTGCCGTTTCCGGATCCGTGTCCACGACCCCTTCTAAAATTATCGCTGTGCACGGAACCCTTCGCAGGTCTTAAATTCGATAATTCCATCTATCACACCTCCTTTATGCCTCTTCCACTTTGACCATATGTCTTACTCTCTGAATCTGGCCTCTGGTCGCCGCATTGTCAGGCAGTTCCACTGTCTGATTGAGCTTGCGAAGTCCCATAGCCGCTACTGTCGCGCGAGCCTTGGGCACCTGGCCGATTACAGATCTGACTAATGTGATCTTCAACTTTTTATCTGCCATTTTAATACCTCCTGATCTTAGTAAAACTTTGAATCCATGCGGAGAATGCCTTCTTTTCGGCATTCTCCAGTGCGAAACACGCTTTTATGTTTCGCACGGTTATGCGCGGATCTCTTCTACGGATTTTCCACGGTTTTTAGCCACTTCCTCAGGAGTCTTTAACTGGCTTAAGCCCATAATCGTAGCTAAGACTACGTTCTGCTTATTGTTGGACCCCAGGGACTTTGTTCGGATATTCTTGATGCCCGCGAGCTCGCAAACTATACGCGCAGGACCTCCCGCGATGATACCGGTACCTTCCGGAGCCCGTTTCAGTAAAACGGATGCAGAGCCGAATTTTCCGACAAAATCATGTGTGATACTGTTCTTTTCATCCAGCGCAACGCAAACCAGATTCTTGATCGCATCTTCCTTGCCTTTGCGAATCGCTTCAGGGATTTCAGTCGCTTTACCGAGGCCTGCGCCAACATGGCCGTTACCGTCGCCGACTACCACAAGCGCCGTGAAACGCATGTTACGACCACCCTTGACAACCTTGGTTACACGCTTGATTGTCACAACTTTCTCAGTGAGTTCTAACTGACTTACGTCAATGATTGTACGTCTCATGTGATCTTCTTTCTCCCTTCCTAGAATTCTAAGCCAGCTTCTCTGGCTGCGTCCGCTAATGCTGCAATCTTACCCTGGTATATGAAACCGCCTCTGTCAAATACAACGGTCTTAATGCCTTTCTCAATTGCTCTCTTAGCGATCACTGTTCCTACATATGCTGCCGCCTCAATGTCATTGGTCTTCTTAAGCTCACCGCCCACGCTCTTCTCCAGAGTAGATGCAGCGACTAAAGTATTTCCCACCGTATCGTCAATAATTTGAGCATACATATGATTATTGCTTCTGAACACAGCCAGACGCGGTCTCTCAGCGGTGCCGCTGAAACGGTTACGCATTCTGTTATGTTTCTTTACGCGAACTTTTTGTCTCGATTCTTTCTTAACCATTTCCATACTCTCCTTATCTGTTATTTCTTACCGGTCTTACCAACTTTACGTCTGATCGTTTCATCAGCATACTTGATGCCCTTGCCCTTATAAGGTTCAGGACGTCTCTTGTCTCTGATTTCAGCCGCAAACTGACCTACTTTTTCTTTATCGATGCCCTTGACGATGATCAGATTCTGTCCATCCACAACTGTCTCGATGCCCTCAGGGTCTGTCATCTCTACGGGGTGGGAGTATCCTAAGTTGAGCGTCAGCTTCTTGCCGGATTTAGCTGCCCTGTAACCAACGCCGTTTACCTCCAGCTTCTTCTCGAAGCCGTCTGTCACACCGACTACCATGTTATGAATCAGTGTTCTTGTCAAGCCATGGAAGGATTTCATCTTTTTCAGATCGTTAGGTCTGGAAACCAGAACCCGATCGCCTTCCACCTTAATTTCCATCTCTACGGGAAGCATTCTCTCAAGCGTTCCCTTGGGACCTTTTACAGTCACTTTATTATTTTCTGCAACCTCCACAGTCACACCTGCGGGGATCGCGATTGGCATTCTTCCTATACGTGACATGCCCGTACCTCCTGTTTTATTTGCTAAATTATCATTTGCTTCCGAGGTCGCAAAGCGAACTCGCAAGCAAAACGCAGTTCCGCTTTGTTACCAGACGAAAGCTAATACCTCGCCGCCCACCTGAAGCTCTCTTGCCTTTTTATCGGTCACAACACCCTGGTTTGTGGAAATAATCGCCACACCAAGACCCCCGAGCACTCTGGGCAGATTTTCCTTACCCGCATACACGCGCAGACCAGGCTTGGAAATTCTCTTAATGCCGGAAATGATCTTATCGTTCTTGTCCTCTCCATACTTTAAGGTAATATGGATGTTCTTGAAGCTGCCGTTCTCGATCACATCAAATTTTCTGATATACCCTTCCTCTAAGAGAATCTGCGCGATAGCCAGCTTCATCTTGGATGAGGGCACATCTACTGTATCATGCTTTGCAGTGTTTGCGTTACGGATTCTTGTAAGCATATCTGCAATCGGATCGCTCATTGTCATGATTTTTCCTCCTAATCCTAATTTTCCAAAAATTCTTTTCGCCACCCGAGTTTGCTTTGCAAACCCGCAAGCCAAACATAGTATTTCTTAGGCGGCGTTTTCCAGTCGCCTTAGAAATTCTTTTGGCTTTTACCAGCTGGCTTTCTTAACGCCGGGAATCTGTCCCTTATATGCTAACTCACGGAAGCAGATTCTGCAGATTCCGTACTTTCTCAAATAAGCATGTGGACGACCACAGATTTTGCAGCGGTTATACGCTCTCACAGCGAATTTCGGTTTGCGCTGCTGTTTGATCTTCATTGCTGTCTTAGCCATGAAATTACCTCCTTCTATTTGGCGAATGGCATATTAAATAATCTCAACAACTCACGGGCTTCTTCATCCGTCTTGGCTGTGGTAACGACGATAACATCCATACCTCTCACCTTATCAACCTTATCGTACTCGATTTCAGGGAAAATGATCTGCTCCTTGATACCGAGCGCGTAGTTGCCTCTGCCATCGAAGGAATTAGCGCTCACGCCTCTGAAGTCACGCACGCGGGGAAGAGCCAGATTTACAAGTCTGTCCAAAAACTCATACATCTTGTCGCCGCGAAGCGTAGTCTTACAGCCAATTGACTGTCCCTCTCTGATCTTGAAGTTTGCGATGGAGTGCTTTGCCTTTGTGATAATCGCCTTCTGACCGGTAATGGTCTCCATATCACTCACAGCCGACTCCAGCACCTTCGCGTTCTCCTTCGCTTCACCGACGCCCATGTTGATCACGATCTTGTCAAGCTTCGGAACTTCCATGACATTTTTATATCCAAACTTTTTGATCATAGCATCTACGATCTCGTTCTTATACATTTCCTTAAGTCTGCTACTCACGCTTATGGATCTCCTTTCAAAAATATTTTTTCTCCTTTAAATCAGGACTGCGCCTTCACAAGGCGTTTAGTCTACGATATCGCCTGTGGACTTGGCGAAACGTACTTTCTTGCCATTCTCGATCTTAAAACCGATTCTGGTCGCCTTGCCCTTGTGCACATACATCACATTGGAAGCGTCAATGGGAGCTTCCTTCTGAACGATACCGCCGTTCTGATTCGCTACTGAAGGCTTCTCATGCTTGGTAATCTTGTTAATGCCTTCCACAAGAACTTTGTTGTTCTTTCTGTCTACGGAAATAACCTTGCCTTCTTTGTCTTTATCCTTGCCGGCGATCACCTTAACGGTATCACCCTTCTTAATCTTAAACGTTGACATACCGGCACCTCCTATAATACTTCCGGAGCCAGTGAAACAATTTTCATAAACTGTTTATCACGAAGCTCTCTTGCTACTGGTCCAAAAATACGGGTTCCTCTGGGAGTCTTATCATCTTTGATGATAACAGCAGCATTTTCGTCAAATCTGATGTAAGATCCATCCTTACGTCTTGCACCCTTCACGGTGCGCACAACGACAGCCTTCACGACATCGCCTTTTTTTACAACGCCGCCTGGTGTTGCATCTTTAACCGTAGCAACGATCGTATCACCAATGCGCGCATATCTTCTTGTAGATCCGCCCATAACCCTGATGCACAACAGTTCTTTCGCACCGGTGTTATCAGCAACCTTCAATCTGCTTTCCTGTTGAATCATGCTATCTTCTCCTTCCGAAAAAAATCACTTAACTTTCTCAACGATTTCTACAAGTCTCCATCTCTTATCCTTGGACAGAGGTCTGGTCTCCATTACCTTTACGGTATCGCCGATGCTGCACTCATTGTTCTCGTCGTGCGCCTTTAACTTGTAAGTCTTCTTTACAATCTTTTTGTAAAGCGGATGCTTTACGTGATCTTCTATCGCAACTACAATGGTCTTATCCATCTTATTGCTTGTAACCTTGCCGGTACGAGTTTTTCTCAGATTTCTTTCCACGATTGATATCTCTCCTTCCTCTGATTTCGCTATTGCGAAATCGATAAGAATCGCTTCGCAATTCTTACGCTCTCGCCATATTATACTGTCTTAGCCTTCTGCGTGATCACCGTTTGGATTCTGGCGATATTCCTTCTCACTTCTTTGATCCGCGCCGTATTGTCCAACTGGTTCGTTGCGTTCTGGAATCTCAAATTGAAAAGTTCTTTCTTGGCATCTACAAGCTCCTGTGCTAATTCAGCATCTGATTTTTTATTTAAATCTTCCACATATTTATTAGTTTTCATTTGCTACACCGCCTTCCAAGTCTGCTTTAGAAACGATTTTACATTTGCAGGGAAGTTTATGGGTTGCAAGACGCAGCGCTTCTTTTGCCACATCCTCAGTCACTCCGGCGATCTCGAACATCACGCGGCCGGGCTTAACAACTGCTACCCAGTACTCCAAAGTTCCCTTACCGGAACCCATACGCGTCTCTGCCGGCTTCGCAGTAACGGGCTTATCCGGGAAAATCTTGATCCACACCTTACCGCCACGCTTGATATATCTTGTCATAGCGATACGTGCCGCCTCTATCTGATTGGACTTAATCCAACAGGGCTCCAAAGCCACGATACCATACTCACCGTAGGTAATCGTGTTGCCGCGGGTCGCTTTACCCGCCATGGAACCACGGAACTGTTTACGACGTTTTACTCTTTTTGGCATTAACATTATTTATCGCTCCCTTCCTTGTCAGATTTAGTCGGAAGTACCTCGCCTTTGTAAATCCATACCTTTACGCCGAGCTTACCGTAAGTGGTATCTGCCTCGGCAAAACCATAGTCAATATCTGCTCTCAATGTCTGCAGCGGAATAGTGCCCTCGCTGTAGAACTCACTGCGCGCAATATCCGCGCCACCGAGACGTCCGGAAACGGCTGCCTTGATACCTTCCGCGCCCGCCTTCATGGTACGACCCATACATGACTTCATTGCGCGTCTGAAAGACACACGGTTCTCAAGCTGCTGTGCGATGTTCTCCGCAACAAGCTGCGCATCCTTGTCTGGTCTCTTGATCTCCTTGATGTCCACAAGAACCTTCTTGCCTGTCATCTTGGAAAGTTCTTTCTTGGTCACCTCGATCTCTGCACCGCCCTTACCGATTACAACGCCGGGCTTTGCCGTGTAGATGATAACCTTCACTCTGTCGGACGCTCTCTCGATCTCAATCTTAGAGATGCCTGCACTGTATAACTTCTTCTTTAAATATTCTCTGATATTGTAATCTTCTACTAAAAAGTCAGCAAACTCTCCGTCAGCGTACCACTTGGAATCCCAATCCTTGATGATACCGACTCTCAATCCGTGCGGATTAACTTTCTGTCCCATGTTGTTCTCCTTCCTAATCTGATCCTATCTTGCATCGAGAACGATCGTGATATGACTCATTCTCTTCTCAATCCTGTAAGCCCTGCCCTGTGCTCTGGGCTGAATCCGCTTCATGGTAGGTCCTTTATTTGCATAGCACTCCGCTATATAAAGATTTTCCGGATTCGGATACTTTGTAGGGTCCTGACTGTATTTGTACTCGGCGTTTGCGATCGCCGACTCCAGCAGCTTCTTGATGATGCTGGATGCATATCTAGGATTATATGCAAGGATTCCGAGCGCTGTCTCGACATCCTTCCCCCTGATCGCATCTAACACGAAACAAGCTTTCTGTACAGACACACGCGCGTAAGACAGCTTCGCTGAAGGTCTGACATCCTTGTTCGCGTTTCTCTCTCTCTTTATCTGGGATCTATGTCCTTTAGCCATAGATTGAAGCCTCCTTTCAAATTAGCGAACTTTGGACTTTCTCTCGTCCTTATCATGTCCTCTATAAGTTCTGGTCGCTACGAACTCACCGAGTTTGTGTCCAACCATATCCTCTGTAACATATACCGGCACGTGCTTTCTTCCGTCATGCACCGCGAAGGTGTGTCCTACGAAAGAAGGGAAAATCGTAGACCGGCGGGACCAGGTCTTGATAACCTGCTTCTGTCCCGACGCATTCATAGCATCTACTTTTTTCAGTAAGCTCGCATCCGCAAACGGTCCTTTTTTCAATGATCTTGCCATGATCTATCCTCCTATATTATTTCTATTTTATCTCAATCCCGGAAGAATTGCTGTCCTTTGCAATTCTTCCAACCGAAGCTATAGAATTTCTTAGGCGGCGTCTTCTGGCTCCTTAGAAATTCTCTTCGGTTTGCTATTTGATAGCTCTGCCGTCTCTTCTTCTCACAATCAGCTTATTGGAAGCTTTCTTTTTCTTACGGGTCTTAAGACCGAGCGCCGGTTTACCCCAAGGTGTACACGGACCCGGGCGTCCAATCGGAGCGCGTCCCTCACCGCCGCCATGCGGGTGATCGTTCGGGTTCATAACGGAACCACGGACTGTAGGGCGAACGCCCATGTGACGCTTACGACCCGCCTTACCGATCTTAATCAGGTTGTGGTCGGTGTTGCCAACCGTGCCGATGGATGCTCTGCATACCAACGGAACCATTCTCATTTCGCCGGAGGGAAGTCTCAATGTCGCATACTTGCCTTCCTTAGCCATCAGCTGCGCACTGTTGCCCGCGGAGCGGACCAGCTGACCGCCCTTGCCGGGATACAGCTCAATGTTGTGTACCAGTGTACCTACCGGAATCTCAGACAGGGGTAAGCAGTTGCCCACTCTGATTTCTGCCTCAGGTCCGTTCATAACTTTCATGCCGTCCTTCAATCCATCCGGTGCGAGGATGTATGCCTTCTCACCATCCTCATAGCAGATCAGCGCGATGTTTGCCGTTCTGTTGGGATCGTACTCGATACCGATCACCTTTGCGCTGATGCCGTCCTTATTCCTCTTAAAATCAACGTTTCTGTATAATCTTCTGTTTCCGCCGCCATGGTGTCTCACCGTGATCTTACCCTGGTTATTGCGGCCTGCATTCTTCTTAAGGGATGTGCAGAGCGCTTTCTCAGGAGTTTTCTTCGTGATCTCGCTGAAATCAGAACCGGTCATGTTACGTCTCGACGGTGTATATGGGTTATATGTCTTGATTGCCATGATCTCTTATCTCCTTTTCTTAATACTTTCATATACCAAACCAAAGCTGTAGAATTTCTTAGGCGGCGTTTCCCAGACGCCTTAGAAATTCTCTTCGGTTTTTTAGAGTCCTGCAAAAATCTCGATATCCTTGCTGTCCTCGGTAAGCTGTACGATCGCTTTCTTGGTCTTGGCGGTCTTGCCGTAAACCATGCCGCGTCTCTTTGTCTTGCCCACCTGATTCATGGTGTTGACCTTTGCCACCTTTGCGCCTTCGAACATCTTCTCCACAGCCTCTTTGATCTGTGTCTTGTTTGCTTCCGGATGAACTAAGAAGGTGTACTTCTTCTCCCCCATGCCTGCCATACTCTTCTCGGTAATCACAGGTTTGAGGATCACATCATAATACTGAATCGCTGCCATTATGCAAACACCTCCTCGATCTTAGCTACGGCATCCTTGGTAAGCACCAGTGTGTCACCCTTGAGGATGTCATATACATTGATATTCTCAGCTACCGCCGTGTTGACCGTGGGAAGGTTTCTCGCGGAAAGAATCACGTTCTCATCCTGCCCGTCAATCACTACCATCGCCTTCTCCACTTTTAAGTTATCCATAACTTTCTTGAAATCTTTTGTCTTGATCGCGTCAAACTTCAACTCATCAAGTACGATCAGTTTGTTGTCCTGCACTCTGCTTGTCAGAACCGACTTGAGCGCTGCCCTCTTCTCCTTCTTGTTTAATTTGAAGGAATAATCTCTGGGCGTGGGAGCAAACACAACGCCGCCGCCTTTCCACTGGGGCGCTCTGGTCGAACCCTGTCTCGCATGACCCGTGCCCTTCTGTCTCCAGGGCTTTCTGCCGCCGCCGGAAACCTCCGAACGGGTCTTTGCCTTCTGCGTGCCCTGACGCTTATTCGCAAGGTTCTGAACGACTGCCATGTGCACAAGATGTTCATTGATCTCGACACCAAACACCGCATCGTTTAAGTCCATCTTGCCGACTTCTTTGCCTTCCATATTGTAAACAGATACGTTTGCCATCTGAATGGTCCTCCTTTCATCTGTGGCTTAGCCACTATTTCGCATCGACCTTAGTTGTCTCTTTGATGGTTACTAAGGCTTTTCTGGGACCGGGCACCGCGCCCTTTACCAGAATGAGGTTCTTGTCCGCGTCAACTCTCACTACCGTGAGGTTCTGTACCGTAACTTTAACGCAGCCCATGTGCCCCGGCATCCCTTTGCCCTTAAACACTCTGCTGGGTGAGGAGCAGGCACCGTTTGAACCCTGATGGCGATGGAATTTAGAACCGTGTGTCATAGGTCCTCTGTGCTGGCCGTGTCTCTTGATCGCGCCCTGGAATCCCTTACCTTTGGAGATTGCCGTCGCATCCACTCTGTCGCCAGCTTCAAAAATATCCGCCTTGATCTCGCTGCCGAGCGTGTACTCGTCCGCGTTCTCAAACTTAAACTCTCTGATAAATCTCTTGCAGGAAACGCCTGCCTTATCAAAATGACCCTTCTGTGCCTTGTTTACGCCGTGGCGGTGAATCACTTCCTTATTGCCGCCCTTGTCCTTGTTGACAATCTTTTCCTTCTTGTCCACAAAGCCTACCTGCACCGCGCTGTAACCGTCGTTCTCCACGGTTTTGATCTGCGTCACCGCACAGGGACCTGCCTGAAGTACGGTAACCGGCGTCAGTGTGCCGTCTTCGTTGAAGATCTGAGTCATTCCGACTTTAGTTGCCAAAATCGCTTTTTTCATTTTTCTTTTACCTCCTGTTGTTCTACAGCGGACCCGATGGGGGTCATCCTAGTAGGGGTCTTATTTGTTCTTCATCTTGATGTCGATATAAACACCCGCAGGCATCTCCAGTCTCTGGAGCGCATCCACCGTCTTGGGGGTGGGGGTGATGATATCAATGAGCCTCTTGTGGGTTCTCTGCTCGAACTGTTCTCTGGAATCCTTGTACTTGTGAACCGCACGCAGGATCGTGATGACTTCCTTCTTAGTAGGAAGGGGCACGGGACCGCTCACCTGCGATCCGTTTTTCTTAACAGTTTCGATGATTTTCTTCGCCGATGCATCAACCAGCTGATGATCATAGGCTTTCAGGGTGATTCTCATTACTTGACTTGCCATAAAAAAAGTCGCCTCCTTTTCGCACTTTTAATGAATAAGTACGACAAGCGGTGACTGTACACTCTCCCGTGTGTGTCCTGATTATTTTCACATCGAACTACTACACGTCGTTTCCGGCTGACCGGACATTTTGTCTGTACAGTGACTTGTCGTCAGTTTCCTAACTTGACATTCGCTCCACGGAAAACCTGCCACGTGGGCAGCAACCTCACGCTTCATAGCTATCATGCCACAGCACTGACTAGTATATAGGATGTTTTCGGGAAATGCAAGAAAAAAGTGGGAAAGATAATTGTTTTTTTTTCTGTACAATGGCGTTGGAAGCTGCTTTAGCAAATATGCCTGCGTTTCCCTGCACAAACTCGCACCCACCCCGCACAGCTAATTTCGATGATTCCAAAAGAATTTGTTGCGCGGGCTCGGCGCGCAGACAGTACCCCGGGTCTGGCAGGCATACTTGCAAAATCTGCTCCACTATCATATCATAATTCTTAGAAGTCATAAGCAATGTCATATCAAGATCAAACATACAATAATCTTGCGACGCCAGCTGATGAGTTTGCGCTTATTATATCATAAGGAGAAAAAATAATCATGTGGATTGCAGACAACTGGAAAGACTATGAAGTGATAGACTGTTCAAAGGGAGAAAAACTGGAACGCTGGGGAAAATATATTCTGGTGCGTCCCGATCCGCAGGTGATCTGGGACACTCCAAAAGCAGAAACGGGCTGGAAAAAGAAAAACGGTCATTACCACCGAAGCGCTAAGGGCGGCGGGGAGTGGGAATTCTTTGACTTGCCGCAGGAGTGGAGCATCCGCTACAGAGAGCTGACCTTCCGCTTAAAGCCGTTCAGCTTCAAGCATACGGGGCTTTTCCCCGAACAGGCGGTGAACTGGGATTGGTTTTCTTCTATAATAAAGGGGGCAAAAGCGCAGGATCCCGACCGACAGCTCAAAATCCTGAACCTTTTCGCCTACACCGGCGGCGCAACCCTTGCCGCCGCGGCAGCCGGCGCGGCCGTCACCCATGTGGACGCCTCCAAGGGCATGGTCACCTGGGCGAAAGAAAACGCCGCCGCTTCGGGACTTTCCGATGCGCCCATCCGCTGGCTGGTGGACGACTGTGTGAAGTTCGTGGAACGGGAAATCCGCCGCGGGAATGCCTACGACGGCATCATCATGGATCCGCCCTCCTACGGACGCGGCCCCAAGGGCGAGATCTGGAAGATTGAAGACAACGTGTTTCCCCTGATCGAACTGGCCGCAAAGCTGTTGTCCGAGAATGCCCTGTTTTTCCTCGTCAACTCCTACACCACCGGACTCCAGCCCGCGGTTCTCACCTACATGATGCACACCGCTCTCGTTCCGCAATTCGGCGGCAGGGTAGAATCCTCGGAAATCGGCCTGCCAGTCTCAGCAAACGGTCTCGTGCTTCCCTGCGGCGCTTCCTGCAGATGGTTTACATAAATCATTTTCATATCCCGGGACAGAATATCTCACCCGGGATTTTTGTCGCCGTCATTTAAGTTTACATAACTCCTGTTACTCGCGCAATTCCATACAGAATTAACAAGTGTACCGGATAAAACCCATAATAGAAGAGCTTCGAAAACTGCCGCCCCTTTTCCCCGTTATACAAAAAGAGCAACGCAAAAGCCAGCAGACCGTACATCTCCCGCAGGGAAAAGCGGAACAGATAATCCGCCGAATAGACCCCCGCATAACGGATCAGGTTGGAGCCCCATGTGCCGAGCAGCATAACCAGCCCCGCCGCCATAAATCGGACGCCCCCGTCCTTTTCTCTCGTCTGATACATGGCAAAAATCAGGAGAATCCCCATGAACCGATAATCCGTAGCGCAAAAGAACGCGGTCATACAGCCCGCCGCCAATACTGCGGCCTGCCCCGCCCTCGCTAAAACATTCCTATAGTGGGAGAGATAATCCCACAGTGTCAATACCAGTACACCCAGAAACAACGTCCAATATACATTCTGCCCGCTCCAGTCAAACGTCTCACCCGAAAGGGCCAGATCAAAAGGCATTTCCGAGAGCAGCGCAAACAAAAAGAGCCGCGTCAGAAACCACACCCTGCTCCTCGTATAAAAAAAGCCTTCCACAATCAAAAAGGTAAAAAGTACGAAGGAAATCCGTCCCACAGCCCTGCCCGCACGGTAAATCCGTTCAAGCTGCGGATCCCATCTGCCATCCACAGGATGCAGCCTCATATAATTGAGAAAGAGAACGGCAAAAAAGTGATCGATCAACATAGTGATATAGGCCGTGTTTTTCAGCGCCGCACTTGTGAGCCCATATTTTCTTTCGCTTTTCTGCGAACCTGTCATTTCTTTCCCCTTATATCTTCACGTTCTGCCCATAAGTAAAGAGCCTCCACTATTTCCTGTAGCAAAGACTCTTACTGCCTCTATCTTTCTTTACGCCATCGCGTCCATATTAGCGCCTTCCACCAGCTCGGCTCCCGACTGTCCGGCATCCGGAGACACCGGAATATCCACACCCTGAAGCTCCAGCGATACCGCCGGATTCGTTTCCTGCTGAAACGCCTGCTGACCCACCGCCTGCTTCTCCCGTGCCAGCTTGTTAAACATCGCCTTCAGATATTTCATATCTGCCTCCACGATGTCTTTCATCTCATCCGCGCGATGTTTTTTACGAAGTTTATCCACATCCTCAGGCGACATCTCCTGTTCCGAAGCGCCCATGTATTCCTTCATAATATCATTGGCGCCGCCAGTCTCCTCCAGCTCCTGCATAAGCCGCTCGTACTCCTCCATCAGCTCCTGCATCCGTTCCAGTTCCTCGTCCTTCAGATTTTCCATGGACTCCTCAAGCTTCTTCATCTGTTCGTCCTCGTCCGAGGCCGCCCCCTGCTCGACAAGCCCTTTCCCCGTAGCTTTCGCCTTTTCCTCTTCCTCCAGATGCTTTTTCTTTCTGCGGGCAACCCGTTCCATCTTTCTGGCATGGATAATCGCGTGGCGAAGATCAGTCTCGTCGTACTTTCCACTCATCTGCTTTCGGAGAAGGGAAACCACTTCCTCGCGCGCCTTCGTGATCACCCTGCGCGCACCTGTAGAAGTATTGTTCATGGTAATCTGTCTCGAAATCTTCTTATAATTATAATTGAGTTTTTTCTTCTTTTGACTCGCTTTCTGTTTTTGAATCCGAATGGCATTCGCCGTCCGCTTTGCCGCAATGCCGGCACACTCGTTCTTAATATCCTGCGCCGTTCTCTGCTTATACGGATCAGCCGACGCTGAGCCGGACGGGCTCGGATTCGTCCCTATTTTTATGCCCATATCCCTATCCTCCATGACGCTGCCTGTACGGCAAATCCTTTTGCCGCAATTCGCTACAGCCCCGCCTGTCTTATACGGCCGGTACCCTGTTATCATATATATCGGACAGAAGGGCATAAATGTTTAGAACTACAGCCGACGCATCCAACTCTTTTTCCGAAAAACAGCCAGAGAAATTAAAAATCTGACGACCTCCTCCAGAGAGAGGATAAAATACACCTGATGAATCGGCAGCTTCCACGCAAAAGCCGCCAAAAAGCCAAGCGGTACACCAAACACCCACGTACCGATCATATCAATCCACATCACATAGCGCGTCATGCCGCCGCTTCTGATTATGCCGCCGCCAAGGATCATATTCTGTACCTTAATGGGAGAGATTATAGCAAAAGCCACTAAAATCAAATACGCTGTCCACTGTACCTGCGTCCCCACATTGTATAGCGATACATAGGTCCTGCCCAGCCCCACCAACAGAAGAGACAGAACCGCAGATCCCGCAAGCCCGCATCCCATCAGCTTCTTCGAATCACTGTAAGCCGTCTCATACGCTTCCTTACCCAGATGCCGGCCGATCATAATGCCCGCCGCCTGGGAAACACCGCTCAAAAGCCCGATCGCAAGCCCCTGCACCGGCCCCGTCATTGTCATGGCCGCACAAGGATCTGTTCCAAGACGCCCGTAAATCACCGCATACATGTTTTCCCCCAGGCTCCATACAAACTCGCAGACAAGGATCGGCATAAGAATACCCAGATACTGTTTTCTCTCCTCTCCCGTCAGCCGAAGCGCGGCACGCACCTGTTCTCCCCTTCCGTAAGATCGAAAGGCACTATCTCGGCAAAAATAGACTACCGTCACACCAAAGGCCGCCGCCTGCGCGATCACACTGGCCAGGGCAGCTCCTTGCACGCCCATGGCCGGAAACCCGCCCCTGCCAAAAATCAGCAGATAATTCAAGCCGGTATTCAGCAGCACGGAAAAGAAACTCGCCACAAGAGGAAATACCGCTTTTCCTGTACAGCGCAAAAACACTGTCATAATAGTAGACATTGCCACCACAGGAAAGGAAGCCGCATAAATTCGCAGATAAACCGCGGCCTGCGTCTTCACCGCCTCGTCTCGCGTATAGAGGGACATGATTCCTTTCGGAAAGAAGCCGCATACTGCCAGAAAACCGCCTGCAAGCAGGAGTCCCACAAGCAGATTCAAATAAAAGCTTCTCCCCATTCCCCTCTCATCCTTTGCCCCCACATACTGCGCCGCCATAATACCTGCTGCCGCCGCGACAGCTCCCAGCACCACTGAATAGATGGAGGCAAATTTACCGCCCAGCCCGATTCCCGCAATGCGCTCGCTTCCGAGCTGCCCGATCATGATCTGATCCACCATGCTGAAAGAAGACTGCAGCAGGGACTGCAGGGTGATCGGCAGCGCAATACTGATTAAATTGGCACGAAAATCATTCTTTTTCATCTTTACCTCCATGCGGATCCGCAAATTCCCGGTTGCATAAATTGCTCTTCAGAGAATTTATGCAACCTTTCCTCCCCCGCCATTCGCTCCGCGTCCACACTTATATCGTTATCCGAGAGAAGAAGCGCCCGCCATACGGGAATTGTTTCGCGCAAGCAGAATTTCCGCCATACTTGGGATATACTGTCTCTCCTCCAAAAGCGCCTGCACCCTTTTTACCGTCTCATCCGATATCTTTTTCGTTTTTCCGTGAATCACATTGGAGACGGTTGCCGTGCTAAGCCCCAGCTCTTCCGCAATGTCCGCAATTCTTACCCGTTCTGCCATATTTCCTCCATCAACCTACCGTCCCTCTTCTCTGGAACCAGTGTAATCCCACAACGCAATAAACACAATAGGTTAATCGCGTAACCTCAAACAAAAAAAGAGAGTGCATTTTGGGCACTATTGCCTCAAATGCACTCCCGTCTCCCGCCGATTCTATTTTTCTGCCGGCTTCGCCTTTCTCATTTTCTCTACACTCTGCTCCCAAGTGTCCGGCTCTCTTCTCCTCTGCTTCGGAATCCACTTTTTGAGCGCCTCGTTGAGCGTCCTTTTGTCTAACGGCTTGGTGATAAAATCCTGAAAACCGTTAGATAAAAACATATCTCTGACACCCTCCATAGCATTTGCCGTCAGCGCGATAATAACCGGCTGTGTCCCATTCTCCCCGCATTCACTGCGGATGATCTGTACCGCCTCTATACCGTCCATCTCCGGCATCATATGATCCATAAAAATAATATCATATTTCGTCTGCCTGACACATTCAATGGATTTCGGGCCGCTGTCCGCCTCATCAATCATAAATCCATAAGGGCGCAGGAACCCTCTCGCCACTTTCCGATTGACGAGATTGTCATCCACCACCAGCACTCGACAATCCTCCGCCGAAAAGGGCTCAATTTCATCCTCTTTGCGCAAGCTCTCCCTCGGCACTTCCGTCAGACTCCTGCGGTCCACGATCTTTTGCGGGATGTCCAGTATAAAGACCGTGCCTTCCCCGTACACGCTCTCCACCCGAATTGTTCCCTTCATCAGCTCTACCAGATGCCGCGTTATGGAAAGCCCGAGTCCCGTTCCCTCCACACTGCGGTTGCGCTTCGCATCCACCTGACTGAAATTCTCAAATATTTTTGCAAGATCGGCTTCCCTGATGCCGCAGCCGGTATCCCTCACCTCAATATGTAAAAGCTCCGTGTCTGCATCCTCTCCCGGACTGCCGCCGACAGACAGCTTCACATACCCTTCCTTCGTAAATTTCAACCCGTTATTGAGCAGATTAATTAAAATCTGACGGATCCTGCCCTCGTCTCCGTAATACTTGCACGGTATGGACATGTCATACTCGCATTTGAGCAGAATCCCCCGCTTTGACGCCGCGCCATCCATCATATTAATGACTTCATCCGTCACATTCTTAATATGATAGTCAGCATTTACCAGCTCCATCTTCCCCGCCTCTACTTTGGACAGATCTAGAATATCGTTGATCAGCGCCAGCAGGTTTCTGGACGCCGACTTGATATCACAGGCGTAGCTGTACACCTTGCGCCCCTTGCTCTCCTCCATAATAATATCGCTCAATCCCACAATCGCATTCATGGGCGTTCGGATTTCGTGGGACATGTTTGCCAGAAATTCGCTTTTTGCCTCGTTTGCCTGCTCTGCCTGTATTCTGACGCGCTTGATCTCCTCAATATTATTCCGTATCTCCGTCATGTCCAGAATCACGACCACATAACCTTTGACCGCTCCGAACCGATCCGCAATCTGCTCCACACGGCTCTGGTAATAGCGGTCTTTCATGAAAAATTCGTTCTGCTCCGCTTCCCCCAATGCCATTTCCGGGAAATCCTCTATGTCCGCAACGTTCCTTCCGATCGCATGACTGCTAAGCCCCGTAAAAATGTCTGCCGCCGCCGGATTATAGTTGACCACCCTTCCCTTTTCATCCAGTGCAATCACACCGTCACTCATACTGTTTAGCAGCGTCCCTGACGCAAGGCTTCCGAAATCGTAAACTTTCCTGCTCCACACGAGAATCACCACACACGAAAGCACCAGCCCCAGCACCACCGGCGTAAAATCATAGGGTTGTGTCAGCTTCGTGACATATGTGTAGAGTGCAATGATCGGCAGCAGCGAAAGCCCCAGAATCAGCCCATACTTCCGATCCACCGAGTCCTCGCCCTTTCTGGCGCAGGCGCGGATCAGCACGCGCAGGGACATGGCGTAGGGAATGAGGGTGGCGCAGACTATAAAAACCGCAAATCCCGGTCCATACTCCAGATACAGGTAGGAATTTCCCCCCGCCGTGGTCTGCCATCCAACCTGCCTGTAAAAAATACCATGATAGTCACAGGTCAGAATCAGCAGGAGAATGCCCCCGTCAATGATTCCCAAAAGCTTCAGCCGCCTAAGCGGCGCCTCCTCGAAGCAGTAAATATAAATAAAATAGCAATAGCAGATAGGTATCGTCATAGTCCCCAGATGCTGCATCTTTACCGCTACCATTGCCGCCTCCATCGTCGGCGACGTCAGTTCCAGCAGATACCCGATATTCAGGATCAGGGCGCCCACCAGAAAATACTCCATCATTTTCTGCTCCCTGCTGCCGTCCCCGTTTAGCAGAAGCGCCAGCGCGAAGAAAATCGACCCTATCCCTATGACCTGCAGTCCTATAAAGGCAATACCCATAACCGTCTCTCCTATCTTGCACCTTTGTCATAAATAACGCCGAGCGCCCTCGGAGAATGATTCTTCCTGCCGAAGAACACAAGCATCAGAAGCGTCAGCACATAGGGCAGCACCATAACCAGATCCTGATAGCTGCTGGGCATTTCCAAAAGCTTCACCAGCTCATATCCGCCCGATCTCGCAAAACCGAAAAGAAGGCATGCCCCCAGCGTAGGAAGAATCTTCCAGTTGCCAAAAATCAATGCCGCAATTGCCAGATATCCGTATCCCGAGTAGATATTCGAAGAGAAATTCGCGGAGATGGAGTAGGCAAAGCAGATGCCCCCAAGTCCCGAGAGCGCCCCGGAAACCATGACCGCAGCCAAACGTACCTTCCCCACTTCAATGCCCGCCGCATCCACTGCGTGAGGATTATCCCCGCAGGCTCTCAGATGCAGACCAAAAGGTGTCTTATAGAGAACATACCAGGCGATAAAGGCAATCAGCGCAATCACAGGCTCAAAGGGGTAGAGATTGGTAAAGACCGCCCCCAGCACGGGAACCGACGAGATTCCCGGCACAGTCACGCGTGCCGACACACCAAGCACAAACTTGTTGGAAGCCGCCTGAAAAATACTGGCGTTGATCTGCTTTGTCATAAACTCTGTCAAAGACATAGCCAGAATATTGATGACCACGCCGCTGATGACCTGATTCGCCTTAAAACGGATACACAGCATCGCATGAAGCAGTGAAAAAAGCATACCGCCGAGAAAAGCAAACACCATCGCCAGATAAAAGGGTACCGGCGAATCACCCGCAAAGCGGGGCGCTATGCAGACCGCAAAAAGCGCGCCGCAGAAAGCGCCGAAACCCTGTAGCCCTTCTATCGCAAGATTCGTCACACCGCTGCGCTCACAGTATATACCGCCGATCGCCATGATAAACAGCGGAAGTGCAAAGGATAAACCGTCAATTATGATCGTATTCATATCATCTCTTCTCCTTCCGTCTGTCTAATCGTTCCCTCACATAGGCGCCGCAGGCACTGATTAACAGAATGATTCCCGTGAGTGCCGACGCCATCTCCGCCTGCACGCCCGCCGTGGAACTCATGTAGGTACTCCCCTTGGAAATCACGGTGATAAGGAAGGAAGAAAAAATAATGCCTATCGGAGAGCTGTTCCCAAGCAAAGCCACCGCAATCGCGTCATATCCCGTGCTCGCAAGCACTCTCGGCTGCATAGAGGAAAAATATCCCAGATAATAAGTCACTCCCGCAAGACCTGCCGCACCGCCCGACAGCATCATCGCAAGCACTCTCGTCCGTCCCACGCGGATGCCGGCGTACTCCGCCGCCCGGCTGCCACTCCCCACTGCCTTGATCTCAAATCCCAGTGTCGTCTTCCCAAGCAGAAAGACCGTGGCCGCAACTGCTATAGCCGCCACAACAATCCCCAGCGGAATATCCATCTTGTAATCGCCCACCGTCACGTCCACAAGCGTCAGCCTTGCAGCCGCGCCGATATTTTTGGACTGCCTCGACACCGGATCTACAAAAAATACATTGATAAAGAAACTGACCACATACTGCACTATGTAATTGCACATAATGGTGGACACCACCTCATTGATATTGAACCGATGCCGCAGAAAACCGACCAGTCCGCCCACAAGAGCCCCCACCGTCAGTCCGATCAGAATGACAAGCGGCTTCGCCAGCACAGCGGGCAGCTCGGAATAGCCTACCAGAACCGTAGCCACAAATGCTGCCGCCAGCATCTGTCCCGAGACACCGATATTGAACAGCCCGGCTTTCAATGCAATCAGAACCGAGAGCGATGCCAGAAGCATCGGCGTGAGCGCATTCAAAAAACTGGTAAAATCCGTAATCATCCCCTTGTGCCCTGCGTAGGATGCCTTCGGCGCAAGTCCCGATCCCTGCAGCAGATTATAATATGCCAGAAACGGATTCTTCCCGAGCATCGCTATCACCACAATTCCCAGAATCAGACTTAAGAAAACCGTAAAAAACGGTATCCAATCATGCTTTTTCATGGCGACCTCCCACTCCCATCATAAACTCCCCGACCTCTCCGGGTGTCAGCGTTTTTGCATCGGCGATCTTCTCTATCTTCCCATTATAAATAACGCCGATTGTATCAGCAAGATTCATCACCTCATCCAGTTCCAGTGAAATCAGCAGGACAGCCTTGCCCCTACTTCGCTGCTCCACAATCTGCCGGTGAATTTTCTCGATAGCCCCGATATCCAGTCCTCTGGTAGGCTGAACGAAAATCAGAAGAGAGGAATCCAGCTCGATCTCTCTGGCAATGATTGCCTTCTGCTGGTTGCCTCCGCTCATGGAACGCACAATCGTCCCGCTCCCCTGCCCGCTTCTGATGTCATATTTTTTAATCAGCTCGTCGCTGTATCTGACAAACTCGTCTCCCGCTATCATAGAACCGTTTGAAAAGGGCGGCTGGAAATAATTCTTCAGCGCCAGATTGTCCGACAGGGACAGATCCATCACCAGACCCACATTCTGCCTGTCCTCCGGGATATAGGAAATGCCTTCCAGATTCCGGCTCCGAATGGAAGCCTGCGTAATATCTTTGCCATTTAAAAGTATCCTTCCATGGGAGGGTTTTAAAAGCCCTGCCACCGCATCAGCCAGCTCCACCTGCCCATTCCCGGAGACGCCGGCCACTGCGAAAATCTCCCCGCCGCGCACGGAAAAGCTGACATCCTTCACCACCTCAAATTTATCCTCATTCTGCACCGTCAGATGCTCTACCTTCAGAATTTCCCTGCCAAACTCCGGCGCAGGCTTGTCCACTGAAAAATTCACTTCCCTGCCAACCATCAGGTTTGCCATCGTCTTCGTGTCCGTCTTTTTCACATCCAGCACATCGATCAGCTTTCCCCTGCAGAGGATCGCACAGCGGTCAGCAATTTTCTTGATTTCCTCCAGCTTGTGTGTAATCAGGATAATCGTCTTTCCATCCCTGCGCAGACTCTCTATGATTTCCAGAAGGAACTCGATTTCCTGCGGTGTCAGCACTGCCGTCGGCTCATCAAAAATCAAAATCTCCGCCTCCCGGTACAGCATCTTTAATATTTCCACTCGCTGCTGCATGGAGACATTGATATTTTCAATCACCTTGGTGGGATCCACCTCAAGACCAAATTTCTCAGACAAAGCCCGGATCTCCTCATTTGCCCTCTTCTGATCCAGTGTCTTAAAAATGCCAAAGGTTTTTTTGACCGGCTCCATCCCCATAACGATATTCTCTGCTATGGTATAGTTGCTCACCAGCTTAAAATGCTGATGCACCATGCCGATATTCAGCCTGGTCGCATGATTGGGGGACTCAATCTTCACCTTCTCTCCGCGGATGATGATCTCCCCCTCGTCCGGCTCGTACATGCCGAACAGCATACTCATGAGTGTAGACTTGCCCGCGCCGTTCTCTCCCAGAAGGGCATATATCTCCCCTTTCTTCACCTGGATGGAAACGTCATCGTTCGCTACAATGCCCGGAAAGCGTTTCGTAATATGATTCATCTCAATGATATAGTCAGACATATGTGATCCCTGCCCTCTCCTGTAACCAGTATCTGTCTATAGTATACGGCAAAGTCAGTTATCCCGCAAGATACGAGTTCTGCCTCTGTCGATTTCTGGCTCTGCTTATGCGCGAAAAAAGGGCTGCGGTGAAATTCCCGCAGCCCGGATCTTACTTCCTATTTCATTTACCCAAACGGCGAATCGCCGCCTGCCCTGTTTCCTACCAGCTGAAATCATCCGGCGTGATGCCGTTGAAGTTTGCGGCGGGAACAATCGTGCCACCCTTGATCGCCTCGTAAGCCTCGTCCATCTTTTTAATGGAATCCGCCGAGAGCTGGTTTCTTCCATCCGCATTGATATATCCCGTGGAATCCGTGTCAGCCTGCAGTACCACATTTCCGCCCTTAAAGCTGCCATCCGTAACCGCCTCCAGCGCGCGCTCCACATTCAGATGCATCACCTTTACCGCAGAAGTCAGAACCACATTGGCATCCCCGTTTGCGCCATCGTCATACTGATCCACGTCACAGCCGATAAAGTAAACGCCGTCAGCCTCCTTCACAGCCGTGAGGACACCGTTCCCGGATGCGCCTGCCGCCACAAAGATAATATCTACACCCTCAGCAATCAGCGCGTTGCCGACAACCTTGCCGGTCGCCTCGTCAGCGAAAGAACCTACATAGTTACCTCCCACATTCGCACCGGCCACATCCGTGCCCGCATAAGAGGGAAGCTCCACAACCTCCACGGACTTTCCTTCCGTCTCGTTGATATATTTCACGCCGCACTCAAAACCGTACTGGTAATTCACATTAGAGGGGTAAGCGATACCGTTCACCACAGACACCTTGTTGGATTTCGTCTCCAGCGCCGCCGCCATGCCCGCGAAAAAGCCTGACTCCTGCTCCGCAAACTGCATCGCATAAATATTGTCAACCTCGGCTTCATTGCCATCCGCATCGGACGGGAACGTGTCAACCAGCACAAACTTCACATCCGGATTTTCCTGCGCAATGCTGGTGATTCCCGCAAACTGGAACCCGCAGCAGACAATCACATCATAATCCGCCACGATGTCTGCCACTGCCTGTACGGCTGCCGCCACATCGCCTGTCGGCTCCTGCACCGGTGTCACCGTACTTTCGGGATGGTTCTCAATAAAAGAAAGAATCCCATTGTAGTTATCCTGGTTAAAGGAACCGTCGTCCACACCCGAAGGGCTGGATACGATCGCAATCTTAAGCCCTGCCGCCGTCTCACCTTCCGCCGCGGGAGTCTCCGCCGCATCCTCTGCCGGTTCTGCTTCTGTCTCCGCCGCATCCTCTGCGGGAGCTGCCTCCTCCGCACTCTCCTGCACCGCCTCAGGCGCCGCTGACTCACTGCCGCCGCATGCCGCAAGGGAACATACCATTGCCGCCGCAAGCATCACTGCCACTACTCTCTTTTTCATAGTTCTCCTCCATTCCGTACATACACAACTTAGTTGCTGCAACGCATTTATCTTAGCATTCTCCCGCCTGAAATGCAATGGTCTGTTTTTATTCTGTCTGAGATTTCAGGAAATTAATAAACTCGGGCTTCGGCAGCGGCTTGGAGAAAAAGTATCCCTGAATAAAGTCGCACTGTAATTCCGTAAAGAAATCCAGCATCTCCTGTGTCTCGATTCCTTCCACCACAATCTCCATCTCCATATCCTTGAGCATTGCCACCGTGTTCTTAAGAACCACCCGCATCTTGGGATTGTCTTGATCATCCACAAACGACTTATCCAGTTTAATGATTTTCAGCGGAAGCTGGATCACACGCTTAATATTGGAATAGCCTGTCCCATAGTCATCCAGTGAGAACGAAATACCCGCCCTCGTCAGCTTGTTCAGATTCTCCGCCATAACTTCCTGCGTATGACTTGCCGCCGTCTCCGTGATCTCCAGATTGATCAGTTCGGATGATACCCGGTATCTGCCCATAATCGACATCACTTTTTCCGCCAGATTGACACGCATACACTGAGTCACCGACAGATTGACTTCTATATACTCCAATCCTAGTTTTTTAAATTCCTCACTGGCAATAAATTTGCAGACCTCCTCCAGCACATAATCCCCAATCCTGTGAATCGCGCCGCTTCTCTCCGCTGCCGTGACAAGAATCTCCGGCGAAATAAAACCGTAAGCTGGGTCAAACAGCCGGAGCAGCGCTTCCGCGGAGATAAATCTCCCCTTTTCAATCGAATAGATCGGCTGGTAGTACACCTGGAATCTGTGAAACTCCAGCGCTTCCTCAATGATCTGGTCAATGTTTTTCTGAATTTCAAAAAGCCCTTTATGATAGACCTCCTGCACGTGCATGACGCGCCCCTCGTACTTGAGCTTCTCGTGGAAATCCGTACCGAAAGTCATAAGCGTTTTGAAATCAGGAATCTCTTCCGGACAGCTTGCCAGTATTACAAAAGGATTCAGACTCACGTCCAAATTATTGAAATCCGACTTCTCCTTCAGACTCTCCACCAGCAGTTCCGCCGCCTGGGCTGCCTTTTCCCGGTGCTTCTCATCAAACACCATACGAAACCGCCCCCGGTCCAGATAATACAGCTCCCCTTTGTTGTACAGAAGCTTATTGACCTTGCGTATTCTTGCCACCACATCATTCAATACAAGCATGGAAAAATCGTATCCCATCATGGCATTGATGGATGAAAAGCTGCCGAGATTTAGCATGACCACATCCACATGCTTTTCGTTTCTGTAATTCCTCTTCATATCCGTGGCATAGGCGCTGTACTTCATAAACTGCGTATCCGAATCCACGATCTCCTCCGGCTTCTGAACGCCCACGCTCATGAGAAGCAGGCTGACCGCCGCGCTGAACATTTCCACCAGCGTCGAGGGAGACACCATCTGAATCAGCATGGCTCCGACACCGATCGGTATATAGGACATAACCGCAATAATTTTGGAACGCTCTACCAACCTCCGATACCGAACCATATATCCGATGACAAAAACCGCATAAACCGCAACTGCAATATAAATCAGGAAGAACCATTCCCCCCGCTGATACCCTTCATCCACCACAAACATTTTCTTCGTGAACGGATTGGAGAGCAGCGCCGCAAAAACTATCGAAAAAGGCGCCCACAGCACAAACTGAATCCAAAAGCTCTTCCTGATCTTATGCCAGGTGTCAGTGAGACTGATAACAAATAACACATACACTGGCACTGTAAAATTATGTATGATTAAATATCCCAAATGCGCCGCATACAGCGCGGGCAGGTTCGTGCTGGACGCATTGTCCAGCGCCACCGCCAAGATATCAAAGACCGTTGCAAACAGATTGAAAGATATAAATGCCAGAAACAGCCGGTTAGGCGTACCACTGGTCATTTTCCTCACTATGCACGAAACCAGAAGCAGCGACAGAATCAGAAGCGCCGCTATATCAAAACTCAGACTTTTCCCCATAACATTCCCCTGTAATTGCCCATGCGGCTCGCAAGAAAAACAAACGCCGTTCCTGTCGCAGACTGTTTTGTCTGCGACGGTGCTACGTCTTTTTTTTGCGGCAACTACATTATACCAAATTACGGAAAAAGAGGAAAGCCTTTCCGAAAAATTACTCTGCCAGATAAATGCCAACCCTTGTCTCAATTGAGCCCAGCACTTCCTCAAGGCTCTTATCGCCCCTGATATATCGTTCGCCTTCCTCGTAGACGACATTTTCAAAGGTTTTGTCCTCCACATAAGCGGTATCCAAAGATTGGATCCACGCGATCAGCGCATTTATTTCCGGTTCATCCGGCACTCGGATCAGCATAATAATCTCCTCCTCGTCCAGATTATAGGTGCCGCCCTGCCCTGAAACATAATCGTTGTCCTTGTAAACAACCCTCTGTTTCTCATAAATGTCCCGTATCGCTTTCTCTGTCACAGGAAAACCATTCAGAACTTCTTTCTGTATCTCGTCTCCAAGCGCGATTTTCAGGAAAGCCTGCGCCTGTTCACTGCTTTTGGAGGATGCATTGATCCCCAGAAGCGTCCTTGCCCAGAATACGCTGCTACACTGACCTTCCATGGGAACACTCACATAATCCGCAAAACCTTCCATCTTCGAAACGGATAACTGGCTGTTGTATTCCCATACATCTTCTACAGCGCCCGCCACAAACTGGCGTCTTCCACCCAGCAGATGAATCGCCTCATGCCGCGTCCTTATCTCATCAGAGTCCTCCAATGTTTCCCCGTCCGAACTCTCAAATTCCTGATAATAACTTTTATCAGCCTCATATGTCTGCACTCCCTCTTCCGGAATACCGTTTATCTGCGCATCGTACATCCGCTTCATCTGTGTCAGGAAATCGGAAACCGCCTCTGTGTCGAGCGAACCTTCCTCTGTCCGCCATGCCGGAACACATGCCGGAGAAAAGATGCGCATAATACCTTTCGCCGACGGAACGCTCATAAGGTAAGCGTCCGGATCATTCTCCCGCATCAATTCCATTTCCTCTGCCACTTCTGACAGTCCCGTCATTCTGTTAATATCACTCTTTTTTCCGCACACATACGGAAGCTGCATTCTACAGGGAACCGCGTACACATGCCCGTCGTCTCTAAGCGCGTCCACAATATTTGGAAATACTGCTCCCTCACCACTCATGCTGTCCAGAAGGGGCGCAATATCCATGAGAATGCCTTTCTCTATGTAAGAGTCTAACGGCATATTATCCAAAACAAGCACATCCGGTCCTTTTCCCGCCATGGTGCGCGTATTCAGGTTCTTGATGGCATCCTCCCTTGTCATGGAATTTCCCGCAAGTCCGATCTCATACTCCACATAAACCGCCGGATTATCTTTCTGATACTTGCTGATTGCCTGGCGGATCACCGCCTCGTCCTCCAAGCTCCACACCTGCAGCTTTTCCTCCGGTCTGGAAGGCACATTCGGATCATAGACGAAGCGCGTCATCCGCTCTCCCGTAAGGACCATCAGAAACTCATCGTTATTTGCCACCATCATATCCATTATCTTGTACGCAGGGTTCCCCAAAATGTTCAGGCTCCCGTCTATCACCTGCTCCATGGCGCTTCCGCCCAGGACATGCCGGAATACCCCCGTCTTCCCTGCAAGATAAATGGCGTCGTCTCCCCCGGAGATAAGGAACAGGTCATGACTTTTCCCCGCATAACTGTCCCTGTTCTGGAAGTTTTCCCTCACAAACTCCGCCAGCACTTCATCCTCTATATATTCTTTTGTTTCCATGTCGTAGATGAGCGGCACATCCACATTGTACCCGTCCAGAATCATGCAGCTGCCGTGAAACTGCACCAGATCAATGCTGTAGCCGTCTATCGTCAGGTATTTTTCGCTGCTGCCGTCCTCCTTCACCTCATACAGATTTGCTCCCGACGCGGTGGCAAAAATCCTCCCGTCGTCAGAAATGTACACCGCATTAATCCACCATTCATCCTCTCCCAGCTTCATTTCCACCGGAATTTCCGTGCCGTCGGGCTTGATGAGCGTCAGCTGCATGTCCATCTTAAGCTGTACACCGTTGCCACTGTCCTCTGTTCCCTCCTCAGGCTCCGTCCATACCACGGCAGCCGTCCCGTCCAGACCGATCGCCATGGTTAAGATATACTTATTTTCCGTTTTCATTTTTTCAAGCCACGGCACATCTGCCTTTGTCCAGCTCGCGCCATTGTCTGTGGAACGCAGTATGAACCCGCTGTTATCAGCCAGAAGAAAACTGCCGTCCTCCTGCTTAAACAGCCTGCTGTTCCAGTCAGTGAGGGCGCTGCCGTTCAGCTCCACACCCTTCTCCACATAACGCCCCATAGCAGTGCCGTGGTTTTCGCCCTGCTGCCCCCCGCCGTCTGCTGTGCTGTCTGCCGCGCCGCCCTCGCCGGCTGTTCCGCCGCACCCGGCCAGCGCCCCCGCTGTCAGCGCAAACGCCAGCAGCCACGCCGCAATTCGCTTCCCCGTCTTCATCCCTCTCACAGAAACCCCTCCGTTCCGAAGCGCATAACATATCCGCGCCTCTATAAAAAATAGAAGAACACATACAGTTCCACTTATTATCATAACACCCTTATCTCTAAATTATCTCTAAAAAGCTTGCACCCCTGCTGTTCGGCTATATACTTCGCCGTTGCCTACGCGCACCCGTGACTTTCACACGTTAGAACGCGTCCATGCTAAATAAGAAAAAGCAGGAAGCATGACAGATGCCTTGCTCCATGTTTTACGGCATACAGATTTATTTAAAGTTCTCCGCTCGCCTTCATCCTGTTATAAATCGCCAATCCATTATCTCTCCCAAAAGAATGCAGGCAGTTCAAATATATGATCCTTGGCGTCTTTTTCTTTCCCTCCATCATCTTTTGGATTTCTTCTGTCCTTCCTTCATACTCCGTCCCGTCAAACAGCCCCCTTATCACTTCTTTTCTACGCATATTTTCCGTATAGTCAGCAAAAAATCCTCCGATGGTCAAATTCTCACGAAGCTGACTCAGTTCTCTTGTCCGCTCACTATTTTCGTTGCCGCTGACTATACCGTCCTCCACGCAGTTCGACAGCAGAACCCGTCTCCTGCGCGCCGCCCTCTTATCCCAGTAATCGCGCACGGCTTGAAATCCATTATCGTGACTGACGATCACCGCTGTTCCCTCGAAGCCGCTGCCAAACATTTCTCCAAGCTTGGAGGCGATATAAAAATCCAGCGCATTCTTCCCGCTCTTATACAGCTTGCATACCTCGAAAACGCATTCGGATTTCGTGATCCCATCCAAAAACCGGCGCTCCATATGCATTTGTGCCTCACTGTAAAAGACAATCATATGGTCCGATGCATTCAGATAATCGCAGCCTTTCATTCCCATGTTGCCAACGTTCTCGTAGTCAATTAGAAACAGCATATTGCAGCTCCTTTTCCTTCCGTTATTGAATATGTCTTTTCTGTCAAAACTGCTTATTTTGTCTCCAGGTTCGGTTATGGGTACAAGTCATTATACCTTCATCTGCCTATATTTACTTTCATTATCTATAAAAATACATCGAAGTTCCTCCCATCTGCTATTTGCTTACAATTCTTAGCAACATTATGCACCTTTATATGTCCCAAAAAGCGGACTTAGCAAAAGAAGCTTTCTAATTTCACAAGAACCTCTATTATCCCCACATTAAAAAAACACAGTCCCCGATTACTTGGGAAACTGTGGTCTTTTTATCTTTTATCCAAATAAACAGTCCTTCTCTAAATATTCAATTATATCGCCTTCACTAACAACATTAAAACGTGGATAAATTGCTTTCCGGTGTATTTCTTGCCGGCTTTTCTTTTACCAGCGTTTCCTCACCTCTGACTTTATTGTACCAAAAAAGCCAGCTTTTGCTGACCTTTTTTGACAGTCCTAATCGAGTGCCTGCGCACTCAACTTTAATAAGTAATGTATGTTGATAAATTTTATAACAATCACCTTTATTGCCTGTGAAATACTCACTCCTCATCGTGGTACATGTCCAGCAGGTGCTCGAAGCTCGGCTTCACCTCCGTAAACGCCTTGAGAAGTTTTGGCGAAAACATGCCGCTGTGTCCGTTCAGGATCATCTGGTATGCCTTATCCGATTCATATGCCGTTTTGTAAACCCGTTTTGAGGTAAGTGCATCGTACACATCCACGAGGGAAACAATCTGGGCCGCTATGCTGATCTCGTCCCCCTTAAGTCCGTCGGGATAGCCTTTCCCGTCATATTTCTCATGGTGATGTCTCGCAATATCATAGGCATAATCGAAGATTGCCCGGTCGTTCAGACGCACCCGCTGCTGGATGATCTCCGCGCCCTTTGTCGTATGTGACTTGATAAGCTCAAATTCATCCGCCGTCAGCTTGGCCGGCTTCAGAATAATGGAGTCAGGAATGGCAATCTTTCCGATATCATGGAGGGATGACGCCCATCCGATCTGTATCAGCTTCTCCGGCGTCAGCTCATACTCCGGGTAAAGCTTCATCACGCTCTTGCCCAGACACATGGAATACTCCCGTATCCTTTTGATATGCCGTTTTGATTCCATATTTCTGAACTCCACAAGGTTGCTCAGGGAATCAATCAGAATTTCATTTACATGGTTCAGTTTCTTCGTCTGCTGGCGGAGCACACTGTTCTGCTGCTGTATGCTGATGTTCTGCTTTTTGACCATCATCTCCAGCTGCATTTTGTACTGGAACCAGCCGATGGCATTCTGCACCACCTGTTTTACCACGTCAGACTGATAGGGCTTTTTGACATAGCTTACGATACCGTACTCGTAGCCCTTTCTCTCCATCTCCGGCGAACTTTCCCCGGTAATCATAATAAAAGGAATCTTGTTGAGTACGTTCTTTTCCTTCAGGTTTTCCAGCACGGTGAAGCCGTCCATCAGCGGCATCAGATTGTCAAGCAGCACAATGGCGATCGACGCAAAATGGGAATTCAAAAGCGCAATCCCCTCCTTGCCGTTAGATGCCTCCAGTATCTTGTAATCTGACTGCAGTAATCCGACCAGAATTGCACGGTCAATTTCGTTGTCCTCAAAAATTAAAATGGTATCACGTTTCATAATTTACCTGTACCTTCTCATTTATTATTTGGAGCATGCGCTGTGCTGCCCCTGTCATGTTCCTTCTGCCGTGCAGTCCGCACACATTACAAAGCTACCATCACTACCTGTTTGTTGCGAAGTTTAAAGAGAACCCTGCGCACCTCCGCCGACAGTGTATATTTGATCCCGTTTATGATAATCACACTGCCTTCATAGGCCCTGCCCCTGACACAGACAGGTTCTTTGGCCGCCTGCCCCGTCAGATTGGCTAATTTTGACTCCTCGCCGTCGATCTCCGCCAGTTTCTGTCCCTGCACCTCAATCGCCGCATAAATTTTACGCTGTATCTCCTCCGGCACCTCTTTTCCGGCTTCCTCAAGCTGTACGATTTTTCCCCACTCCCGCTCCAGCGCTTTTAAATCGTTAAGGAGTTTTTCCCGCTTTTTCTCATATTCCGCATGGGCCTTTTCATACAGCTCGTTCCGGCCGATGTCAAGCACTGTCTTCAAGTGCAGTCGGTTGCCCAGATTATAAGTCTCCACACCTCTGACCGCGCTGATGGTGCCGCCCAGAAGCATGCCCTTGCTTCCCGATACGATCACCCTGCCCATCGTCTTAATGCTACTGTTCATAATATAATTGGCCTTGACATTGCCGCCTGCATGGATATTGGCAGCCTCAAAAAAGCTCCCGGAAACTTCGCCGCCTGCATCGATAAAACAGTCGTTCTTGGAACAGCTTCCCGTTTTTATCATAACGTTTCCGCCGGCTATAAGCCGACATGTCTCCACGTTATGTTCGACAATAATGTCCCCGGTTGCCTTGACATAGCCCCCGGAAGAAACACTGCCTACCACATAGACGGAGCCATCCACCTCCAGCTTGCCCGTCACAGCGGTTACGTCCTCCCGGACAATCAGCATATTGGTAATCAGAATGCGTCCGGCCGTAAACTCAAATTTCCCGTTCATTTTAGACCGATAAGTACACCCGTCCGGCTCGATCGTAAATCCGATTCCTCTTATCGGTTTCAGCTCCATGCCATTCTCGGCGTGAATCATTTCCCCATATATATTTTTGCCGCTGACACCCGTTTCCGCCCGGTGATAAAAGGCAATTTTCTCGTCCTCCTCCACCATCTCAAAGGCTTCTATATTGACATAGTCAACTCCGCCGTCAGGCAGCGGCGCCGGAATACGCGGCAGATCAAGTCTGACAAACCATTCAAACCAACCGTCTTTTCCTTTTTTGGCTGGGATTCCCTCGGCGATCAGTATTTTTTCATTCAGCCGCCTGCGGTCAATCATATCGGCAATCGCATCTTCCTTGATGCCAAAAACAATCTCCCGCCTCTCCAGATCTTTGTAAATATCCTCTTCGGTCACTATATTGCCCGGAATCCAAGGGATATAGGCATATGCCTTGTTTCCGTTTTCTTCTATGGATATAGAAAATTCTTTCTTTTGGAGGGAAGCCGCCCGGGAAGTTTTCTCTTTCTTGTCCTGCGAAACAGCCGACTTTCCTTTGTCCGCATTCTGCGCCGGTTCCCTCTCCGCGGTCTTTTGCGGCTCCACGCTGTACTGCGGCTCCGGGGATGCCGTGCCGCTTGACCGCTTACGGTTGATAATAGCCTGCCGCTTCTCCTTCATGTCTGTGGCCGAGTAAACCAGACTGCAGTAGGATGTGACATCAAGCCCCGCCTCCAGTCCAAGACGGATCTCCCTCATCTGCGCATGGTTGAACAGATGGTTGGTATAAAGCGACACATTCAGCTTTTTCTCAAGCCCGAGACGAATCTCCTTCATCTGCAGCCAGTTATATTTGATGTTGGCATAAGGCGTGATATCGATATCCTCACACAGTCCAATCCTGATTTCATGGATCTGCGGCGCACACATCATATCCTGCAGCCACTTATCAATCGGCAGCCGGTTCATCAGCGCAAAACGGATTTCCTCCAGGTCGTCATCCGCAAATCCCCTTTTCAGATAGGGGAGCAGATCTATGGCCGAGTAGAGGGACAGTCTGATCTGCCGCATGGTCTCGTAATTGTAAGCAGGATCGGCATACACAGAGGCATCCACCTTATCCTTGAGCCCCATTCGGATCTGCTCCATCTGCAGCCAGTTAAATTCGGGGTTGGAGTAAATAGATACATCCAACCCTTCCTCTTTCCCGAGTTTGATTTCCTGTCGCTGCGCTTTCTGATACTCGTCATTTTCCATCATAGGAAAATGCAGTTTCTGCTGTTTTTCCCCGCCCAAATCACTCATAACCGTTACCAATCTTTCCTGATTCATAATGAAATGCATATATCCTGGGATAGCCTCAAAATCGCAAGATATATGCCGCTGTCTTTCTGAGATTAATATATTAATCTATTTTATCAGAATCATGAATGAAAGTCTACTGCTTTGTCAGAAAACCTATGTGCGTGAAATAAGGCCGCAAGATCGATAATGCCATATCGCTCCTCCGCTCCCATGCTGGAGTGAGTTTTCGATGAGAGGCTGAATGGTCAGCTTTGGCAGCAAATATTTTTGCAGGACTCTTCCATCTAAATCTCACATTCAACAGAATCTTCAAACCGAAAATATATTTTCTTAATCACATTTGACTGCCCGGATACGTCGAAAAGCAGATCACCTCCCGCCAAGTGAAGCTTCTATTGGTTTTTGAAAGAATATCCAGAGATGTGCGCCTCTCCCCGAACGGGAACGCTCCACCAATGCGTCAATCCTGTTGATATCACATATCTTTCTCAGGCTGTCTACTTCCTCTTTCCACAGTTCGTCAGTATTGGCAAAATCATTCCTTTCCGCACCCTTTTCATGGTTATCAAAATCAAAGACGATAAATCGGCAGGTATCATCTGTCAAAAGTGGGAAAACACCTATAACATCTGTGGCATCCTCCGAATTTCCCCTTAAATGGTCAATAATCTGCTCCTTTTTTAACTCCTTATATGCCTGCCTTTTGCAATCCTGACATTTTATCTTGCTTCCGGCAACTCTTGGACAGCCGCTTTTCCAAAAATTGTAACATTGGGTATAATAATTGACTTATTTGGTCGACTTCTTAATGGTACGTTTGCTGTATACATCCGTGCGCCCCCAAAACATGCTAAAGAACACTTTGGCATCTGTTTCTGTAATCTCTCTTGTAATAGTTCTTGCTCCCTGATTTGGATCATATTCGTAAACGTTCTCGATGATTTCTTTTTTAGAATAGGAAATCCCAGCGTCTGACAGAAGCTGTTTCAAGTATTGGTTTTCCTGTTCCAAATACTGTATTCTTTTTTCCAGTTCTTCTGTGCTGCTCATCGTAATCTCCTTATTAGGAATGTTGCTCCTATTTTCTCTTCATATCAATCCAGCCATACTTCCTCATTTCTTCCCGAAATGCACTCCTTCGCGGGTACGCATCCTTATACGATGTCATAAGCATCTGTTTTGCACCCATCTCTCCCATAGATTCACGCACCTCGCCTAACGCGGCGATATACGCTGCGCATTCCCCATAATAGTTCCTGCGGTTTGCATCCATAATTCCCGCTGTCCGCTTTTCCAGCAGCACTGTGATTCTTTTTATGGCTTGGTTCCTTATATCAGATGACATCGGCACTATAGACTTCCATTGTGAAAACAGATGACAAAACAGGTCATTCTCTCCTATTCCCTCAAGTCCGCAGGTACCATTTCGATATTCTTCCGTGGAAAATCTCATTGCACTTTTTGCCATCTCTGCCATAGCGGCGATCCCACTACCGTTCCATTGCCCCTCATAAAGACATAACAGAAATAGGGCAATTCCCTGTTTCATGAAAGATCCCGTCCAGCCCAGCGCTTCCGATTTATGCAATCCTTTGTCCAATACCTCCGCAAACTGCCCGTCTAAGAACCTGAGCATCAAAATCATATTGTTGTTTGGTTTATTTTCCTCTCTCTCAAAATACTTGCTTCCGCCATATCCGCGAAAACTCCCCTCATCCAGCAGATAGTTGTTGCTCTTGTACATCGGAAATGACGCTAACAGCTTTTGAAGTTCTTCCCTTTTCTTTCCGTTTCCATACCCGTTTAATAATGCACGGAGATAGTTTTGTGCGGATGTATCCGATTCACATGCGGCAAAATAACACTTTTCCAATAAAGATTGTTTCTCATCTGCCGCAATAACATACTCAGCTGTTTTCAACGCTGCTTTACTGCGCATTACATATTTCTTTGGTATCGCCTTCATCGCTTCGAGCCCTATAGCTGCCATATCATCCGCCGGCATATGTTTCCCGTTTTCCAATATATTCAGATATAATCCCGGATGGACAGCGGCATACTTTTCCGCACACTGCACCTCCAGCGAAAGATCATTTAACAGATCAACGGCTTCCAGCATAAGGCGGTCCGCATCATGCCCCGTCTTATCCCCAAGATAGGTAATCCATGACGGAAGAAATTCTTCCAATTCCGGCAAGTCTTCCTCGCCATGCTGCATAACGGCTTCTAATGTAGCTGTGTCCTCTTTCGCGTTTAGAATAACTCCATACAATGCATCTGGGCGTTTGGCAGGCGGCGCTGATTGATATGCGCAATATGCTATATCAAGGATTACCCGTTTCAAATCGCAGTGCAAAAGCTCATAATGCACCATATCCCCCAGTGAAAGTTCTTCATCGCCATACTCATTATCGCACAGAATCTCCATTTCCAGCAGCTGCTTACCAACTGCAAAGCCTTCTTTATATTTCTCCCTGTCCATGCAGATATGCACAAAATCACAGGCTTCTTCAAGCATATCCGAAATGTCGTCGTTATCCTCATAATAAAATTCTTCACCGCTGTCGTCATACCAGTCGTCATATTCTTCGTTCAATACGGCGGTAATAGTGACCTCCTGAGAATCAATGCTCTTTAAATGATCTCTGACACGACTGTACATCTCATCGAAATCAATATCTTTGTCCTCTTCTTTTTTTGATGCCCTTACCACTCCATTCCCTGCAGATTTCAGCATTTCTAAAAAGTCCTCCCTGCGATGCTCCGGGCAGACCCTCCCGATATCATGAATAAAATCAATGAGCTGTTCCGTTGAATACTGTGACGTAATGGCATCTGTCTGTTTTAAAAAATGAGTCAGGTTCATAGCTGCTCTCCCTTTATCTGCGTGTCCTAAACCGATACTCTTTCTTTAGTCTCTCAAAAATCTCAAAAGCTGCCGGACATATTTCTATCGTATCCAATGTGTTCAGCAAACTTGATAATCTTTCCGGCTGATTGGCGTATGGATATTTTTTCAGCTGTCCGATTTACAATCTCCCAACTTGCACTTCCCGTCCTCCTGCAAAAAAACACATGGTTTATGCCTGGTCTGATAGTTCATGCCATACTCTTCTTTTTCAGGTAAGTATCAATAAACTGTTTTCATTTTTGTTTATCTATATCTTAACCATATCCTGACCATCTTGGTTAAGATAACGTCTCTCTTTGTCAGTAGTTTCCACGACTAAAACAGCTTCAATATCTGCAACCCTATCGGAACCTACTGTACGTCCACCCTCACGGTTTTCTGTGGTGGAAATCAGGGTGATTGCGTGTGATTTTCAGGGCTTTTTCGGTACCTTTTTCTTTTATATGCATCCTGTATCTGAGGTTTTGGGAATTTTTGTTATCATGGTGTTATCACGAAACTCTTTCTAATTCATTTGTGCAGACGGTCTGCACAATTTATTTTTTCATATCAATCCTACTTCTAATCTCCTCCGGATCTGGTAAAGCACTTTTCAAGTCTAGCGGAAGATCTGTACACAAATGATACTCGCTTACACCAATAGGTTTCGACATATCTCTTAACGCATATTCTGCAATGGTTCTATTCTCATCTCTACATAATATTAATCCAACAGATGGATTATCGTCTGGGGATTTAACCAAATCGTCCAGAGCTGACAAATAGAAATTCATTTTCCCTGCTTGCTCCGGTTTAAAATCACCTGTCTTTAAGTCAATCGCCACATAACATCTAAGCTTTGTATTATAGAAAAGGTAAGCGTCAAATCGCCCGCTCTCCTATAAATTTAAGCGCCGCTTAGTCGCGACGCTTGCTGTAGCAATCAACAGGCAGGTCCTTTGACCATGGCATTAATGGCTCCAGCTGTGATTGTTCTATATTTCCATTTTCATCAGACAGCTTTGGTAATTCTGTAAGCAGATGCCTGATGTAGTAGTACACATTCAGTTTGTTGGCCCTGGCAGTTTCTGTAATGCTATAGATGACTGCACTGGCCTGTGCTCCCCGCACAGTATTGATGGTCATCCAGTTTTTGCGTCCAAGAGTAAAGTTTCTCAGTGCCC
>ERZ779626.166-NODE-166-length-44347-cov-5.956809_pt1 | contig 44347 bp, 49 predicted proteins | sample MGYA00514209_ERZ779626 | MGnify/ENA primary metagenome ERZ779626 (study PRJEB29562, sample SAMEA4376713) | mouse gut metagenome | isolation source: Cecum | study: EMG produced TPA metagenomics assembly of the A DSS colitis mouse model was used to assess the...
TGGTATTATTATTCAAAATAAATCAGAAATCTTGCAGTTGACCCTGATAAAGCAATAATAGTCCGTAAGATATTTGAATTATATAATTCAATGGAATTTTCTCCTTTAAAAATTGCAACAGTGCTTGGACTTTCTTCTGATGGTGTCGTTTTTAATGTTTTAAAGAACAGAACATATTTAGGAGAAATAACATTTAAGGGCGAGCAGTATCCGGGCGTACATCAAAGGCTTATTTCGGATGAAGATTTCGATAAAGCCCAGCGCATACTTAAAAGCAGAAGCGTAACAAGAAATCCGTCAACTTATCTATTGTCGTCATTGCTATATTGCGGAAGATGTGGCGCAAAAATGAGATATATGCAATATGGGAAAGGGAAGAATAAAAAACTAAAATTAATTTGCTATTCAAAATATGAAAGTAATGGAAAAAGGAATTTAATTAAAGACCAAAATTGTGCTAATTATAAGTATGATGCCGAACAAGTTGAAGAAGCTGTGGTACAAATAATTTTAAATTCATCAATGCGTTATAAAGACGATATAAAAGAAAAGCTGACAACTGACGGCGATGTAATCGAGGGATTAACTAAAAAGATTTCTGAATTAAAAACTGAATATGACAGATTAGTTAAGGCATATCAAAGACTTGGCGATGACAGTATTTTAGACGAAGCCGAAAAAGTAAAGTTTGAAATTAAGAAGCAGGAAAAGAACATTGAAGTCGAAAAGGAAAAAAAGGGTATTACAAAAATGATGGAAGAAAAGGCTGAAATGTTACGAACTTTACCTGATGTTTGGGGCAAGTTAGACGAAAGACAAAAGCAAAATGTTGTAAGAGCCATTGTGCATAAAGTTGTATTGACAGCCGGAAAAATTCAGGTCTATTTGAAGCAAAATGAATATGAACAATTATTGGTTGGGAAAATGCCTTTAAATAGTAGCGATTAACTTTTTATAATCAAGGAAGTCTTTGGGAACTCTTTTCCAAAGACTTTTTTTATGGGAAATTTTACTAATGTTCAAAATTTTTATTTTTTGATTCCGCTTGCAATTGCCCCCATAATATGCTATAATAACCTTACTAAAACATTGAAGTCGGTTTCGCAGTACAAAGGCTATTCCTATGATACTCGGCGAAATCAAGAGGTATCTAAGGGACGGAAATTCGTTGAGGGTTTCCCGCTCGATACGCGATACCGCTTATCAGGTGCTGAAGGTCAGGGAAAGGTTGGAGGTGGAGGACGAGGACGTCACCTACGACAAGATAGCCAAGGAAATGAATATCGCGGTTTCCGAGGTGGCGTACGCGCTGGACGCCATTTCCGACCCCGTTTCGCTGTACGACCCCGTATATAATAAATCGGGCGATACTCTGCTTTTGATGGACCAGATTTTCGACGTCAAGAACAACGACGAGGTGTGGACGGAAAAGGCTGCGCTGTACGAGGCTATGCAAAAGCTGGATAAGAGGGAAAAGGATATTCTGCTTTTACGATATTTCGAGGGCAAGACCCAGACGGAAATATCGCAGGAGGTGGGAATATCGCAGGCGCAGGTTTCGCGGCTTGAAAAAAGCGCGCTTAAACAAATAAGAAAATGTATAGGTTAAAAAAGGATACGGCGGTCGTTCGCCGTATCCTTTTTTATAACGCGATATTTGTTTACAAAAATAAGTAAATGTAGTATCATAAGCAATGTATAACAAACTGGAATAATAGGCTCTTTGAGATAAATGAACGCAAAAAAGAAAATTCTTATAGTTGACGATTCGGAGATGAACCGCGCCCTGCTCGAAGATATGCTATCAGAGGATTACGACATTCTCGAAGCGGAAAACGGGCTTATCGCGTCGCGTATAATTCAGGAACAGGAAATGAATATCAGCCTGATGCTGCTCGACATAGTGATGCCGGTTATGGACGGCTTCGGACTGTTGAAGCTGATGAATAAAAAGGGCTGGATAAAGAATATTCCCGTAATTATGATTTCGGCGGAAACGGCGTCAACGTATATGGATAAGGCTTACGGACTCGGCGCGGTGGACTACGTTTCGCGTCCCTTCGACGAGAGAACGGTCCGCCACCGCGTGGACAGCAACGTACTCCTCGGCGAAAAGCAAAAGGATTTGTCGTCACGCCTTGCCGCGCAGATTTACGAAAAAGAGAAGGACAACCGACTTATGATTGAGATACTCTCTCATATAGTCGAATTCCGTAACGGCGAAAGCGGACTGCACGTTCTGCACGTTCACGCCATAACCGAATTTCTGTTACAAAAGCTTGCAAAGAAAACCGATAAATACAATTTAAGCCCCAAGCAGATTACGCTAATCAGCAACGCTTCCGCGCTGCACGACGTCGGCAAAATAAGCATACCCTCGGAAATACTCAACAAGCAGGGCAAACTTACCGACGAGGAATTCGAGATAATGAAGACGCACACCTTAGAGGGTGCGAAAATGCTCGAAGATATTCCTTACAGAAGCAACGAGCCGCTTATCAAGATAAGCTACGAAATTTGCCGCTGGCATCACGAACGGTTTGACGGAAGCGGTTATCCCGACGGCTTGAAGGGGGAGGAAATTCCCATTTCCGCGCAGGTGGTCGCGCTTGCCGACGTATACGACGCGCTGACCTCGCGCAGGGTCTACAAACCCTCGTTCCCGCACGCGCAGGCGGTGGAAATGATTTTGAACGGCGCCTGCGGCGCGTTCAACCCTCTGCTTTTAAACTGCTTCAAAGACTGCCATAAAGAGCTTGATAAAAAGCTTAAACAGGTTTCATTCGACGACTCGGTGGAAAACGATATTCAGAATTCTTTGGTGCGCACCCTCAAAACCGAGGGCACCGAGGCTTCGAGCAGGACGGTAAGGCTGCTCGAACACGAGCGCAACAAATTCAAAATTCTTTCGTCGCTCTCGCGCGAGGTTATTTTCGAATATAACGCCATGCCCGAAATGGTGACGCTTTCCGAATGGGGCGCTGACTTTTTGGGAATGCCCGTAAAAATTTTCAACCCCGCTGACAGCGACTTCGGCAAAAAGGTGTTCACGAAGAAGGACTTTGCCGATTTAATCAAAAAGATAAAAAGCTCTTCGCCCGAAAGCCCGAGCATAATCGAAAAATATCTGCTCAATATCAAGGGCGTTAAAACCTGGTGCAAGGTTTACGTGCGCACTATGTGGAACGACGCCGACCCGCCCGAGCTCGAAGGCGGCATAGGCAAAATCGTGGACGTCAACGACGAGGTGAACGAGATTAAATATCTCGAGCTCGAGGTCGAAAAGGATTACCGCACGGGGCTTTTGAACCAGAAGGCGGCAAAGCAGAAGATAAACGACGTACTCGGCGCGTCGGGCAAAAAGAAGTTTGCTATGATAATGTTCGATTTGGACAACCTGAAACAGGCGAACGACACGCGCGGACATCTTTTCGGCGACGAGCTTATCGAGCATATCGCAAACGTAGCCAAGGCGAACACGCGCGCCGAGGATATAGTTGCGAGAATCGGCGGCGACGAATTTATCATATTTATGGAATATACCCGCGCGATTGAATCGCAGATAAAACGCATATTCAAATGCATCACGCGCGAGTTCGAGCAATTCGACGTAAGCGTAAGTATGGGCGTCGCGTGTACGGACGGCGCGCCGACGGACTACGACAAGCTGTTCGAAAAGGCGGACAGAGCCGCCTACGCAGTAAAACATAACGGAAAAAACGCATACCGCTTCTACGACGCGTCAATGAAGGACGTTTTAAAATAACCGCAGGGAGAGATTATGACGGTAAAAGAATGTTACGAAGTAATGAAGGGTGACTACGACGACGTATTCAGCCGACTTAGAACGGACGAGAGAATTAAAAAGTTTTTAATAAAGGTTTTAAGCGACCCCAGCTTTTCGCAGCTTTGCAATGCAATGGACAGCGGAAATATGGAGGAGGCCTTCCGCGCGGCGCACACGCTTAAAGGCGTATGCAAGAATATGTCTATTACGGGGCTTGCGTATTCGGCAAGCAACCTGACCGAGGCGCTTCGCGGCAGACAGGAATACGGCGAGGATTTGGACCCGCTTTTGAAAAAGGTTAAAAAAGACTACGCGCTGACTATGGCGTGTATCCAGATGCTGTAAGTCGCTTTTTGTAAGCTGCGCGCAACCTTGCTGTGCTGCTTGCTTAAATAACGACGGAATTCGACAAAAAATTTGTTTCTCAAATAAAATTAAAGTTTATAAATATATCAGGGGAGTTTCTTATGTTACAGAAATCAAAACTTAAAAAAGCGATAAACGGCAGCAGGAAGAAGATTTCCATGCTCGAACAAAAGCGTACCCGTTCGCAGGCTGCGCTTGTATACGCGCTTTTGAACCACACGACGCCCAACGACGCGGACATAGAATATTTTAATCAGTTTACTGTTCAGATTGAGAACGAGCGCGCGCACATGCACGAGCTTATGGCAGAGCTTGAAAAACTGTCTTAAAATATTTTCGGCTGCATAAAAACGCGGGGGCGGGGACAATCTGCCCGCCGCTTTTTCTGCGTATGGCCTGTAGCTAAATTTTTTTGATTTTACGGTATAAAAGCTTGTATTGCGGTCAACAATCAATTAGACTTCGATTGCGGTACATATGTGAAGATAAAAATGTAAGGAGGTGTAGCATATGATTTTAGCGGACTGGATAGTTTTGGGTATTACGGCCTTTTTCTGTCTACTCGGAATGTTGTTCGGGTTCGGAAAAGGACTTAAATTCTTTACCGGCGGAATATTCGGTTTCTTTATTTCGGTCGTAGTGTGCTACGCTCTTGGCGGACTGATATACAATTTCGGCTTCGTGCAGGACGCGCTTAACAGCATGTGCACGGCTTTGGCGGAAAACGGCAGCGGCTTCTGCAATTTCTTATTGAAAATACACATCGACGTAATAGTTTATTACGTGGGGCTGTTCATAGCGGTCACCATAATAAGGTTGATAATAGTAAAGGTAATAAAGAGTATCGTGGAAATAGACAACGTATTTCTCATTATACTCAACAAGACCTTCGGCGTAATTCTATTCGTCGGCGTAATGTTTATGCTTATGCTTTTCGCATTCCAGATTGTCGCACTTATAGGCGGCAACACTCAGGCAGACTTCCTTTTGAAGCTTTCGGGCAGCAAGCTTAAGCTCGACTGGCTGTTCGAGCATAATCCGTTCATGACGATTATAAAGTATATAAGAATAGAAATTCCCGTAACACCGTAATAAAAAAGCTTTCCGTTTTCGGAAAGCTTTTTGCATTTTGTCAAGATATGCGCGCGTGCGGCATATATTTTGTATATGGAACTTTCATTTCAGCAGCTCAAACAAAAGGACGTTGTCAGCGTAAGCGACGGAAAAAATCTCGGCAAGGTCTGCGACGTTACGGTTTCCTTTCCCGAAAAGGAGTGGCTGGGCATTACCGTGCCCGGCAGCAAGGGCTTTAAGCTTACAAACAAACGGGAAATGTTTATTCCCGTGCATCAGATAGTAAAGGTAGGCGAGGACGCCGTTCTCGTCAAAACCGAGGGGAAAAAGGATTGCCCGCCTCCGCCCAAGGACGACTGTCCGCCGCCGTGCCCGCCGTGTCCTCCGCGCCCGCCCAAGCCGCGCCGCGATGACGGCTACGACAGGCGCGATTACGGCGAATACGAATAAACAAGCCGTCTGCTTGCGCAGACGGCTTGTTTTTATTCGGAAAAATCAACCTTGACGGTGCCCGCCGAGCAGTCGACGAAAAGCCTTTTATCCGTCGTACCCGTCTGGTCGGACAAATTGCAGGTGCCCGCCGATACGTCGACTTTAACGGTATATTCGCTCTTTTTGCCGTTAACGCCGAGCTTTAACGTGCCTGCGCTTATATCGATTTCTATATCGGGGCAAACCGCGTTGTTAACGTGGACGGTTCCCGCGCTGACGTCGCAGTCAAGCTTGCTGCAATTAATTCCCGTAGCGCTCAGAGTACCCGCGCTGACGTCCGCGTCGATGCGACCGTAATTCCCCGCGGCAAGCTCGACCTTGCCTGCGTTCATATCCAGGCTGATATTCAGCGTCCTGTTTGCGGGCAGTCGTACGACCGTTTCGGGCGCGTTCCAAAGACCGAAGCTGAAAACCGATGCGTACCACTTTATACTCGAATCGAAGCTCAGCGTACCGTCGGTTTCCTCAAGCCCGTTTTTATACGCCTTGCTGTCGGGATAAATTATTTCTATCTTGTCGCCGTCGTAAAACTCGGTTTTCAGTATGCCCGCGCCGACCTTTAACTTTACCGTCGAATTTTCGTTTTGTTCCGTATAAGTTTTCATTTCGAAGTCGGGTCCCCTGAACGACCAGTCGTTTGCCGCAAGCGTGGCTATTATTATGCCCGCGCCTATCGCAATTATCACTATGCCTGCAATAAATGATTTTAATATAGATTTCATACCGCGCTCTCCTTATTGCCGAACGCATTGAACAGCTTTCTGAAAAGTCGCCACATAAGCGAAGCGAGTTTGTAAAGCAGAGGGAAAAGAATTATTCCTACGCCCAGCGTGATAAGCCCGCCGCCGAGATTGTACAGCCCGTAGGTCACGTCGCCGCCAATCATAAGCACGACCGAGCTGCCCATTGCAACCGCGCCGCCGCCTATAATCGCAACGGGGGTAATGCAAAACGCGAAGGTAATCGCCGCCATGGTCACCACGAGTGCGAATATGGGAATACATAAAATTATGCAGGCAATCGCAAATCCCCAGCCGCGCCCGCTTTTGACCTTCTCGGGCGGCTTCGGCGCCGGCTCCGACTTTTTTTCGGGCTGTTTTTGTTCGTGTATTTGTTCGGTCTCTTCGACCTTTTCGTTCAATATCCTTTGCGCGGCGTCGTAGGGCGCGCCGAACCCGTCGGTAATTTCGCGTTCCGAAAAGCCCGCCTCTCGCCTGTCGGCGTAGGCTTCCGCATAATAGTCGAGGACGCGCCGCCGCTCTGCGTCGGAAACGCATAGAAGGTTGCTGTTCAATTCGTCGCGCCATTCGTTATACGTCATATTTTTCCTCCGAATAACTTTTTGTAAATAGCATTAATTTCAAGCAAGTCCGTTTTTCCCGAATTCAGCTTGGAAAGTCCCGCAACGGTAATTTTGTAATACCGTCGCAGTCTGCCGCTGTACTCGGCGGTGCGGGTAGTGACGCAGCCGCACGCTTCAAGCCTTTTTAAAATAGGGTATAGCGTGCTTTCGGATATGTCGATAATCCCTTGCAGGTCGCTTATTATCTTGTAGCCGTAGCTTTCGCTTTTGCTTATCGCGTACAGCACGCATACGTCGAGTATGCCTTTTTTAAGTTGAACGTCCATAAAATACCTTGCTTTGTCTTATACTATACATTACATAGTATAATATGTCAACTGTTTGCTGGTAATTCCTAAAAATTTATTTGCAGAAAACGGTTTCGGTCCTCCCGAGCAGGAGGACCGAAAGGTTTAAAATATATTTTCAAGTTTAAGGGTATAGCCGCCGGGTAGGTTTTTGGTTATTTCCTTCAATACCTCGATATTCGCAAGCGCTAATCCGTATTCCTTTTCGTATATAAACCCGCACGCCTCGCTAAGCCAGTAATCGACGTAGGAAATGTCGTTATGCGGGATAAATATATGCAGCTTGCTTTTTTTGTCCGTCCACATCTGTCTTACCGCGTAGGCGTCCTCGCGGTTGGCGGTTTCGTTTTCAACCTTTTTATAAAGCGTTTCAAGCGTATCGTGAAACTCGCCGAATTGCTCGTTCAGGTAAAATTCCACGCCTATAAAAAGCGCAAGGCAAAGAAGTATCGCCGTTACGGTGTATATAATAGATTTTACCATTTGTTTTTCAACTCCATTTCAAGTATCCTGTATTTTTCACCGCGCTTTTGGAGGTAGACCCTGCCGTCGCCGCTGACCGTCATAACCAGCACCTGTTTAAGCTGCGTATCCTGCGCGGATAAAAATGCTTGCAATTCTTCGCGTGTAATTCCGCAAATTTCAAGGTTCTTTTTATCCGCCTTTCCGCCGTCTATCAAAAGCACGGGCAGGGAAGATGACTTGCGGTCGGGGTTTTCAAGCGCGGAAAAGCTTCCGTTTGATTCGTATAGCCCGTAATAAACGTCGTCAAGGCTGAAATAGCCCGCCGCGCGCATACTCTCTATCAAGTCGCTTACGTCGAGGTTGTTGGTTTTCAACTGGTATTCGTCTACGCCGTTCTTATTTATGACCAGCGAGGGCTTGCCGCACACCGCCGTCTTTACGGGCTTGAACCATAAATCGAGCAGCCAAACAATCTGATGCAGTATAAAAATAGCGACTATGGCTATGACCCCGTACAGAAGAGGAATAGACGAGTCCGCCATGGGTATGCACGCAAGCTCGGCAATCAGCAGAGTGATAACGAACTCGAAGGGTTGCATTTCGCCTATCTGACTTTTGCCCATAAGCCTCATAATAAACAGCAGCGTCAAAAATATAATCGCCGTACGAATAAAAATAAGAGCCATACACTTAGATTGCGTAAAAAAGTTTTCAATATTCTTGATTAAGCTTTTAAAGAGTGCTATAATTGTTGAAATGATTGACTTTTCCACGCGGCCGACCCGCGCCGTTCTCGACGCCTTGGGCAGTCCCGACAAAAAGCTGAAAATAATTCATATCGCGGGCACCAACGGCAAGGGCTCGACTGCGGAATTTTTTACCGAAATTCTCGTTGCCGCGGGGAAGAGGACGGGCACGTTTACCTCGCCCGAAGTTTACTGCTATTACGACCAGTTCCGTATAGATAACGTACCGATTGCGCCGTCGGTGTTCGACGGTTACCGCGCCGCAACCGAGCGGTTCAGCGCAAGCGACTTCGAGAAGGACGCCGCCGCCGCTATCGCCGCGTTTGCGGGCGAGGGCTGCGAATGGGCGGTTATCGAGTGCGGTATGGGCGGACTCAACGACGCGACGAACGCGATTTATAAAAAAGAGCTTGCCGTAATTACCTCGGTTTCGTTGGAGCATACGGCTTACCTCGGCGGTACCGTCGAAGAAATCTGCGCCCATAAAGCGGGGATTATTCGTGACTGCCCCGCAATAATCAACGCGCACCAGAGCGTCGAAGCAAGACGGTTTTTCAAGGACTACGAGTTTGCCGATAAGATAGACGCGATTTTCGACGGCGGATTTGTTTACGGCGGCAAAAGGTTTGCGCTTAAAGCAGAGGGCTGTCTGCAACCGCATAACGCGGCGTGCGCAATCGAGGGCGCAAGAATTTTGGGTATAGACGAAAGCGCGATTTATAAAGGCATTGCAAATTGCCGCCCGCGCGGTCGGCTTGAAATATTCGGGGTAGACGGCAGAGAGTACGTTTTAGACGGCGCGCACAATCCCGCCGCGTTCGAGCCGCTTGCAGAGTATTTGCATTCCCGCGATTGTAAACGCACGGTAATTTTCGGTTGCCTTAACGATAAGGATATAGACGGAAACCTGTCAAAGATTGTTGCAGACGAAATAATTGCGGTAGCCTGTCCGGGCGCCCGCGCAAGGACGCTTGAAGATACTTATGCGCACTGCCGCAAGCAATTCGGAAAAAAAAGGACGCTCAAGGTGGCAAGCGTGACGCAAGCTCTCGAAAAGGCGGACGGCGAAATCGTCGTCGTGTGCGGTTCGTTCACGCTTTTGAAGGGGGCTTTGAAGTGGATAGAGAAAAGGCGATAAAAGCGGGTGGCAAAATGCAGCCCTGCTCGGTTAAGGGCGAGTTCTCAAACGAAATTAAAAGCGAGGTTTTTTCACTCAAGCTATGAAGATAGGCAAATACGAATTCCGCAACTACACCTACGTTATGGCGATAATCAACCTTACGCCCGACAGCTTTTTCGCGCCCAGCCGCAAGGACGAATACACGGTTTTAAAGGCGGTTGAAAACGCTGTCAAGGACGGCGCGGCGGTGATAGACTTAGGCGCGCAGTCCACGCGCCCCAATTACGCCGAGGTGTCCGCGGACGAGGAAATTTCCCGCCTTGCGCGCCCGCTCGAGCTTATCAAACGCAACTTCGACGTTCCGGTATCGGTGGACACTTATTATACCGAGTGCGCCGCTTTCGCGCTGGATGCGGGCGCGGATATGATTAACGACGTGTGGGGGCTGACCTACGGCGGCGACATGGCGGGCGTAATAGCCAAGCGCAAGGCGTCCGTCTGCATAATGCACAACGCGCGCCGACCGCTTGCAGGCGACATATTTCCGCAGATTACCGGCTTTTTGAAAAACAGCGTTTCGCTTGCGCTTAACGCAGGTATAGACGGTGACGCAATCTGCGTAGACGGCGGAATAGGCTTTGCAAAGAACAGAGAGCAGAATTGGCAGCTTTTGGAGGGCTACGAAAAGCTTGACTTCGGCTATCCGCTTTTGCTTGGTACAAGCCGCAAATCGATGTTCGGCGGCGACCCGTCGGACAGGCTTGAAGCGACGGTGGAAAGCACGCGTCTTGCCGCGCGCAAGGGTGTGCTGTTCGTGCGCGTGCACGACGTAAAAGAAAATGCGCGCGCTATAAAGGAGATTTATGGGCGTAATTGAAATCCGCGGGCTGGAATTTTTAGCCTGCCACGGCGTACTCGGCTTTGAAAAGGTCAAGCCACAGCGCTTTATATTCGACGTCGATTTGCAAACCGACTTTTTTCCCGCGCTAAGCGACGATATTAATTGCACCGTTAACTACGCCGAGGTTTGCGCGCTTCTGGAAAAAGAGTGTGCAAAAAGCCGCAGCCTGATAGAAAAGCTTGCTTTAGAGTGCGCGTTCCGCATAATGGAGGAGTACCCGTCCGTAAGCAGAATAAAGCTGCGGTGCTTGAAGCCCGACGCGCCCGTAAAGCAGAAATTTGCAAGCGTCGGGGTTACGGTAGAGCTTGAAAGGGTAAAGGCGTACCTCTCTCTCGGCTCGTCGTCGGGCGACAGAGAGGGTTATATAAAAAAGGCGCTTTCGCTGCTCGGCGCAACGCGGGGTATAAGCGTAGAAAAGGTTTCCGCTTTTTTGGAAACCGAGCCGTACGGCGGGGTCGCGAAAAACAAGTTTATAAACTGCGCGGCGTGCGTTGTCACGTTTCTGCCCCCGCACGCCCTGCTTGACGAAATTCACCGCGTGGAAAAAGAGTGCGACAGGGTGCGCGACAAAAAGTGGGACGACAGGACGCTGGATATAGATATAATTTTTTACGGCGATAAGGTGATACGCGACGAAACGCTTATAATTCCGCACCGCGATTACCGCAACCGAGATTTCGTTAAAATCCCGCTTGCAAGCATAGCGCCGCATTTGATTGATTAAAAAAAGTTTGTGCATACTACACAAACTTTTTTAAAAAATATGTACAAATTTTATTACCTATGTTATAATTCCGTTAGTTTCAGATGTTACAGAGGTATGTTTTGGAAAAGATTGGCATTATAGATTTGGGCTCAAATTCCGCGCGGCTTGTGATAGTAAATCTATTCGCCGACGGCTATTTTATGGTTGTTGACGAACTTAAAGAAAGCGTCAGGCTCGGTCAGGATATGGAGAGGGACGGTTTCTTAAAGCCCCAGCGCGTGGCGGAAACCATAAGAACGCTTAAAATGTTCAGAAAGCTTTGCGACGCAAGCGGAGTAACGCGCATTATCGCGGTTGCTACGGCGGCGGTTCGCCGTGCAAAAAATCAGCGCAGCTTCCTTGACGAAATTCAGGCGAGCTGCGGAATTAAAATCCGCGTTCTTTCCGCCGAGGAAGAGGCGGTCTACGTTTACCGCGGCGTAATAAATACCATGGACGTGCCCAAGGGCTTGATTCTCGAGATAGGCGGCGGCGCTACGAAGATAGTCTATTACAACCGCAGAAATATCCTCAACTATACCACCCTGCCGTTCGGCGCGGTCACGCTTACGGGGCTTTTCTCAGGCGACGGCTTGAAGCCCGAGGAGCAGGCGCAGAAGATAGAGGAATTTTTTACCGAGCAGCTTAAAAAGGTTGCCTGGATAAACGAGGTGGACCCCGACGTTCAGATGATAGGCGTAGGCGGTTCGTTCAGAAATCTGTTTAAAATAAGTAAAATGGTACATAAGTACCCCATAGATTTGGTTCATAACTACACCATGCCCACCGAGGACTTTATGCCCGTTTACGACATGATAAAGGTTCTCGACATCGACAAGAAAAAGAGAATTAAGGGTCTTTCGGCGGAGCGCGCTGACATTCTTCCCGCGGCGCTTGCCATAATAAAATCGTTCGTGACGTTCTTCAATTTCGAAAAATTCACGTTCTCTGGCTCGGGGCTCAGAGAGGGCATAATGTTCAATCAGGCGCTTCCCATAACAGAGGAAAAGCCCATCTCCGACGTTCTAAATTATTCGCTTACCACGCTCGTCAGATATTACGGCTGCGACGTGAAGCACGTCGAGCACGTGGTCAATCTCAGCATACAGCTTTTCAAGCAGCTCAGGGTTTTGCACAAATTCCCGCGCCAGTATTTAAAGGTGTTAAAGGTTGCGGCTACGCTGCACGACTGCGGACAGCGCATTAAATTCTACAACCACCAGAGGCATAGCTGCTACGTTATCTTGAACGCCGCGCTTTACGGCGTAACGCATAGGGAAATCGTGCTTGCCGCGTTTACTGCGTGCTGCCATAAGAAAGAGGACATCAACCTTTACGAGTGGGCGAAGTACAAGGATATTTTGCAGGAAGACGATATAGAGATAGTAAAGCGCCTCGGCATAATGCTGAGAATTGCCGAAAGTCTGGACAGGGCTATGTCGGGCACGATTAAGTCCGTCAACTGCGACATTTTAGGCGATTCCGTGATTATGAAAACGGAGGTCGACGGCGACGCCGCCCTTGAAATCCGCGCGGCGATGCAGGCGGGCGGAGAGTTCAAAAAGGCGTTCCATAAAAATCTGGAAATACTGTAATAAGAATGCCGCAGCCATGCGGCATTTAACTTGAAGAAAAAATTATGAAATACGTTTTAGCAAGCGCTTCGCCGCGGCGCAGGGAGCTGTTTTCCCTAATCGTACCCGAATTCGAGGTGGTACCCGCGACGGGCGAAGAAAAGTTCAATATGTCGCTGTTTCCAGAGCAGGTCGTCTGCTCGGTTGCCGAGGGCAAGTGCGACGAGGTGTTTGAAAAGTATTCCGACTGCGCGGTTATCGGTTGCGATACGGTAGTCGTATTCGAGGGCGAGATTTTGGGCAAGCCCCAAAACGGCGACGACGCGGCGGCAACGCTTAAAAGGCTTTCGGGCAAAACGCACTACGTCATAACCGCGGTATGTATCCGCACCAAAAATAAAAAGCTTACCGAGTTTGAAAAGACGGAGGTTCGCTTCAACAGCCTTTCGGACGAGTTTATAAGAATTTACGTCGACAGCGGTTCGCCGCTCGACAAGGCGGGCAGCTACGGCATACAGGACGGAGGGCTTGTAAAAGAATATTTCGGCAGCTATACCAACGTGGTGGGGTTGCCCGTTTCACTTGTGAAAAAAATGCTTGAAGAGGTACTTCGATGAGGAGAATTGCAGTTGATTTCGGTTCGAGCGAAACCAAAATCTGTATTGCGGGCAGCGGGGTCGTGCTAAAAGAGGCGACCTGTATCGCCGTTGAAGAGGACGGCGAAAGCTTTACCGTTAAGGCGTACGGCGACAAGGCGCGCGCCCTGTCGGGCAGGGCGGCGGTCAATACGCACATAGTCAATCCCGTGTTCGAGGGCGACGTCGTTCACGAAAACCTCGCCGCGTGCCTGCTGTCTTATTTTCTCGACAAAATAGAAATTACGCGCCGCAGGGCGAAATATACCGAGGTCATTTTTATCCTTCCGTGCGGAAGCGGGGAAGACCTTAAAGAAAAGTACAGGCGCCTCGCCGCCGATTGCGGTATCGGCGCGGTCAGCTTTACGATAACGCCGTTCGCGGCGGTGCTCGGGCACAACGTCGCCATTAACGAGAGCAGACCTATGTTCTGCCTCGACATAGGCTACGGCATTACCAATATCGCCGCGCTGTCGCAGGACGGGCTTATTTACGGCATAAACGTCAATCTCGGCGGCGGCAATATCGACGTGCATATTATCGACGAGCTTGCCGACAAGCGCAATTTGAGCATAGGCGCGCTGACTGCCGAGCGGGTCAAAAACACCGTCGGCAGTCTTCTGCACGACGACAACAAGATGACCGTTGCCGACGGCAGAGACTTAGAGAGCGGCGCTCCGTCGTCTATTGCGGTCAATTCCTCGCATATCTACGAATATATTTTAACCTACGTCGATAAAATTTTGGAGTACGTTTCGCTTGTAATGTCCAAGCTGGACGCCGAGGTCGCGTCGGGTATAGTCCACGGCGGAATTTATCTTTCGGGCGGACTTATGAAAATGGACGGTCTTGCCGAGTATATCAAGGATAAGCTTCGTATTCCCGTAAATTTACCCGACGAGCCGCAGCTCGCCGCCGTAATCGGCGCGGGCACGATTTTGGCAAACGATTTTCTTTATACGAGGCTTGCAACGGAATAATGAAAAATGCATTCAGCTTCGACGCGGAGGGCAGACAGCCTTACAATAATTTTATAATAAAGGAAAGCGATGCGGAAGTCGTTGCAAAACAGGATGCGACTTTAAAAGCTATCTGCGCGTTCGAGAAGAAATATTCTCTTCCGACGTATTTAAAGGTGATAATGTATATATGCGCATTCGTTGCGGCAATGGTAATTTTGGGCGTGTTGGATGCCGTTATCGACGGACTGCCGTTTGCCGAGGCGTACGGCAACGCCCCGTGGCTCTTCTACGTCGGCGGAGCCTGTTTCGTCGTTTTTGTCGTTTTGCTTTGCATATCCCGCTATCTTGATTTCAAAGGGTCGAAATCACCCGAATTTCAAAGGCTTACCCAAGAGGTGAACGAAGTTACCGCCGAAAGCTATGCCCGTCTCGGCGTGCCCGACGATGCCCGCAGTATAAGCGTTCTCGCATATCATTTCAAGATAAAAAGGGGAAAGGAAAAGCCCGCCGCGTACGTCAGTCACGCTATGCAGGAAATGAAAATTTACTCCGACGGCGACAGCCTTTATATTGCCAGCCTGCATTGCCTGACGGCGATACCGTTTGCCGATATTCGGACAATAGTCGAAAATAAAAAGCGCACTGCTTTTATTCAATGGACGAAGGACAAATCATACCGTTCGCCCGAATACAAACGGTATAAGGTAAGGGCTTTTCAGTACGGTTTAGCGACGAAGACTTATTCCGTGCGCATAGCGTCGGACGGGGCGGAGGCGGAAATTCTTATTCCCAATTTCGAAATAGAAATCCTGAAAACTTTCGTATCCTTGCCGATACAACCCGCGGTTGAGAAAAAATAAACCGACAGTTTAGCAATTCAACCGACAGTCGCTTACAATCAGGCTTGTGCGGCGGTATAATTTAGTTACACTAATAAAAAGAGAGGTATTAATTATGTCGTCATTAGGCGAAAGAATTGCAATGCACAGAAAGGCAAAGGGGCTTACGCAGGAAGCACTTGCCGAAAAATGTTCGGTCACGGCGCAGGCGGTTTCCAAATGGGAAAACGATTTGACTGCCCCCGACATATCGCTTTTTCCGCGTCTGTCGGAAATTTTGGGAGTGACCTGCGACGAGCTGTTGGGCGCACAGCGTGCGCAGACGGTTGCGGTCAGCGCGGAGTCGGTTGACTTTACCAAAATGCTTTTAAAAGTCCGCGTCCTCAGTGGCGACGGCGACAAGGTCAACCTTAACCTGCCGCTGTCTATTGCAGAACTTCTCATCAAAAACAAGGACTTCGTGCTCAGCAAGGGCGGGGACGGAAAGGCGTGGAACGCATTACAGGGCGTTGATTTCGAGCAGATAATTTCGCTCGTCAAAAACGGCGTAATGGGAAAGCTGGTAGAAATCGAGAGCGCGGACGGCGACAAGGTAGAGGTCTGGGTTGAATGAAACTGGCTTTCGACCGTAAAAGACTTCATTTACGGCTGTGGTTTGGTGCAAGGTTCGCGCTGTTTATCGCTTTGAAAATATTAAAGCATAATGACCCCGAAACGGCGGCTTCGCTGCGACCGGTCGGCAAAGACCTTGTAAAGCTTTTAAAGCAGAGCAAGCGTTTTCACGGCAGACTGAAAATAGTCGAAATAGAAAGCGACGGTATGCGCATTTCGTTGAAGTTATAAATTAAGCCGCGCCTTTAAAAAGGCGCGGCTTTTAATTGCTTTCGCCGTCGGACTCAGGCGCAGCGGATTTCTTTTTTATAAGGTATTCGTACAAATACGCTATTCCGTACGCGGCGCCTATCAGCGCGGGCTCGACAACGTACCAGGCAATAAACGTATTGGGTATTAACGGCTTGCCTATATACATAGGGTTCTCGAACCCGAACGCGTCTATCAGAAACTGACCGTAAACCAGCATTACGCAAACAGCGATAGGCAGAACGAACGTCTTTTTTACGCAGGGCTTGAAATGCCCCGTCATAGTAAGAAATACAGTAATATAGAACGCGAGCGCGTGGTGCAGCAAGCCCGAAATGGTTGCGGGGTACAAAAATCCCGTCGGCTCGCCGTGAAATTTCTGTCCTATAAAGTCGGGATAGAATACCGCAATCATGCCCCCGAAAAACATCGTGTAAACGAATATATGGTACGGCCATGCTCCGCGCTTGAAGAATATGCAGCTAAGCGCAAGGCAAAGGCTGCCCACGCCGCAAAAGCTGTCGGGGATTAATCCCCACGCCGATTCCCTATGAAAGCAGATTGCTATTCTGTTGAAGATAATAAACGCAAGCAGCGCCCCGCCCAAAATTTTTACCGTTAAGTCAACCGCCCTTTCGGACTTGACCTTCAGTTTTACGAAAACGAGGCTTCCCGCGCCCGCCGCCAGAAAAATTGCAATAAAGGTTAAATGCTCCCAGCCGTATATTTTGGCTGCGGTCAAAGAAAGTATCATAAATCAATTATATAGTTTAGCCGCGCAAATTGCAACAAAATAGAAATTGACTTTATACAAAAATTAAGTTAAAATTAAAATATGGAACCAAAAAGAATACCGTCAATTATAGTTTTAATAATATTTTTTGCCTTGTTGTGCTTTTTGTGTTGGCTTGATATGCTTCTGGCAGTTAATCTGCCCGCCGCACTTGATAATCCTAAAATGCCCGAATCCACGGGTGACGGTACGGCTGATATTGTAGTAACAGGGCTTGTCGCGTTAAGCTTAGGTATGGGTTTCATTTTCGTTTTAGCTATCTCGGCGTTTATTATTGTAACCGCTTTGGTTTGTCTCGGCTTTTCGATACGCAATACCAAAGCCGAAAACAAGCCTGTCAAGGTAATAAATATATTTCTTTCCTGCTGTTTCGCCGCGGCTGCGGCGTTGGGGATAATTTCCATAATTTTATTGAGGGTACTATGAAAAAAGACAACATACGCAACTTCTGCATAATAGCGCATATCGACCACGGTAAAAGCACGCTTGCCGACCGACTTATCGAAAAGACGGGGCAGGTTTCCAAGCGGGATATGGAAAACCAGCTTTTGGACTCTATGGACTTAGAGCGCGAGCGCGGCATAACCATAAAGCTTACGCCCGTAAGAATGTTCTATACGGCGAAAGACGGGCAGGAGTACGTTTTCAATTTAATAGACACTCCCGGTCACGTCGACTTCACTTACGAGGTCTCGCGTTCGCTTGCCGCGTGCGAGGGCGCGATTTTAATCGTCGACGCGTCGCAGGGGGTCGAGGCGCAGACGCTTGCGAACGTCTACCTCGCTTTGGAAAACAACCTTGAAATTATTCCCGTTATAAACAAGATAGATTTGCCCTCCGCCCGTCCCGACGACGCCAAAAAGGAAATAGAGGACGTAATCGGGCTTGACGCTTCGTACGCGCCGCTCGTTTCCGCCAAAGAGGGAATAGGGATAGAGGACGTGCTCGAAAGCGTGGTCAAGTATTTTCCCGCGCCGCAGGGCGATTCCGACGCTCCGCTTAAAGCGCTTATTTTCGACAGCTATTACGACAATTACAAGGGCGTAATTTTGTTCGTGCGCGTAAAGGACGGCTCAATCAAGGCGGGCGACAGGATAAAGACTTTCCGTTCCGATAAAATTTACGACGTGGTCGAGGTCGGCGTGTTCAGCCCCAACCTCTGCCCCAAGGACGGGCTTTATACGGGCGAGGTCGGCTATATCGCCGCGTCGATAAAGTCCATTTTGGACGTTGCCGTCGGCGACACCGTAATCAACGCGGACGCGCCCGCGGCCGAGCCGTTGCCCGGTTACAAAAAGGTGCAAAGCGTGGTGTTCTGCGGAATTTACCCGCTTGACGGCAGCAGGTTCAACGACTTAAAGGAAGCAATTTTAAAATTACAGCTAAACGACGCTTCGCTTATTTTCGAGCCCGACAATTCCGTGGCTCTCGGCTTCGGCTTCCGCTGCGGCTTTCTGGGACTGCTGCACATGGAAATCATACAGGAGCGTATCGAGCGCGAGTTCGGTCTTGAAATTATAACCACCGCGCCCAGCGTAAGCTATAAGGTAGTTAAGACCGACGGCGAGGTCGTTTTCGTGGACAATCCCTCGCACCTGCCCCCGCAGTCCGAAATAGAGCACATGGAAGAGCCCATCGTCAAGGCGGACATTTATTCCCCGCCCGACTATCTCGGTCAGATAATGGACTTATGCCGCGAGAAGCGCGGCACGTTCCTGCAAATGACCTACCTCGACGCAAGCAGGGTCCGCCTCGAATACAACCTGCCTTTAAACGAAATTATCTTCGACTTTTTCGACAGTATCAAGTCCCGCACGCGCGGATATGCAAGCTTCGATTACGAGCTTATCGGTTACGAAAAAAGCAAGCTTGTCAAGCTTGATATACTTTTGAACGGCGAGGCGTGCGACGCGCTTTCAATGATAGTGCACGAGGATTCGGCTTATAACCGCGGTCGCACCCTTTGCGAAAATTTGAAGGAAGCAATTCCCCGTCAGCTTTTCGAGGTGCCCGTACAGGCAGCGATAGGCGGCAAGATTATTGCGCGCGAAACGGTCAAGGCGGTCAGAAAGGACGTGCTTGCCAAGTGCTACGGCGGCGACATAACCCGCAAGAAAAAGCTGCTTGAAAAACAGAAAGAGGGCAAAAAACGCATGCGCTCGATAGGCTCGGTCGAGGTTCCGTCCGAGGTGTTCATGCAAATACTTAAAACCAACAAAGACCGATGAGCGACTTTTTCAACGCCGTTTACGAATTCGTCAAAACCGTGCCGTGCGGCAGGGTCGTCGGCTACGGCGACGTGGCGCGCGCAATAGGCAAGCCACGCGCAAGCAGGCAGGTCGGCTGGGCGCTTCATTCCAATCCCTATTACGGCGTAGTGCCCTGTCATAGGGTGGTGTTCAAGGACGGCTCGCTTGCGCCGGGCTTTGCGTTCGGCGGCAGCGGCGTTCAGCGCGCCATGCTCGAAGCTGAGGGCGTAAAATTTATCGGCGACAAAGTAGATATGAAAACTTACAGGTGGCAACAATGAGTGGAATTTACGTACATATTCCCTTTTGTAAAAGTAAATGCAGGTACTGCGATTTTGCGTCGTTTCCCGACAAGATAGGCTTTGCCGAAAGCTATATGGCGTGCGTCTACCGCGAAATGTCAAAGCGGAAAAACGAGCTTAAAAATTACAAATTCGATACGCTGTATATAGGCGGCGGCACGCCGTCGGTCGTGGACGAAAATTATATAGCTATGCTTATTGCGTCGGCAAAAAAGAATTTCAATCTTGCGCCCGACGCGGAAATTACCATTGAAATGAACCCCGGCACGGTCAGCGCGGGTAAGATTGCCGCATACAAAAAAAGCGGCATAAACCGCTTTTCGGTGGGGCTTCAAACCGCCGTAGACGCCCAGCTTGAAGATATAGGCAGAATACATAATTTAAAGGACTTCGAAAACTGCGCCCGTCTTTTGAAGGGCGAAAATTTCAGCGTCGATATAATGATAGGCTTAAAGGGTCAGACTGAGGCGGATATAGAAAAGAGTATTTCCGTCGCGGCAAATTCTGGTGCAAGTCATATTTCCGTTTACGCGTTGACGCCCGAGGACGGAACGCCGATATATACCGACTATTTAAACGGCGAGCTGCCCGACGGCGACGAGGTGGCAGGTCAGTACGCTTACGCGGCAGATAAGCTTTCGAAGCTCGGTTTCGAAAGGTACGAGGTTTCCAATTTCTGTAAAAGGGGCAAAGAGAGCCGCCATAATTTAAACTACTGGCGCAGGGGCGAGTATATCGGCTTCGGCGTTTCGGCGTCGTCGTGTATCAATAACGTGCGCTTTACCAACACTTTTGACTTGGACGAATATTTCAAGTGCATACTGTCGGATAACTTCGCGGTGATAGATAGCGAAAAAATAGACGAAAACGGTCAAAAAGAAGAGTATATTATGCTTGCGCTGCGCACTGCGAGCGGCATAAATTTAAGCGAGTACCGCGCAAATTTCGGCGTCGGGTTCGAGGAAGAGTATGCCGACACGCTTGCAAAGCTTGCGCCTTTTTTCGAAAAAAAGAACGGCAGAGTGTTTATCCGCCCGGAGCATTTGTACGTACAAAACAGCATAATAATCAATTTTTTTAAGTAAATTTAATTTAAGCTTTGTAATTTTTTTAGAAAAAAATTATTGAAATTGTCAAACAACCGTGATATAATTAGAAAACAGGTGATAATTATGTCGAAAAATACAATCATAAATAAGAAAAAAATAGGGGGGGGGGAGCGCCCCTTATAGTGTAAGTCAAAGCAGAAGGCTTTGGCTGTCGTTAATAATGTCATTTTTATGTGCTGCACTGTCGTGCTGCACATTTTTGATGTCCTTTGAATGCGGGAAAAGCGTATCGGCGCAGACTGAAAAAACGGCGGAAATACCGCCCTGTCCCTGCCACGATGGCGCCGACCCGTTAGGTTCGGGCAACGGAGGAGAGTTGAATACCGGCAATTACTGTCTTGAAGGTGACGTTGAACACTCGGTGGTAATTTATATCAGCGGTACGGTAAATCTTTGTCTTAACGGATATAAGTTCAAACATACGGGCAATTCTGAGGCATTTAAAGTGCACGCCGGAGCAACTTTGAACTTATTTGACTGCGGAAACGACGAAGCGCATAAGCACTATTACGAAAAAGGGTCTGACGGCGTATATAATTTTACTCAAGAGGAAACAGATTCTTACCTTACGGGCGGTGTTATCTGCGGGGGAACCTGTGCGGTTTCTTACGTTAATCCCGGCGCTAATTTTAATATGTACGGCGGTAATCTGGCAGGTAATAAGGGTTTCTATTACGGAGCCGTATTCGTAACAACCTTTAATATGTACGGCGGAAAAATCTGTGGAAATTCCGGATACACTGCCGGCGGCGTATATGTCAATGTCGGTGCGACTTTTGATATGTACGGCGGTGAAATTACCGATAACAGCACGACGTATTGGGGCAGTGGCGGAGGAGTACATAGTAGCGGTTCGTTTACTGTTTCCGGTTCGGCAAAAATTTACGGTAATACAATCCCCTCCCCGAACTATGATAAAATATTGGTAAACAATCTTTGTTTGCAAAATAAAATAAACGTAGGCGAACTCAACGAAGATGCATATATAGGGACGTCTGTCAAAAACGGAAGCTTTAATTACCTTGATGGCAGTTTTATAGGTACAAACAATTCCGGTAAGGATGTCGATTATTTGCTTGAACATAATTTTTTTGACGATACGGGCGAGCACGTACACAGTTTAGGCGAATTAATAGCCGAAGTGCCCGCAACGTGTTCTTCAACGGGAATGCAGGCTCACTATACCTGTACTGTTTCCGGTTGTGACGCTTACTTCGATTCTTCGAAGACAAAAGTATCAAAGCAAACGCTTGAAATACCTACTGCAGAGCATTCGCCTGAAAAGGTTGAGGGCAGACCTGCGACGTGTACCGAGGACGGATTGACGGACGGTGAAAAATGTTCGGTCTGCCGGACCGTTATTAAGGAACAGCAGACAATACCCCGGACGGGGCACAATTATGAAAAGAGCGGGGAAAAGCCGCCTACTGAAACCGAAGCGGGATATACGGAGTATACCTGCGCAAACTGCGGGGACAGTTATAAGGATACGATACCCGAGACGGGACATACGCACGATTACAAGGCGGAAGTCGTTCTGCCCGATTGCACTGAACAGGGTTATACCGTTTATACCTGTGCGGGCTGCGAAGACAGCTACGAAGACGATTATACGGACGCGCTCGGGCACAACCTGACTCAAACGGAGGTTAAGGCAACGTGCGAGGACGGCGGTTATATCAGACATTCCTGTACCCGTTGCGATTATTCCTACGACGATAATGAAATGCCGGCGCTCGGGCACGACTATTCAGACGGACTGTCGCGCTGGGAATGGGCGGAAAATTATTTTAACGCAAAGGCTATTTTCGAGTGTACGAGAGGTGATAACCATTCCGAAGAGGTATCCGCCGAGGTGGACGAGGAGCGCACGACGGCGACCTGTACGCAGGCAGGGGATGTTACGTTTATAGCGATTGTAATATTCGAAGGCATAACGTATAGCGATACGCGAGAGGTAACGGGTACTACCGTACCGCACAAATACGTTCTCGGGGAATGGGTATGGAACGGAGCGGAAAGCGCGAGCGTGACGTATACCTGCTCGGTATGCGGTGACAGCGGAAGCGCAACGGGCGAAGCGAAGGAAGAGAGGACGGAGCCGACTTGCGAAACGGACGGAGCTGTAACGTATACCGTAACTGTGGAATACCCGTATTTGCAGAAGGCAACGGACGTAAAGATAGAACCGATACCCGCAACGGGACACGAATTTACGGCTGAATGGATATGGAGCGAAGATAATAAGGCGATCGTGACTATAACGTGCGGAAAGTGCGAAGAGAGCGAACAGCCCGAAGTTAATATAGTTTACGACGAAGAAAGCAAAACGTATACCGCTACTGCGGAATATGGCGGAATGGTATTTTCCGATACTAAAACGGTAACGCAGACCTCGCCTGACGAACCCGACAATCCCGACGGTACGGACGGCACTGACGGCGCAAACAGCGGATTTCCTTGGATACTTATATTGATAGGCGGATTGCTGTTACTGCTTTTCATAATAATACTTATAATTATTTTAAAACGCAGGCCGTCCGAAGAAGAGGAAGAATACGACTACGACGAAGAGGACGACGAGGACTACGACGACGATTATTAAAAAAATAGCCGAAGCGGGTTAACCGCTTCGGCTATTTTTATCCGATTTGTTTGGTGGCTATCACCGTTCCGCGCTCGCCGTCAACGAGGTAGGCGGTTATGCGTTTTTCTCTGTCGCATACGCCCACGTAATAGTAGCAGCCGTCGTCGTAAAGCAGGCGCACCATAATTTCCGCAAGGAATACGTCGCGTTGGGTCAGCGAGGCGAACAGCTCGCCGTCGTGCTCGACCGCGCATTTAATCGCTTCCTCGCAGCTTATAACGCCGTCGTAAAGCACGCTTACCGCCGTGTATTCCGCGCTCTTGCCGTCGTAGGCAAGCGTAACCGCAACGCTCTCGCCCGTGATGCTTGCACCCGTGCTAAGATAGTAACAGTTTTCTACCGACTTATAATTCATTTGTCCGTCGATACCCGCGACGGATACGTTAACCTCGTCGTAGTTCGTCGGAAGCTTTACGAAAATTTCGCAAAAGTCGCTGACCTCGCCCTTTATTCCGTCCACGGAATAGGGGTTCTCGCGTTCGGAAACGTATATCTTTATTTCGAACCCGTCGTTCGAATACAGATAGATATTGCTGCGCTTTTCCGAAACGAAGCTTAAATAATCAACCTGCTTTTTGCAACCGCTCAAAAAGCATACCGCCGCAACGGCGGCAAAAAACGCGCACAAAAATTTCTTCATACTTAAATATATTTACGAAACGCGATAATAAGAATATATTTTTTAAACAGTTGCATTTTGGCGTGCGCTATGGTAAAATTATTTTACTTCAACTTATGAACAAGGTCGTTATAAAAGCTGCAACAATCACGGTCGGCGCGCTTGCCGCCGCGGGAATATTGATTTTTTCGCTGTGGATACTCATTTCTCCGCAGTCTATGGCTGCGGTCAGCGAAAGGCTGGGTAATTACGGCTTTGCGGTGACCTGCGCCGATTTAAAGTATAAATATTCGGGCGACAGCTACGACCTTGCCCGCTGCTGCGAGGACAGCATACTTTCGGGCGACGACGGGCTCGTATTGAAATACTGCGGTCAGCTCGTAGAAAAAGAGGACTTCGACGGGGTCTGCCGCCGCAGGGACGAAGAGCTTGCCCGAACCGAATTCGGCTCTTACACGCTGAAATACAATACGTATATTATAAGTAATCTCGCCGTTTCGCAGTATCGCGCGGGCGACCTTGAAAAGGCGGTAGCGACCGCCGAAAGCGGGGAAGAGGTAGAGTGTTTCAGAAAGCTTGTAATAGAAATACGGCTGAGCGGGTCGGCAAGCGATACGGCGGCGCTGCTAACGCTGCCCACCAGGCTGGACGCAATAGAATATATAAAGGGGCTTTTAAGCCTTCCCTTAAAGTAAATAACCGCCGCGCGATAACGCGCGGCGGCTTTTGTTTGCCCCGCGTTATCGCGCGGCGGCTTTTTTCATAACGGCGGTCAACGGCCCGAACAGCGTTGCGCACGTTACGGCGGCGCAGACCGTCTGCGGCAGCATTGCCGTAAAGGACGCATAGAAATACGCCAGCGCGGTCAGCTTGTAATATCCGAAAATAAGAGGGGTTATGATGTCGTCGAACAGGGTGAATATCACCGTCATAGCCGCGCCCGCGCTTGCAACCACTATAATTTTCAGCGTCTCGTACCTGCCCTTTACGGCAGAGAAAAACACAAAATCGTATATCGCGCATAGCCCTATGCAAAGCGCGAAAACCACCCAAAGCAGCACCTTGACGGTAACGGCGTAAATTTCGGCAACCTTTATCGCGTCTGTAAAGTAACACGCCGCGCATACCGCCGCAGCGCAAATCAGCGCGGCGTTCAACGCTATAAGGCAAATCGGCGAGGAAAAGCTTTTGCATCGCCCGAGCAGCCCCGAAACGGCGGCGAGCAGCGGATAATATATTAAATAAAGTATTATCACGGTCGGGTAAAATCCGAACACGAAGCACCTTAAAAGGGAGAACGCCACCGCGCATATCGCGCCCCGCCGCACCCCGAAGGAAAAGGAAAAGGCTATCAATATAACCGTAACTATTTCCACGCCCGCAACGAACGAAAAAACGAACTGCGCGCCGATTAGCAGCGCGCAAGTAATCGCGATATATGCAATCTCTGCGGTGAGAGAAATTTTTTTCCGTTCGGGCTTTACCATGAGTATTCGTAGTGCTCGTAAACCAAAGCGTATGTGCCGTTTTCTATGCAGGGCAGTGCGGAAACGCCGTAGCTTGCCTTGTACAGCGTCGTGTCGCCGTATACGCAAGTTTCGCCGTCGCCCGCGTAAATTACGCCGCCGTGCACCGTAAAGTCGATATAAACTGTCCAGGCGTAGCCCTCGGACGAGCTCGGCGAAGAGGAAATAACCTCGTTTTCCTTGCCGTTTACCGAGGTTATGAAAAGTCCGTAGTCGCCTTTTTCGCCCTCGTAGGTCAGCTTGCCTTCGTCCTTCAAAAGCGCGAGGTAGTCTTCAAGCGTTTCGCACGCCGCTTCGGGGACGATAATTACGGCTGTTTCGTCGTCTATTACGGTTGTTTTAACGGGTGTTTTTGCGCAGCCTGCGGCTAAAAATACAACCGCAAGCGCCGCTATCGGGACGAGTTTTTTCATAATTAAATTGTACGATTTTTGTCCGCTTATGTCAACCGTTTGACTTTAATGCCGCCGATATAATATAATGTAACCGAATTATCTTCGCGCGCATATTTATATACGGTATGCAAAAAACGCTTTCCGTAATAGATTTACGCGCCGTCAGGGCGAACGCAGAAAGGATAAAAGAGCTTGCGTGCGGCAGCGAGTTCTGGGCGGTTGTCAAAGCCGACGCTTACGGGCACGGCGCGGAAGAGGTGTCGCGCAGTATCGAGGATATTGCCGACGGTTTTTGCGTTGCAATCGTCGAAGAGGGGATTGCCCTGCGCGTTGCCGGCATAACCAAGCCAGTGCTCGTATTTACGCCTCCGCTCGACGGCTACGACGCCGCAAGGGCAAGGGAATACGGCCTGACCGTTACCGTCAATTCGGCCGAAACGGCGCGCCTTTGCCGAGGCATCGCCTGCCACGTAAAGGTAAATACGGGCATGAACAGAATGGGCTGCGGCATTTCCGAGCTGCCCGAAATTCTGAATATTGCCGCAGACTGCGCGGAGGGGGTATATTCGCATCTCTACGCCCCGCACGACAATATAGCAAGCGCGGCTCAGCTCGCCCTGTTCGAGCGGGCGGCGCGCTTCGTAAAAACTTATCGCCCTACGGCGGTTGCGCATCTTTCGGCAAGCGGGGGACTGCTGCGCGGAGGACGGTACCTTTTCGACGGCGTCAGGGCGGGAATACTACTCTACGGCTATGCGCCATACGGCTTCGAAGCGGACGTCAAGCCTGCGTTAAAGGTCTACGCGCGGCGCGCGCAGACGACGCGGTTTTCGGGCGGCGGCATAGGCTACAACCGCGCCGACAAACGGTACGGCGAGCTGGGCGTCTACAGGTGCGGCTATGCCGACGGGTTTTCGCGCACGGTGCCGCTCGGTGAAAAGACGCTTTGTATGGACAGCTTTATTTCTCAATGCCGCGAGGATATTACGTGCGTTATGGAAAACGCGGACGAGTATGCGGCGCGGCTCGCAACCATTTCTTACGAGGTGCTTACAAGCGTGACCCGCCGAAGCGAAAGAATATACCTACGGTAGTAGGCAAATTCTCGGCGGACAAGCTTTTTAAAAAAAAGGATATACTATTATGGAACTAAACTCACGGCAAAAGCGGCAGCGCGTCCTGCTTGAAATAAAAGATTTTCTTGCGGGGGCGGCGTTTCCGTTCATGCTTCAGCTGGTGCTCAGCGCGTCGGTAATTCTCTTTGCCGACTACAACGACGAGCCCGTCATTCAGGGCTTCGCGCTTGCCGCCGGCGAAATAATGCTGATTGCCGCATATTTTATTTTCGGCAGGCAGAACGGCGTTTCGGCGTACAGAAAAACGGTTCTGACGCAAAAAAAGCGCGATATGCAGGTAAACGACGTTAAGGTCTACTACAAGACGGGCGAATACGCGCTTTGGAAGGGCTTTGCAATCGGCGCGCTTTCGGTGGTGCCGTTCGTTATTTTTCAGCTTATCGAGTGCGTCGCGCCAAACACCGCGTGCGGGTTTTTGTTGAAATACGCGTTCGGCTGGGCGGCTTACCCGTTCATAGTGTTCGGCGTTAAAGCGCAGTGGCTCAACTTTATATGGATTGTCATTCCGATAGGCGTACACGCCGCGTCGTACTACTACGGCGGGTTTAAGGAAAAAAAGCGTCAGCAGGTCGTTGCGCAGGCTCAGGAAATCAAGGACAAGAAAAAGAAATGAGAGTAATAAGCGGCAGATACAGGGGAATGGCGCTTGCGGGCTTTAACGGCAGCGATATACGCCCCACCGCGGACAGGGTAAAGGAAAGCCTGTTCAATATAATTTCCGACCGCGTTGCGGGCGCGCGAGTGCTGGACGCGTTTTGCGGCAGCGGAAGCTTGGGCATAGAGTGCCTCTCGCGCGGGGCGGAGTTCGTGCATTTCAACGATAAATCGGCGGAAAGCGTCGCGCTCTGCAAAAAAAATTTATCGCGTATAGAGGGAAATTACAAGGTCACCTGCGCGGACTTTTCGCGTACGACGGGCGAGTTCGATTTGATTTTTATCGACCCTCCTTACGCTTCGGAAGCGGGCGTTGCCGCGCTGAACCTTGCCGCGCGTATCCTTTCAGAGGACGGAATAGCGGTTTACGAGCGCGACAGAAGCTTTACGGGTGAAATCGCGGGGCTTGAAAAGTACGACGAAAGGAAGTACGGAAGGACTTACTTAACTTTTTTTAAAAGGTCTTGAAATGAAAAAATGCGTATTTGCGGGCACCTTCGACCCGCCTACGAAGGGACATAGACAGATAATAGACAACTGCCTTAAAATATTCGACGAGGTGGTGGTGGCCGTTATGGTCAACACCGCCAAGGCGCCGCTCTTTACCGTTGCCGAGCGCGAGGGGCTTTTGAAAAAGCTATTCGCAGGCGACAGTCGCGTGCGCGTGGTCGCGTTCGAGGGCGCAGCCGTCGACCTGTTGGAGCGGGAAAACACGCCCTTTTACGTTCGCGGCGTCAGAAACACGGTCGACTTCGAATACGAAAACGCGAATTGGTTTGCAAGCAAAAAGCTTAAAGACGATATTATAACGATATACTTTCCCGCAGAGCAGGACAGTCTGCATATAAGCTCGTCGCTGGTCAGAAATTCCTATGCGTTTAAAAAAGACTTTTCGCCGCTGATACCCGAGGAGATACTCGCGGACGTACAAAAAATTTTGAAGGATAAAAATGTTTAACAAAAAGATAAAGATACCCGAACCCGAAGAAATACTCGAAGCAATGCCCATGCCCGCCGCCCTCAAAGCAATCAAGCAAAAGCGGGACAGGCTGGTCTGCGACGTTATAACTGGCGCAAGCGACAAGCTTTTAATGATTGTGGGGCCCTGCTCCGCGCACGAGGAAAAGCCCGTGCTCGACTACGTAGAACGGTTGGGCAGGCTTAACGAAAGGGTGAAGGACAGGCTGGTTATCGTTCCCAGAATTTACACAAACAAGCCCCGCACTCGCGGCGTGGGCTATAAGGGTATGTTTTCCCAGCCCGACCCCAACAAGTCGGAGGATATTTTAAAGGGCATTTTCGCCATAAGAGAGCTGAACATAAAAGCGATTGAAGCAAGCGGTCTTACCGCGGCGGACGAAATGCTGTATCCATCTAACATACACTACGTAGACGATTTGCTTTCTTACGCCGCCGTCGGCGCGCGTTCGTGCGAAAACCAGCTTCACCGCCTCGTCGCAAGCGGGATAGAGGTGCCAGTCGGGGTCAAAAACCCTATGAGCGGCTCGATACTGACTATGCTCAATTCCGTCTACGCGGCGCAGAGTCCGCAGGTGTTCAAGCTTAACGGCTGGCAGGTGGAGACGGACGGCAATCCGCTTGCGCACTGCATACTGCGCGGCGCGGTCGACGCGTACGGCAACGACATTCCCAACTATCACTACGAAACGGTAATGCAGGTCTGCTCGGCATATTCCAAGTCGGACTTGTCTAACCCCGCCGTAATAATAGATTGCAACCATTCCAACAGCGGCAAGCAGTTCCGTCAGCAGGTGCGTATTTGCGAAGAGGTAATGCGCAACAGGAATTACGACGCCGATTTCAAGAACACCGTCAAGGGCTTTATGGTTGAAAGCTTTATCGAAGAGGGCAACCAGAAAGAGGATATAATTTACGGCAAGTCGATAACCGACCCGTGCCTCGGCTGGGAGGATACCGAGCGGCTTATTTTAAGCGTGGCGGAGAAGATATAATGATAACAGCCTATCTCGGTCCCGAGGACAGCTACAGCTATCTTGCGGCGCAAAAAATGACGCCGTCTCACGTTCTTAAAGCGTACGACAGCTTTCCGCTTATCTTCCGCGCCCTTACCTCGGGCGAGGCTGACTGCGCGGTAATTCCCATCGAAAACAGTCTTAACGGCGAGGTCACGCAGAACATCGACCTTTTGCAGGCTTCCGACGCGATAGTGGCGGTAGAGGAGTGCGCGGTTGAAATCGAGCACCGGCTTGCAACCCTGGGCAAGCCCGAACGGATTAAGCGCGTTTACAGTCACCGTCAGGCGCTGGACCAGTGCGCGGAATATCTGTTCGCCCATTTTCCGAAGGCGAAGCTTATCGCGGTGCCATCAACGTCGGCAAGCCTCGAAATGATAAAAACGAACGAGGACGCGGGCATCGTCGGCGCGCACGTCAGAAGAGAGGGGATAATCCTTTCAAAGGAAAATATCGCCGACTGCGCCGAAAACGCGACCGTATTTTTAAAGCTTGTCCGCGGCGCGATTGACGGAAGCGCGCGCACCCGTAAAATTTATTTTTCGGTTACCTGCCCCAACGTATCCGGCGCGCTTATAAAGCTTTTGCAAAGCGTTGCCGCGCACGGACTGAATATGACGAAATTACAGTCGCGCCCCATTAAAGAGGCGCGGGACGAATTCAGGTTCTTTATAGAGGCGGAGGGCGACTATTCTAAGCTTAAATCCGCAGTTGCGGACATATCCGCGGCGGCCCTGTCGTTCAAGCTTTTAGGCGCATATTAGCAGCAGCAGTAAAAAGCACGCCGTCGCCTGTGCAAGCTTTACGCCCACGAAATACAGCGGCGGGACGCCCGCTTTTCCGAAATACGCGTATTGCTGCATAAGTATCGACGCTCCGCCGAAGGTTATCAAAAACCCCGCAAGCGGCACGCTCAGGCTTCCGCCCGCGGCGGACAGAGTGCGGCAGCCTACCGTCACCTCGACGAGTCCGAGACTTACCGCCCTGGCGCTGCGTTCGTCGGTGAACAGGGCGAACAGCTTTTCGAAGGCTATAAGAAAATTGAAGTCGGACAGTATCTGCGCCGTTACTGCGAAAAAGGCGATAAATCCGCCCGCCACGGCGACGGAAACCACCGCGCCGTAAAACGAGTCGTAAAGCAGGTTGCCCTTTACGGGCGCGCGCTTTAAGTCGGCGTCGCCGTCCTTCTTTGAAAAAAACGAGATTATAAGGGCAATAATCAGCACGGACAGAAAATGCGCAAGCAGTATCTTCCAGCCCGCCGATTTGTCGCCCAGCATCTTTACGCCGACGCTGCCTATAATGAACAGCGGACCCGACGTCGAGCAGAGAGCAGAAAGCTTTTTCGCGTCCTTCGCACTTATGCTGCCGTTTTCGAAGAATTCAAGCACGCATTTCGAGCCTGCGGGATAGCCGGAGCATATACTTATAATAAAACAGACCGCTGCGGCGGGCGGCAGATTGAACAGCCCCGTCACCTTTTTTAACGGCAGCGACGCCTTTTCGGCAAAGCCCGATTTTATCATAATAAGCGTTATTACCATAAATGGGAACAGTGACGGCAGCACACATTCCGCCCACATCGCAAAGCCTTGAAGGCAGCTTGATATATAGCGCTCGGGATAAATTATTATCGCGCCCGCAATCATGGTGAGAAGGGTTGCGGGAACGGCGAATTTCAATACGCGGATTAACTTCATAAGTAATATAAAATACTTCTTCAAGGGGGCGAATATGAGTAAAAAATTAGGACTTGCACTCGGCAGCGGAGGCGCGCGCGGCGTGGCGCACGCGGGCTTTTTGCTCGCGCTCGAGGAAGAGGGGATAAAGCCCGCGTTTATTTCCGGCTGCTCAATGGGCGCGGTCGTCGGCGGCGTGTACGCAAGCGGCGTATCCGCCGAAAAAATGCACGAGGCGGTGTTAAAGCTTAAAAAGCGCGACATAATTTCGCTTAACCCTGCGGCTATTACGCAGATGTCCATACTTCGCAGCGGCAAGGTGCGCGACCTGCTTACGGCTCATCTCGCGGTTAAAAATATCGAGGATTTTCCTATAAAGTTTTCCTGCGTCGCAACCGACGTTCTTTCGGGCGGTATGCACCTTTTTACGGAGGGCGACGCCGCTTTCGCCATACAGGCGTCAAGCACTATTCCCGCCGTATTCAGGCCCGTCAAATTGGGCGATAAGCTGCTCGTCGACGGCGGCTGCGTCTGCCGCGTGCCCATAGATACCGTCAAGGCAATGGGCGCGGACGTGGTTATCGCCGTGGACGTACTTAAAAACTGCTCGCAGCCGATAGACGACGTTAACAATATCGTAAGTATGGTTCTGCGCGTGTTCGACATTATGGACGCCCACAATTCCGCTCTGCGCTACGAGCGAGACAGGGATATGTGCGACCTGTTGATAGAGCCCGAAATGAAGGGCATGAGCCAGTACGTAATCAAGGATTTGGACAGGGCGTTCGAAGAGGGCTACGCTGCTGCCAGAGACAATATGCAAAGGATAAAAGAGCTGTTGGATTAATTATGGATTTATTCGATTTGAACGGCAACGAAGAGGGGGCTAAGCCCCTTGCCGAGCGCATGCGCGCAAACAATTTAAACGAGTTCGTCGGTCAGAAGCATCTGGTTTCGGAAGGCTCGCTGCTGCGCCGCGCGATACTTGCGGACAGGCTGGGAAGCTGTATTTTCTGGGGACCTCCCGGAACGGGTAAAACTACCCTTGCAAACATAATCGCCGCGACTACTCACGGCGAGTTTATAAAGCTCAACGCGGTGCAGGCGGGCGTTGCCGACGTAAAAAAAGCGGTTGAAACCGCGCTGAACAATTTGAAGCTTTACGGCAAACGCACCTATCTTATGCTTGACGAGTGTCACCGCTTCAACAAAACGCAGTCCGATTCGCTGTTGCCGTCAATCGAGAGGGGGACGATAATTTTTATCGGCTCGACTACCGAAAATCCCTATTCGTCAATGACGCCCGCAATCGTTTCGCGGTGCCGCGTTTTCGAGTTTAAGCACCTTTCCGACGGCGACGTGTCCGAAGCGCTCGTCCGTGCGCTACGCGACAGGCGCAAGGGGCTGGGCGAATATAACGCCTCGATAGACGACGACGCGCTGGGACATATAGCGCGGCTTTCGGGCGGCGATTTGCGCACCGCGTACAACGCGTTAGAGCTTGCCGTTCTCACCACGCCGCCGCAGTCCGACGGCAGCATAAGGGTAAGCCTTTCGGATGCGGAGCAGTCAATTCAGCGCAAGGCGCTCTCTTACAGCGAGGACGCGTATTACGACTATCTTTCGGCTTTTTGCAAGTCGCTGCGCGGGTCCGATTCCAACGCCGCGCTGTACTACGCAATGCGGCTTATCGAGGGCGGTTGCGACCCTATGCTGCTTTTAAGGCGGTTGGTGGTTCACTCGTCAGAGGACGTCGGCATGGCTGACCCCAACGCGCTCAACGTGGCGACTTCCGCAATGTACGCATTTGAAAAAATCGGCTATCCCGAGGGACTTATCCCTATGTCTAACGCAATAATCTACGTTTGCGAGGCGCCTAAAAGCAACACGGTCGTTCAGGCTATGGGCGCGGCGAAAAAGGACGCGCGCGAGGTGCGCGACGACGAAGGCGTTCCGCCGTATTTGAAGGACAACACCTTCGGCGACGGCGCGACGAAGGCTCAAAGCGGCAAGTACAAGTACCCGCACGACTTTGCGGGCGGCTGGGTCAATCAGCAGTATCTGCCCGATAAGCTAAAAGACAGAATTTACTATACCCCGTCCGAATACGGCTACGAAAAAACGGTCAGGCAAAACAGAAAGGACAAGGGAAAGCTTAAATAGTGCATGCCGCACATACCGCAAAACTTCAAGGACGGAATATGGATATAGGAATAAAGAATAAATTTATCGTATACCAAATTTTTATTAGCTCCGCATTTGCCATATGTGTTGTGTTAACCGTACTGTTTTGGATATTTTGTTATAGCGACTATAACAATAGTAAGTTATTACGAAATGGTATAGAAGTTGAAGCTGAGATTGTAGATGTAAGGGAAATAGATGTTTCGCCCGGCGATTCAAACACAACGAGAAGAGCTTGGGAATGTATTTATTCGTATGTGGCGCCTGACGGTAAAGAATATTCTGGGTGGGTTGGTCAGTTTTCACAAAAACAATATGCGGTTGAGCATATTGGTGAAAAAGTTACGATAGTAATTGACCCGACAGATGGTTATAGCACTCACGGCACGTTGGCGGGTATAGCCCTTCGACAAAAAAACAACAACACGCATTTAATACTTGCTTACATATTTACGGGCTTTCTCTGTATAGCGGCTTATCTGTTCTTTTACAGGGTCGTATATAGAAATGCGTTAAACGCAAGAATATCAAAGCATTACGATTGCGGATATATAAATGGCGTTAAGCAAGGTGAAGTAACAAAGGTTGTTAAGTGGGTAGTTTGCTACGTTAAGGTAAAGTATCAAGACGATAGCGGCGCAACGAGAGAGAAGTGGGCGCGGTCTTGGTTTACGCATAAGGAAGCAAAATTTTTGCAAGAAAAGAAAACTGTCAATATCGTACCCTACAAAAACACTTACGGCATTTTGGAGGAAACTTCCGAAGCAAAAAATTAAATATATAGAAAAGCTCTTGAAAAATATTCAAGAGCTTTTTTGTTGCCGTTTTGATGTTGACAAATACGGTTTTTATTTTATGCTGAATGAAGCGCGCTGCGACGGCGCGCCTTTTTTTTGTGCGGTAGAATATTTTTAATTTCAGTCAAATAAATATAGGTAAAGAGTATTGTCGCAAATGTTCCATAAGTAGTGCGTTTACGGCAAAATCAGACATAATTTTTAGTATTTAATGTGATATTATCGGAGAGTAAGCAGTGATTAGAACTTTTAAACTTAAAAGCGCGTTGCTTGCGGCGGTTGCCGCGGTTATCTTTACGGTGCTGTCGGTTACGGTATACTACACGGGCGCGTATGCGGTGTATTTCGGAAACACTACGCGCCTCGTTCCCATTTACAGCGTCGAGCGGGAGGACAAAACCGTCGCAATTTCCTTCGACTGCGCTTGGGGCGTCGAGCATACGGACGGTATATTGAACGCGCTTAAAGTCAGCGGCGTAAAGGCGACCTGGTTCATGGTCGAATTCTGGGCCGAGAAGTATCCCGAGTACGTCAAAAAAATAGACGCGGCAGGGCACGAAATCGGCACGCACTCGTCGACGCATAGCTATATGTCAAAGCAGAACAGCGAGGAAATCAAGTTAGAGCTTTCCACCTCGTCCGAAGCGATTAAGTCGGTTACGGGTAAGGACGTCAACCTTTTCCGTCCGCCCTACGGCGACTACGACGACGAGCTTATCAAAACCGCGTCTGAGCTGGGCTATTATACCATACAGTGGGATACTGACAGTCTGGACTGGAAGGACCTTTCGGCAACGGACATTGCAATGCGCGTAATCGGCAGCGTCAAAAACGGCTCGATTATCCTCATGCACAACAACGGACTGCATACCGCGGAGGCGGTTCCCATAATTTTGGAAACGCTGAAAAACAAGGGTTACAGCTTCGTGCCGATAGGCGAGCTTATCTATAAAGATAACTACACTATCGACGGCACGGGCAGACAAATCCCTGCAAAGTAAAACGATTTGAAAAACTTTTTTGGAGGCATATATGAATTACAACGCGGAGAAAAACAATAAGGTTTACATTTACGGAGAAATAGTTTCCGACGCCGAGTTCTCGCACGAGGTTTACGGCGAAGGGTTTTACGAGTTTTACGTCAGGGTAATGCGGCTTTCGGGTCAGGCGGATATACTTCCCGTTACCGTTTCGGAGCGGATTATGACCGAGGATATGAAGCGCGGCGGATACATCTGCGCGCTGGGTCAGTTCCGTTCGTATAACAAGCTCGAGGACGGAAAATCCCGCCTTATGCTTACGGTGTTCGTGCGCGAGCTTCTCGACTCTCAGCCCGATAAAAACCCCAACTCTATTGTGCTTTCGGGCTATATCTGCAAGCCGCCCGTGTACAGAACAACGCCCTTTAACCGCGAAATTGCCGATTTGCTGGTCGCGGTAAACCGCAGCTATAACAAGTCGGACTACATTCCCGCGATAGCCTGGGGCAGAAACGCGCGCTTTGTAAGGAATTTGACCGTGGGCGACAAGGTCGCGCTGTCGGGCAGAATTCAAAGCAGGGAATACCAGAAAAAGCAGCCCGACGAAAGCTTTGTTACGATGACCGCTTACGAGGTTTCCATTTCCAAGCTTGCGGCTTTTGACGACGACAGCGAATTCGATATAGACAGCGAGTTCGACCTGTATTCCGTCCCCCGCGCAACAGAATATGAAAATCAGTAAAAAACAACGACTCTACCGTGCGTAGAGTCTTTTTTTATACCGTAGAGAAAATGCAACGGTGCGCAACGAAAATGCAACCTGTAAAATATAGATTTTTACAGATTAGTATAGTATAATTATAATAGTATTAAAGTATTCGGGGGTATCGGAATATGAAAAAGATTTTAAAGGGAATAGCTACGGCGTGTATGTCGGTTGCGGTGTGCATTTCGTTTGCCGCCTGCGGCGGTAAGGGAGCGGACGGAAATTTTAACGACCCCGACGGTTCAAAATACTCGATAATAACAAAGCTTGATTTAAAAGTGGACTTTGAGGGCGATAAGGCAAGCGCAACGGTAAAGAATACGTTTACGCTGTTTCCCGCAGAAGCAAGGGTGCAAGTGTATCTTTATTATTCCGAAACAGAAGCAGATACTTATGCGGGGATGACGGAAGTGGCAACGGGCAGCACTGAAGACTTGGACCAAGGTAAAAGTCTGACGGCAAGCTGGGATACGAAGGGCAGAGGGGGCTATTTTCTCGGGCGAATGAGGTACAGGATAGACAACCGCGAGTGGGAGGAAAAGTGTACCGACTTATACGTAAGAGAATATACAAAACCCGTACTTGAACCGATTGCGGACGACGGCTCGCTGCCGGTATTCGAAGATGTGCAGCCTGTTTATGATTGGTATGATTTGACAGAAAAAGAAACAATATTCAATTTGAATTGGCATATGCTTGATGCAACAAACGGTTATTCTTATTTCATAAGTAAATATATAAGTAAGTATAATAAAACTTTGGATAAAGAATTTTATGTGTTTAATTCAAAAACTAATGAGTTTTATGATACTACTGCACCTAATTGGGTTGAATATGAAATTTTTAAAAGCGGTGATGATTATTTTTTTAATAACAATATTAGCTTATATTTAAAAGATTTCGGTATAAACCCGCCTCCTGTACCGGGTGAAATAACGGGATTAGGTTTTTGGAATTTGTATTTAAAGTTTGTTTGCATTAACATTGATGAGGGAAATATTAACGGTAAATTAAAAATAGAATTTGGAAAAAGTAATGGACAGCATAATTTTATAAATATATATTTAGGTGACTTTTGTATCGCAACTTGCTATTACAATTCTAAAACTCAAAAGGAAATATCATATGCATTCTTTTATAATTTATTGGTTGAGAATTTAATAAAAAATGCGGACATTGAAATTAATTAACAAAGGAGGATTTGTGTGAGACACATTTTACTTTCAATTTTTATGGTACTGTCAATAGGAATTTCAATTCTTCCTGCTAATACGTGGGCAAAACAAAAAAATTATATTGATTATGTAATTAAATGTGATCCAGCGGATGAAAGCATATCTGTAGATTTGCCTTTTGATTCAGTTGAAAGATCTATTTCGAGTGTAATGCTACCGCCCTCAACATCACTTAATAAAAAAAGACTATATTTAAAACATTACTACAACGGTTTAACTGAAAATTTTAGCGAGAATCAAAAGGGGTCTTGTACATTTGTTGCTTTGGGTATGATGTTGTCATATTTTGATTCGTATTTATCGGATGATATAATTCCTGAACAATATGATGTAGCTTCTAATGGAAACGAAATAGATATAATTGAAAGAAATAATTCGCCTGGCGTATTATATGATACATTAACAGATGATGAAGCTCGGAAATATTATCGAAAAGATCTTGATGAGTTATCGGTAAATCAATTTTATTATTTGTTAAAACGAATATACAGTTCTAACTCATTACAATTTAAATTGGCTGAACTTGCGGTAAGTTATCAGTATTTGAGTTTATATTATGAAGATCAGGAAACTTTAAGCCTCAGTGCATCAGAATCTCGTAAATTATTTAAAAATTATCTAAATTCAGTTGGGTATCAAGAAAATACTGATTATGAGCAAATTACTTTTGACGCTTATGAATTTAATGACGATATTAAACAGTTTATTATTAGTAATATAGATTTAGGACGTCCTGTTTTCGTCACTGCTTATAACGAGTTGTCAAGAGGACATGCGTTTGTTTGTTATGACTATGACAGTACAAGCATTTATGCACATATGGGGTGGCGAGGTAGTATTTATACGCATTATAATCCGTTCATTTCTTATAATAGAAATATTAAGGCGTTTACAGTAGATTTTAAATTTGACCACACTCATAGCTATAATTATATGGTTGGAGATAAGGCGTACTGCTATTGCGACGATGCTATTGAAGCGTATCACAATCACTCGTATGGTATTCCGTTAAAACTGAATAAGCAGTATCACGTATCGTACTGTAAATGCGGTTTGACAAAGAAAGGGATGCATTGGATACGCGGCGCGACAAACGAGAGATATGCAAAATGCGGAGCTTGCGGCGAACTTTTAGATTTGTGGAGTGATATTGTCGTTGGGATTAAGTCTATGAATAAAACGCCGAACGGAAGCTATATAAGCAAAAGCGGAATACCTGTTATAGCGGAGCCGGACGTTGAGGCGTATTTGAACGGAACGCTGAAATTCGGCGGCGGGTTTTCCGATTACGACTATATTTAAGAGGTGATTATGACGGACGGACAAAAGCTTTATAATTTGCGGCGGGCAAAGGGTGCGTCGCAGGAAAAGCTTGCCAAAGCTTTGGGGGTATCGCGGCAGACGGTTTCAAAGTGGGAAAACGGGCAAATGCCGATAAGTGCGGACAAGCAAAAAGAGCTTGCCGAATTTTTGGGCATCGACGATTTTTCTGCGGACGGTGTTGCGGTAGCGCGTGATAATAAAATACGCTTTACAGCCAATCAAAAAATTGTAATTGCAGTAATAGGTGTATTAATTGCGCTGTCGTGTGCGGTGACGGTTATCGTCGGCTGCGTTTCTATACCCAACCTTTGGGCTGACGAAAACAGCGCAACGAGTCTGTACGTCGATTTGGGGTATTTTTGGCTTGCGCTCGGTGTGACGCTTATTATCGCGGGTATAGAAGTACTGGCGGTATTTGCGTACAAGAAGGAAAATACAAAAAATTAATTGAGTTAAAAAATTACCGCGCCGATTAAAGTCGGCGCGGTGTTTTATTTGAACAGATTTTTTATCATTGTGTTGACGTACAGTATGGGCACTATCGAAATTTTGTCGGCGTATTTTGCGACCGACTTCATATTTTTTGCGGGCAGCAGTACCTTTTTAAAGCCCATTTTAACGCACTCGGAAACGCGCTTTTCGCAGTACGAAACCGCGCGGACCTCGCCGGTCAGTCCGACCTCGCCGAACACCGCGACGTATTTGTCTATCGGCTGCCCGAAGTAGGCAGAGGCAAGCGCTGCGCAAACAGCCAAATCGCACGACGGTTCGCCAAGCTTTATTCCGCCCATTGCGTTGACGTAAATATCCGACGAGCCGAGGTTAAGTCCGCAGCGCTTTTCAAGCACGGCTATAAGCAGCACTAACTTGTTGTAGTCAACGCCAAGCGGCATACGCCGAGGCATACCGAAGGGCGTTTTGGAAATAAGCGTCTGAATTTCCACGTTCATGCACCTCGCGCCCGTCTGCGCGGGAGTTACCGCCGAGCCCGGCTCTTCGCCGCGGCTCTCGGAAAGGAATACGCCCGAATAATCGGTTACGGGGATAATTCCCTCGCCCGTCATTTCGAAAACGCCTACCTCCTGCACGTTGCCGAACCTGTTTTTTACCGCGCGCAGTATGCGGAAGTTTTCCTGATTCTCGCCCTCGAAGTAAAGCACGGTATCCATAATATGCTCTAAAACCTTGGGTCCCGCAAGCGCGCCCTCTTTGGTGACGTGACCTACTATAAAAAAGGTTATTCCGCGGCTCTTGGCTATTCTCATAAGCTTGGCTGCACATTCGCGCACCTGACCGACCGAGCCCGAAGAAGAGGACAGCTCTTCGGTGTACACCGCCTGAATGGAGTCTATAACGCAGAATTTTACGCCGTCAAGCTCGCCGTCAAGGTTGTCTATACAGGTTTCGTTCACTATGTAAAGATTGTCTGGGTTGAGTCTCAGTCTGTCCGCGCGCAGCTTTACCTGCGAGCAGCTTTCCTCTGCGGAAAAGTAAAGCACCTTGCTTTCTTTCGACAGGTGCGAGGCGATTTGCGTCAGCAGCGTGGACTTGCCTATGCCGGGGTCGCCGCCGATAAGCACCAACGAGCCCGTGACTATGCCCCCGCCGAGCACGGTGTCGAATTCCGAAATACCCGACGGCGTGCGCGAATAGTTTTCCTTTGTAACGTCGGCAAGCTTTTGCGCACGCGCTACTGTTTGGGCGGTGCGCGCGGAAGCCGGCGCGGCGGGCTTTACTATTTCCTCGACCATAGTATTGAATTTGCCGCACGAGGGACACCTGCCCAACCAGCGCGAGCTTGTGGCTCCGCACTCGCTGCAAACGAATTCCGTAGTAGTTTTTGTCTTTGCCATATTAAACCTCTTTTACCGTGACGGCGGCGTACGCCGTTATGCCCAGCCCCTCGCCGACGAAGCCCAGCCCCTCGCACGTTCCCGCGGCGACCGCGACTGCGGTTTCTGGGATTTCAAGGGCGCGGCTCAAACTTTGCCTTATTGCGCCGATACTGTTTTTCAGCCTCGGCTTTTCCGCTTGCACGCTTGCCGATACGTTCACGGGTGCATATCCCGCGTTTTTTATTATCTTCAAGGTTTCGGCGAGCATGGTAATACTGCTTGCACCCTTAAAGCGGGCGTCGGTGTCGGGGAAGTAGTGCCCTATGTCTCTCAGTCCCGCGGCGGAAAGCAGCGCGTCCATTACCGCGTGAACGAGCACGTCGCCGTCGCTATGCGCTATAAGCGCGCGGTCGCACGGTATGCCGACCCCGCCGAGCGTAACGCCGTTGCCCTCGCCGAAAGCGTGAGTATCCACGCCGAACCCTACTCTGCCCTCGCCGTAGGAGGGAAGGGGGGGCGCGTCGAAATCGCTTTTATAGGTAAGCTTTTTATTTTGCGGCTCGCCCCCGATAATTACGGGCGGAGCGATAAACTCGGCGTATACGGCGCTGTCGTCGGTGTATACGGCGTCGCCCGCAAGCGTATATGCCCTGCGTATTTCCCGCGTAAGGAAGCCCTGCGGCGTCTGCACGAGGTACAGTTTGTTCCTGTCTAATCGCGCCTGTTCCTCGCCGTATATAACGGTATCGGCTGGCGTCACCGCGCAGACCGCGCTGCCGTGCGCCTTAACGCAATCGATACATTCCCTTATTAATTTTTGCGAGACGAACGGTCGCGCGCCGTCGTGTATCAGCACTGCGTCGCCCGTGGCGGCGGCAAGCGCGTTTTTTACGCTTTCGGTGCGGGTTTCGCCGCCTGCTACGACCTTAAACCCGAAGGGGGCGGCAAGCGCGGAAATTTCCGCGCGGTCGCGCTGAGACGAGGTGATTATCACCTCGTCGATTTCGGGTACGTCGAATTTTTTAAGCGTGTGCCATAGCGCGGGCGCGCCGTACAGCGGCGCAAGCAGCTTGTTTTTATTGAAGCCTGCGCGCTCTCCCTTGCCCGCCGCGCAGATAATAGCGGTAACCTTCATAAATTTCCTTTTAATTGATTATCTCGTAAAGGTTCTGAACATCGTCCTTTTTTACGGTTTCCTTGATTTCCTTTATTACGAATTTCAGCCCGCCGTTGGTGTAGGTGATTTCAACCGTGTCGCCCACCTTAATCTGATGCGCGGGCTTTACCGGTTTTCCGTTTACGGACACCTTGCCCTTGTCGCACGCCTCCTGCGCGAGGGTGCGTCTTTTGAGTATTCTCGAAACCTTTAAAAATTTATCTATCCTCATTTTTGACCTTTAAAAACAGTTGACAATATTGACAACGCAATTTATAATAGTAAATTGAATTAAAATGCGATTTTTGTACGCTCTTTTAAGGATTTGTGCCGCAAAACACGCGCAAACGACAATTTTTTTACCCTTTTACAGGTGAATTATACACTATATTATTTAATTTGTAAAGGGCGCGACGGCATTTGAAAAAATTTTTACGGTTGAACGTTTCAACCGCGCTCACGGAAACATTCCGTGAATCAACATCGTTACATTTTAGATTTTTCCCGGTGAAAAGATATATACGGGAAATCGCCACAATGTGAAATATAAAAAACGGCTACGGCCCAGAAGGAGTATTTTTCTTAAATGAATTTACCGGTTCACAAGTATGGCAAAACCGAAAGAAAAAAATTCGGTAAAATCAACGAAGTAATCGAAATTCCCGACCTCGTTGAAATTCAGAAGGCGAGCTATAACTCGTTTATCGATACGGGAATATCAGAGGTGTTCGAGGACTTTTCGCCCGTAACGGACTACGCCGACCATTACGAGCTGTATTTCTTAAACCACTGGTTCGACAACAAGCCCAAGTACGACGAGAAGGAGTGCCGCAACCGCGACGCAACGTACGCGCTGCCGCTGCACGTCACCGTCAGACTTGTCAATAAGGTCAAAAACGAGGTTATCGACCAGCCCGTGTATATGGGCGAGTTCCCTCTTATGACCGATTCGGGCTCGTTCATTATCAACGGCGCCGAGCGCGTTATCGTATCGCAGCTCGTCCGTTCGCCCGGCGCTTACAACGCGGCGACCCGCGACAAGACGGGCAAGCAGATGTACGGCACGACGGTCATTCCCAACCGCGGTGCTTGGCTCGAATTCGAGCAGGACGCGCAGGGCGTTATGTGGGTTCACGTGGACAGGAAGCGTAAAATTTGCGCTACCGTGCTTTTGCGTGCTCTCGGCTTCGGCTCCGACAGAACGCTTCTCGACCTGTTCGCAAACGACAAAATGATTGAGAACACTATCGCCAAGGATACCACGAAGTCGGAATCGGACAGCCTTGTAGAGCTGTACAGAAGATTGCGCCCCGGCGAAGTTCCCACCGAAGCTTCGGTCAGGCAGCACCTCAACAATCTGTTCTTCGACCCCCGCCGTTACGACGTGGTAAAGGTCGGCAGATACAAGTTCAATAAAAAGCTTAACCTCGCTTACCGTCTGCCCGGGTGCAGACTTGCCGAGGACGTTTTCAATCCCGAAACGGGCGAAATTATGGCGCGTGCGGGCGAAGTCGTCGAAGAGGCCAAGGCGGTAGAAATTCAGGACGCTGGCGTCAATTCCGTGTTCGTTCTCGTTTCCGACCCCGAGGCGGGCGAGATAAAGCACAAAATAATCGCAAACAACACGGTTAACTTCAAGGCGGTATCCGACAAGGATTACAAAATTTTCGGACTGCTGCCCACGATATACTACCCCAACTTCAAGTTTATGCACGAGATTGCCGCCGAGTGCGCCAACGCAAGCGTAGAGCAGGTTGCAGAGAAGTATATAGACGCAATCAACGCGATTTACTATACGGCGGAAACTCCCGAAACCGAGGACGAAAAGCCCGAGGACAAGAAGAACAGGGAAAAGCGCCGCGATACCCGCATTAAGTTCGTAGCGGCGTGCAAGAAGTTCGTAGAGCTGCTTGCATCAGACGTTACCGTGCTCGACGCGGACGAAAAGAAGGAAATAAAGCCCATAATCGAAAAGCTCAACCACAAGCACATTACGGTTGACGACATCGTGGCGGCTATTTCCACCAACATCGACTTACAGTACGGCATAGGCACGATTGACAATATCGACCACCTCGGCAACCGCCGCGTGCGTTCGGTAGGCGAGCTGCTGCAAAATCAGTTCCGTATAGGTATCGCCCGTCTTGAAAAGCTTATCAAAGAGCGTATGGCTACTCAGGACTCGATGGAGGTTACGCCCGCGGGTCTCGTCAACGTGCGTCCCGTTTCGGCGGTAATACGCGAATTCTTCGGTTCGTCCCAGCTTTCGCAGTTCATGGACCAGACCAACCCCGCCGCAGAGCTAACCCACAAGCGTAAGCTTTCCGCGCTCGGCCCCGGCGGACTTAACCGCGACAGAGCCACGTTCGAGGTGCGCGACGTTCACCACTCGCACTACGGCAGACTTTGCCCCATAGAGACCCCCGAAGGTCAGAACATAGGTCTTATCTCCTCGCTTGCAACCTTCTCTAAGGTCAACGAATACGGCTTTATAATGAGCCCGTACAGAAAGGTCGAGAAGGACGCGGACGGCGCACCCTACGTAACCGACCACGTCGACTACCTCACCGCGGACGAGGAGGACAGGTACGTCGTCGCGCAGGCGAACGAGCCTCTCGACGAGCACAACCGCTTCGTTAACGACCACGTCGGCTGCCGCTATCAGGATTTGATTACGCAGTACACGCGCGACAAAGTAGACTATATGGACGTAAGCCCCAAGCAGCTTGTTTCGGTTGCGACGGCGCTTAT
>ERZ779626.168-NODE-168-length-43660-cov-6.516019_pt1 | contig 43660 bp, 29 predicted proteins | sample MGYA00514209_ERZ779626 | MGnify/ENA primary metagenome ERZ779626 (study PRJEB29562, sample SAMEA4376713) | mouse gut metagenome | isolation source: Cecum | study: EMG produced TPA metagenomics assembly of the A DSS colitis mouse model was used to assess the...
GGGCGACATAATTCCGCTTTTGACTAATGGAGCGACAATACTTATAACTCCCGTAGCGTGACATCCGGGATTCGCAACCCGACGGCTTTTACTGATTTCTTCTCTCCTGACGTCCGATATCTCCGGCAAACCGTATACCCAATCAGGGTTGGTTCTGTGGGCGGTAGACGCGTCGATTACTTTAACATTTGGATTTGTAATCAATGAAACCGCTTCTCTTGCCGCGTCGTCGGGAAGGCACAAAAAGCACAAGTCGGCTTCATTAAGATATTTTGCCCTTTCTTTTATATCCTTTCGCTTTTCTTCCGGCAAAGTCATAACGTTGACCTTGTTATGAACTTTCAAACGGTCGAATATCTGAAGCCCCGTCGTGCCCTCTTTCCCGTCAATAAATACGTTATACATTATTTAAGTTTTTTTGCGTCAAGCAACGCTTTAACCTTTATCGGCAAACCGAAAAGATTAATAAATCCTGCCGAGTCGGTCTGGTCGTAACAATCGTCCTCGCCGAAAGTCGCAATGTCTTCGCTATACAGCGAGTATGGCGAAGTTATGCCCGCATTCATTATATTGCCCTTATAAATTTTCAGTTTTACGTCGCCGGTAACGGTTTCCTGCGTTTTGTCCACAAAAGCGTCCAACGCTTCACGCAAAGGCGTGAACCATTGTCCGTCGTAAACCATTTCGCCGTACTTGATACCTATTAGCTGCTTATAATGCTGGGTTGCTTTATCCAGGAATATGGATTCCAACAACTCGTGAGCAAAATATAAAATAGTGCCGCCGGGGGTTTCGTAGACCCCCCTGCTTTTCATGCCGACAAGTCTGTTTTCGACCATGTCTACCAATCCGATACCGTTTTTGCCGCCTATCTCATTAAGCTTGTCCATCAAAGATATGCTGTCGAGTTTTTTTCCGTCTATTGCGGTAGGCACGCCTTTTTCAAAACGGATTGTCAAATAAGTGGATTTATCGGGAGCCTTCCAAGGCGATACGCCTAATTCGCAGATTTTATCATAATCCGGCTCGTTTGCGGGATCTTCCAAATCCAATCCCTCGTGCGAAAGATGCCAAAGATTTTTATCTTTTGAATAATTGGTTTCCCTGTTAATCTTTAAGGGAATATTATGAGCCTCCGCGTAATCTATTTCTTCGTCGCGGCTTTTTATACCCCATATTCTCCACGGCGCGATAATTTTCATTTCAGGCGCAAAAGCTTTAATAGACAGCTCGAATCTTACCTGATCGTTTCCTTTACCCGTGCAACCGTGACAAATGGCGTCGGCGCCCTCTTTCTTTGCAATTTCGACTATCCGCTTTGCAATTACCGGACGGGCGAAAGATGTGCCCAAAAGATATTTATTTTCATATACGGCACCCGCCTTCATTGTCGGGAATATGTAATCTTCAATGAATTCCTTTCTAAGGTCGAGTACGTACAGTTTCGAAGCGCCTGTTTTCTTTGCCTTTTCTTCCAGTCCCTCAAGCTCTGTAGTTTGTCCCACATCGCCGGAAACGGCTATTACTTCGCAGTTGTCGTAGTTCTCCTTTAACCAAGGAATAATTATCGACGTATCGAGTCCGCCGGAATAAGCAAGAACTACTTTTTTAATTTTTTTATCCGAAATTTTACTCATATTTTACAGTCTCTTGTCTAATTTTATAATCTTATAAATTATACAATAACGGCATTAAACAAGTCAAGTAAATTAACTGCGCAGTAAATCATTAATAAAGTTTTGTTAAAAAGTCGTATTTTTTGAGTTGTTTCCTGCAATCGAAATAATCCGGTATAAATTCGGACACCAACAACCAAAATTTTTTTGAATGATTAAGATAAACAGTATGACAAAGCTCGTGCACAATAACGTATTCCTGCAAATATTCCGGCAACATAAACAGCAAATAGTTAAAAGCTACTCTTTTTTTTGCGTCGCAGCATCCCCATCTTGACTTGTAAGCTCTTACCGAAAAATCCGATGCGGTAAGCCCGGTTTTTTTCGAAATAACGACCGCTTTTTCAATAAATTGAGGCGCAAAATGTTTTATAAAAGTCCGTTTTATGCAACTGCGATTTCTTACATAAACAGCCGAATCGGAAATTTTATTTTTATCTGAAATTATTAACGGAACTTTTTTCCCGAAAACATATATTTTTTCGTAATTGAGAACGTCGGAATTCTCATTAATAACAGCGGCATGCGCCTTTATTACTTTGTCAATCCAATCTTTTTTTTCATTAAGAAAATCATAACACCGCCGCTCGGAAAAGCCTAACGGGCACCTGACGGTTATTTTATTGTCATGCGATACGGAAATTGCAACAGACCGCCTTCTGCTACGCTTTATTTCCACATCAAATTTCATTGAATTTAAGCCTCATCTGAATACGCGTCTCTCTATCGCAAACTCCTTCGACAATGAAATATCCGTCTTTCTCGCTACGAATAAAATCGATTACATCATTCTCCTTGCATTGCCTCAAATAATTAATCTGCACCGACTCAATGCTTTTTTGCGCAAACCCGTTGACGGAAAAAGCATCCATAAGAAAATCGGCGTACCGAGTGTTATGCACATGAAAATAATGGTCGTAGTCGGAATTGCGGATTATTTTGGAATATATTAACTTACCGTCTAAAGCCGAGCGTATTTTCCAATCGGAAAAATCAACACTTCTTTCGGTATTGTAGTTATCGAAATCTCCGTCCTTAAAATATTCCGACGAAGAAACTACGGAGTAATTATTTAAGTTAAAAAGACACCAACGCGATGAAGCCGCACCTATTTTTTCGTCCCCGACGAAAATTTCAAAATCTCTCGGAAAAATAAAAAATCGCGGTTTAAGAGGCCAGGTATTTACTGTTACGCTTTCGCCGTATTTTATGGGGCGACTTAATCGAACATACCAATTGGACAATATAAACCCCAGCTCCTTAGATTTGAGTGCCTCATACCCGAAGCCCAATTCGTCTGCGGAAGCGCAGGCGGCTTCCTCCAAAAAGCTTAAAAGAGACGATAATTTTAAATTATCGTAGGCATCAACGTCGATAAAACGTATATCAAAATGTTTAACAAATTTGTACATAATATTTTTCCTGCAACTTTTATATTTAAAATTTTATCATTTTTAATGAATTTTGTCCAATAATTACGTGCTTTTTGTTAATTATGTGTGGCATAGTACCATTTATTTCCTTTCAAAGATTGACACGGTAGACAATAAATGATATAATTGTTAATGACATTACGGAGGATAAAACTTATGAATGATGAGTTTGAAAAAACAAACGATTCTCATACCGAAAACGATGAAAATAAAAACGCTATAAGCGCAGACCTTATACGCGGGCATATTAATACCATTATCCTGCGCACCCTTTACGAACGCGACAAATACGGATACGAAATTATCGACGAAATCGAAAAACGCAGCCACGGACAATACTCTCTTAAACAGCCCACACTGTACAGCGCATTAAAGCGTCTTGAAAACCAAGGCTATATTAACGCTTACTGGAAGACTGACGAAGTTTCACTCGGCGGCAGGAGAAAATATTACACTCTTACCGACAGCGGGCGCGAAATTTCAGAAAAGAACCAGTCCGAATGGGAATACTCAAGAACGGTTATCGACAGTCTTATTTCCGATAAATCGTTTGATTTTTCTCAACCGGCTCCGTCGTATGTCAATTTCAAAATATTGAAAAAATCGACCTCACGCGTACCTTTAAACAAAAACGGATATGACGACGATGAAGACGACGAGGCTGACGAATACGAAACTTTCGAAGATACGCGGCGCGTTCAGGTTAATCCGCAAACGATAACGTTTACCGAGCAGGAAACAAGCTACGAACAACCGCAACAAGTTCTACCGGTACGTGAAGAGCGAATTGAGGAACCTGCGCCTTTAACGGCCGAGTCAAAGCAGGTTACCCCCCCTCAAAATTCAGACGTTGCACAGTCGGACAACGCTCAATCCGATTTTCAGGAAAATAAGATTGTAAGGATGTATGAAGATCCCGCCGAGGACGATCCTACGCCCATGAACGAGGAGCAACGCAGAATCGTCCATGAAAACTATTTAAAGCTTATTTCCCAGCCTATAAAGGAGGCGGAAGTTCACGAGGTTGACGTTGTTCCCGTTGCAGAAGAAATAGATACCGAAAAACTTATTTATAATAATAAACCTGAAACAGAAAGAGATTACCGTAATTTAATAAATAACCTCTTTGTTAAAACTATTAAGCACAGTATGCCCGTCGAAGAGCAGCCGATAGAGAGAGCCACCCCCGCCGCTACCGTTAAATTGGAGGATGTTCATTCAAAAGCCGATAATGACGGACTGAGAGTAAATTCTTCCGATTATGTTGTTACGGGAACAAGGAAAAAAGGCTACAATCGCGGGAATTCGCTGTTTAAAAGCTCGCTTATAATTTCTATCGTTCTTTTACTTGAATTCACCTTATGCTTAATGTTTAAAAACGAATTACGCGTGGACTACGCTTATCCTTTCATAATACTTGCACTGGCAGTCGCACAGTTGGCCGTATTCGGCGTATTGTATTATACGGATTTCGGAAAAAGCTCACGCAAGCCGTCGTCAAATTTGTACATTTCGGCTTGCATTGTTATTACTGTAATTTTAATTTTTATTATCTTTATTGTTTCAATTCTTTTAAAAGTAAATTTCGGCAGCGTCGGCGACGTAATGGCTAAGATAATTATACCCTGTCTTATAGCTTTGAATATACCCGCTTTTGCGGTTTGCTTCTATGCTTTCAGTAAATAAGTATGAAAATTCTTTTAATCGTTAAGTCAAAACACAACGACAACACCTTAAAAATTGCCGAAGCCATGTCGGAAGTTGCGCCAGTAACCGTTACGGAGCTGGAAAACGCACAGTTTTATAAACTGGACGAATATGACGTGATAGGATTTGGTAGTGGAATTTATTACGGAAAACACGATAAACAGCTTTTGAAATTTGTTGAAAGTCTCGACAGTAAAGCAATGTACGCTTTTGTTTTCTCGACAAGCGGTTCTGCAAATTTCGATAAAAACAATAAAAAGCTTATAAAACTGCTGGAAAGCAAAAATAAAGTTGTTTTAGGTTCGTTCGGATGTCTGGGCTACGATAAATTTTTTCTGTTTGCTATATGCGGCGGTATAAATAAAGGGCATCCTACCGTTGACGGTTTCAATGCCGCTCAAAATTTTATACTCGATATTGTTAAAAAGTTTAATTCGCTTAAAGCTTAATATAAAAAGACGTCTGCGGTAAAAGCGCACTTCCCATAGGGAATTAAAAAACTAAATTATTAAGAGTTATACTTTCAAGCAAGGACAAAAGCTCTCGAACGATATGTTCGAGAGCTTTTTACTACAAACCTTTTAGAAAGATAAATTGAAATTTATTGTTCAAAAATTAGTTTTCATAATTATTTTAACGTTAATTTTTTTGATATGAAATTCAAAGTATATTGAATATCTTCTTTTAATAATGTTAAAATCAAAGTTTTGATTTTGCTACCATCATTGTATTTTGTTGTAGACACAGTAGCATTTCCCGATAAATCATTGACGGTAACTTTATATACTACTGTTTCCACTCCTATGACATCGACCTTTTTATAAGTTCCAATAAATGATTTGTTTGTATCTACGTTATCAGTTATTGTGATTATTTCGTCATTTGCAACAAGAATAACATCTACAATAGGAGTGAGCGTATTTTCAACAACCCATTCATCGCTTCTAGCAATAACTTGACTATCTTGATTTTCAATATCCGCTCGTATCGCTACCTGTAAATGCCAATTCGTATTTTCAATAGTTATATCAAAACTTGTGCAAGCACATAGCACACAACTTAGAATTATTGTTGCTACGATAGAAAATACTATTTTTCTCATATGATATGCCTTTTACATTAAATTACTGTTTATCGTACAATTATTATATCACGAAAAATGAAAGAACGCAACCGATTGAATTTTGCGGGAAATATAAAACATATCTATATCTCACTAGGCTACGAGTAGCCTAGTTCGTCCACGAAAAAAAGTACAGAAAAGGCACAGCTTAACGCTATGCCTAAATCTTTTTATTTGCGTTTTATTAAATTCCCTGTGGGAATTACGGCAAAACCCTGCCTTTTTAAAATATGAAACAGCCCGACGTCAGTCGGGCTGTTATGCTTATACCTTGAAGCAGCTTCCGCCGATGAACTCTCTCAAAAGCGAGTTGCAGGGGATAATACTGTCGTCGTCGATAAGACGGAAATATTTGAGGTTTTTGATAAGTCTGTTCGCAACGAGGTACTGCGGAGCGGTGGGGGGAATCTTGCTTAACGCCTCCATTGCCTGTTTTTTAAGTACGCAAAGCTCGTAGCCGAGGCTGGAATTGAATACGTAGTCCGCGTTTTCCTGATTGGGATATATCCAGCGGAATTCGCCGTTTCTGACCGACTGCCACATATCGATAGTCATAGAGGCGGGGCAGTTTCTGAACTTCATATCGCGCACGATACGCCTTATAAGTCGCACGTTCGTTACCGACAGGGGCGAGTGGTTGTCTATATTCATTTGGGCCTGCGGTGCGATATAAATTTTGAATTTCTGGTGCTTGGGGATAGACTGCGTAAGCTTTTCGTTGAGCGCGTGTATACCCTCGATTATAATGGGCACGTTCTGGTCGACCTTTATAGTCTTGCCCGCCTCGCGCTTGCCCGTCTGGAAGTTGAAGCGTGGAAGGGTGACCTCTTCGCCGTTGATTAAATCGAACAAATCTTTATTGAACAGCTCTATGTCGAGGCAGTTGATGTGTTCGAGGTCGAGGTCGTCGAGCGGCTTGTTCTGGATTTTGCAGATTATATCCTTTTCGAAATAGTAGTCGTCCATCGAAATGGTAACGGGGTTGATGCCGCGCGAAAGCAGCTCTATTCTCAATCGGTTGCAGAACGTGGTTTTTCCGCTCGAACTGGGCCCCGCAATGGCGACGAGCCTGATGTCCTCTATATCGCTTGCAATCAGGTCGCCCAGCTCGGCAAGCTGTTTGTTGTGGCGCGCCTCGCACATTTGCACGAATTCGAGCGTGTCTCCGCTGTCAACCTTGCGGTTGATGTCGTTGACGGTCTGAATTTTTGCCTTTTCCGCCCAGTTGTACGCCTTTTGCAGCGTCTTGCCGTAGGTTGCTTCCTCTTCGAATTCGGGGATAGCGGCGTCAAGCTCGTGGCGGTGGTACTGGATAATTATGCCTGGGATGTACGGCGTAATGGTATAGTCGTGTATGCAGCCCGTCGTGGGTACCATATAGTTGTGCAGGTAGTTGTAGTAGTCGCCGCACTTGTAGAGGTGGACGGTATTTTCGGGGCGGTATTTGAGTATTTCTATCTTGTCGTCAAGGTGGTATTTCTTATAAATTTTTGTAGCCTCTTCGATTGTTACGGTCACTCTTTCGATGGGCAGGTCCGCGTCGATTATGCGCTTAACTTCCTTTGTGATAGCCTCGACCGCTCTCGACATATTGAAGTTTTTGGTAAGCGCCTGACAGGATACCGAACGCGAAATATTGTACGAAAACCTTATTTTCACGTCGGGGTAAATGTTGTAGAACGCCATTGCTATTATATATCTCAGGCTTGCCTCGTACGCTCTGCCTGCCTCGGCGTTGCTGAGGTTTAAAAGCTGTACGGTCATACCGTCGTTCTTTTCGGAAAGTATGTAATTCAGCTCTTTCACCTGCGAGCCGACCTGACAGACAACTAAGTTTTTTCTGTCTTTTTTGTCAACGAGGTCGAACACGCGCTCGCCTTCCTTGACCGTTATCGTTTTGTTGTTGAAATTTACTTTAATCATATTTTTCTCGCTTTTTATTTTATTTGGTATTTCATTATACATTATTAAATTTGCAAATGCAATAGCTTTTGTAAAAATTTTTCTAATATTGTTAAAAAAATACACGCAAAAAATGCGGGTACCGTCACCCGCGGTTTTTTATTTTATGCCGAGAATGTCGTCCGCAGAACAGTCCAGAACGCGGCATAGCTTGGAAAGCGTTGCCAAGGTTGGCTGGGCCCTGCCCGACAGGTATTGCGAAACCGTGGACTTGCTTACGCCGATTGCTTTCGCAATCTCCGTTTTGCTCTTGCCCGAGGTCTCTATTTCATTTTTGATATTTTCCGTTATCATTTGGTCTATCGAGTCGTTCATGGCTTCATTTTATTAGGCAACGCCTAATTATTACTTGACAATTAGGCGTCGCCTAACTTATAATACGAAGTGCGAAATTGTTGCCGCGCATTCGTGCGGCGCGTTAAATTAATTTTCGGAGGTAGGATAATGAGACTTAAAAAACTTGTTGCCGCCGTTCTTGCGGCTGCGGCAATAGCTTCCGCCGGCGCGCTTTGCGCTTGCGGGGACGTCGAAGCCGGTCCTGCGGGACCTGCGGGAGCTACCGGTCCTGCGGGACCTGCGGGAGCTACCGGTCCTGCGGGTGCCACGGGCGAGCAAGGCAAGTCGGCGTATGAAATTGCAAAGGAAAACGGCTTTAAGGGTACGGAGGCGGAATGGCTTGCAAGCCTTGTGGGAGTTGCTGGCAAATCCGCGTACGAGCTTGCTAAGGACAAGGGCTATACTGGCACGGAAAGCGAATGGCTTGCAAGCCTTGTGGGGGCTGCGGGCGTCGCGGGCAAATCTGCTTACGAGCTTGCTAAGGACAAGGGCTACACTGGCACGGAAAACGAGTGGCTGGCAAGCCTTGTCGGCGCGACGGGTTCGGCGGGTAAATCCGCATACGAGCTTGCAACCGAAATGGGCTTCGAGGGCTCGACATCGGATTGGCTTAAAAGCTTGAAGGGTGAGAGGGGCGAGACGGGTGCTACCGGTAAATCTGCCTACGAAATAGCAAAGGAAAACGGTTTTACGGGCAGCGAAAGCGCGTGGCTTGAAAGCTTAAAGGGCGCAAACGGGCTTGACGGTCAGTGCACGATTACAAGCCTGAACTACGTCAACTGTTTCAATTACGGTGGCGACGATGCCGCGTTCGATAAGTGGGGTATTCAGCACCGACTTAAAATTACTTATCTCAACGCCGACGCCGAGACGGAAACGGTAATTTCCGAGGACACCTTGAATATCGTCAATCAAAACGTATTTTATTCAGCCGATAGCAGCAACGATATTTGGGATTTGGTAAATATGAGCGTCCGCCGCATAAGCGTATCGCAGGATATAGTTTGGAGCGGCAACGTAATGGTAACTTACGCTGATAAGCACATGCGTCCGATAATCCGCCTTGAAAACGATTTGGAGGTAGACTTGAAGGGTCACGCCGTTACGTTGGACGGCGAGGCGATTATAGTTACCGACGCCGCGTCGGTAACCTTCCGCAACGGTACTCTTCAAAGGATTGAAAGAATTATCGAGGACGAAACGCACTCCGCGGGCACTGTATCAGATGACGGAAGAAGCGTTTATGTTCCCGCGAAGATAAAAGCTATAGAATTGAGCGGAAAAGACTTTATCGGCGAAGTAAAGGAATGGGATAACCCGTCCGATACCGACATAAGCGTAATGTGGGAGAAGCCCGAATGGGAAGGAAACGCGGGCTACGACTCCGCAAACCCGAGAAAGGTGCGCACCGCAACGCTTGACGGGTTTGTCGTTTCGAGCGTTCAGATATTCGAATACAGCGCGTTTACGCTTGACACGGTGGAATTTTATACCGTGCATAGCGGCATTTACGTACAGGGAATTTCCGCAACGGTAAACGTCACGAATAACAGCAAGGTAGAGTGCGAGGGCGGTTACGGAATATCCACTAACGCGGGCATGGTCGACGGTATGTTGAAGGATAATCCCAACGTGCTTATTTCGGTAAAGGATTCCGAATTGCTCTGCTCGCAGTTAACCTCGCGCAGAAACCTTTACGCTATGTATTACGGTGCAAATTATCTGTTTGACGCGTGCGCGCTTTTACTGAATATCCCCGGCGCAACGGTAATAGAAAACAGCGACGTGTGCGGCACCTCGCAGGCTCTCGCCGTACGCGGCGGACGCGTCGTTGCGCGCAACTCGCGTTTAAGCTCTTACGGATTATGGCCCGTAAATAATTCTTATGAGAGCTTCAAAAAAGCAACGTCGTGGAGCAGTGGAGCCGAAATGGGCAACTTCACCGTCGTAGTCGGAAACAAGGGAACGAAAGGCTATCAGTACGCGGCTGACTGCACGTTGACAAACTGCACGGTAAGCAAAGCCGAATCAGCCTGGGAAGCGGTCTACGTGAACGGCAACGCGGGCGTAAAGGGCGACGGACTCAACGCAAAGGGCGAGTGGATAGGCGCAACCTTCACTTACGACGCAATGACTTTCGCGCGTTCTGGCAACGTCGATTTCCACGTCGAAAACGCAACGCAAAAGAGCGCGAACGTCTACCGCCCCGAAATGCTTTTGAACGCTAACGAGTGGTACGAGGCCGACACCCAGCGCAAGGTGCGCGACCTTATGGACTACGGCGCGAAAAATATCCGCCTCGTAAACGATTTACAGCTTGAAGCAAACGCTGCGGACGGATACACCTATATCGACAGGGATATAAATATCGGTCTTAACGGATATACTCTCGACATAGTTTCGAAGGGTATCAAAATTACCAACAACGCCGATTTCAAAATGCAGAACGGCGTCGTTATAATGAACGGAACGCAGGCACCCGCAGATGGAAACGTCGACGGCAATTACGCGATAGAGGTGGGCGAGTTTGCGTCGCTCACGCTCGAAACGGTGAAAATGTACGCCAACCGCAGCGGCATATTTATGAACGGAAAAGCGGCTACCTTAGAGGTCGCGGCGGATTCGGAAATTAACGTCGGCGGATACTACGCTATAGGCACAAACGTAAACGGCAGCACCGACTTCGGCGTTATGGTTACGGTAAGATATTCAAAAATACGCGCCAACGGTTCGGTTGAAATTCCCGATACGCAGGCTGCCGCGGCGCAGGGCGAAAACGCGTTCGGCGTCGGTATTCTGTTCAACGTGCCGGGTACTCTCAAAATCGAAAAATCTTCGGTAGTGGAAGGGCTTACGCAGGGTATCGTAATGCGCGACGGCATCGCCGTTATCGAAAATTCGTCCGTAAACGTAACGGGTACGAACAGCGCGCTTGACAGGTTCGAGGGCACAACCCACGACGCGTGGGGAAGAGGCTACCTCGTTCCCAATGCAGCAATAGTTATGGGCACGTACAAAACGGCGTCGGAGGCAAGGGATAACCTTTACCGCTCGCCCGTGGACGTAACGCTGAGGAACGTTGCGCTCGGCAAAGCGCAGGGCGGCAAGCATCTCGTCTTTATACATAACGACGGCGAGGACACCGCCGAGCTCGGCACGACAACGCTTACCTTCGATAAGCTTACCAAGCTGAAGAGCGGGGTAGGCGACGGAGAAACTATTTACACCGTTTGCGACGGTCAGTCGGATTTGGCTGCAAACAAAATAATAATCTGGGACGAAACGGTCTAAAAATTTCGCCGCCGCGATATATTCGCGGCGGCGTTTTTTTATTGTTTTTCTTTTTTGATTTCGTCGGGAACGAACGGCTCGCCGTCGGCATTGTACAGCGCGGCGTCGTCTTTCAGGCTTAAAATGTACTCGTAATACTGCGCGTCGCTCAGCTTAATTATTTTTTTCTTTGCCATAAAGCACCTCTGAAAAATAAATTTCTATTATTATGTACCCGCGCGGCGCGAAATATTCCAGTTTGGCAATTTTAGCCTGCGAAAGGGGGTCAAACGCAAATTGCCCCCCTTATATGCGGCGTTTAACGCAATTTTTTTTGAAAAACAGCTAAAATAAATTAAGAATTATATTTACTTTTTCGTTTTAATAGTGTAAACTATAATAACAGAAATCCATGCACTTACGCACGCCGCGCGCAGCGGCAAGGAAGGGGTACAAATGTCATACGATAACAACGAAGCCGAATACGAGCCCGCAGCGCCTAAAAAGGCGGACGTGCTCATTAAAAGCACCCAGACGATAGTTTCCAAGCAGGAAGAATTAGGCGAGCAGACCAAGCTTGCCATTTCCCGCATCGACGAAGCAATCGAGCTGTGCAACAAAAACAGTCAGGAGGCTTCGTATTTAATCGAGCATAGCACCGAAATGTTCGATAAGCTTCACGGCGAGAACTCGGCGTTGAAGCAGGAGCTGCTGTACCTTGCAAAGCAGAGCGAAAATATTTACGCGGGGCTTGCCGAAAAGCTTAACGAGCTTAGTACTCAGCCCCAGCCGCAGCAGGGCGAAGAGCCCGCAGTTGGCGCGGAATATTACGAGCTTGCGGACAGACTTAACGAAATTTACGACCGCCTTGCCGAAATGACGGCGCGTATCGACGCGCTTTCCGCGGGCAAGTCGGAGGATTCGCTTAACGAAAAGTTTGCAATTCTTTACGACAAAATCGATGCGGTAGCGGTTGACAACGCCCGCCCCGTTCAGAGCATGGACGGCGCGGCGATTATGGATAAGCTTGACCGCATAATGGAAAACGTGCGCAAAAACGAGGGCGCGCATTCCATGCTTGCCGACAAATTCGAAATTCTTTCCATGCGGGTCGAGCAGTTCGGCTTCGAAAGCGCGAAGCCGCAGCCCGCTTACAACCCCCAGCCCGCTTCGGCGTATCCCGCGCCCGTTATGGCTGCGGAAATCGACTACGATAAGCTTGCCTCGAAGGTTGCGGAAATTCTTTCCGTGCGCGAGACCGTTTCACCCGATTACATCGCGTCGAGAGTTGCCGAGCAAATCGTTCTGCCCGAGCAGAGCGGCGTCGAGATAGACACGCAGAAAATAGCGGAGGAGGTTGCCGCGCTTATCGACGTCAAGCCCGCCGAGCCGCAGGAGCCGTTCGACGGCGACGCCATGATAGAAAAGCTTGCGGACAGGGTAAGCGAAATCGTCGCGGAAGCGAAAGCTGAGCCGCTTGACGAAGACGCGCTTGCCGAAAGGCTTGCTGGCAGAATCAACGTCACGGCGGAAGCTGCGCCCGTTGAAATCGACGAGCAGTCGCTTGCCGACAAAATCGCCGAAAAGCTCAACGTCACGGCGGAGGCCGCGCCCGTCGAAATCGACGAGCAGTCGCTTGCCGACAGAATCGCCGAAAAGCTCAATATCGCCGCGGAGGCTGCGCCCGTTGCGGAAGTACAGTCTGACAGCGTGGAATTCGACGACGACGCGCTCGTCGAGAAAATCGCAGCGCGCATAAACGTAATGATTGCCGAGGCTGCGCCTGCCGCGTCGGAGGTCGCCATTGACCGGGAGGACCTTGCGGACGCTATCGCGCTCAAAGTCGGCAGCCTTAAACCCGAGGACTTCGAAATTCTCGTCGACGACGCGGGCTGCGCGTCCATATCCAAGGAAATTGCCGAAAAGCTGGACTACAACGCCATTTCTTCCGTTATAGCCGACAAGCTTAGGGACGTTCTCGACATCAACGCCGCGAACGCGCCCGACTACGAGGATATGGCCGAACGCATAAGCGAAAAGATTACGGTTGCGGGTATAAACGAGGACGCCATCGCAGACAAGGCTGCGGCGGTGCTTTCCAACTACCTGCCCGAATTCGATACCGAAGAAATTGCAGACAAGGTTACGGGCGCCGTTATCGACGTGGTTTCGGCTATGCCCCAGCCCACGCTTGACAGCGAGGCTATCTGCAACGAAATTTCCGAGCGCCTTATCGAAAGGCAGGAGGACAACAATTACGACATAGTTATCGACGACGACGGTATTTCGAGAATTACCGCAATCGTCACCGACGAAATACACAAGGATACGGAAGCGCGGTTCGACAAGCTCGAAGAAAGCATTGCTAAAATTACCGAGCTGCTTACGCCTTCCGAGGAAGAGTCCGAAGAGGAATACGAGGAAGAGTCCGAGACGGAGGAAACCGAAGAGGTTGAAGAGGAATATGCTTCGGACGGGATTACCGAGGAAGAGCTTGCTTCACTGTCCGAGGTCGTTGCTTCCGAAATCGAAAAGGGCACGGCTTCGCGTTTCGATAAGGTCGAAGAGGATATTGCAAAAATATACGAGCTCGTTTCGAATATCGTAGTAGAAGAGAGCGAGGGCGAGTACGCCGAAGCCGTTGAATACGACGACGCGGACTATTCTCAGCTTTCCGAAATAGTCGCGTCCGAGATAGAAAAGGGCGTTGCTTCCCGCCTTGACAGCGTGGAAGAAAAGCTGACCTCGCTGACCGAAATGTTCGAAAACGCCGAGGAAGAGGTCGTCGAGCCCGAAGAAGCCGAAGAGGAGTACGCGGAAGAAAGCGAAGAAGCGTACGAGGATACCGAGGAAGAGGTCTACGAGGCAGAGGACGTTTCCGAAGAGGAATACGCGCGCCTGTCCGAGCTGGTCGAAAGAATGGAAAGCAGCATTTCCTCGCGCTTCGATACGGTTGAGGAAAAGCTTACCTCGCTTACAGAGCTTATGACCGTGGAAGAGACCGAAGAGGTCGAAGAGGAATATACCGAAGCGGAAGAGGCCGACGACGGCGAATATACCCGCCTTACGGAAATCGTTTCCGCCCGTTTCGACAGCGTAGAGGATAAAATAAATTCGCTTACCGAGATTATTTCCGGCGGCGAAGATTACGAAGAGTACGAGGACGCAACCGAAGAGGATTACGAAAATCAGTCGGTAATACTCTCGGCAGAAATCGAAAAGCGAGTTTCCGCCCGCTTCGACAGCGTTGAGGACAACATCAGAAAGATTAACGCCATAGTCGGCGGCATAGCCGTTGCGGGCGTGGTTACAAACGGCGGCGAGCCGAGAAACGTCGAAACGGATATTCGTCTTTACGAGCAGTTCGACAGGGTTGCCTACGACATCAAGAAAATTTCCGAATACGTCGAGGGCGACGTTCCCGTTATCGCAAACGAGCGCATGGACAAAATCGCGGGCGAAATCGCAAAAATTTCCCGACTGGTCGAGGGCGAGCTTTCGATAGAAACCAACGCCCGTCTCGATAAGCTTCAGGAAGAGGTTGAAAAGCTTACCGCTATGCTCGGCGGCACCGTCGACAGCGAGGACAGCGAACGGCTTGAAAGACTCGAAGGCGGCGTGGACGAAATTAAGGGTATGCTTATCGGCGGCGCGGTAATCGCATCGTCCGACGAAACCGCCGCGGCGCAGACTGCCGAAATCGAGGAAGAGGAGCAGGAGCTTGTTACGGTCAGCGACCTCGTTAAGCCCATAACCGTTCTTCCCGACGAGGAAGAGGACGACGATGACGACGGCGACTTTCTTTTAAGCGCGCTCGATATGGATAAGTTCTCGGAAGACGAGCACATGCCCGGCGAGCTGGGCGACTTCGAAAACGGCGTCGACTTCGAGAACATGATGAAGTACAACCGCAGCTTCATTGCGAGAATTATCCAAAGCGACGACGACACCAAGCAGTATTACGGCGCAGTAAAGCACGCGCTGCTGTCGTACAAGAAGGTAAATTCCAACGTGGCGTGGGGCAACGAACGCTTCAATAAGGGCAGAGAAACCATTGCACGCATGAAGATACGCGGCAAGACGCTGGTTATATATCTCGCTCTCGACCCCACCGAATACAAGACGTCGGTTTACCACCACGCGGACGTTTCCGACAACAGGTCGGTGCTGGGAACGCCCATGATGATAAAAGTCAAATCGCCTCTCGGCGTAAGAAAGGCAATAAGACTTATCGACGAAATGCTTGCAAAGCGCGACGGCGAAAAGAGAGAAATCCCCGAACGCGACTATGCGGCAATGTACCCTTACGAGACCATAGCCGAGCTTATCGAAGACGGACTCGTCAAGGACGTAAGAAAAAAGTAACGAAAGAATTTTTAAAGGGGTTGCTTATCAACCCCTTTTAATTCGCATATAGGAGAATTGAATTGGAAGAAAAAGTAAATAAAAGACAGCCGCGCAGACCGATGGGCAAGCCCGTCAGAGTACAGAAAAACGGCGGCGATAAGAAAGTAATTTTAAAGCCCCGCAGGGACGCGGGCAAACGCACGGGGGACAAAAAGCCCGCAGGCAAAAAAATAAAGCCGCTTAAAATAGTATTTCTGGGCGGCGTGGGCGAAATAGGCAAAAATATGACCGCAATCGAGTGCGGCGAGGATATAATAGTAATCGACGCGGGTGCGATTTTTCCGACCGACGAAACGCCCGGGTTCGACTTAATCGTTCCCGACGTGACTTATCTTGTAGAGAACAAGAAGAAGGTACGTGGGTTAGTTCTTACGCATGGACACGAGGACCATATCGGCGGCGTGCCCTATCTTTTGAAGGAATTGAAGATACCCGTAGCGGGCACGAAGCTTACGCTTGCGCTGGTGGATAACAAGCTGCGCGAGCACAGAATAAACGATGCGAAGGAAATAGTGCTGACCCCCGGTCATCCCGTTCAGATGGGCTGCTTTAAAATCCGCCCCGTTAACGTAAATCACTCGATAGCGGGCTCGCTCGCGCTTGCGATTGAAACGCCGTACGGCACCGTTTTCCATAGCGGCGACTTTAAAATCGATTTGACGCCCGTTGCGGGCGACCCTATCGATTTAAAGACCATTTCGGATATAGGCGCTTCGGGCGTGCTGCTGTATATGGGCGAAAGCACCAATATAGAGCGCGCGGGCTACACTATGAGCGAGACCGTAGTCGGCAATACGCTTGACAGACTATTCGAGGAGAATGCGGGCAGAAGAATAATCGTAGCAACCTTCGCTTCCAACGTGCACCGTCTGCAACAGATTATCGACCTTGCTGTAAAGCATAAAAGAAAGGTCGCGCTGTCGGGCAGAAGCATGCACAACGTATTGGAGGCGGCCGAAAAGATAGGTGAGGTTCGTATTCCGGACGGCGCGCTTATCGACATATCAAAAATCAAAAACATGCGCGACGGGGAAATTCTCGTCGTATCGACGGGCAGTCAGGGCGAGCCTATGAGCGCGCTTACCCGTATGGCTAACGGTGAAAATTCGCAGGTTACGGTAGGTAAAAACGACACGGTAATTATTTCCGCAACGCCTATCCCCGGCAATGAAAAGCTTGTGTACAGGGTAATAAACAACCTTTACAGACTGGGCGCCGAGGTAGTGTACGAAAGCCTTGAAAATATTCACGTTTCGGGTCACGCCTGCCGCGAGGAGCATAAAATTATGCACCGCCTTTTGAAGCCGAAATATTTTATCCCCGTGCACGGCGAGTACAGGCATCTTAAAAAACATTTGCAGCTTGCAAACGGACTGGGTATGCCCGAAAACAAAATGATTATACCCGAAATAGGCAACTGCATAGAGGTAACGCAGCACGGACTGAGACGCGGCGAAAGCGTGCAGGCGGGCTCGCGCCTTATCGACGGCGAGGGCATAGAGGACGAAAACCAGAGCATGGTAATTGAGGACAGAATTCAGCTTTCCGAAGAGGGACTGTTCATAGTTACCGTTGCGGTATCCGGCGGAGAGGTAGTGGGCGAGCCCTCTATCGACTCGCGCGGGTTCGTGTTCGACTTCCACCGCGACTACAACAAGGAAATACGCGAGGTTATTATGCGTGCGATAGACAGCTGCAACCCCGCGCATACGGACGAGCTGAAAAGGCAGATTAAGCGCAACCTGCGCAATTATCTGATGAAAAAGACCAGACAGTCGCCCATGATTGTGCCCGTAGTAGTGGAAATATAAATGGACTACGCGCACTACGACACGTCGGCGGGTGAAAAAAGCTCGGTAACGGCGCGGTTCAACCGTCCGAAGATTTCGGCGGAGCTGCAACGCCTGCGCGAGGACGCGTTTGCAAGGCGTATCCCCACCGCGGACGACGAAACGCTTACTTTTTTAATTAATCAGCTGCGCGCCTTGCAGCCCAAGAACGTTTTAGAGCTTGGTACGGCAACGGGCATTTCGGGCATAGCAATGCTTTGCGCGTGCAAAGAGGCGCGGCTTACTACTGTAGAAAAGAACGAAAGCTTTTATAACGAGGCGAAACGCAATTTCGCATGCTTCGGCGTTGATATGCGCGTAAACGCAATTTCAGGCGACGCGTGCGCCGCGCTCGATATGCTTGACGGCGCATACGACTTTATATTTATGGATTGCGCGAAGGCGCAATATATAAAATATCTGCCCGCGCTCAAACGGCTACTTAAACGCGGCGGAGTGCTGATTGCGGACGACGTACTGCTGTTCGGCTGGCTTACGGGCGAGACAGAGGTTCCCCAAAAGCGTAAAATGCTTTACAAACACGTATGCGAGTACGTGCACGCGGTAACTAACGACGACGAGCTTTCAACAACGATAATAAACATAGGCGACGGGCTCGCCTTTTCGGTCAGGCTATGAAGGTTGAATTATTGGCGCCTGCGGGCAATTTTTCAAAACTGAAAACTGCGTTTTATTTCGGCGCAGACGCGGCTTACGTGGGCGGCAAGGATTTTTCCCTGCGCTCGTTTGCCGATAACTTTACCCGCGACGAGCTTTGCGCCGCTGTCAAGCTTGCACATTCGCTGAATAAAAAGCTGTACGTAACCGCGAATATTTTCGCAAGGAACGCCGATTTGGCGCTTCTCGAAGATTACTTCGGTTTTTTACGGTCGGCGGGGGTCGACGCGGCGATAGTTTCCGACAGCGGCGTAGCTTACGCCGCAAAAAAGGCTGCGCCAGGACTCGGAATACATATTTCCACTCAGGCAAACCTTACAAACAAGTATGCCGTTAAATTCTGGGGCGAGCAGGGTGCAAGCCGCGTGGTTCTCGCCCGCGAGCTGTCGCTTGACGAGATTGCGGACGTTCACGCTTTCGCGCCCGAGGTCGAGCTGGAGGCGTTCGTTCACGGCGCTATGTGTATTTCGTATTCGGGCAGGTGTCTGCTTTCGGACCACCTCGCTTCCCGCCCCTCGAACCGCGGGGAATGCGTTCAGGCGTGCAGGTGGAATTATTCGATAAGAAAAAAGGACGCGCTTTCGGACAGCGGCTGGCTGGATTTGGAAGAGGACGGACGCGGTGCGTATATTCTCAACAGTAAGGATTTGAATATGTCCGCGCATCTCGATAAGCTTGCCGAGGCGGGCGTATGCTCGTTCAAGATAGAGGGCAGAATGAAGTCCGAATACTATCTTGCAACGGTAATCAACGCATACAGACGCTGTATAGACGGCGGCTACGGCAAGACTGTCGCGCGCGAGCTTACGACGGCGGCGCACCGCGACTATACCGTGGCGTACGCTTTCGGCGAAAACGCGGAAACAGTAAACTATTCCGACAGTCAGACAAAGGGCGACTGCGACTATATAGGCAACGTGATAAGCGGCGGCGACGGTTTTGCCGTCGTCGAAATGCGCGGAAGGTTTGCGGTGGGAGACGTGCTCGAGGTGCTGTCCCCTACGGACAGCTTCGGCAAAAGCTTTACCGTAAAAAAGGCGTTTTCAAGCGACGGCGCGTCGGTTGAGGACTGCAAGCTCGTTCAGGAAAAATATACGCTCGAATGTCCTGTAAAGCTGAACGCGGGCGATATATTAAGGCGCAGAAAATGAATTACGCAGTAAAAAACGTATACGGAAAAACCCGCGGCGACGAAGTTTACGTAAATGTGCCCGGGTCTAAATCGATAACGGCGCGGGCAATGCTTATAGCTGCCGCCGCCGACGGAACGAGCACGCTGCACGGCGCGCAGTTTTCCGACGATTGCCGCACTTTTTTGGATTGCCTTTCCGCGCTCGGAATAAAGCACCGCTACGACGGAAATACTCTTGAAATAGAGGGCTGCGGCGGAAAGCCCGCAATTACATCGGCAACTCTCAACGTGGGCAGCGCGGGCACGGCGGCGCGGTTTTTGCCCGCATTTCTGTCATTTTGCGACGGGGCGTATAAGCTTGACTGCTCGCAGCAGATGAAGGGGCGACCCGTCGGCGCGCTGATAGCCGCGCTTAAAACGCTGGGCGCTCACTTCGAATTTTCGGAAGAGGAAAACAGTTATCCGTTCACGGTCCGCGGCACTCTTGCCGCGCGCGATACCGAGGTCGACGTAACCGAAAGCAGCCAGTTTCTGTCTGCGCTGCTCATTTCGGCGACCTGCGCGGGCAGAGAGTTTACCGTCGGGGTAAAGGGCGCGCACGGCAGACGGTATATAGATATGACAATCGCAATGATGCGCAGCTTCGGCGCGACCGTTACCGAAAGCGGAACGCGCTTTACGGTAAGCGGGGCGTATTCTCCGCGGTCGTATAATATAGAGCCGGACGCCTCGGCAGCGGCGTACTTCTACGCGGCAAATAAAATTTTAGGCACGCGCCTTCGCGTCGACGGCCTGCAAAACAGTATTCAGGGCGACGCGGAATTTATTTCTTTTTTAAAAGACTTCGACGGGGGCACGGCGGATATGGGCGCGTTTTCCGACCAGGCGCTGACGCTTGCGGCAATCGCGCCGTATCTCGGCAAACCTACCGAAATTATCAACGTAAGGCATATCCGCAGGCAGGAGTGCGACAGAATACGCGCAATCTGCGTAAACCTTGCCGCAATGGGAGTCAGGTGCGACGAGCGCGAGGACGGCGTTAAAATTTACCCCTCTGCACCCCGACCCGCCCACCTAAAAACCTTCGGCGACCATAGAGTGGCGATGGCTTTCGCGCTTACGGGGCTGAGGTCGGACGGCATAGTTATAGAAAACGCGGAGGTCTGCTCGAAGACCTTTGCGGAGTACTTTACTACGATAGATAAGATAACTGAAATTTTGACCGCCTCTTGATTTTTGATAAAAAATAAGATATAATAGATGGAAAGAATAATCGTACATTCCGATTTGAATAATTTTTACGCTTCGGTAGAGCGGCAGCTTGACCCTACGCTTGTGGGCAAGCCCGTTGCGGTTTGCGGCGACAGGGAGGCGCGCCACGGCATAGTGCTTGCCAAAAGCGAGGAAGCAAAGAAATTCGGGGTAAAGACGGGCGAGGCTATCTGGCAGGCGCAGCGCAAGTGCCCAGATTTAATCACTGTCCCGCCGCACTTCGATTTATATATCAAGTACTCGCGCGAGGTGCGCGGGATATACGAGCGGTATACCGATTTAATAGAGAGCTACGGCATAGACGAATGTTGGCTGGACATAAGCGACAGCACGTTGCTTTTTCCTCGTTTCGACGGCGAAAAATTTACCGTTGCGGACGGCGAAAAGCGATACACCGACGCATTTTTGCGGCATCTCGGCGACGTTATAAGAAACACCGTCAGAAGCGAGCTGGGCGTTACCGTATCGTGCGGGGTGTCCTTCAACAAGGTGTTTGCAAAGCTGGGCTCGGAGCTGAAAAAGCCCGACGGAACGTCGGTAATTTCCAAGGCGAATTTCAAACAGACTATATACGGCTTGCCCGTCGGCGACCTTCTGTTCGTCGGCGGAAGCACGTCGCAAAAGCTTAAAGCAATAGGTCTGAATACCATAGGCAGGCTTGCCGCCGCAGATGACGAAAAGATAATCGCGCAGTTCGGCAAGGTAGGGCGCAATCTGTTGCGCAATGCCCGCGGCGAGGATGACGAGCCCGTGCGGCACAAGGACGACAGGCGCGAAATGAAGTCGATAGGCAATTCCTGCACCTACCCCAGTGATTTGACCGATTTGAGAAGCGTCAAGCGCGGACTTTACGTTCTTGCGGACAGCGTTGCTTCGCGGCTTAGGGACGCGGGTCAGGGGCTTGCCGATACCGTCCACCTTTGGGTGAGGTATTCCGATTTGAGCGACTTTTCAGTTCAGACCAAGGTCAGGCATACGGCGCTGTGCGGTGAAATAGCAACACATGCTTACGCGCTGTTTGAAAAGCACGTGCGTCCGCCGTTCAAGGTTCGTTCTCTCGGTGTAACCGTTTCCGGTTTTGATAACGGTGCGTCGCAGATAACATACGACGAAGCATGCGGGAACTATAAAAAACGCGAAGCGGCGGAACGCTGCGTCGACGCGATAAGAAAAAAATACGGCTACGAAAAATTGCAGCGCGGCATAGTTGCCGAGGCGGACGACGGTATCAATACCGACGTAAAAAATACCCACCTCATAAAGCCTGCAAAAATTGATTATCCGGAAGAGGATTAAAAGGAGGATTAAAAGGAGTATTATGAACATACCTGAAATATTCGGAGAAAACGTCTTTTCGGACGCGGTACAGAAGGAAACGCTGCCCACCGAGGTTTACAAGGCTTTAAGGGCCACTGTCGAGGCGGGTAAAACGCTTGACGTATCCATTGCGGGCACTGTCGCTTCGGCGATGAAAAAATGGGCGGTGTCCAAGGGCGCGACCCATTATACGCATTGGTTTCAGCCCCTTACAGGTCTTACCGCCGAAAAGCATGAAAGCTTTATAACCAAGGAGGGCGACGGCGTTATAATGCGACTTACGGGCAAGAGTCTTATAGTCGGCGAATCGGACGCTTCCAGCTTCCCTTCGGGCGGCTCGCGCGCTACGCACATGGCGCGCGGCTATACTGCGTGGGACCCCACGTCGCCCGCTTTCGTGCGCGGCGGCACTCTGTACATACCTACGGTATTCGTGTCGCACACGGGCGAAACGCTTGACAACAAGGCGCCGCTTCTGCGCTCTATGACCGCGCTCGACAGACAGGCGAAGCGGCTTTTGAGGCTGTTCGGCATAGACTGCAAAAAGGTTTCCTGCGCAGTCGGACCCGAGCAGGAATATTTCTTAATCGACGAAGAGCAGTACTTAAAGCGCAAGGATTTGCGCCTTACCGGCAGAACGCTTTTCGGCGCGGCGGTTTCCCGTGGGCAGGAGCTTGAAGACAACTATTTCGGCGCACTGAAGCTGCGCGTTGCCGCGTTCATGCGCGACCTCGACGAAGAGCTTTGGCGTCTGGGCGTTATGAGCAAGACCAAGCACAACGAGGTGGCGCCCGCTCAGCACGAAATGGCGCCGATATACTCGACGGTTAACGTAGCAGTCGACGCGAATATGCTTACTATGGAGGTTATGCGTTGCGTCGCCAAAAAGCACCGCCTTGCGTGTATTCTGCACGAAAAGCCGTTCAGGGGTATAAACGGCAGCGGCAAGCACAACAACTGGTCGCTTTCTACCGATACGGGCTTCAATCTTTTAGACCCCGGCTTATCGCCCGAAAACAATACGTTTTTCAAGCTCGTGCTGGCGGCGGTTATAAAGGCGGTGGACGACTATCAGGGCATACTGCGCGCGTCGGTCGCCTCGGCGGGCAACGATTTGAGACTGGGCGCGGACGAGGCTCCGCCCGCGATTATGTCGGTGTACCTCGGCGACCAGCTCGGCGCAATGGTGGACTGCATAGTAAAGGGTAAAAGCTACGTTGCGACTGGCACGCTCGAAAGCTCGATAGGCGTTCCCGAAAGCCCTATTTTCCCCAAGGACGCGACCGACAGAAACCGTACCTCGCCGTTTGCTTTTACGGGCAACAAGTTCGAGTTCAGAAGTCTCGGCTCGCAGATGAACGCGTCCGAAGCGAACATCTGCCTTAATACGATTGTTGCGGACGCGTTCGGCGCGTTTGCAGACGAGCTTGAAGGTAAGGCGGATATAGAAAAGGCTGCCGACGCGATTATCGCGCGCGAGTTCAAGCAGCATTACCGCATTATCTACAATCTTGACGGTTACGGCCCCGAATGGGTTGCCGAGGCGAAAAAGCGCGGACTATTGAACAACAAGACAACTGCGGACGCGGTTGCCGTCTGCTATGACGAAAGCAATATCGGCGTGTACGTCCGCCAAAATGTTTTCACTCGCGAGGAGGCGATTGCCCGCGCGGATATAAGGCTGGAAAACTACGCCAAAGTTATCAATATCGAGGCGCTGACCATGATAGAAATGGCGCGCAGGGAAATTATTCCCGCAGTGTCGGAGTTCGTAGGCAAGCTCAGCGGCGGCGTTTGCGCGAAAAAGAGTCTCGGCGATATACCGTGTAAGGCGGAAACCAAGCTTATAAAAACGCTGTCAGAGCTGAACGACAGCGCGGACGAGGCGGCGGAAAAGCTTGCCCGCGACTTGAAGGCGATTGATAAATCCGACGTTCGCGCGGCGTCGGTTGCAATGGCGCACGTCATTATACCCGATATGGAAGCGCTGCGCAAGATAGTCGACGAAATGGAAACGCTTACCGCGTCGGAATACTGGAAATATCCCTCGTACTTCGATTTGCTTTACAGCGTAAGATAACCCGTTATTTCGTAAAAAACGTTTGTGACGAAATTATAAGGGGCTATCCTAATATGAAAAAAGATATATGACTCGGAAAAATAAAAACGGCTTAATAATTGCAATAATATTTTTAATGGTGCTGTCTACTATTATTTTAACTTCTTCTATCAGCGGCATTACGCATTTACGGGATTTGAAATATCTTATGAGTAACGGGCGTGAAGTTGAAGGTGATATTATAGAATTAGAAAAAGGCGGCGGTTATGGCAATCATAGTTCATACTACTACTATTCTTTTACTCTTATTTATAAATATGAAGAGAATGGAACAGTTTGGGAAACAAGTGATTATTGGAGTATCCGCGAAGATAGAACCGACGAGTTAAATGAAATGCGGGATTGGTGTGAAAATCAAGTCGGTAAAACAGTAAAACTTACGATAGACGACAAAGGACATTGCAAGCCTACCGCAAATTTACAAAATTTATATAGTAACGCATTCGACTTCGTATGGATACGCGGCGGAATTCTGATAGGTATTGAAACGGTTTTATTGATAATTTTGCTTGTCATAATTTTCAAAGTCAAAGTGAAAGACCATTTGGGAAACAGTTTATAGTCACCGGCGAACAAAAAAATAACTTAAACGAAAACGCTATCGAACAATTCGGTCGATAGCGTTTTTAGTTGTCGCTTTGGCGCGTATTTTGTTTTACAAAACCTTACGGAAGTGATAGAATTGTACCGTGACCAAGGAAAAACTTAAAAAAAATTTACAATCGTTTGCCGACAACGGCGTAAACCTCGTTCTTATCAGTCTGCTTACGGGACTGTTTTCGGGCGTGGTCGTAACCCTTTACAACATTTTGGCGCATATAGGCGAGGAAACCTCGGTAAAGCTGTACGGTCTGCTGCTTGACAATCCCGCGTTCATTCCCCTGCTGTTCGTAGGGCTTGCCGCGGGCGCGGTGGTGATAGGCACGTTCGTGCGCTTCGTGCCCATGATACGCGGCAGCGGTATACCGCAGATTGAGGGCGCGGCGCGCGGAATAATCCGCTTCAAGTGGTACGTGACGATGTGCTCGATGTTCGCGGCGTCGTTGGCGTGCATATTTTTGGGACTGTCCGCGGGAGCGGAGGGACCCTCGCTTGAAATAGGCGGTTGCGCGGGCGAGGCGGTCGGCAAGACGTTAAGGCGCAATCAGATGGCGCGCCGATTACAGATTGCGGGAGGTTCGAGCGCGGGACTTGCGGTTGCGTTCAACGCGCCCGTTACGGGACTTTTCTTCGCAATGGAGGAGGCGTTCCGCTCGTTCTCGCCGCAGGTGTTCGTATGCGCCGCTTTAAGCATAGTTACCGCGCTGTTTACGCGCAACGCCATCCGTCCGCCGCTCGGCTACGGCGTGGGGTTCACCTTCGAAAGCTTTATATTCCCCGAAAACTTTTCGTTTTCGTACTGCCTTTGGATTATCCCCGCGGCGGTGGTCGCGGCGCTTGCGGGCGTGGCGTTCTATCACTCGGTGACGCTTGCAAAAAAGCTGTTCAAGAAAATTACATTTTTTAATGGCACGGGCAAATATATAATCCCCTTTATGCTTGCGGGCGCGTTCGGGTTGGTTACGTCCTACGCTATGGGCGGCGGTCACTCGTTTATCGAGGCGCTTGGCACGCACGGCACGGGCAAAATAAGCATCGAAAGCGTATTCGGCATTTCGGTGGTCGCAAGCATAATAATCGTTTTTGCGTTCAAATATATAGCGGGCGTTATGGCAATGGGCTGCGGAATACCCTGCGGCGTATTTATTCCCATGCTTGCAATGGGCGCGGGACTGGGCGGCGTACTTGCCGTAGCTTTCGTCGCAATGGGTATGGACCCCGCGTTCTGCGATTACTTCATAATTATCTGTATGGCGGTTTTCTTTACCACTATAGTAAAGGCGCCTATAACGGGTATAGTAATGGTGTTCGAGCTGACGGGACAGTTCACAAACTTTTTACCCGTGCTTTTGGGCGTTGCGATAGGCTACCTTATAAGCATGTTGTTTAAGTTGGAGCCCATTTACGAAAAGAATCTGGACGCGTTCATAGTCGACGAAAAGCTTTACGAAAACGTCAGAAAGGAAAGAATATCGCTTATAGTACAGCCTCATTCCAAGGCGTAAATGAACAAGGTCCGCGCCATTATCTGGCCTACGAACGGACTCGTGGTAGAGGTCGTTTCGGGCGGGACGGTTATCGTTCCCGACGGCGAATATATATTCAAAGCGGGCGACACGCTCGTATTCGAGTGCGAGACCGACTCTTTGGAAGAGCTGTACGGTTACCTGTACGAAATAGTGGGTAAACAACCCGACGGCACGGAGGATAATTGATATGTTAACGGGAATTTGCGGAATTAACTGGGGCGACGAGGGCAAGGGAAGAATGGTTGACCTGCTTTCGCGCGATTACGACGTGGTATGTCGCTATCAGGGAGGCAACAACGCGGGGCATACCGTGGTCAACGACAGGGGTAAATTCATTTTGAATTTGCTGCCTTCCGGCATACTGCGCGAGGGGGTGGTTTGCGTTATGGGCCCCGGTATGGTTATCGATTTGCGCCACCTCTGCGAAGAGATTGCGCGGCTTAGAGAGGGCGGAATTTCCATATCGCCCGCCAACCTCAAAATAAGCGACAAGGCGATTATAACCATGCCCTACAACGTGTTGCAGGACGTAATGGAGGAGGACAGGCTGGAAAAAGCCACCGGCAAGCCCTACGGCTCGACCCGCCGCGGTATTGCTCCCGTCTATGCGGACAAGTATATGAAAAAAGCGTTCCGCATGGGCGAGCTTTTGAATACGCAGAGGCTGTATAAGCGCCTGCCCGATATAGTCGCCTGGAAGAATATGACGATTAAGGCTTACGGCTTCGAGCCCGTAAAGCCCGACGATATGGTAAGCTATTTCGAGACCTACGGCAAGCCGCTTGCGGACTACGTGACGGATACGGGGCTTTATCTTAACTCTATGCACGCCGCAGGCAAAAGCATTATGTTCGAGGCGCAGCTCGGCGCGCTGCGCGATATTGATTACGGCATAGTGCCCTATACCTCGTCGTCGTCGACTATTGCGGCGTACGCACCCATAGGCGCGGGCGTTCCCAATCTCAAGCTTACTAACTCGCTCGGCATTATGAAGGCTTATTCGAGCTGCGTCGGCGAGGGACCGTTCACCTGCGAGTACTTCGGCGAAAAGGCGGAAAGGCTGCGCGCCGCGGGCGGTGAGTACGGCGCGGCTACGGGCAGACCAAGAAGGGTGGGGCCCTTCGACGTCGTCGCCTCGCGCTACGGCATACGCTGTCAGGGCGCGGACGAAATAGCGTTGACTAAGCTCGACGTACTGGACGGATACGAGCAAATAGAAATATGCACGCATTACGAGTTGGACGGAAAAATTCTGGACGAGTTTCCGTTTACCGACGTTTTAGACGACTGTAAGCCCGTATACGAAACGGTTAAGGGCTGGAATAAAGATTTATCCAAGTGTAGAAAGGTTTCCGACCTGCCCAAAGAGGCGCTGGATTATATCCGCCTTTTGGAAAGGCTTTGCGACTGCAAAATCAGGTACGTTTCGGTCGGGGCCGAGCGCGACGCATATATAAAGATGTATTAAAAAAGGCGGGGCTTTAAGCCCCGCCTTTTATATATAGTATTTGCTTTCGGAAGCTTTTCCGACCAGCCCGACGAATTCTTTTTTGTAGTAGTCGTCCGCAATATAGTCGCTAAGTCCGTTCAGTCTGTTCAATACGGCTTCGAGCGACGCCGCGCCCTTGTACTTCGAGTCGCGCAGTATCAGCCCGAATTCCGCAACGCAGCTTATGAACGAGAGGTCCTCAGACGACGGCGTGGTAATTTCAACCGAGCAGGTCACGCTTTCGCTTTTTTCTTCTTTTCCGCTTACGTCCTTATATCTGACTTCGGCTTCGGCAAGCTTGCCTTCCGCGTTCGCTGAAAGCGCAATTTCGTACAGCGCGGCTACGCAGAGGTTTGCACCTATTTCGCCCGTGTCGGACTTATCGTTATTGAAGTCGTCTTCTGTGATAAGCTTGGTGTCGTAGCCGATAAGCCTGTATTTGTTCACCTCGTCGGTGAAGGTAACGCCTGCCTTTGCGTCCTTTGCAACGGTGAATAGAGTGCCGTTCAGCTCGTCTACGAAAACCTTGCGCGCTTCCGCTGCGCTGTCGAGATAGGCGTAGTTCCCGTTGCCCTTCGTTGCAAGCGTTTCCAAAAGGTCGTCGCGCATATTTCCCATACCTACGCCGATAACCGAAAGGTAGACGCCGCTTGCCGCTTTATTCTGTATGAATTCGTGCAGTTCGTCCGTATCCGACATTCCAACGTTGAAGTCGCCGTCTGAAATTAAAATAACTCTGTTGTTGCCGCCATCGATAAAGTGCTTTTGAGCTATCCTGTACGCGCGTTCGAGTCCGTCTCCGCCCGAAGTTGCGCCCGACGCAACGAGGGAAGAGATTGCGCTGCGTATTTCCTTTTTGCCCTCGTCGGTACATTCGCTGCCGTCAAGCACGGTTTTAACGCCGCTGGCGTAGGTTACTATCGATACGACGTCCCTGTCGCCCAGTCCGTCCAGAAGCATATTGAAGCCCTGCTTGGCAAGCGGCAGACGCGTACTGCCCGACATAGAGCCCGAAACGTCGATAAGAAAAACGTAGTTTGCGTTGACGTCTTCGACCTCGACCTGCGTCGTTTTCAGCCCGACGAGCATCAGGTTGTTATCCTTATTCCACGGGCAGGGTGAAAGCGCAGTGGTAAGAGCGACGGATTTGTCCGTCGGCGCGGCAAAGCCGTAGTCGAAATAATTTATCATTTCCTCTATGCGCACGCTGTCGCAGTCTACTTTCTGCCCGTCGTCAATCTGGGTTCTTATCTGAGAATAGGACGCCGTGTTTCTGTCAAGCGAGAAGTAAGAGGTCGCCGTTTGCGAAACAGAGGTAAAATCCTTTTCGATAATGCTGTCGTGAACGAAGTTGTCTTCTTCCGCGTCGGTTATATAGTCGTAGCTCGGACCTCGGAAGCCGCCCTCGTCGTACATGCCGCCGCATGCGCTGAACAGCATACAGCCCGCGCCGAGTACAGCTACGCTCATTAATAGTTTTTTCATAATCAACCTCCGGTCTTTTTATAATCAAAACGATTGAATATGCGCGTTTGTCCCGCCTTATTTAAAAAAATTTAATTTTTTATCATTCTTAGATATTTTTCGTAAGCGTTGCGGTCTGTCGAGCGTACGTCGAAGTAGTATTTGACCCCGCCGTAATAGGCGTGCAGTCTGTACCGCGGCTCGCCGTTTTCGGCGGTCCCGCTCGTAAGGTAATAATTTATCCCGCCGTAGCTGCCAGTGCTGCCGTCCGCGTAATCGGCAAGCTCGGCATAAACCGCGGTTTCGTCGGTAAACTCAACGTATACGGTGGTTTCGTCGCGGCAGAGGTTGGCAAGCAGGTTGACGTCCGCTTTGACAAGCGTCAGCTTGCCGTAACGGTAGCCCGCGGTGCAGCCGTCCACGCTCGCGTTCGAGGATACCGCAAGATTCTGTATGAAAGCCAGCGAGGGGTGCAGGTCGTACACTGCGTACGCGCTTGTTTTTTGCAAGTCGAGGTCCGCGTCGGTGTAATAACCGACCTGCGGCTCGGTCGGGACGCCGTCGACGTTCCGCTTCAAAACTATTGCGACCGCAACGGCAAAGACCAGCGCAAAGCTTGCCGCAACGGAAGCAAGCTTCACGAATTTCGGCAAAAACGCGGTTTTCGGTTTAACGTATTTTTTCGCGTCGGCTGTTATACCGTTCGGAGTATTCGCACCCTTGAAATACTCTTCGAACTCTTTTTCAAGCTTATCGTCCTTCATTCCTCACCTATTTAACGATTACACTCAGTCGTTTGTCCCGCCCAAAAGCGTTTTTAATTGCTTTTCCGCCCTGTCCTTTGCGCGCTGCACCGCCGACTTGCTCAGTCCCAACTCGCTTGCTATTTCCCGTACCGTCATATCGAGGTAGTATATTCTGTAAATAACGGCGCGGTCGTCGGGTTCGAGCTTTGCAAGCGCCTGTTCCAGCATTATCGCGCTTTCCCTCTTTTCGGGCGAATAGTCCAAAGAGGTGAGCGAATAGAATTCCTCGGTGGATACCTTGCCGCGCAGGTTACGCGATTTAAGGTAGTCCAGCGCGGTATTGCGCACTATCTTTATAAGCCAGCCGTACGCGTTGTCGTCCCGCCCGAAGCGCCGCGCAAACCGCGCCACCTTGATAAAGCTTTCGTGCAGCACGTCCTCGGCGTAGTCTCTGCCGACTATGCTCAAAGCTACGGCGTACATTTTTCCGCCCGCAAGCGAATAAACGCCGTCAAGACAGTCTGCAAAACCGTCCGCAACCGCGTGTATAAGCCTATTGAGTTTTTCGCCGTCGCTCTCTATCATAGCTATATTGTGTATTATAATAATGCGTTTGTCAATAATTTACTTGCAAAAATGTCCGTACGAGTATATAATATTCATAATGAAATTCTATAAAATGCACGGACTCGGCAACGATTACGTTTATTTCGACTGTATGCGCGAACAAATAGCCGAGCCCGAAAAACTTTCCGTAAGGCTGTCCGACAGGCATTTCGGCGTCGGTGGCGACGGTATAATTTTGCTCTGCCCTTCTGAAATTGCCGACTGTAAAATGCGTATGTTCAACGCTGACGGCTCGGAGGGCAGAATGTGCGGCAACGGAGTGCGCTGTCTTGGCAAGCTTGCGCGCGACCTCGGCTACGTAAAGGGCGATACCTGCACCGTAGAAACGCTTTCGGGTATAAAGCGCCTCGAATTTTTCTACGGCGAGGACGGAGCGGTCTGCACGGTGCGCGTAAATATGGGCGCGCCGCTGCTTGCGGGCGCGGATATTCCGTCGACGTTCGTCGGCGAAAGAGTGGTGGGTCAGCCGCTTGAAATAGACGGAGTAAGCTATGCGGTCACGCTCGTCAACATGGGTAATCCGCACTGCGTAGTATTTACCGACCCCGCGGAAGTAGAAAAAGCGGGATGCAGTTTCGAGCGCAACGCCGCTTTCCCCGACAGGGTGAATACCGAGTTCGTAAAGGTCGTAGGCGACAATATTATCGAAATGAGGGTATGGGAGCGCGGCAGCGGCGAAACTTACGCCTGCGGCACGGGCGCTTGCGCCGCGGCGGTAGCGGCGGTGCTGAACGGATTTTGCGACGCGTCCCGTCCCGTAACGGTGCGACTGTTGGGCGGCGAGCTGCAAATAGAGTATAGCGACGTCGTTTATATGACGGGCGGCGCGACTCTCGTGTTCACGGGCGAGCTTATCGTTTAAAATACGGATAAGTATTCTAAACCTCGAATTTAAAAAATATACTTGAAAGTAACGCGGTTGCGTATTTGTAAAAGCCGCGTGCAGGTGAAAATATGAAATTAAACGGCTGTTTTGACAACTTAACCGAAAACTACCTCTTTGCAGAGGTAGGCAAAAGAACCAACGAATATATTGCCGCCCACCCCGACAAAAAGATAATTAAGCTGGGTATAGGCGACGTAACGCTGCCGCTCGTTCCCGCGGTTATCGAGGCTATGCACGGCGCGGTGGACGAAATGGCTTCTGCCGATACGTTCAGGGGCTACGGCCCGTACGAGGGCTATGCGTTCCTGCGCGAGAGCATTAAAAAGCATTACGCCGAGCTGGGCGTGAGCGTGGGCGTAGACGAAATTTTCGTTTCCGACGGTGCGAAGTCCGACCTCGGCAGTATTCTCGATTTGTTCGACAAGGACAATACCGTCGTGGTTACCGACCCCGTGTATCCCGTCTATGTCGATACAAACACCCTTGCGGGCAGGAAGGTAATTCTTGCGTCCGCGACCGAGGCGAACGGCTTTTTGCCTATGCCCGACCGTTCGGTTAAGGCGGATATTATTTATATCTGTTCGCCCAACAATCCCACCGGCGCGGCGTATTCCAAGGCGCAGCTTAAAGAGTGGGTAGACTATGCTAACGCCGTCGGCGCGGTCATTCTTTACGACGCCGCGTACGAATGTTTTATTTCGGATAATTCTCTTGCGCGTTCGATTTACTCGGTAGAGGGCGCAAAGAGCTGCGCGGTGGAAATCTGCTCGTTTTCCAAGACGGCTGGCTTCACGTGCACGCGCTGCGGCTATACCGTAGTTCCCGCTGCGATATGCGGCGGCAAGCTGAATAAAATGTGGTACAGGCGTCAGGCAACCAAATTCAACGGCGTGTCCTACGTCGTGCAAAAGGGTGCGGCTGCGGTCTATACCGAGCAAGGCATGGCCCAGATACGCGCGAATATAGACCGTTACAGGCGCAACGCGCAGCTTATAGCGGACTGTATGGATAGGCTGGGTATTTGGTATACGGGCGGTAAAAACTCGCCGTATATCTGGCTGAAATGTCCGCGCGGTATGGGTAGCTGGGAATTTTTCGACTATATTTTAAACAACGCGCAGGTGGTGGGCACTCCGGGCGTCGGGTTCGGCACAAACGGCGAAGGCTTTTTCCGTCTGACGGCGTTCGGCAGCGAAGAGGCAACTAAAGAGGCGATAGCGAGAATAGAACGCCTGCTATCGGAATAAAGGTGATTTATGATAGGTATACGTGAGAGGGGCGCGGGCGTATTGTGCGCAATATCATCGTTGCCCAACGAGTACGGAATAGGCTCTCTCGGCGACGAGGCTTACGAGTTCGCGCGTCTTTTGAAAAAGGCGGGCGTCAAGTTCTGGCAGGTTCTGCCTACGGTGCAGACGGGCTTTTGTGACAGCCCGTATCAGTCCGTTTGCTGCTATTCGGGCAACCCGTATTTTATCGATTTGAAGGCGCTGCATAGGGCGGGACTGCTCGACGAAGAGGAGCTGCAATCCGCGGTAATGCCCGCGGGGGAAATAGACTACGGCGCGCTTTACGAGCGCAGGTTTAATCTTTTACGCCTTGCATACGCTCGTTTCAATATCAAAGACAGGGATTTCATCGCCTTCGTGGAAAGCAGGGAATTTGACGATTACGCGCTTTTCATGTCGCTTAAATCCCGCTTCGGCGGCACATTCGACACCCTTCCCGACGCTTATAAATTCAGGGAAAAGCTTGCAATGCTGGAATTCCGCCGCTCGGTTATGAAAAGCGATTTTCTGTTCTGGCAGTTCGTACAGTTCGTTTATTTTCAGCAGTGGGGCAAGCTTAAAGCTTACGTAAATTCGCTGGGAATAAAAATAATAGGCGATATTCCGCTCTACGTCGCTTACGATTCGTCCGACGTTTGGGCTCATCCCGAGCTGTTCAAGCTTGACAGACAGCTCAGACCCAAGGCGGTAGCGGGAGTTCCGCCCGACTATTTTTCAAAGACCGGTCAGCTTTGGGGCAATCCGCTCTACGACTGGGACGTAATGTTCGAGGACGGCTTCGACTGGTGGGTAAAGCGTATCGAAAAGGCGAAATCGCAGTTCGACGTTATAAGGATAGACCATTTCAGGGGACTCGAACGCTACTATTCCGTTCCTGCGGGCGCGGAGGACGCGACCGAGGGCGAATGGCTGCCTGGGCCCGGCGTGCGGCTGTTTTACGAAATAAGAAGGCGCTGCGGCGACGTGGATATTATCGCCGAGGATTTGGGCGAAACGGACGCGGGCGTTACGCGGCTTATGGAGCGGACGGGCTTCCCCGGCATGAAAGTGCTTCAATTCGCCTTCGACGGCAACCCCGACAATCCCTACCTGCCAGCGAATTTTAGCGAAAACAGCGTGGTATATACGGGCACGCACGACAACGACACGACGCTCGGTTATCTAAATTCACTTACGGACGAACAGTTTGCCGACTTTAAAACGCAGCTTCGCGCCGCGCTTAAAAGCGAAGGCGTGGTGCATCCGTTCGTCACGCGGGAGCAGACCGTTTGGGCGCTTAATACCTGCGCGCTCGCATCGTCCGCAGGCATAGCGGTTCTGCCCGTTCAGGACGTAACCTGCGCCGACGGCAGCGCCCGCATGAACGTACCTGCCCGCCCCGAGGGTAACTGGCGCTATCGCTTGGAGGCTTTTCCGTCGCGCCGCTCGCTCGCGCTTTTAAAACGCGCTATAGAAGAAAATTACAGATAATAAAACCGCCCTGCATACGCAGGGCGGTTGTTCTTATAAACGCAGCCCGCCGAACTTCGGCGGGCTGCGTTAAGTTTTTTCGAAAATTCGGGTGCAGAGGACGGTCATATCGTCGACGACGGTTTTTGCGCGTTCACGCGCGGCTATCAGTATAGTATCGGCAAGGCTTTGCGGGTTAAGTGGCCGTAAGCTTTGCAAATACTCGTACAGCTCGGTAGAGGATGAGAACGCCGAGGTTATGCCGTCGGACATAAACACCACTATATCGCCCGCGCGCAGCTGCTCGGTGCAGACGGTGGGGCGCAGATTTTCCAAAATGCCGAGCGGCAGGCTCTGGCTTTCCAAGACCTTTATTTCGCCCTCGCGCACGATAATTCCCGCGGGGGAGCCTATTTTTACGAAGTCCGCCATGCCAGAGCTTAAATTCACCGCGGCGATGTCAATGCAGGTAAACCGTTCGTCGCGGTTAAAGGAAAGCAGCTTGTTTATAGTGTTTAAAACCGTGCCCTCGGGCATCTCCGCGCGGTAGAAAGCTTCTATCAAGGAAATTGCCGTTGCGGAAACCTTTTTCGCGTATTCGCCGCTGCCCATACCGTCTGACAGCGCCATTAAAAAGCTGTGCTCGTTTATTTTGATTACCGAGTGTGTGTCGCCCGAAACCTTTTCGCCGCTCTTAATCGCGTACGCTACGCCGAACGCAGCGTCAAGGCGGGGAGGGGCGCTGAACACGAGGCAGCTTTTTTCTCCGTCGTAGCTGAGCTTGTCTTTCAGCAGGTATTTCCTGTTCGTAACCTCGCTTATAATCGCCGTCATTGCCTTTGCATCCGCGCGCCCGCTGACGACCGCCAGTATTTCCATATTTTCGCCGTCGACGTAAAGCTCGGGGCAGGCAATGCCGTGGGTGGAAAGCTTTTCGGCAAGCTTTTTTTCGAGCTCGGCATATTCTCGCGAGGTGCGGCTTAGCTCAACCGCGCAGTTTTTCATTACCTCTGCGACGCCGCGAGCCTGTTCCGCAAGCAGTATGCGTCCGCTTCGCGCATTTTCCGCCTCGGTCATAAACCTGCGATATTCGGCGATAAGCCCGTTAAGGCGCACTAAAACGTCGGTGGGGTTAGAGCAGTTGACCGTAACCTCGGACGGCAAATCGATAAGGTTTGCCTTGCCCTTTATGCAGCCCGAATCAATCAGCTTTTTAAATCCCGCGTAGACGTTGGTGCGCGCGCAGGTTTTGGCTCTGTCGCAGTTTTTACAGCACTTTTCTTTCAGCTCTTCGAGCATGCGGCTGCGCGAAGCGGAGTCGTTTACGTCGTCGTCGAGCGCGTTGAACGCGCACTCTATCTCGCGGAAAACCTCGCTTATGCGGTACAGCTTTTCGCCCGTGCGACGCCTGCTGCGTTCGACGGCGGTATCGGGCAGAACCTCTTTAACGAGCAGTCTGTGCTTCATGCTTTTGAGATGATTTTCGGAAAACAGAACGGGCAGCGCGACGGTGCATAAAAGCAGCAGCGCGCGGAATACTATAAGAACGACGGCGCAGTCGAAGCCGCCCTTGAAATAGCAGTACACCGCGGAAAGCGCGGCGACGACGACGCTTGGCGCGGCTCTGCCGGCGCCGCAGAAAAGAAGCGCGGCGGTAGCCGCGGCTATGTAGGCAGTGAACGGTTCCGCCGACAGCGTGACGGCTGCGGGCGGCAGCGCGGTTATCAGAGCGAACACGAGCGCGGCGGGCGAGCGCGCAAGCCGCACTGCGAAAATTATCACGCCCGCTGTTATCGCCGTGTAAGCGAAAAATCCGCATAGGTTGTAAACGCCCGTTCCGAACGCGGCGTAGACTACGGCGCAGCAGACCAGCTCGTCCTCTTTCAGCCTGCACCGCATTGCGCGGAACAGCAGAGCGTATACTGTTTTGAAAGAGAAATACGAAAAAATTATTACGGCGACTGCGGCAACGCCCTTGAATGCGTATTCGTTTTCGAGCAATTCGATTCCCGAAATGCCTTGTGTGCGGGCAAACGCTATGTACGGCGCGAGCGCGATGGCGAGATACGCCGCTGCCTCGACGCGGATTTTGCGCCTCGTTCTGCGATAGATGAAAGTGACGAGTCCGAGAAAAACCGCCTCGAAAAGGCAGAGCAGGGTGGCGACCCAGTCAAGGTACACTATCGAGGCGAGCACGTATAGCACGGGGGTTAAAAGTACGTTCGTACCGCACGTAAGCATGGCGAAGCATAGCCCTAAGGAAAATGGAATTTCGGCAAGAGTTTTGTTTATGAAGATAACCGCCACGGCGTAAATTAGGTACAGAGCCGTACTTTTCGCGTTTATTTTAAAAGTCATAACTACATTGTATATCCTGTGAAGGTAAAAAATTTGTCTGTTAATATACCTAATTGTAAAAAATTACAAAAAATTTTTTTCATATCCTGCGTATAAATGTACATAATAATTTTGAAACTTTATGCGTATTACTTGACTGTTTTTGCATAATTGTGTAGAATAATAAAAAAAGTTTCGGGGATTTTCTATGGAAGAAGAGATTGAAAACGGCGAGGGCGGAATAACCTTGGGTTATATTTTCCGCACTGTATTTTCGCAGAAGTGGCTTGCGCTTATAATCGCGGCGGTGATTACTGTTGCGGGCGCGCTCGGTCTGTATTTTATGGGTAAATCGGGTACGGTTTACTCTGTATCGTTCGTTTTGCAATTGCCGAAAACAGGCGAAGCTTCAACGACCTCTTATACTTATCCCGACGGCGAAAGCTTTTACTTTACGGACCTTATTTCCTACGAAAACCTTATGCAGGTTGCTTCCCGTAAGGATTTCGAAGGTATCGACGTCGAAACGATGGTAAAGAGTAACGATATTTCCATAATCCGTTCGGTTGATAAGCTTGACGAGGATTCCAAAGACGGCGTTTACGATTTGAATTACACTGTCAAGGTTAAGGCGAAATACTTCGAGAACGAGGACAAGGCGCGCAGCTTTATCGAGGCGATTACGGCGTTCCCTCGCGAGTATATAAGTCAGATGAACATCAACTACGACCAGAGTCTTACCTCGTCAAAGTCCGCGGTGACCTACGACGAACAGCTTACGCTTCTTAAAAATCAGGCGCAGTATATCCAGTCCAAATACGGCGCGCTTATCGGCGCCTACGGCAACGAATTCGTTGTCGGTGACGGAAGGACGCTCGGTCAGTGCAAGAACGAAGTCGACGCGTACGTCGCGAAAGATTTATTCGGCAGCTTGATTACCCGCGCCAAGGAAAACAGCTATATCAAATCGGGTACCGAAGAGAAAATCAGGTACGAGAGCGAGCTGTATTCGAGAAAGCTTGCGTTGGAGCGCGCCGAAGAAACGCTGAAAAAGCTTATTGAGTTTCAGACGAACACGGGTTCTACGATTATCTACGATGAGATTATTTCTCTGAACAGGGAAATAGCCACCTTAAATCAGGAAATGGAAATTATAAGAGGTTACCTTGCCGCCTATTCGGATGAAAGCAAAATAGCGCCTGCCGAATTCGAGGCGGAGATTGCCAAGGTCGAAGCAACGGTAGCCAAGTTTACCGAGGACATCAAGCCCATTTCCTCCTACGTTTACGGCAGAGTGACGAAGATTAACTTCCTGAATTCGAGAGTCGTCGAGGTAGAGGGCGGCAGAGGAATAATAATGAGCGCAATCATCTCGCTTATTGCCAGTATCGTAATTGCGGCGGTGGTCGCGTTCATCGTAGGCTGGAGCAAGCAAAAGAAGGTCAAAATAGAGAAGGTTGTCGGCATGCCCGTTTACGGCGAGGCGCAGCTGCAAATTGCGGCTGCGGACGAGAGCGACGACGAAGAAGACAAAAAAGAATAAAAACGGTCAAATTAAAGCGGAACGCAGATGCGGACCGCTTTAATTTTTATGTTGATTTTTCCGCCTCTTTATGTTATACTGAGCAATCAGAGGGTTAAGATGACGGAAATAGAAAAGCTTTTGAAATTTATATCCCCGCACAAGCTTGCGGACAGCGCCTTTTTCAAAGACCTTCTCGACGGAGGGCGGCAGCGCGCCTACGAGGATGAGAGAATAAGGGCCGTAATGCTTGTGTTGAAGGCTCTTTATATAAATAAGCTGAAATACAAAATCGCAGACGCAATCCGCGAGCGCGACGGGCTGAATTCCGCAAGCGAGCATACCGCCGAAAATTACAGGCGCGTGCGCGAGCTTAACGCCGAGATTGCCGCGCTTAAAGAAAAGCTTCATTCCTACAAGCCCTTTTTCGACGAGCCGTATTTTGCGCGCATGGACTTAATAGACGGTATAGAGGGCTACAACAGCTACTATATCGGCAAGCGCGGCGACCAAAACCTTGAAATAGTCGACTGGCGCGCCCCGCTTGCGCGCAGGTATTACCAGAAGAGCAAGACCTCTTTTAAGATTAACGAATACGACTATAAGCTGATACTCCGCCGCGCGCTGCGCACGGGGGGAGGAAAGGTACTGGATATGAAAAACGAGTACCTTTCCTTAAAAGGGTATCTTTCCGAGGAGGAAATAGACGGGCGCGACGAGGCGATTATTTTTGACCCTTTTTTGAAGGAAATACTCGAAACCCGCAAGGAAAAACGTGAAATTTGCGACATTATAGAAACCATACAGGAAAAGCAGTACGAGATTATCACGCTGCCCGAAAATGCGGAATTCGTTTTACAGGGCGTTGCGGGCAGCGGCAAAACTATGATAATGCTGCACAGACTGTCATATATATTATATAACGACGAAACGCTGCGCCCCTCGGACGTGCTTGTGGTAACTCCGTCGGACTCGTTCAACGCGTTCATAGACGAGCTTGCGAGAATACTCGAGCTCGAAAGGGTGAAAACGTCTACGCTCGACGGGTATTTTTTAAGCGTTTTAAAGAATTCGGGCGTGGTTATTGATAATAAAATCGACTGGTTTCAGCCGCTGCCGCCCCAATTTTTAAATTACGTTTACACCGATAAATTCGTTGAAGAAATCCGCGTAAAGCTTGCTAAAATTTACGACGGAATATACGGAATGTTTACCTCGGACGGGTGCAGAGAGGTCACGGACGGCGTGCTTGCCGCGTTGAAGTTACAGGAAGAAAAGTACGCGCGCATAAAGAACGCAAGTCTCAGGGTCAGGCGTTCGGTGCTCGGCGAAATCAAGGAAAAGCCCGACGGCGGACTTTACTACACCAAGCAGTTCAGAAACGCGTTTAACTGCGTTTCCGACGTGCGCGAGTTTTTGCAGCTGCTTTCGGACGAGCGCATGTGCGGACAGGCTTTCTTTTACAGGCAGCTGCTGTCCTTCTACAAGTCGCTGAAATTTTTGCGCAGGTATTCCGAAAAAATCTGCCTTGCGGCGGTAGCGGATTTGGACGCGTTGCACGGCACGGTCGAAAAGGAAATTTCCGACCTTAAAAGATATAAAATCACCGTCGACGGAAAGGAAACGCTGACTTACTCGGACCGCATTGCAAAGCGCGAGGAGCTTAAAAAAGAGATAAGCTCGACTTGCGAAACGGTAAAGGAGATAGCGGAGGCGTTCGTGCCGCTTTACGACTTTGCGGACGTTCTGCGCGGCGAAAGCTATCTGGTTGCGATAGGCAAGTGCGAAACGACCTACGACGTGCTAAGGTTTTTCTACCGCGAGACGGTAAAGAAAATAAAGACCCGTTTTTGTGTTTCCACTAAAAAGCTTTGCCGAACGGACCCATATTCGATGTGTCTTATTTTGTGCAGTCTGGGCTTGCCGCTTACGCCCAAATACCGCTTCATTTTCGTGGACGAGGCGCAGGATATTTCGCTTAACGAGTACCGCGTGTTGCAGGCTGTCAACGACAGGGCGGCGTTCAATATCTTCGGCGACCTTAAACAGAATATCACCCCGTACCGCGGAATAAGGGACTGGTCCGAGCTTGGGTATAAGCAATTCAATCTCAACTTAAATTACCGCAACACGAACCGCATAGTCGAGTACGTTTCGCGCAATCTCGACATAGACATGCGCGCAATCGGCACCGAGGGGGACGGGGTGGAGATAATTTCCGCGCGTTCGGTCACGTCGTACCTTTCCAAATTCAACGGATTGAGCGCGGTAATCTGTTCGGAGGCGGGGCTTGAAAAATATACGCGCAAAAGCTACAACGTCGTAAGGAATACGGGGCGCATATCCAAGACGAAAATAAATATAATGACCGTTTACGAAAGCAAGGGGCTGGAATTTACGTCCGTGGCCGTTGCCGACGGCGATATGACCGAGAACGAGAAATATATAGCCTACACGCGCGCGCTCAAAAATCTCGCGCTGATAAGACAGGGATAATTTGGCAATAACTGTTGTCAGGGAAAATAATTTGTGATAGAATAAAAATATGGCTAATAAAACGAAAAACACAAGTATGATTGATATCGAAGGCGAACTTCTGAATGCGGTAAGCTACGCGACCTATTATTGCCGTCTGCCGCTTTTTACGACGTTCAAAATTTTCAACCGCTCGGAGGAAAACGCGCAGGACGTCACCGTCTGCATCAGCGGGAACGAGCTTATTCTGCCCACGGAAATTCCCGTTTCGGAAATCCCGCACGAAAGCAGTATGTCGGTCACGGTTGAAAATATACTCAACCCCAAATATCTCGCCGACCTCGAGCAGCCCGAAAAATGCAAAGTCGTAATCAAGCTTATGCAGGGCAAAAACGCCGTCTGTTCGCTTAAAGCCGAGGTGCTCGCTCTGCCGATAGACTGTTGGAGCGGACTTTCTGGCAACGTGGAAATGCTTGCCGCGTTCGTGCGGCCCAAGCTTGCCGACTGTCAGAAAATACTTGCCGAGGCGGGCTTGCAGCTTAAAACCTGGGGCTATTCGTCGGAGTGGAGCGGCTATGCCGGCAATGACAGAAACGCCGTCCGCAACGCCGTCGCCGCAGTATATTCGGCGATACGCCACCTTGATATAGAGCGCGTAGAGGATAAGGACCTTACCGAAACGGTCTGTGCGGGCGATATAAGTAAGATAGTCAAAAACAAGAGCGCTACGCCGTTGGAGCTTGCGCTTTTCGCCGCGTCGTGCTTCGAGGCGACCAAGCTGAATCCCGTTCTCGTAATGGGTAAAAACAAGGTCGGCGTAGGCGTGTGGCTGTATGAAAGCTGTTTTTCGTGTTCGGTACAGGACGATATTTCGGTAATAGAAAGATATATAATGGACGGCGTCAATAACCTTGCAGTGTTCGACTGCGACGATATGTTCGCGCACAAAAACGCAAGCTTTACGACCAGCGCGTCCCACTTCGAATCGTTTATACGCAGCAACTCGTTCGACCTCTGTCTCGACGTCAAGCGCAGCAGGATAGGAGGAATTTTTCCTCTGCCGCTCAAAGTAAAGACCAAGTCGGGCTATGAGCTGTTGGACGATAAAGAGCTTTCGTACAGCGCGAAGCCGCGTCAGTTAATCGACGCAAGCAAGTACGAATACTCGCGTACGGAATCGAAGGACAAGTCCTGGCAGCGCCGTCTGCTCGATTTATCTCTTCGCAACAACCTGTTGAATTTCCGCTATAAGCGCGACTGTCTGCATCTGCTTTCCGCGGATTTGCACGCGTTCTGCGAGCGGCTTGCGCTCAAAGACAAATTCAGGCTAAGCCCGCCCGCCTCCGCCATAAAGGATGCGGCGTACTTCGGCGGCGCTACCGTCAAGAGTATGGAAGAGCTTATTTCCATAGAAATGAAGTCGGGGCAGCTTAGGTGTTATTCGGGGTCGGAAACCCTTTCAGAGGTCGTGGGCTCGCTTATAAGGAAGTCGCGTGCGTCGGAGGAAGAGACGGGGGCAAAGACGCTGTACCTTGCTTTCGGTTTTCTCAAATGGAAGCACAAGAGCGACAGCGAGCATAAGTTCGCGCCGCTTGCCCTTTTGTCTGTCAATGTTAAAAAGAGCAAAAACTCGGTAATAACGCTTGAAATAGGCGAGGGGTACGAGGTAAACACGACGTTGCTCGAATTTTTGAAACAGGAATTCGGCATAGATATTCGCGGGCTTGACGGCAAAGAGCTTTCGCCTAAGGAAATAATAGCGGTATTCCGCGCAAAGACGGCGAACATGAAGGGGTGGTCTGTCTACGAGGACGTTTACCTTTCGCAGTTCACGTTTGCGCGCTACGCGATGTGGGCGGATGTCAAAAAGAATATTGCCGACTACAAGAGAAATCCGCTTATCGCAAGTTTGCTGTCCAATGCAAACAAAATGGAAAATAACAAGCTTACGGGCGAGGGCGAGGACGACGGCGAACCGTGCGATATTATAACCCCGTTGCCGTGCGACAGCACGCAGTACGCCGCGGTTGCGGAGTCGGCTAAGGGGACTACCTTCGTGCTGCACGGCCCTCCGGGCACGGGTAAGAGTCAGACTATAACCAATATGATTGCAAACGCAATGTTCAACGGCAAGCGCGTGCTGTTCGTCGCCGAAAAGCAGGCGGCGTTGCAGGTTGTAAAAAAGCGTCTTTCCGATATAGGCGTCGGCGACTTCTGTATGGAGCTTCATTCGGGCAAGACCGCAGACAAGGGCGAAATAGTCCGTTCGATAGAAAATACGCTCGCGCTCAAATGCGAGACCTCGGACGGTAGGTTCGCCGCCGCGGGCGAGCGAATCAAGTCCGCGCGCAACACCTTGAAGGCGCCGCTTTGCGCGCTGCACAAAAAGCGCAGGTTGGGCGTTTCGGTGTACGAGGCGATACTCTATTATCTGCAAAACAAGAACGCGCCCGAGCTTGTGGATATTGAAAGCACGTTCTACGATTCGCTTACCGAGGAAAAGCTTGCCGAGTGCGAGAAAATGCTTATAACCTCGCAGGCGGCGGCGGAGGAGTGCGGCGGCGTGTACCGCTCGCCGTTCTCGGGCGTAGGGTTGACCGAGTGCGACCGCGGCGTGCGTACGGGCGTACTTTGCGCGGCGGAGGTGCTTATCGCGGAATTGAAGCATCTCAAAAATTATATCGCGCTTTTCAACGATACCTTCAATCAGAAGGTAAGTAAATTCACCGCGCTGAAATTGAAGTCGCTTACAAGCATACTCGGCATTTTGAAGAGCGGCGCGTTGGAGGAGTTCTTCGAGTGCGACGAAACCGAATTTTACAAATTCTACAACGCTAATATACTCTACGATAACGCCGTAAGGCTTTGGGCGACGCGCTTCAAGGCTCTGCCCGAAATCGGCATGCTTGCAGACAAAATCGATGACGAGCTTGAAAACTGGGGCGACAACTACCGTTCGTCCAAGCTGCTTCTGACTATTATCAAG
>ERZ779626.170-NODE-170-length-43561-cov-11.134005_pt1 | contig 43561 bp, 42 predicted proteins | sample MGYA00514209_ERZ779626 | MGnify/ENA primary metagenome ERZ779626 (study PRJEB29562, sample SAMEA4376713) | mouse gut metagenome | isolation source: Cecum | study: EMG produced TPA metagenomics assembly of the A DSS colitis mouse model was used to assess the...
GAGGAAGAAAGACATCTTCAGAGAATAATCTTAAGACTGTTTATTAAGCTGACATTAATTGCACCAGCCTAAAGAGGTGTGATTACAAGTATAAAAAAATCAGATATCACAAAAGATTATAAAAAATTGCTTATAAATGGTATAGCTGTCAATATACCTTGTGGATTGTCAAGGGATTTGTGTGCGGCATTAAAATATGCAGAATCTAAAAATAAGGAACCCCTTAAGGAAGAGGATATTTTTTTTGAGTATTTATACAAATATAAGGGCAAATTTCGGCTGGAAAGTCTTAATACATGGTTTTATAATGCAGCGCAGGACTTTGGGGTAATGGAGGATGAGTGCAAAAATAAAAAGACATTGGCTGTAGAGCCGATTAAAAACATGGTTATTCAAATGATGGTTGATAATATGATTAATCCTGTATTTATTTCAAAAATAGCGGGACTTACACTTACCATGATTGAAGCGACATATTATCCCAAGGATTGGTATGCTAAACGCGAGGAAGATATCAATAAGTGCATTAATAAGAGTATTGCACAAAATGATTATTACTGTTATGTATAGAATGCCTTTTAAACAGTAGGGAGTGTATAAGTATGGGAATATATTTAAATCCGGGAAATGAACAGTTTGCGGTTTCTGTTAATTCTGAATTATATGTGGATAAGACGGAACTAATTAAATATACGAATAGCCGTATCGGAAAAGACAGACCGTTGATTTGTTCCAGCAGACCAAGAAGGTTTGGGAAAACAATGGCGGTAACTATGCTGGCAGCGTATTACAGTAAAGGATGTCATTCTGAAAAGCTGTTTGAAGGACTTCAAATAAGTCAGAATGAATTTTTCAAAGTGCATTTAAATAAGTATAATGTAATCTTTTTGGATATCCAGTGGATGTACGGAAATGCGCTTGAGGAAATGAAGAGAGATTCAACTCTTAAAGTAATGAGTTATATTCAGGAACAGGTGATAGCCGAGTTAAGGGAGGAATACGCCGAATATGTCCGAGACGATGATATTTCATTGCCGTCGGTATTGGCAAAAATCAATGTTATGACAAAAGAACAGTTTATCATTATTATTGATGAATGGGACTGTCTGTTCCGGGAGGACAAAAATAATGAAAATCTTCAGAAGGAATATATCAATCTTTTGAGAGGATTATTTAAAGGAACGCCGTCGGGAGCTTTTTTAAAGCTTGCTTATATTACGGGAATTTTACCAATTAAGAAATACGGCACACAGTCAGCTTTAAATAATTTTCGGGAGCACACAATGGTCAGTCCAAGACAGATGGCGGAGTATGTCGGATTTACGGAGACAGAGGTAAGGACTATTTGCAAAGAACATGATATGCCATTTAAAGAGATGCAAAGATGGTATGACGGATATTATTTTGAAAAGATAGGACATATTTATAGCCCTAATTCTGTAATTGAAGCTGTAGATAGCAGGGAATTTGGGAATTATTGGTCTGGAACAGAGACGTATGAGTCTTTGATGACGTATATTGCAATGGATTTTGATGGGTTAAGACAATTGATTGTAGACATGCTGGGAAATCAGAGATGTAGTATTGACGTGGAATCATTTCAAAACGATATTACTTCATTTAAGTCTGCAGATGATGTTATTACCCTGCTAATTCATATGGGATATCTGGCTTATGATAGTAAGACAAAAAAAGTTTTATTCCAAATGATGAGGTGAGGAGTGTTTTTTTGCGAGCGATTAGAAATGATGGGTGGGAAGAAGTAATAAAGGCGGTTGATGCATCGGAAGCTTTACTTAAGGCAACTTTGGAGATGAACGAAAAAGCTGTGGCACAGCTGATACAAGAAGTCCATATGCAAAGTTCTTCCAGTCTGATATATAACAATGAGATTTCTTTGAGCAGTGTGATTGCGTTGGCATATTATAGTGCATGCAGAGATTATACTCTTGTAAGAGAATTGCCGACAGGAAATGGATTTGCTGATATGGTTTTCCTTCCTAAACGTACATCTTTAAATCCGGCATTGGTTGTGGAACTAAAATGGGATAAAACCGCAGAAGGAGCAATCAGTCAGATTAAAAGTAAAGGATATGTGTCTGTTCTTAAAGAGTATAAAGGAAATATTTTGCTTGTCGGAATCAATTATGAGAAGAAAAGCAGAAAACATCAATGTAGGATAGAAAAATTTGAAATGTAATTTTTGCAGTATCAAAATTATTAATAAGTTCGTGTCATTAACTTGAGTGTATGGAGGAAAATAGACAGGCGCTTTTTGAACGGCTGGATACGGACGTTAAGACCAATGTCGGCAGGATTCCCGCGCCCGACTATCTGGAAATGCGGGCAGGCGAATACGGTTATGACAGCTATGCAGAGATGTATGAGGTGGGCTACCGCATTGCCGGATACGAAAAGGTATCTCCCAAAGTGATAGAGGAATGGCACCGCCAGAAAGAACAGGCGCGCCCGTCACTGAAGGAACGGCTTGCCAGAGAACAGGCAAATGCCCCGTTAGACAGCGGTAACCAGAAGAAACTACAGACACATAAAGCGGTGCAGGAGTTGTAACATATCAATCTACTTGTGGACACAGTGACCACAAGTGACGATTCACAGCGATAAGGCAGATACGAAACCAGAACGGTCAAGTATCTGCCCTTTTTTCGTTTCACATGCAAATTTCAAAAATACCGAAGGGAGAAGATTTTATGATGTCAGAAAAACAAAGAGCAGCTGAAAACAGGGATATGGCGGACAAAAAGCAGATGCAGGAGATGGCGCTTTTATCCGGTGCCGACAAATACGGCATCTATCAGTTAAAGGACGACCCGGAACTGAGCAGGCTGCGCTTTAAGGGGACATGGTCGTTAAAGCAGGCAGGGATTCTCAAAGAAAATGCGGAGGCTGTCGCGGTCAAGCCGGAAAATTATGATCTGGTCTATGTAGGGGACCTGTCAGAACTGAAAGCAAAGACTGCCGGACTCTACACACAGGAAGATACGTTGCACGCTCTCTTTGAGGAATTTAATATCTATCAGCCGGGGGATTACACAGGACATCCCCTCTCCGTGGGCGATATCGTAGTGCTGCGGGAAGAAGGGAAGAACAGTGCGCATTATGTCGATACAACGGGCTATACCGAAATGCCTCATTTTATCCGTATGCTGCAGAATAGGAAGAAAAAAGAGCAGGAAACGGACCGTGCCCGGTCGGAGGGCAGGCAGATGAGAAAAGAGTCCCTTAGAGAAAAACTTGCTGAGCGCAAGGATCTTGCGGCGGATGCTGGAAAGAACCATCCTGCCAAGAAACAGGAAAGGTCGTTGTAAGGGAACTTGTGGACATTGTGACCACAAGTATGGAGGCATATATGAAAAGAGTCAATATCCAGCATGAAAGATTCGGTATGCTCACAGCCATTGAGCCAACCGATCAGCGTAACTTCGGCAACGTCATATGGAAATGCAGATGCGACTGCGGGAAGATCGTCTACAAGTCCACCAGCTATCTGAGCAAAGACCGCATGTGCAGTTGCGGATGCTACGCCGAGATACAGCACCAGAAACAACGCCGCGACATCACAGGCCAGCGCTTTGGCAGCCTTGTGGCGATGAAACCCACCGGGAAATCAAATAAGACCAAACAGAGGATCTGGAGATTCCGCTGTGACTGCGGACCGATCATTGAGAGACCTATCTCGGAAGTGACAAAGAAAACAAACCCCACGCACTCCTGTGGTTGCAGCCGGGCGTGGTTCATCGGAAATTCCGAGCATGGGCGAAAACATTATGCCAATCTGGAGAAGAACCGCGTCATGGGGACAAATATCATGGAAATCCGTAGGAAAGACGAGAAACCCACCAAAGCCAACACATCCGGCTACCAGGGCGTAAGCTATATCACCACCCGCGACGTCTGGGTGGCATACTGCCGCTTTCAGGGCTATTACGCCCAAAAGACCTGCCACAGCTTAGAGGATGCCATCCGCGCTAGACAACGGATGCGCCAGATCCGGGACAGCTTTATCAAATGGTACGATTCACCGAAGAAGAAAGACAGGAGGCCATAAAGAAGTATGACAACAATCGAAACTTTTTCAAAAAATATTATAGGGATAGGATGCAGGAGATTATGAGGCAGTAAGCCGCAATAGACTTCCAGAGTGATCGCTTGTGGACACTGTGACCACAAGTGGCGGGAGGATATCTGTAGGCGTAAGCCACAGCGTAACTTCCGTGTCAAGGAAAAGGGTGGAGATTTTGCGTAGCAAAATACTACCCCCTTGACGCGGGCGACAGCCGTACCATAGGGGCAAGGGCAGGGACATACTTGTACCTTGCCCTTGATGACTAACACGGTGTGAGGATGGAGAGAGAGGAAAGGCATGGAAGAAATTTCATGGGAATTTTATTGTAAAGATAAGCATTTCTTTGTATAATTGAAATGTAACAGGAGTAGGATATATCGTATCTTGTGTCATAGATTTTTAGAAATCGGGGTGTTAAATTTGCAGCGAGAATTGCAGTTTTCTGATACAAAACAGGTAGAGGAAGTCATGGCAAAGCGTACAGCAAAAAACAGCGTATTCCTTGACCTTTTTCAAAACAAGAGTTATCTGCTAAAGCTGTATAAAACGCTCCACCCAGAGGACACCACAGCGACAGAAGACTCCCTTACAGATGTGACGATCACAAATGTATTGACGGATAATCTGTATAATGATTTAGGCTTTATTGCTAATAATAAGCTGATGATACTTGTGGAGGCACAGTCTACATGGACAGTGAATATTTTAGTAAGAGTTTTGCTGTATCTGGCGCAAAGCTATCACGAATATTTTCAGCGTACCTGCCAAGACTATTACAAAAGCAAGAAAGTAAAAATGCCAAAGCCTGAACTTTATGTGATTTTTACGGGAACCCAAGGGCGGAAACCCGATAAAATATCTCTGTCTAAAGAATTTTTTGGGGGCGCGGATATAGATATTGAGGTAAAAGCAAAGGTTATCTATGAAAGCGATACAGATGACATTATCAACCAGTACATCATTTTCTGCAAAGTTTTTAACGAGCAGACAAAACAGCATGGAATGACACAAAAGGCGGTTACAGAAACAATCCGCATATGCAAGGACAGGAATGTTTTAAGGGAATATTTAGCGCAGAGAGAAAAGGAGGTTGTGACGATTATGATGAGTTTATTTGATGAAGAGCAGATAATGAAGTCGTTTATCAAGAGCGAAAGGCATGATACAGAAAGAGCAATGGCAGAACAGTTAATAAGAAAAGGCAAAATGACACTTGAAGAAATTGCAGATTGTGTATCTACACTGTCATTCGATGAATTAAAAGAAATCGAAACCGAAATTATGCAGTTAGCGTAATCAGCAAAACAATTTAATATCAAAATAACAGCGTAAAGGCGCATGGAACAGTAAATTGTAAACCATGCGTCTTTTTTAGCGTTCAAAAGAAAGAGACATAAAGCGGGACAGGGAGTATAGGGACCATCGGTCCAGATCCGCTTGGAAATATCACACGGATCAACCATGTGCTTGAATCGCTGGAGAAAAAACTCGCGGAAGCAAGGATCAAACTGGAGGATGTGGAACACCAGATTGAAAATGCCAGGGTGGAAGTGGCAAAACCTTTTGCAAAAGAGAGGGAGCTTGCTGAGAAACCGGCAGCAGACAGGCCTGCGGTAGATATACCCGCACAGAAACCATCGATACGGGAAAAAATGGAAACCTATAAAAAAGAGTCCATTGGTGGAAAGAATAAGGAGAGCCTTGCGGAGAGGCGAGAAGAGGTAGTTCTGTAGATTGAAAGATGTAAAGTTTCAGGAAGTAAGACAGTCGGATCAGATTGTCTTTTTTGATACAAAGGAGGAAAGATGAGTAAACATACGATAAACGACCTGTACCAGATGCAGGCGCTCCCTCTTTCTCTCAAAATACGGATGACGCAGCGTCGCATTCGGGATTGGGTGGAATATTATGGGAAAGATGGTGTCTATGTCAGCTTTAGCGGCGGGAAGGACAGTACCGTACTTTTGTACCTTGTAAGGGAGATTTACCCGGAGATAACAGGCGTGTATGTAGATACTGGACTGGAATACCCGGAGGTGAAGGAGTTTGTGAGGTAGCATGAAAATGTGGAAATTCTCAGACCGAAAATGAATTTCCGGCAGGTCATTATGAAATATGGCTATCCATTTATCAGTAAAGAGGTGGCGGATTTATTAGGGATAGACCGCAGGGAAGATAAGGAAAATGAAGCCTATAAATGTTTACAGCGCGGGGAGATACCAAGTGCGGCCATAAAAGCACCTGTCAGATACCTGATCCTGCAGGGAAAATATCCCCATAAAGAGAAAGGTGTGGAAACATCGGAGTATTCCAGAATGTACAACAAGGAGTGGTACAAATTCTTTTTGGACGCTCCTTTTGAGATTTCAGCCCACTGTTGTTCGATTATGAAAAAAGCGCCTATGAAGAACTATGCAAAGCGGACGGGGAAAATGCCGATGACGGCGCAGATGGCAAGTGAGAGCCGTCTCCGCACCATGAAGTGGCTGGAAAACGGCTGTAATGGTTTTGATATGAAAAGCCCGATCAGCAACCCCCTGTCTTTTTGGACGGAGCAGGATGTGCTTGAATATATTTACTGCAACCATATCCCCGTTGCCAGTGTGTACGGAAAAATAACGGCGGATTATGGGGTGGAAAACCCACAGGGAAATACGATGGAGCTGGGATTATTCGATGAGGGAAAGCCTCTGTTTGAAACAACCGGGTGTAACAGGACAGGGTGCGTTTTCTGCGGCTTCGGCTGCCACAGGGAGAAATCTCCGAACCGATGGGAGATTGCAGAGCGGTTCTCAAATCCTGCAATTATAGACTACATGCTGAGGGGCGGTGCCTTCGATGAAAAGGGCGTCTGGAAACCGGATGAGAGGGGACTTGGATTCTGGTTTGTCATCGAGTGGATTAATGTACACGGAAATTTGCATATCGTCATGCCACATCGGGAGAAGTATCTGGAACAGTACATAACACAGGATACGGAAAAATTTCTTATGGCGTAAACAGTGACAATCAGTGAAACGGGAGGAAAACAAAATGAAGAGTAAAAGAGTAATTCTTACCTATACGGTAGCAGAATGTGGTGAATATCATAGCTTGGGGAAATATTATGAGGGGATACAGACGCTGGAGGAGGCGGTAGAACTTTACCTGCAGATGCCGACTGAGCGTATGCACGGTATTCCTGCGATCGGGATTAATCTCCATGTGGAAGGAGCGAAACGGATACAGGATTCCCAGGTGGACATCCTTTCTGGCGATGAGATAGACGTGGGAATGATCAGACTTATGCCGGAGTTTTGTGGAAATCCGCAGGTGCTGGAGGCGTTAAATGCCATTATTAAGCGTTTCCCGGAGAAAGAGGTTATTGACTACTGATTTTCAGTTAAGGCATTGAAATGATATGTCCATTAAGTATTACAAACTGATCGTTCTGCTTAATTTGCGATTCTTTTCATAATTTCACACATGACAGCGGGTACCTCTCAGCGTACTGAGCCTTTACTGCGTTTTTGCACGGAAACAGTATTTGGCTCTCGAGGCCTGCAATAGAGTTTACTTTACTGTATGCGCTGACGACTGTTTTGAAGTTTTCGACCAATTTTCGACCCTGCCCGGTTTAAACGGCTGGTAATATTTACATGACACGCCCTAATAGTTACAAAGTGCGTTTTAGGGGAGTTTTTGGTGTAATATGTCTAAAAAAGTCGTTTTAGGATATCAGTGGAGATAAGTATGGGCAAAAAAACATTATGCGCGGTGGCCATATCGCTGATCCTGTTCTGTACAGCATCTCTTAACTGTCAGGCGCAGGAAACCGCGATGGCAAAGGAAGATCTGAATATTGTCTTTGCGGTAGATCACAGCGGTTCCATGAATGAACAGGATGCGGGACAGATGATTCCGAAGGTGCTGCAGATATTTACAGATACGATGCACGGAGAAAATATCAGGATCGGATATCTCGCCTATAATGACACGATTGTTGCCCGGAAAACGCCTGTAGCAGTGGATCAGGAAGAACAGCGTCAGGCGTTGAAACAGACGATCGCAGATACGCAGAACCGCGGTGAGACAGATATTGGCCTCGGGCTTAAGGAAGCCTATCATCTGATGGATGGCTGCAGCGGGAAAAAGATGGTGGTACTGCTGTCTGACGGTGAGACGGATCTGGCCCGGTCTGACACGGGAAGGACGGAACAGGATTCAGAGCGGGATATCGAAGAAACCGTGCAGCTATGCCGGTCAGAAGGGACACCTGTCGTTACGGTTGCATTTGGCAGGGACTACGAGGGAGAAGAGGCAGAGCTGAAAAGGATATCGGATCAGACAGGAGGAGAGAGTTATGAGGCGGGCAGGCCGGAGGAGCTGATTTCCATTTTGTATGACCTGTTCCACACGGATTTCAGCTACAGTGTCAGGGAGATCACCGACAGCGTGTATGATGGCGGCAGCCAGCGGATTAATTGTGGAACGGACGGTATGACCTATGATGAAATGACGGTGCTGTTTTTTTCAGATCAGGAAATACAGGAAGCAGGAGTTATAAGCGGCGGCAGCAGGATATTGTCGGAAAGAAAAGATAATTATGCGGTTGTAAAGCTTCCCGGGACACCGGAAGATCTCGCCATAGAGTTTGAGACAAAACAGAAGCAGCAGATTTCCGTCTTTCTGGTGGGCAGACGAAATATTACGCCTATGGTTGAATGGGATGGTGATATCTATAAGAACAGGGAGGCAGAATTTCAGATTCACTTTGCGGATGACAGTGGGAAACAGCCGTCTTCTTATACAGGGTTTCAGTGGACCGCGGAATTTCAGAGTATGACAGACGATATCTCGGTGCCGGTTGCGCTGGAAACGGCGGAAAACGGACTTTTGGGAAAAGTGACGTTTACCAGCGCGGGTAAGTACAGCCTGTATCTGTCGACAGGTGCAAACACGGAGAATACATATGAGGTTTCGCAGATTTCGGTTCTGAACACCCTGCCGGTCAGCGTTAAGAATGACCGCATTGAAATGCTTACACGTTCTGGCGGACAGACGCTGGATCTGACGGCATATTTTGCGGACGGTGACGGCGATGCACTTACATTTGCACTGCAGGAAGCGCCGTATGATGTAGTGTCGGTGCGCATCGAAGGAAATGATCTCCATATTGTGCCGCAAGGGAGAGGAACAGGGGATATCGTGCTTCTCGTCTCAGACGGAGAGGGCAGCCTGATGGGGCGCATTACGGTGCGGGTGAGATCGTGGATGGAGGTTTATCCCGCGGTGCCGCTTTTCCTCGTATGTCTGGCGCTGTTTGCCATCTTTAAGATTTACCGCAGGAAAAGGAAAGTGATCACTGTCCCGGAAACGGTGGAAGAGAAAAACAGATGCTATTTCACGGGCAAAGTGAATGTATACTTCACGCTGGTTCCGAATGGAACAGAGGAGATTCCGCCGCTTACGTTTATGCTGCATCCGATCAGGGAGGGTAAGATTACCGTTGGGGATATGTTAAAGAATTACGCAGAGTTATCGGCCCTGCTGGAGCTGGATCACATGTTCCTTTACCCGGCGGATAACAGGAAGATCATTTTTTACCACAATTCCAAGGCATCCGTCATGATAGGAAACTCCATTGTGTGCCGCAGAATGCAGTATGCCCTGTCCTATGGGAGTGTGATTTACGTGACATCGCAGGATGGCAGCTGTGAGATGGAAATGCATTATGTGTCCACCAATTAGAGATGGAAAAGAAATAAAAAAGAATAGAAAGAGAGGATGAGGCAATGGACGTAATCACGCAGACAAACAGGACGATTCTGTTTGAGGAGATCAATCCCGAGAAAAACGATCTGCTGACCCTGATCGGGGATGTGAAGGGACAAAGCAGTCTGGACGACGACAAGGTGAAAGAAATCAACGAAAATCTGCTGGTAAAAAGTTTTGATGAATTTCTGGAGAAGTTTGCGCCGGTGGTGTACTCCTTTTTCAATGCCAACAACCAGAAAGTGATGTACAGCCTGAAAAAGCCGGAGAACATACCGGAGAACTGCATTACGGAGATTCCACTGAACATGGAAAATGATTTCCTGAAAATGCTGCTTACCCTGATCAGCACCAAGGGAGCCATGGGAATCGCAAACGTGGATTTTAAGTTTGACAAGATACTGGACATGATCTCACCCAAGAAGATCATGGACGATATCAGACAGTCCAGAAAAGAAATCCAGTATGTATATGGACAGTATGAGGCGCTGGACGACGGGGACCCCAAGAAGCTGGATGTGGGCGATAAGCTGAATTACATGTTTGAGCAGGCGAGCCAGAACTACAACAATGTCATGGCGATGCTTCCCCTTGCCATAGAGGATATCAAGACAAGGCTGCTTATGGGAGACAGGGAGAACGGAGAGGGCGGACAGAAGTTTACGGCCGGACTTCTCAGCATGGGCAATGACGGGGAACTGAAGATTCTGGAAGTCAGCAAGGAGGAGAACACCCAGCTTGCGGTCGTGGATGACAGCGCAAACACAGGTCTTATCGCGGCATTCAAAGAGGACTATGACGCCCTGAATGAGAACCGTTCCGAGTATGTGCGGGATCTGGTTGTGAGGACATTCTGCCCGCTGACATCCACGATGGAGAGCGAGGTGGATCTGCCCCGTGAGATAGCCAACTACAATAACTATCTGGATTTCTACAAGCAGACAAAGGACGACTTTGTGAAAGTTGTGAAGCCGTTAATTGAGAAGATGCTGGGCGTCAAGACATTTTTTGACCAGTACAAGGTCAAAGAAAACGGGATGCGGCCCGCGCTTCTGGTGACCAATACAAGACTGGAGCAGCAGGTTAAGGCACATAACCTGCCCCGTCTGGTGACATATCTGAACACCGTGAACGACAAAAACGAGTTTGAGAACACCATATGGTTTGCCATCGTCCCTAATCTGGAGCTGGAACAGAGCAAGGGGATGAAGCTGCAGAGAGTCCGCTTTGCGGGAAACGAAAAGGTGGAGAAAACGGACCAGAATACCATGGAGAGCCTGGCGAATCTGATGAATGCGATCTACCCCTATAAGGTTACCACCTTCTTCAGCTTTCAGTCTGGGGAAGAGACGACATTCAGCGCCATGGCCTCCACAGGTGTGGAAAAGTACAAGGAAAAGTGCGCCATGCTGATGAAGCGGGAATACAGCGAGTATGTAGTGCCCTGTATCCCGAACGTGACAGTGATTCCGAAGGATAAGTCGGGGCTGATTCTGGACAAGAAGATGGTGCTGAGCGAGGAGGGCGGCGCAGCCCTTTCCAAGGAAAAAGAGGATATCATGAAGCTTTGGATTGAGGGCGTCTATATCGGCGCAGCCTATGAGGCGGCAGGCCTGGTGGCGGCATGGCAGTGCCCGGAGTATTTGCGGGAGCGTTTCCCGAAGACGAACCGGAGCTATCCGGGTGTACGGTTCGACATTGAGGCCGGAAATCATGCCCTGTGCGCAACCACGACAATGACCAAGGAGATATCCGGGTTTACCAATACGATCAAAAATTCCATCAACAGCAGCGGCTTTGGATTTGTCTTTTCCTCCGAAAATGCGCAGCATAAAGGTAAGGACATACGCAACATCATGGTGTATAAGGCCAGAAACCTGCTGATGAATGAGAATGAATTTGAACCGATTTATAAGACGCTGGTCAGCACTTATATTGAGCGGATACTGCGCTTCTACAGCAATGATTTTAAAAAGGATAACATTTTAAGCTTTTTCAGCAATAACCCGGACAGCCAGAAGAGCAGATGGGGCGCGGACAGGGATTATGTCAATTCTATCTTACAGGATGGAGACGAGCTGTCCTACGAAATTGATGATAAGGCGGGAATCTGTAATATCCTGATTACCTTTAACAACAATACGAAAAATTTGAAAGTAGAAATGAGCAGGAAGACAAGTTAATTCCAGATTAAAGAAAAGGAGGAAAAAAAGATGGGATTAAGATTAAAAATTGAGGGGAATGAGAGCATCCAGCTGAATGAGACCATCGTAACCGGGGTCAAATACGGTGCGGACATTCCGAAGGATTCCAACGCGCGCTCGACGGATCTGGGTTCCACGATCAGGATTACGGGTAAGATTCTTGCGGCGGTAGGAGGCGAAGCGGCAGACGACACGATGAAAATGGCCAAGTGGGCCCTCGTGCCGGCAGAGAATGCGGACTGCTACAGGAAGCTTACGATCGATGTGGTCAACGCGTCACAGGTGGTAAGACAGGTTACGCTTCCAAATGCTTTTGTCATCGGGTATGAGGAAGATTTTGCTGACGAAACAGGAGTTGGCACATTTACCCTGCTTGTGAAACAGAAGAAGGATAAGATGGCGGGACTCGCGTTTGAAGGCGGGTTTGCAGGAGAATAGAAAGGAGATCAGCTATGGGATTCAGATTAAAAATTGAAGGCGGCGCGGCAATCGAATTAAAGGAGCAGAGCATCACCTCTGTCAGATTCAGGACAGATATTCCGCAGGATTCCAATGCACGTTCCACGGATTTGGGATCCACAGTGGAAATTACGGGGAAGATACTGACAGCTGTGGACGGGGAACCTTTTGACGCGACAAAGGAGATCGGCAAGTGGGCGCTTGTGCCGGCGGAGAAGGCAGACTGCTACAGAAAGGTTACGATCGAGGTAATCGCGGCATCCCAGGAAGTGCGCAAATATACTTACCCGAACGCTTTCGTAGTGGATTACAGGGAAGATTACGGGGATGTGGAGGGCGTAGGGACCTTCCGGCTTGTAATAAAGCAGAAGAAGGATAAGATGGCAAACATTGCAGTGGAAGGCGGGTATGCCGTATAAGATTTGAGTTGAGTCTGCGGCGCGGGTATTCCCGCGCCATAGATTTCGGCAGCGCTGTCGGAGCCGGACATTGGGAGGCGGTATGGACTATTATCAGATATTGAATATCGGCAGAAATGCCTCGCAGGAGGATATCAAGAGAGCTTACCGGAAGCTGTCAAGAAAGTATCATCCCGATAATGCGGGAGAGCAGGCCAGAGAACAATTCGACAGGGTACAGGAGGCTTACGGTGTACTGGGAGATGAGGAGAAGCGCGCCGTTTACGATGAGAGAATGCGCGCAGACGGGTCAGGAGACCGGGGCGGAGGGAAGGCGGCTCACGGCAAAAACGCGGGACAGCCGGACGGGCAGGAAGATTATTACAAGGATCTGGCCGCATTTTACACCGGGGCATACAAGAATAGTTTTGACCAGTTTTTTGGAAAAGGCATGAAGAAGCAGGCGGAACAGAAGAGCGGTGCAAGGCCGGTGAATACGGATGCATTATTTGAATCCTATTTCAAATGTAAGTGACGGGAGAATCCGGTATGTGGAAGAAGATAACAGATGCAGGAATAGTGCTGTGCGCAGCGGCCCTCGCCGTATATGTGGCGGTAGAGATGACAGATCTGTGGAAATGGCCGCTGTTTATTTTTCTTATGGCATTATCTGTTTTTGCATTGAATAATTTGATAGATCAGTTTACACCCCATGAACAGGAACAGAAATACGGAAATACAGAGGGGACAGATTACGGCGTCCGGGAATTAATCCTCTTAGACGAAAATGAAAAGCCGGTCAAGGCGTGGAACCTGGCGGGAAGGGTATCGCTTCTGATCGGCAGGGATAATCCGCAGGAGCCGGTAGATGTGGATTTGGAAGAGTGTGAATACAGCGCACTGATTGATGAGCAGCACGCAGTGCTTAACTATTGTATGGATGCATGGTATGTGGAGGACCTGAATTCCATGAACGGAATCCGTGTCCGCAAAATAAACGATGGATTATGCTACCGGGTTTCAAGAAACAGACCCTGCCGGCTGGAATCCGGGGATATGCTGTTTATTGCAAACACGAAGCTGCTGATCACTTGAAAGGAGCAAAAACACGATGAGTCTGATGAGATGTCCAAACGGACATATGTTTAACACGAGAAAACACGGCAGTATATGCCCTTACTGTAATATGGAGACCGCTGTGGTGGAGGAGGCTAAAGCGCCGGAGGGGTTTGAGACGCCGATGGAGCTTTTGGAGGAGGAGGTTCCTCCCGTATGTGGATGGCTGGTATGCATCGAAGGGGCAAGAATCGGCAGAGACTATAAAATCAAGGACGGTAAGAATTTTGTGGGCAGAGGGGATGACATGGATATCCAGCTTCTGGGTGATAACGAGATTTCCCGGAAAAACCACACGATCATCGTGTATGACGCCAAGAAGAAAAATACGGTGATACTGCCCGGTGACGCGGCTGGCATTGCCTATTTAAATCAGGAGGCGGTCTATGTCCCCACGGAATTAATGCCTTATGACACCATAGAGCTTGGAAGGAGTAAATTTGTATTTGTGCCTTTTTGCGGCGAACATTTTGAATGGAATGATGTGAAAAGATGACAGTGCGGATCATCATCAGCGTGCTGGTACTGTGTTGTGCCGTCCGGGGAATTTTGCAGCTTTTACAGGAACGCCCCAAGGGTGATGCGAAAGACGGAACGGCGCAGACTACCGGGAATAAAGAGATTCAGGCGGATGCTTTGGAGGTCAGGATCACCGGCGCGGGAAAGCTGGCGGTGCTGGCGGACGGTATCGGCAAGGAAAATACGGGAAAAGTGTGTGCATCTTTGGCGGTGAAGGAGTTTATGGATGCGTTTTCGCTCTACAGATCCATCAATAATCCGGGATATTTTTTTGAACGGACGATGTACGGGCTTCACAGAAACATGCAGAAGGTGTTGGAAGAGAGGCAGGGTGGCGCAAGTGTGGGCGTCCTGCTTCTGGCGGAGGAAAACCTCTATTATGCGATGGCAGGGCAGATCAGGATCGCCCTTTTCCGGGGTGGGGAACTGATCCCCTTGTGCGAGTGCCAGACTGTGGATGTACTGGCGCAGCGGGCATATCAGGAAGGCCGGCTGGGAAGACAGGAAACGATCTGGTCTTTGCAGGACAAAAACCTGTGGAACTATGTAGGAAAAGATGGATTTTGCCAGATAGAAGTGTGTGAAGCGCCGGTGCGTTTAAGGAAAGGCGATCTGGCAGTTATGATGACGAAGGGCATTTATGAGGAGGTGCCGTTCGCAGAGATAGAAAGAATACTGGCAAACGAGATGCTGACGGCACAGGGCAAGGCGGACAGAGTCGTACAGTGTGCGGATAAATCTTTGGCACAGGATAAAGAGAACGGGAGTATTGTGGTGCTTTTGACAGATGGGGCAATGAGATGAGAAGAGAGAACGCGGGATTCCGGACGGCATTCGTGTCCGAGGAAGGAACGAAGCTGCTCAACCGGGATTATTTTGCATATGTGGAAATGGATGACTATGCCTGCTATGTGGCAGCGGACAGTTTGGATGACGAAAAGGACGAAAACAGCGCCCAGATCGTAGTGGAATGTATTTTGAGGGAATTCACGGAACATCCTGCCATGCATTCCTTTTCCCTTAAGAAAATGGTCAGAAAGGCGCACAGGGAGCTGATTGGAAATAAACAGGGGTTGAGACTCCGGGCGAGTGTGGCGGTAGTAGTAACGAACTATGTAAAGTGCAGATATCTCACTGTCGGAAACACCAGATTTGCGCTGCTTCGCAATGACAGGATTTTATACGAGAGCAAAGACCAGTCACTGACAGAGAATCTGGTGGAAAGAGAAACGATTCCACGGGATAAGGCGGCGTTGCATGAGGAGCGGAATAACCTGTACTCCTATTTGGGACAGGTCAATGGCAGGATGCAGATTCAGGTTTCCCGCAAACGGAAACTGGTAAATGGAGACGTTCTTCTGCTCTATACGAGAGGAATCTGGGAGAATTGCGATTATGTGGATCTGAAAGACGCCGCGAAAGAGGTAAGCACGCCGCAGGAGATGGCGGACAATCTGGAAGAACTGATCCTGAGCGGCCAGAAGGAAGAGCTCGATAACTATACGCTGGCGGTTACGTTTGTGGATAAGGTGTATCTGAATCCCAAAAAGCGTTGGACGCTGAAGAAGGTACTGGCGATTGTGATTCCGGTCATGGTTGTGCTGCTGGTCCTCGGTATTACTTTGTTTGTGCGCTATCGCATCCGGGCCGGCAGGAAAAGGGATATGCTGCAGCATATGGAGACCGCGGATCAGTATGCGGCATATGAAAATTATGAACCGGCGGTAGAGGAATACAAACAGTCCGGCGAACTGGCAAAGAAATTGAAAGATAAGGAAAGTCAGGAGGAAGCGGAGAACAGGCGTCTGCTGGCGGAACAGATTCTGCTTGCGGATCAGGCCATGGAGGACGGGGATTACAACAAGGCACTGGAGCTGTATGAGAAGGCGCTGGAACTCTCCGGCCAATGCGGGGGAACCGGTTCAGAGCATATCAGGGAACAGCTCGATAAGATCGGCAAGTATCAGGAACTATATGAGCTTTTGGAAAGCGCGGAAAACAAGGAGACCTACGGTGACTATGCGGGCGCTGCCGAACTGTACAAGAAGGCGAAGGGAATCGCTTCCGGACTCTACGATCAGGATGCGAGGAAGGAGGCGCTTGACAAGCAGCGGGCGGCGGAGGAAACGCTTGAAAAACTGCGTCAGGAGCAGATGGCGGAACTGGAAGAAAAAATCCGGAAATCCATCGAGGACGAGAAGGTTGCACAGGAGCTTGCGGATCAGGAGCTGATGAATGATAAGAAAAATGCCCTTGAACTGGAGAGCAAGGGCAATGAGCTGATGAACCAGGAGGATTATGTCAGCGCCATTCCTTACTTTGAGACGGCGATGAGCATGTATGGGAATCTGGGCATGGAAGAGCGGGCGGCAGTGCTGGCTGAGCAGATTGAAGCCTGCAGGAAGCTGGCGGAGGAGGCGAAACGCAAAGCCGCAGAAGAGGCGGAAAAACAGTCAGAGGCGGACAAGGCGGCGGAGGACGCAAAGGCAGCCGCAGATGAGGCCAGACAGGCCATGCAGGATATGAAGGATGCCGAGAAAGACAAGGCGCTGGAAGAGGCGAAAAAGGCAGCGGAGGAAGCGAAGAAAGCGGCGGAAGAAGCGAAGAAGGCCGCCGGGGAGAATAAAGAGGAAGAAGATAAGAACGAAGAAGATAAAAAGGAAGAGGAAACAGAGAAGGAAAAGGCAGAGTAATGGGATATACCTACAGATTATCCGAAAACACGGGGGAAAAAACAGAAGGAAAAACAGCGTACCATCTGGAGAGCCTGCAGGGGATGACGACTTATCAGCTTAGGGAAATCTGTCAGAAAGAGCGGCTGGTGGTTCCCATGGGCAGCCGGATGGAGAGGGAGGAGCTGATCCGTTTTATCATGCGCTACCGGGGGATCCGTGAGCACAGACACATTACGGGAGATACAGAAGGGGGAATCGAAAGGCTTCAGAGCTTTCTGGATAAGGTGAAACTGCAGGAGGAGGAGAAGCTTCAGATTGCCTGCCCGGCGCATCTGGTTCTCTACGAGGATGAGGGAATAGAGCTGACGGACCACTACGAGGTGACGGGAAATTTTCCGATGTATGAGGGGAATCTCCTTCTGGTGGACGAACAGGATCGCATTTATACCTGTCTGTATCTGAGACAGGGAGAGGGAGGAAACTTTTTTCTGTTAAAGGGGGCTGACGTTCCTGTTTATCAGACGGAAAACCATAAGTTCTCGCTTTTGTATTTCAGGCGGGAGGAGGTTTCCGAACTTTTATATGATCTGTATTACGGGAAGCAGGGCACCATTCCCAGCCGGATCAGATGTATCAGAACCCCGCTTTTAGCTGTGGATCTGCGGCCCACGGAGGAGACGGCCCTGCCGCTGATCATAGATTTCGGAAGCTCCAATACGACCATGGGACGGTACGATAACGATGGCAGCGTCAGGATTGTGCGTGTGGCGGATACGGAGGGGGAGCAGTACCGGGAGAGTGAAATGATTCCAAGCGTGATCGGGATAGCCGGCGTAGAGGATAACGGACCGGTTTACCGGTTCGGGTACGCAGCAAGACATCTGGCGGCGCTTGCCTACCATGATGAGGACTGTCCTGTGTTTTATGATATCAAGCGCTGGGTGAGCGCGCCGGAAAGAGAGCAGGAAGTGATTACCGGGGACGGCATTAAAATCAAGGTGCGGCGAAAAGAGATGCTTTCCGCCTTTTTAACCTATCTGATCCGTACGGCGCAGCAGCAGTTTAAGTGCCGTTTTACCTGTATACAGCTCCTGACGCCGGTCAGGCAGAAAACGCGTTTCGAGGAGCTGTTTGGGGAACTCCTTCCGGATTACCGGGTGGAATGTGTGCTGGATGAAGGGATGGCGGTGCTCTTTCACAGCATTAACGAACTGATTCTGGCAGGAAAATATACGGAGGGCGTGTGGTATCAGGCGCTCATCATGGACTGCGGCGGCGGAACGACAGACCTGACGGCCGGAAGGTTCCGCATACGCAATAACCGGGTTTCCTATGAGGTAGATCTGGAGACCGGCTATGAGAACGGCAATACAAATTTTGGCGGAAACAACCTGACATTCCGCATACTGCAGCTTCTGAAGCTGAAGCTGCTGGAGGCGCTCGGAGAAGGGAAATTCCACTTTGAAACGTCGTTTTCCTCAAAAGACAGGGAGGCGCGGGAGCGGCTGGACCGTATGTACGGGGAGGCGGAGGAAGCGCTTCCCACACGTTTCGCGGAATATGAGCGCAGGGGCAGGGAGGAATACTTCAGGGTAAAAAATAACTATTACTATCTGTTTGGCATTGCGGAGACAATCAAGGAAAGTTTCTTCCAGAAAGCCTTACGGTACGAGCTGAAAACGGGATGCGGGGAGGAAGTGCCGTTAGACAAGTGGCGGATTTCCATCAGGGAGAACGGACGGCTGGTATCCTGCAGGCGGGATTTTTCCGTACTGTTTTATCTGTATGAAATAGAGAACCTGCTGCGGCTTGACATTTATGAGCTGATGGCACGGTTTCTGGAAAAACCGTTTATAAGCGGGGAACTGTCGGAGTACGGGATGCTGAAACTGACGGGGCAGTCCTGTAAATCCAGCCTGTTTACCGGGGCGCTAAAGGAGTTTGTTCCGGGGCGGCTGATCAGGAACGAACGGGATTCAGAGCAGGGATCCGAACTTAAGATGTGCTGCCTCGAAGGGGCGATCAGCTATTTTAAAAACCTGAAACTGGGATATATGAAAATCAACCAGAAATACAGGGTGAATGCGCTCCCTTATGAAGTGACGGCGTACACCCATGAGAACCAGGAGAAAATACTGATCCACAGTCTGCGAAAAGAACAGGATATCGGCTGTATTTCCCGCTTTAAGATCGGAGAGCAGCTGGATCTCTATCTCAGGGATGAGACGGGACGCAGGCTTACGGCGTATCACTTTGGCTATGACGTTTCTTCTTTTATTCATGTGACACAGGAGAATTTTAATGAACAGTACACAGGAACGGTCATTCAGGAAGAGACAGACATTATCGTGGAGGGCGAGATCAAATTTTTCGTCTGGCCGGCAAGGGACAAATGGGGTTTCATCGTACTGCCCGTGCTGCGTGAAAATGACCTGCTCAAGCGGGGAGAGGAAACCTTCTTCGCGTTTGAGGATGATACATGGGAAGAGAATTTCTTTGACGGAAGGAAATAGATTATGGCGGACATGGAGGAAATGATCAAGGAGGAGATCAGCCGGATTGGCGGCCTCAAGGAGCGGGTGGTATTCAAGGATGTGGTGGAGCAGCTGTTTCTGTCGCTGTATGAGACCAACCAGGAGATGTACCGGGAACTGGAAAGCCGCATCATGGATGATCTCGTGTTCGACCTGAACCGTTACCAGATCACCATGGGGATCATGGAGAGGGAATACTTAGACCCGTCGCATCATCTGCTTTCGCCCATAATAGAAGCGGACATGAGTGCTGCGTCATATGACATTTTGGATATGCAGCAGCAGCTTAATGAGGATGGCCGGAGCCTGGCCAGAACTTATTTTATGGAATATGACTATCTGGGGATACAGAAGCTTCTGGATAAAGGGCGGATCGGGGGAAGAATCTGTACGGATGCGGGTGACTATCCGGCAGAGTTTACCGTAGAGAGAAACGAGGCGTATCTGCGGGAGATCAGCCATTTGTACGAGGTGTTTGTCAGCAACGGCGTTCCGTGGCAGACCGTGAACGCCCCCTATCTGTATAAGTTTGTTGACGTGTATCTGGTAAAGCTGCCGGAAGAACTCACACCGGCGCAGAAAATTTTAAAGATGGAGCCGGATCTGGAGGAGTTTTCGCAGTGGGCCCATGACGACTATGTTCCCATATGGAATATCAGGAAGCTCAAGATGGACAGCGTGGGATTTCCCGTTCCCTGCGAGGATCACAGAAGCTATGAGCACACCATCTCGATCAGGGAGTACGGAAACGAACATGTATACCTGATCGACGACACGGCGCATATTTACAGTATACGCCAGAGGGAAAACAGGCTGATGATTATGGGGGAGGAAGCGGAGGCGCGCAAATGGCACGTATACATGATAAGGAACGGATCGAACCGCCGCTTTGACCGTTTTACCTATCCGCTTATGACCAACCAGAGAAAAGACGAATTTCTGGAGAGATTCGGCAGGAGGCAGGGGCGGAGAGTCCGGACGGGAGCCGAACTTGCCAGATGGATACAGGGATACGGGATGGAAGAGTATGTGGCCTATGAGGGCTATGAGATACTGGACCGTGCAGGCAGCGCGGAAATCCCGGAGACTTATTCCATGAATGATTTTATTCTGGACGAGATACGGGAAGACGAATACGAAAAGCGGCTGGTTCTGCTGTTCCGGAAGAAGAGCGCGCTGACCTTTCTGCTGCGGGATATCATGAGTTTTCTGGTATCGGAGGTGCAGCTTATGTACGGCGAATACAGATGCGAGGGACGGCTTGTGTGAAAAACAGCACGGAAACGGAGCGTTTATGAATTATCTGTGGGAAATACTGCTGCAGGCGAAGGCGCAGGGAATGGCGGAGAAGGACATACATTTCCGGCAGGCCCGGTCTTACAGCCCTTATATAGAGCTGGCGGAAGAGTTTCTGAATATCACAAGGCTCGAAGAGCCGTGTCTGGTGGAGCTCAACCCGAACTACAGGTTCCAGAAGGTGTTCCAGGAACTGTTCCACCCGGATGTGACGGACTATCCGGCACTGAGGGGCGGCCTGTTCCAGCTTCTGATCCACCAGATCGGGGAGAACGATATCCGCGCGGGGATGACGAGGGAGGAATACTACAAGAAAATGCTGGGACGTGCCTTTGCGGACGGAGATTACGGGGCGAAGATGAGGGAGGCATACGCACTGTTTCAGGGAAGCGGGCGGGAGATCCTGCTGGAGGGGCTGCTTACCCTGTACCGGGAGGGGGACAGCATAGAACTGTTCCGCCGTGTGATGACAGCCCTGATACCGCGCTGCATCGTGTATGGCAGCAATGACAATCCCTATGAGATTCTGATTTATGTGGGAGCGGGACAGAGCGAGGCGCTGGAACAGAAGGTGCAGTTTGTCATATCGCATTTCCTGAATATCCGCTATCAGCCGGAATTATATTATGAGTACCATTTCGGGATCATCGGGATGGAAGAGACGATGCAGGTGGGAGAGATCGCCATCTGCTGACGGGAGGAAAACACGTGTTTCGGTACGAATATCCGATCTTTGAACATAAAAACCTGCTAAAGAAAAGCATGCTGGATGAGCTCAGGGATTATCCCTTAAGCCTGAGCCGCATGTACTTTTCGGGATACGGCGACGGCATTCTGGAGGGGTGTGCGTTAAGCTGGGAACCGGGTGTGCTGCATCTGGGAGCGGGACTGCTTCATTACCGCGGAGATATCTACCGGATGGAGGCATCCTGCCCGCTGGCGTGCAGCGCTACGGATCAGCTGACGTACCTGAAGGTGCGCTTTGCCACCATGGATTACGAGCGGGGGAAGCAGGGCGGCATGGGGGAGATCCTGTTAAGCAATGCCCCGGCGGAGAACGGGGAGATGGAGCTTGGACGGTTCCGTTTGCAGGAAGGGGCAAGACTGCGGACGGTATATGAGAATTTCGAGGACTATCAGACGGAGTACGACACGGTAAACCGCATTCATGTCCCCTATGCCGGGCCGGGAGGAGCGGGGCTGTGGCCGCAGCTTCTAAGAACCTATGCGGGAGAGCTTTTGGAGACGGGAACCACGGATGTGTATGACGTCGGCTTTGCGATGGCGGCGCTGGGGGCGGACGGGCAGGTGTCGCCGACGTGCATCAGAGCTTATCTGGCAGGTGCAGGAGAAGAGGCGGGGGAGCAGTTCTCTAATGGAGAGTGCTACAGAAAACTGCTGCATATCCTGAGAAACCGTAAAAGCGGCGGGACGGGATGGAAACAGCAGGAGAGTGTCAGGGGACAGATGATTTTGCTGTAGGGGAAAAGAGGTGGAAAAGATGGCATATGTGGATGAAAAAATAGCACTCTTAGAACGGGAAGCCAGATGGCAGGAAAAAGAGGCGGAGACAGAAAATGCACCGATGGAAGAGCGGCAGGATGAAACACGGTACCTTACGCTGGAGGAGATGCTGGGGGCGGTGAGGGAAGGAAGCGTGGCGTTTCCGGACCGGGAGAAATTTGAGTTTGGTATCAGGGAGGTGCTTTCGGAGAAGATTCCCATGCCTCTGGTGAAAGACATTTTTACGGGAGTGGAAGAAAATGAGGATATGTCAATCTTTTATGACGAAGACCGCGGCATCAGTCAGATGATAACGCTGGCGGACCGGCCGATCACGGAGGGCAGTATCGGAGAATGGAAGAAACAGATGGAGGGAGGGATGCAGGAGCTGAACTCCTATGCGGAGGTGACGAAAGAAAAAGTATTGGAGAATCTGGACTATCTTATATCCCGGACACCTACAGCCAAAGGCTGGGTATATAACATCTGTTACCGGCTGAGAGCGGGCAGCGGCAGAGTGGCAGGGAATTACAACTGTTTTGAGAAGGATAAAAAGACTTACGGGATAATGCTGGAGGCGTTGGTATTACGGCTGAATGAAACAATAACGGATGGTGTGAAAATGTCATAAGCTGCTGCAGAAGGAGTGTCTGTGATGGAAAACGCAATAACTTACAAGGATTTATATCTGTCTTTCGGAGAAGTGATCTCCATGGACCGGCTTGAGATTGTGCAGAGCCCGAACCGGCATGGCAGACTGCGTTTATCTGCTGTTTTGAACGGAGAGGGCGGCGGAGAGGTGTTTGACGAACTGCCTGAGGATGTATCTGTTTTATATAAGGAAGACGGGGAAGAAAAGGTTCTGTTTAAAGGCATGGTAACAGACAGCAGCATGAAACGGGTCGGCAATCACAGGAAACTGGAATTGAAGGCATATGATGCGACCTATCTTTTAGATACTAAGCGAAAGACAAGATCCTTTCAGGACACGGCAAGAACCAATCATTCCGTGATTGCTGAGGTCATGAAGGAATATCCGGAGTGCATCTGCATGAAAAATCTGCCGGAAAGCCCCATCGGGCGGATCTGGTTCCAATATGAGGAGACAGATTGGGAATTTCTGCGCAGATTCTTGAGCAGTTATTCCGACAGCCTGTATGCAGATGCAACTTATCACACAGCGCGTTTTCAGGCGGGGTTGTCGCCGGAAGATATTGAGGTGGAGTGGGATGACTGTCCTTATGGCATGGGAAAGAATCTGGAGCGGTATGATTTCCTTTCCCAGAATGGCTTCGACGGGATTGGAATTGATAAATTTATTGAGTATTCTGTGGACAGCTACGGCTTGTATACGCTTGGCAGCAGACTGGTCTATAAAGGGCGCAGGTGGTATGTGGGGAAACTGGAGAGGCGGCTTACGGACGGGCTTCTGACGTCTACCTACAGACTACAGCAGAGAGAAGGACTGCTGACACCGCAGGAGTATAACCGGCGTATCACAGGCGTTTCTCTGGATGGTAAAACCGTACAGGTGCAGGGTGATACGGTGCGGGTTTCCATGAATGGGGATATGACAACAGAACAGGGCACATACTGGTTTCCGTATTCCACGGTTGCGTCTTCGCCGGACGGAAGCGGCTGGTACAGTATGCCGGAAGTGGGAGACAGCATCCGCGTCTATTTTCCTACCTGTGACGAGAAAGAAGGGTATGTGGTGACGAAACATGACAGTCACATGCCGGCTTCGGGGAAGACATCCGGCGGAAGCGCCGATAAAATGCAGACGCAGAAGGAAGCATCAAAGAAGTTAGAGAGAGTATTGGAACCGCAGGCGTACAGTCAACATTTCACAGGTGCTTCCCCGCATGCGAAGGCTGTAGAGCTGCAGGGAAATGCACTGCAGGTTTCCATGAACCGCAATATGGCAGTGAAACAGAGCGTTCATGAGTTTCAGGTTTCCACAGACACGGTTTCCACAGGCACAGTATCCGCAGACAGAAATATCCTGCACAGTATGCCGGTAGTGAATGACGGCATTCGCGCATATACGCCTGTCAGCGATGATGGAGAAGGGGATTTGATTGGGGAGCCTGGCGGGCAAATGCCTGTGTTGGAGAAGGCACCCGTTGGCGGTTCCGCGAAAAAAAGCGGCGGGAAATCCGATGGAGGACACAGCGGTGGCGGAGGCGGCAGTGAATCAGGCGGCAGCTCCGGCGGTGGAGGCGGTGAATCGGGCGGCAGCTCCGGCGGTGGAGGCGGTGAATCGGGCGGCAGCTCCGGCGGTGGTGGCGGCGAATCAGGCGGCGGTTCCTCCGGAGGGGCGGCAGCAGGCGGCAGCGCAGCAGCAGAAAACGCAGATGCACAGGCGGAGACTGAGGAGAAGAAGGCGGACCCTGAGAAGGAAGATCCGATGGATGACCCGAGCAAACGGAATATTTTTACGCAGGACGGCTGTGTTGTACAGCTTGTTCCCGCGGGGGTGATTCTGACTGCAGGAAAATCATCGCTCATGTTGAAAAAGACAGGGGAGATTGTTATGGACGCTCCGTTGGGCATATCGGTCTATGCAGGGAAAAAGCTGTCTATGACAGCGCGAAAGGTTACGGTGAAAGCCGGTTCCCTCATAGAGCTGAAGGATGAATCCGGGGCAAATGTTGCCATCAGAAAGCAGCATATCAAGATGCACGGAAAGGAAATCTTTGAAAACTAAGCGATGAAATGAGGGACGAAAGGAGCAGGGAGCATGGCGTACGGGATTCACGATCTGGATCTGACAGGGCTGTCTGTCAAAACGATATTGTCGGTGCATATCAGCCATGAACCGGGAGAACATGGCCTTATGGATCTGACGGCGGATATGGGTGAAAAAAACATGGATACCCCTATTCAGGAGACCGGGAATGGGAAAAAAGTAGTTCTGTATGGCAAAAGAGACGGGAAAAAAACCATCATTTTCAGTGGTGTCATAACGAAGCTTACATCGAAGAGTATGGGAAAAAGCTGCCACGTAAAACTTACGGCAAGGTCATGGAGCTATCAGATGGATATTAAGAAAAAGGCCCGGTCTTTTCAGGATACTTCCATGACATATGGCGCACTCGTATCACAGATTGTAGGAGAATATCCCGGTGCAGAATGTCAGATCCTGTTTGCGGATGTGCCGCTTGGGGAGATCGCCGTACAGTATCAGGAAACGGACTGGCAGTTTTTGAAAAGAATGCTTTCCGCGCTGCATGTACCACTGGTGTGCAGTGAGGTGAGGGAAAATCTCTGTGTCTATGCCGGAACGGCGCAGATCCCTGCCTGCATGGATGTAATATCGGTGGAGAGTGCATGGAAGGATATGGATGTGCTTGCCTACTGGAAAGAAATCGGGGAGGAGATCACAGATACGGATGTTATCGGATACCGGATTAAGCTGGACAACAGGATTCCGCTCTATTCGGATACTACGTTTCGGAGCAGGCAGTTAACGGCGGAAAAAATAGAATATCTTACAATCGGCAGTACCGTATATGAATTTGTTACGCTCAGGAGAAAATCGGGAATCCTGCAAAAACCGATCTACCCGATGCAGTTAGTCGGAACGGCGTTCGAGGGGACGGTTAAAGAAGTGCAGGGAGAGAACATGAAAATTCATCTGCAGATTGATGATGCATATCCGGGAGATGACTGCTATTGGTTTCCGTTTTCAACGCCGTCGGCATCTTCCGACGGAAGCGGCTGGTATTGTATGCCGGAAGTCGGGGACCGCGTCAGAGTTTACTTCCCATCGAAACGGACGGGGGATGTGATCGCGATCAGTGCGGTGAATGACCGGCTTGCGGAAGAAGAGGCGCCAAAGGACTGGGCCAGAGAGGATGGAGGCGCAGTTCCGGTGAAAAAGAGTGCAAAGAAGGGAAGCTCTGTCGGGACGCCCATCATGAGAAGTGGTGCAGTTTTAGGGAAGGCATTCGCAGGAAACATACAAAAAGCAGAGCCGGCAGTGATGCGAACCATGGAAATATCAGGGAAGATAGAACCGGCAGTGATGCGAACCATGGAAATATCAAGGAAGATAGAACCGGCAGGAATGCGCACTATGGAGATATCAAAGAAAATAGAACCGGCAGTGATGCGTACCATGGCGATGCCGAAGGTCTCGATGGATAAGGCAGTGACGACAGCGGTAGCTTTTGGGAATGCAGGAGAGATCAGGAAGGCGGCAGCGGTCTTCGGTAAGGAGGCGTATAAACGATGAAAGATCCGGCTACAAAATATCTGAAAGTTGTCAGCGGGCAGGAGGTAAGCCTTTCTCCCAAAGGTATCGTGGTTCAGTGTTCCGGCGGGTCGGTCAGGATAGAGGTGCTCAAAAGCGGCAGGATCAATCTGTATGCGCAGGATGAAATGCAGATAGCGGTAAAAGGAGAGATCAACGTAGACGCAAAACGGATGGTAAAGGTGCTGGGAGGAAAGAACATCAGGCTGGAATCGGTCAAAGGCGGCAGCCTGACGTTGGATAAGAAGGGAAATATCACGGTTACGGGAGTCGAAGCACATATGAATTAGGCGGAGGAAGCATATGACACGGGCAGAGGCGTTAGAAAAGTTCAAAGACAGACATATTAGTGAAAAAGAAGAATTGTCCAATGCGTTTATAAGCGGCATAGAGCCTGAAGTGGAAGAGATGATGAACCGGTTTCTCAGCGCGTTTGGAGAGATTGCGGATCAGGCGCAGGAGAGAGAGAAACCCATGTGTGTTTTTTTTCTGTTTTCCCTTTTGCGCTATGACCTTCTGCAGGATAAGGCAAGGGTCAGACTGGACGTGATGGATGCAAGCTGGTTTTTGGACAAGGAGCCTCTCTATGCGGAAGTTGATCTGTCTTTCCTGTTTGAGCCCTATTTCAGGTGGCGGACAGAACTGCTGGCAGATATGCGGGAGTATAGGGGAAAGATCAATAAGTACGACGTAGAGTGTATGGTACAGGAAGAAATTATGTCGGCAGCCGGAATTTTGACACAGATTCTGCGGCTTTTATTCCGCAGGATCGAAGAGCAGGAAAATTTCGCGAGGATTCCCAAAGGGTTGTTCTGGGAAATCCAGTTTGGAGAGTACCGGGATTACAGTGAAGCGGTCATACGGATGAACAGGGAGCCGCGCAGGGAAGAGGACTGGCTTCAAAAGATAGCGGATGAAGAGGAGACTCCCGGCAGAATGCAGTTTAGCTGGTGGCATAAAGCGGCGCTTACGGGCGGAAACTGTCAGGGAATCGATCTGGATTTTATCGCGTTTGAAGAATGCAGTCTGAAAGAGATTGATTTTGAGAGCGCGCAGATGACAGGGGCAAGATTTTTAAACTGCAGGCTGGAGAACTGCAGTTTTAAGAAGGCGAATCTGACACAGGCGGAGTTCGATCACTGTCAATTTACGGATTGTGATTTTACAGAGGCAGGCTTGCAGCAGGCTGTCTTCTCACTGGACGGGCTGGAAGCGGAATGGTTCGATGAGAAACAGCAGGGAGAGATGTTAATTTCTGGAGGGGCGGAAGAATGAGAAAGAGATATTTCTTTATGGATCAGGACACATTTCTGCAGGACGCCATAGGGCTGCGGGATTTTGATATCTATGGGAAACGGCATGTTTTTACTATGGAGGATGCAGGGCAGATCAATGATATCACGGCGCTCTATCTGGATGAAACAGCGGGGGAATGTGCCGCGGATTTTATCAAAAGTCCCGTTTATATGGTGTCGGAGATGGTTTTCGATGTGATCGACATGTATGAGGACGATCTGCTCCGCAGGAAGATTGTGATGATTCACAAGGAAGAGGGCAGACAGCTTGTATATTATCATCTTCTTCTCAGGGAGATGGAGATGACCCATGAGCTGACAGAGTATTATCCGAACGGCATGGAGAAGCGGCTCGTACTGGATTCCGGGAAGATAGCACACCACAAAGCCTTTCTTCTGGCGGACAGCAAGGTCAAGCTCCCCGTGGTGAGTCTGGAGGTAGTGGAGAGCCTGTTACGCAGAGGCGTGACAGGAGTGACGTTTCAGGAAGTAGAGGTGGCATAATGGCGGCAGATTTGAGCAATACCTATGTAGTACACTGCGCGGACACAGTATGTACCATGGGCATGCGGCAAAGTAAAATCGTGCTCCGCAAATCCCATGGCGTATATCTGAAAAATCAGGCGCAAATGACGGTCAAGGACCAGGAGGGTGTGACCAATGTGATCTGTTTCGGCGGCTGTCATAGTGCGGAGAATCCAGCAACGGTGGCAGAGGCGGAACGGATTGCGGAAGATGTCAAAAAAGATACGGGGGAGAGTTTCGAGAAGCAGGTGAAGGATATCTTTACGACAGAGGGAGAGGACGGCAGCAAAGTCATGGCGTGTGCAGGAGAATGCACGCCTGAAATCGTCTCTGTACAGTGGGATAAAGAAAAAGAGGATGTGTCGGTGGAACCCGGGCAGAATGCACTGCTCGGCGAGGCGACACTGACCTGTAAATATGGCGGAATCATTAAGATCATAGGGGCAGGACAGCCGGAAGCGACGTAAGAAAAGGACAGAAGCAGGGCAGGAACCGTATTCGTGTAAGGAACGCAGGAGGAAGAGACCATGAGAATGACATATCGAGATCTTGTCATAGAACTGCCGGTCGACGGAATCAAGGCAGTAGACTCCATAGAAATATTCCAAAGACTGAATGAACATGGGAAAGTAAAGATTCGACTCGTGGTTGAGGAAGAGCAGGCGTTAGAGCTGGTGGAACAGGCGGACAGCAGTCTGAATATATCTGTCAGCACAAGCGGCGGCCGCTTTCTGTTTTGCGGTAAAGGAGACCGTATCAGCACCCGCAGGGATGAGGGACTGCTTTATCTGTATGCGGAATTTTACGGATATACAAGGGACTGGGACCTGACGGAGAAAAGCCAGAGCTTCTGCAAAGGAAATGATACATATGAGCAGGTACTGCATAAGGTATTGGCGGAGTATGCAAAGAAGGACATCCGGGATGAGGCGTCCGGCGGAGCAAAGATACCGGGCATGCTTTTACAGTACGAAGAGACGGACTGGGAGTTCTTAAAGCGTCTTGCCAGCCATTTTTCAACTTATCTGCTGGCGGATGATACCACAAAGAACGGCAGGGTGTATTTCGGAATCCCCCGTATGGATAAGGGGGCTGTCTTAAAAGACGAAGAGTATACGATGCTGCGGGGAAAAGAAAGATATGACGGGATGGAAGGGGCAGAAGGATTACTGTCCCAGGATATGACCGGTTGGCGCATCAGAACCAGAAAACAGTTGGTTTTTGGGGAACAGGTCATGCTGAACCACATCGAGACCGTGGTGACGGCGGTGGATATCCACACAGAGCAGGGGGATCTCGTCTACGAATATGAGCTGTCCAGACGGGCGGGTATTCTGTGTGAAAAGAAAAAGAATAGCAGAATCTATGGAATGAGCATCCCTGCCACCGTGAAAGAGAGGAAAGGAAACCAGATCCGGGTAAAACTGGATATTGACCCGGTTTATGAGGCGTCCGACGACCTGAAATATTTTACATATGCCATAGAAACCAGCAATTTTTACTGTATGCCGGAAGAAGAAAGCCGTGTACATATCTATTTCCCCAGCCACGACGAGCAGGACGCTATGGCAGTCCATGCCCTCAGCGCAGGCAGCGTCCCGGGCGGCCCGGCAGGAGGAACCGGGAAAAGTTCTTCCGGGAACAAGTCTTCGGGAAAGAAACAACAGGCAGCGTCCCGTGGCGGCGGAAGTAACGGCGGCGGTTCTGATGGCGGTCAGTCAGATTCTCAGGGCAGCGGCGGCTCCGGCGGCGGTCAGTCAGATTCCACGGGCGGCGGTTCCGGCGGCGGAACCGCAGTAGCAGGAGGAGCGGCGGGCACAGCGGCCAAGGCAGCGGGAGCGCCGAAGGCGGAGGAACAGAAAAAGGAGAAGGCACAGCCGCCGAAAGATCCGCCGGTTAAGACTTTTTCCGATCCCAGCGGCTCTTTTCTGGAGCTTGCGCCCTACGGGATCACTATGTCGCCGGGATCTACGGCTGCTGTCGTGCTGGATGCCGCAGGCTCCATGGTGATAAACTGCAGCAAGCTGACCGCGTCCACAAATATGACGTTTTTTATGGGCGGTGGAACACAGGGAGCAATCCCCGAGATCACGATTTCCGCAAAGGCTGAGCTTAAGACCACGCTAAACGGCGGTGAAAGCAGCATCAGACTGGAGAAAGATGCGGATATCAAAGCCGCGTTTATCAAAAAGGACGCCGAACTGAAAAAGACGGCGCAGCCGCCGGCAGACAAAGTAGCGCAGGCACTGATGCAGGGAGATGCCGAGCTCAGGGCAGGCGCGAACCAGGAAGCGGCAAACTACCTGACTGCACTGGCGCAGAAGAAGCAGGAGGGAAAACAGAAAGTCAGGGGCGGTATTTTCGGCGTGCTCACAGTGGTGGGCGCAGTGGTACTGACAGCGGCGACGGGAGGCCTGGCGGCGCCGTTAGTTGCCGTGGCGGTGGTCAAGACGGCCAAAGACACGGCGAATATCGTGGAGGGCGCGCAGGACATCTACAAAGCGAACAGAGGGGATATGTCGCGCTCCTTCAACTTTATAAGAGATACGATTTTTGGCGGGAATGAGCAGGCATATCAGTTTGCATCCGCTGCGACGGACATTACCTTTGACATCGTGGCAGGAAAGGCACTCAAGGGAAATATCGCAAAATTCGGAAAGACAAACAAGCTGGCTGGTCTGTTGAGCAAAGCGGGAACCATGTGTAATAAATCCAAGCTCTCTAATTTTGCCGCTAACATAGGCGGGGATCTGCTTTCGGGAGCGATCAACGACTATATACAGACGGGGAAGATCAATCCGAAGAATCTGCTGGCGAGCGTGGCGACAGGTACGCTCAAAGGCTTCGGCATGAACTCGCTGCAGTTTGGAAAAGGCGCGTTTCAGAGCGAGTTTGGGCGCAAAGCGCTCAATACCGGCATAGGGACGGCGTTCGGAATGGGAGTAGACAAGGCAGCCAGCGGTATGCGGGGTGAGGAGTACAATGCCGGCGCGAGCTTTGTACAGAACCTCATCCAGGCGGGGCTGGGGCAGGCATTCGGAGAGCCGATCGACGCGGCGTCGGGCTCCTTCCTGATGACGGTCCACGAGTTTATCCTGCCGGGGGTACTGGTGCCCATCTACCTGACCAGAAAATACTGCTCCGGCAACGGGAAGAGCGGCTGGCTCGGGAAAGGGTGGCATTTCTCCTACGAGGGCAGACTATGCCGTGATGAGGAAAAGGGCATCCTGCACGTGCAGCTTCCCGACGGGTACTGTGCGGCCTATGAGGCGGTAGAGGCAGGAAACGGCGGCACCCTGTACCGCGATGTAGTAGGTAGCGGCAGATACCTTCTGTCCCGTGACGACATGGCGAATCTGTGGAATGTCACGGACACCCATCAGTTTACGACCTACTGCTACGACGGGGAGGGGCAGCTTGTCTCCGTGGTGGATAAAAACGGCGGAAGCCTGTGGATGGAATACGACGGCGGGGTGCCCGTACGCCTGACCACACCCTTGGGATTCGCGGTGACGTTCACCTTCCGGGAGGGACGTCTTGCGCGCATGGAGGACAGCGCGGGGCGTGCCGTGGAATACCGCTATGAGAAGAACCTCCTTACAGAAGTAGTGCATATGGACGGAGGCGTCTCCCGCTATGCCTACACGGCGGAAGGATATATGGAAACCTCCACGGACCAGACCGGGCTGACCTACCTCACCAATGAGTATGACAGCAAAGGGCGTGTGACAAAACAGACCCTTGCCGATGGCAGTACCTATCAGGTGCAGTACGATGACCGGAAGAGACAGGTCACCATGGAGTACAGCACCTATCCGGGTGCGTATACCTATACCTACAATGAAAAGATGGCGGTGACGAAGGTGGCCTATCCCGACGGGACGGAGGAGACCTTTGCTTATGATGCCTGCAACCAGCTTGTTGAAAAGACAGACAGGACAGGCGCCGCCACCCGCATGGAATACGATGCCAGAGGCCATCTTGTCAGGGAGACCATGCCGGAGGGACTGGAGAGGACGTATGTCTATGACGGCAGGGGAGATCTGGTATCTGTCAGGGATAACGGCGGCAGGGAGAGGATCTTTGCCTATGACGGTCTCCACAACCTGATCCTGTGCAGGGAAAAGACCGCGGAGGAAGAATGGCGGGAGGAAAAGTTCACATGGGATCCCATGGGCAGACTCACGGCCAAGGAGGACGGGGAAGGCCACCTGACCCGGTACTGCTACGAAGAGACATCCGCATATCCTTACCGCACCATCTATGCGGACGGCACGGAGCTTCTGTGCGGCTACGACGAGCTGGGGAGAAAGCTGTGGGAGGAAGACGGTACCGGGCGCACGGAGTACGCCTATAACCGCAACGGCTGGCAGACCATGGAGCGGGACGGGGAAGGCCATGAGACCCACCGCCTCTACGACGGCAGCGGCAGGCTGACCGCCCTCTACAGCCCGGAACAGTGGGCGGCGGGGAACGGGAAGCGGACCGAGTACCGCTATGACTTTCTGGACCGCCTGACCGAGACCATCCACAGTGACGGCAGCCATGAGAAACAGTTCCGCGACGGGGAAGGGAACATCGTAAAGAAAGTGCATCCCAACGCCTACGATGCCAGAACAGGGGACGGGGAAGGCACCCGGTACGACTACGACGGGGAGAACCGGATGCTCCGCACCCGCTACCCGGACGGCGGCGTGGAACGCTTTTTCTATGACGGGACGGGGAACATGGTCAAACACGTTCTGCCCGGACAGTATGATGAAAACACCGACGACGGCGCGGGACGCACCTACACCTATGATAAAGAAGGCCGCCTGCTTTCTGTGACCGCGCCCGACGGGACCGTGGAGGAGACAAATGCCTACGACCTGTGGGGGAACCGCGTCTCAAAAACAGACGCGGACGGGTACAGCAGTTATTATACCTACGATCTGGCAGGCAGACCGGTACGGGAGCTCATACCCATGGGCCGGGATCAGGGCGATCTGCACTACCGCATGACAGCGTATGATTACGACGCAGACGGGAACCGTGTCAGGGAAACCCGTTACGGCGGCAGATATACAGAAGAGGGCACTTTGACAGAGGCAGGGATAGACCTCATCCTGACTTTTACTTATGATGCGAGAAACCGCCTTGTACGGGTGGAGGACGGCCTGGGGGCGAGGGTTTCCTACCGCTATGACGCGAGAGGAAACCGAACCAGTGAAGAACAGGTGGTCAGAAACGGAGAGAGTGACGGCGGACGGGCAGTCCTTAAGAAGACCAGATACCGCTATGATAAGGCGGGGAGACTTGCAGAGAAGCGGGAGATACTGGACAGTGGACTCGCAGAGGCTGATCAGAGCGTCATGGAGATGGCAGTCACCCGCTACACCTACGATGCCAACGGCAACCGTACCGGCATCATAACGCCTGAAGGTTACCATATCACCAGAGAGTACGACTGCCGCGACAGACTCATCACCGAAAGGGTAGAAGACAAAGAAAACGGAACCGCCCTGACGACCTCCTTCACCTATGACAAGGCGGGTAATGTAACGTCCGTCAGACAGCAGGGCGCGGAGGGACAGACAAGGGAGATTACCTACAGCCACGACCTGAAAGACCGCCTGACCAGAGTGGAAGAGCTGGACGGTCCCGTGGTTATGGCATCCTATGACCAGAACGACCGCATGGAGACCAGAAGGACACTCCTTCCGGCAGAGAACGAACAGTATGGGGAGCGTGTGTTTGATTACGACATCCACGGCAACCTGACCCAGAGCCATGAGAACGGGAAGATAACAGAACGGAACGAATACGACAGAAAGAACCGTATCGTAGGGAATACCGATGCAGACGGTATCGAGATCCGCTGCCGCTACGGCATACAGGACGAACAGAGACAGCTCCTGACTGCGGGAAGCCGGAAACAGGGCAGGGCCGCCCAGACCCTCTCCTACGATGCGAGAGGTATGGTTACGGCTGCACAGGACGGCTGTGGCAACAGGACAGGCTATACCATGGACGGCTGGGGCCGCGTCCTGTCCGTGGAGACGGCGGAAGGCGGACGGGAGGAGTATGCCTACGACTGTGCAGGCAACGTGATAAAGAGCACAGACGCCAACGGCAACAACATCCGCTACGCCTATAACAGTATGGGCAAAGTATGCTCTATCACAGACCAGAGCGGTAACACCGAGACCTTCCGTTACGATAAGGAAGGCAGGGAAATCCGGCATACCGACCGAAACGGCACCGTGACGGAGACAAAGTATAACGTCTACGGAAAGCCCGTATTGCAGGTCTGCACGGATAACAGAGGAAACCGCCAGATCATGGGTACATGGGAGTACGACTCCTTCGGACAGCTAAAGAAGTCCGTATCGGGAGGGTTCTGCTATATCTACGAGTACCGCCCTGACGGGAAACTCCTGAATAAATGGAATAACGGCAGAAAAGTGCTCTCCTGCACTTATTACCGGGACGGCAGTCTGAAAAGTCAGACCGGTGTGAGCGGGAAAACCCTGTACTATGCGTATGACGGGGATGGCAGGCTGAAGTATCTGAAAGAGGGTAACAGTGCCGACAGTATCAAAAATGCTGATGACAGCAATGTTATAACCCTGACAGAATACCATTATACAGATGCAGGCCGTATCAAAGAGATCATAACCAAAGGCGGTATCAGAACCAGTTACACTTACGACGAAGACGGTAATATCAGCCGCCTGACCATCGGCGACGGCACGGAGGAAGGTCTGCTTTACGACGCCTTCATGATCTACGATCTGAACGGGAACAGGACGGGAAAGACAGGGAGTAGACTGGATGTCGGCGGGAAACAGGCAGAAATGGCGGTTTCTTACCGTTACGATTCCATGAACCGTCTGACCAACGAAGACCGTAACGGCGCAGGGGAGCGGTATGCCTATGACCTGTGCGGGAACCGACTGCTCAAAGAGCATTACAGTGGCAGTTGCGTTGACGTCACAGAAGGGTACCGCTATAATGAAAGAAACGAGCTGACGGAGCGTGTAAAGGCGGAAAGCCTTACCATCTACCGCTATGATAAAAACGGCAGTATCATCTCGGAAGAGGAAGAAGGGAGGAGAAGTGAATACCGTTACGACCTGTTAAACCGCCAAATTTATGTGAAAACACTGGACGGAAAAGAACAGGAGAACTTCTACGACGGAGAAAATCTGCGTGCAGGCGTGACGGAGAACGGGAAGAGAACGACCTTCCTGTACCATAACGGGGAAATCCTGACAGAGTTTGACGGGGAAAGTGCGCCCGTAAGAAGGCATATCCGAGGGATCGGACTGTCCTGTGTACAGACCACACAGGATAATGCCTATCATTCTTATCATCAGGATGAGCAGGGAAGTACGGCGTATATCACGGGGCGGGGAAGAGAGGCAGAGAACGCCTACCAGTATGATGCATTCGGAAATCTATTGGAGCACAAAGAGAGCTTGACGAACCGCATCCTCTATACCGACCAGCAGTACGATCAGGAGACGGGACAGTATTACTTAAGAGCACGTTATTATAATCCTGTAGTCGGACGGTTCCTGCAGGAAGATACCTACCGAGGGGATGGGCTGAATCTGTATGCTTACTGTGCGAATAACCCGGTGGTTTATTATGATCCGAGTGGGCATGTAAAAAATAATTGCCCTGAAGGTGCTGGAGCAAAACCGAAAGAGACGTCTGGCAGAGAAGTTGTTTATCCAGCTGAACAAACGCATGAAAGTGCTCGCAATACACTTATGAAGGAGCTTGATAAGTCAGGAGCATTTGCAAATGGTTCAGTGCCATATAATGGTAGACTTGAGTCGAGTTATGGCTATGACAGACAGATAGGTAGACAATCTCTTGATGGAAAAGTGAGATGGAGACTTGATTATGATCCAGATAAGGGAGTTCATTATAATTTTGAAGATTTCTCTGGCGGTAAAGGCGATAAAGCAGTTAAAATTGAAATTCCAATCAATATAAGCTATGAAGAGTATAAGTCAATAATTGATTGGTTTAATCGGTAAGTTTTAGGGGATATAGAGTATGAATTTTGAGCAAAAAGAGAGATTTGAACAGCTTAAGAAAGCGAATAAGGAAAGACAGAGACAGGAGAAAATTGAAAGAAATGTTTTGCTTTTAGAATGTATGGAGGCTTTAGGACCCGGTGGGGAGGTGTTAGGGCAGGAAGAAAAGAATATTGTTTATTGTAACTTTAAGAATAATATACCATTCCTTCCAGGCGGAATAGACTGGAAACAAATTCATTTGCATAATAAAATAAATAAATTAGAGGATATATTTGAAAAGTGTAGGTGTAAAAAATTTTATATAATATGGTGTGATGAATTACCAATCATTATATGTGATATTGTTACAATAATTAGACATATAGATGACGTATGTGCTGTAGAGTTTGATACATGGTTGCTTTCTGTAGACTATAAAGAGATTATTGAGTTTCACCATGATCTTGGTAACACGTATGGGATGGTTAATGAAAGGTGAGGATACCATAATCTTCAAGGCGAAGGTGTTGTCTGGCATATTAAGTGATGAGGCTTATATTATGGATGGCGCATATTTGGTAGAAATAACAGGAGCTTTGTATAATCCTATAGTGGGAAGGCTTCAGAAGGAACATGCGAAATATACTGCTTTCGGGAATAAAATTCTTGGCGAAAGTAAAAGAAGAAATAATGATGAAAAGTGAAACTATTCAAAAATTAAGTAAGTTTAAGGCCGATACTTCAGAAGATATATTGTTAAATCAAAATTATAAGCCTTATGAGGAGTATTTAAGACAAACATTGAGTGGTGAAGGAATGGTAGGGGAAAATAATTATTTGTTGTTGTGGAAAAAGTGTGAGATTGAAGAACTGAATGATTTGTATGAGACACATGAGTTTTTGAGTGATATTATACTTATTGGTTCTGATGGGGGAGATACGGCGTATGGTATAGACATAAAAGGAAGATATGTAGAAGTCCCATTTATTGGAATGGATGATGAAGAAATAAGAATTATTTGAAATAATTTTGATGATTTTATTAATTATGTATGGAGCAAATAATAGGTTTAGTAAATAGGAAACATTTATTTGCTGCAATAATTGTGCGAATTACATAATCATAAGCAGACCCTTGGAAAACGTTGGTACTTGGCGAGGTCCTTTCGAGCCTAGTGTACTGACATGTTGATATTTAGATTTACCATTGCCTCCTTAAGAGGCAGTAGTAAATGTAGGGTACAAAGAACTCAGCTTTGTTCGGGCATCACCTGTCCGAAAATGCCAGTTGACTTTTGCCGCTGTCGTATTTCTCTCCACTTCCCATGCTGACAACTCACTGCGCAGCAAACCTATTTCAGCAATGCGGCGCGAAAGGCACTGTCTGTTCATTACGTTCAGTTCAATTTCAGCAATGTCCAGCCAGCTGCCATGTTTTGGTGTATAATGTATCTCCAGTCTTTTGATGATGCGCTTGGCTTCTTCCGGCGGGTAACGTTTGTATAGGGATGCCGGTTTATGTGTATTGAGGTTGTCCATTACAAGAATGATCTTTTCCGCGTCAGGATACATGACATCTGACAGATACTTGATCTCCTCTGCCCAGTCAACAGCCGTGCGGTGTTCCCGTACACTTACATGATGTGTCCCGCCAAGCGGCTCTACAAAGGCAAATATGCTGACAGTGCCATTGCGGATATATTCGGAATCTGTTTTCCGGTCACTTCCAGGAATCATTGGCAGTGGCTCCCTTGCTTCTGCAAGAAGCTGGTATGGCTTTTCATCCATACAAACGACCGGACGGTTTGCATCATAGGGAAGTTCATAGATATCAAGAACATCCTCCATGCATGCTATGAATTCAGGGTCTTCTTTTGCCGGGATGCACCAGTAGTCGTTTTTGTGAGGTCGAAGTTTGTTTTTTTTAAGGCATTGCGGATCGCCTCCCTGCTTACGGGAGTTTCCAGAATGACTTTGGATTCTTCCTCAAGTAAACGGATTGTCCATCTGGAATGCCCCTCCGGAACAGGACCGCAGGCCAGTTCTATCAACCGGGCCTCTGTACGTCCGTCAACTTTGCGCCTTGCGTTATCTGAATTAACGTTCCTTTTAAATTCAGTGACCGCACAGATACCGCCACTGGTATATTTTGAGACCGTATTGGCAACAGTTGCCAGACAGACGCCATTAGATTTTGCACTCTGCTCATGTGTCAAAACTTTTCCATGTGCTTCATCCAGATCAAGGATTATCTGGCATCTGCTGCGAATGGTTTTTGAAGTTTTTTTCTTACGGATTACAGACTTAAGTTCTTTAACTTCATCGTCTGTAAGTTTTATGATATGCTTTTTAGGTCTTGCCATAGGAATCACCGCCGTTTCTTTTATTATACCTCGAAACAACAATAATTACCAGTAATATTTATCTAAATATCAGTATGTCAGCACACTAGTCTTGAAACTATTGTTACGTCAGGAGATATGCATCCACAGAGTAGAATAGAGATTGCCCAAAAAACTTTGGAGCAGTCCAAACAATTATCAAATGAATTGATAAAGTGGGAGCAGAATAGAGAAAAGGTCATAAATATTTGATGAGATTTAGCATTATGGTAATGCTTGGGAGCATTCTATAAGGCTGAAAATGAAGGGATTTTGGTGGTTGAGGTAAATCCCTATGCAGTAACACGGATCAGGGACTATCCCAAAGTTTGTGTAAACCTCCAGACTGATGTAAGATACAACTACACAGCCTGGAGGTATTATGTAAAGATTAAATCTCCCAATATGAAATGTGCATTTGCCTAGATTTTTTTCAGTTTCTTCAGCGCCTCCGGCTTCTCAGGGTTGTGATAGCAGAACATACACGATGAATTGGCTCCAACAAATGCAAAGTATAGAGCAAGAGCTCCCAGTAATTTTAAGATAGTATAGCTTGAAATTTTTTGAAATTTTGTATTCATTTTAAGTCCTCCTTAAAAATTAATTATGTATCAAGTTTAATATATTTTTACTGATGTATCAGAGAAGTGTCAAAAACACGACTCAGGATGTAAAAATCACTTCGGATACAGGATGACGGATGCCCGGAATACCCCTCCACCATGCCGGATGACAAGGCCGCCGTTATATTTCTCCACGGTCTTTCTTACGGATATAAGACCATACCCGTGGAAGTCCCCCTGTCCCTTGCTGCTCTTTATCGTGCCGTCAGCGTTTTCCATTATCTCTCCTGCATAAGGATTTTCCACCATGATATGCAGTGTCCCTTTTTCCAGCCTCACCGCCAGTTTTACCATGCGCTGTGCCACAGGAAGATTTTCCACAGCCTCCAGCGCATTGTCCAGAAGGTTCCCGAGGATGATGCACAGGTCCGTGCCGTCTGCAGGCAGTTCCGCCGGGACTTCCATACGGCATTCCATACGGATATCCCCCGCGGCAGCCATGGAATGTTTATAATTGATCAGGGCATCCAGCGTCAGATTGCCGCAGTGGGAAACATCACCCCTGTACAGCCTGTTCTCCTCCAGCATGCGGCTGATCTGTCCCGCGGCCTCATCAATGCGTCCGGATTCCAGCAGCGTGCTGATCCCTATCAGTCTGTCGTTCAGGTCATGCCGCAGCATCCGTGTCTGCCGGTAGGCAGTTTCTCTGTCCTTCGCCTGCCGTTCGCACATCTCTATCTCCTGTTCATAAATGAGATTCTTCTTTTCTGCCAGTATGTGTGATATCATCCGCTCATAAACGTCAAAAATGATGAGGTTCATGAAGACCATCAGCAGGGAGACAACGACGAATCCGATGTCGGAGCCGTGTTCCAGGGAACGGCTGTATGCATCATAGATGACGTATACGGAAATGATCGGAGAAATGAACAGTTCAAGCCAGCACCGCAGCGGAAGCGGGGCGGCTTTTCCTTCCGGCATGAATCTGCCATATGCCTGTACTGCGATATATACAATGATTTGTGTAATAACATTTCCAAGCATAAATGTGGTTTCGGGGTCTTCCATTATGATAAGCAGAAAGCTGTGGGTAGCTACTTCGATAGCCATCCATGCTGCCCCGAAAACAACCATATGAAAGAAAGAGGTTTTAAAATCTGCCCCATGCGCCAATTTGTATAACAATGTCATAAACAGTATATTCCCAGTCAGTGTCACCAATGGATAGGAGGAATCTGTCCCCAGTACCAGCGCGATAAAACACAGATATACCATCCATAGCGCACTCTGCCATACAGAATGAGTTCGCAGCGGTTTGCCATACAGAGAAATGTAGGCATGGATAATCCGTGCCATGAACAGGGCGAACAGTATATCTGTTACGGTAATGTCAGCCATCCGTTATCTCCTTGCCATATCCATTGTCCATCATGAGGCAGAACTGTGTCCTTGCATTTTTCTGGCGTTCTTCACTGACCTGCAATGCCTGTCCGTCCATCATGACCACTTCGGAAAACCTGATGACCCGGACATAGTCAAAATTTACAAGAAACGACTGATGTATCCGGAGGAATCTGTTGTTGACCGCAGAGATCTGTTTTTCCACTTCGTTCATTTTCCCGTAGAACACTTCCGTGTAATGATCCTCCGCAGCCGGTCCCGATATATGGATATATATCTGCCTGCCGCGGCTCTCAAAATACGCTATACGGTCAAACGGCACTTTATGTAAGGCTTTCTTATAGGAAAAAGAGTAATAGGCCGACCGGCTCTGTATCCTTCGGCACGCCGCATGAAAGACCTCGCGGAGTTCCGTCTTTTTGACCGGCTTTGACAGGAAGCGGAAAGGTTCGGTACGGAACAGTTCTTTCAGATATTCCTCATGGGCGGACACATAGACAATCAGTACCGGGAGTGCCAGATCCCGCAGCTGCAGGGCCGTATGTATGCCGTTCATATCGTCCATTTCAATGTCCAGATAGATCAGTTCGAAATAGGATCGCTGTTCGGAAATCACCCCTGTAAGCGCGGTACCGCCATAGAACGATTCACAACGAATTGTGATGTTTGATTCCGCAGCTATTTCATACAGCATTTTCTCTAAGGATTCCGTTGCCATGCGGTCATCATCACATATGGCGATGTTAATCATTATCCATCTCTCCCTGTTCTGTCAGTTCAACATTCCCGCCATAGTCTTTCAAGGCATACTCACAGCAGCGCAGGACGAGTTCGTTAAAAGAGATTCCCTCTCCTTTGGCCAGAACGGTGAGCTGTTCATCCAGACGTTCGGTGAAACGTATTGTTTTAGAGACATTGGGTTTGGCAAGTGATTTATCGATCAGAAACAAAATGGGCACCTCTCACTTTATTTTCTTCTTATAAATATAACTTTTGTCAGTTCGAAAATATAGACATATAAGTATGTTCATAAATATAACCATTCACAAAATTTTTATTTCCCTATCAAAAAAAGAAAAAGGAAAAGTCGCTACGGAACAGAAATGAAATGTGACGAATATCACGGGTATGGCCTTATATCCGTAAGAAAGACCGCGGAGAAATATAACGGGGATCTTGTCATCCGGCATGGGGAAGGGGTGTTTCCGGGCATTCGCCATCCTGTATCCTAAGTAAAGCATTCCGGTTTTTTACATGTTGAACATTCATTTTGACAGAAACGCGATTTGGGGTTAAAAATAGGGTATAGTTCAAAGTATCAAAGACAACGGGGGATAATAATGGAGAAGATAGCGGACAAAATAGCGCGGATGCTGGTCAGGGAGAAGGTCATCAGCGATTCTATGCTGGAAATATATCAGTATGGTCTTGTGCGGATGTTTGAAATTGGGGCGGCGGTTCTCACAAGTCTTGCGATTGGAATGTGTGCGGGAATGTTGAAGCAGACGCTCCTCTTTTTTCTGTTCTTTATTCCGCTGCGTTCATATTTGGGAGGATTTCATCTGAGGAAATACAGGGACTGCTACCTCATGTCATGCCTTACGCTTGCCGCTGTTTTGGCAGTCACGAGGTTTGCATCTTTTGATATGCATGTATCGTGTGGACTGATTGTTGTGTCCTCTGTTGGAATCGGATTGGAGGCGGGGCTTGCGCGTAAGAAACAGGAAAGTGGAATCTATGCTTTGGTGGTTTGGGCGGTTCTTGTCATTCTGCTGGCGCTGACGGCTGTATGTTATCTTAGAAGGGAGCAGCAGACTCTTGTGCTGTTGTGCTGTGTGACGGTTATCGTGCTTGTCAGCAAAAGGGCTGAACGGATTTCATGAGAGCGGGGATATTTATGCATGTTTAGGGTTACTTTTCGTGATCACAAGCCTGTTCTTTTGGCACTTGATCTGAATATGGTCGCCTATTGAGAACCCCGCATCTTTCAGCCAGCCACCCTGCATCTTGATCTGCGGAACGTGCTGGTATCCTGCTCCTGTCGTCTTATACACGGTCATATTTCTGTTTTTCCTTATCATGCTGATTTCCGCCCTTTCTGGTCTGTGCCTTTGCAGACTTTTTTCTTAGTTCTTACATGAAGATGGTAAAAGTGGTGTGCCTTAATCGTATCTATAGCTTGTTCGAGAGTAGGGGCGGTTCCCTGTTCGTGGAAGGGAATGGACTGCCTGTGCTTATGCTGGATTTTGCATGTGGTAAAGGACGGGTACTGTTGGTGAATGATGTGCCAGTAGTGGTCTGTGTTTTGGACTGCAGTGTGACGCAGTAGCAGCCGGCGCTTATGATATGAAAGTAAGTACAGTCAATATTTTTAAGCTCTTCTGTAGTAAACATGTTGCACGTTCCCCTTAATCTCTTATATACTAATAATAGTATATACTAGTAATAGTACAATGTCAATACAAAATATACTAATATTGGTATAAATTTATTGACAACCATTCTACCAGATGTTACTTTGTAAATGGAGGGATAAAGTATGATAAGATATAAAATAGATGTGTTTAAGGAATTGAGTAAT
>ERZ779626.171-NODE-171-length-43437-cov-6.691001_pt1 | contig 43437 bp, 28 predicted proteins | sample MGYA00514209_ERZ779626 | MGnify/ENA primary metagenome ERZ779626 (study PRJEB29562, sample SAMEA4376713) | mouse gut metagenome | isolation source: Cecum | study: EMG produced TPA metagenomics assembly of the A DSS colitis mouse model was used to assess the...
GTAGTCGGGTGTTTTCTGGGTGTTATTAAACCGTTGTGTGCGCGGTGTTGCAGGTCGGAAAAACCCGCCCGTGCAGGCCGGAATTCCGGATGGCGTTTTGGGTATATTTTTGTTCCCAAAAGGTCGGGGCGCTTTTGGATGATTAGAGGATATATTACTGATTTTCAATTGATTGTTGTGTTGTCCGTCCGGCGGAGTCCGGCGGGGAATAATTGCCTGACACATAATATTTTAATTTTCGGGCGAGTTTTGCCCGATATTTGTTATCGTACTGTTCCAGTGGCAGGTAGAGGACTGCGGGAAAAATAATGAAAAAAATCTGCGGTTTGTTGGCTAAAATGTAAATAAAGCGTATATTTGCAGTCCGAATGTCTTCACACGAACTTAATAATTTAATACTATATAGAAATGACAAAGGCAGATATCGTAAGCGAAATCGCTAAGAGCACCGGAGTTGAGAAGGTGCAGGTACAGGCAATCGTTGAGGCTTTCATGGATAGCATCAAGACGTCGCTGACCAACAAGAACAACGTGTATCTCCGTGGTTTCGGCAGTTTCATCGTAAAGAAGCGCGCCAAGAAGGTTGCCCGCAACATCTCGAAGAATACGACCATCACCATTCCCGAACACAACATTCCCGCTTTCAAGCCCGCCAAGAGCTTCGCGGCGAAGGTGAAATAATTTAAATAAATAAGAACCTCAAAAAATCAAGGACTATGCCAAACGGAAAGAAGCATAAGCGACACAAGATGGCTACCCACAAACGCAAAAAACGTTTGCGTAAGAACCGTCACAAGAAAAAGTAGGGTAGCACTTTAGTGCTAAACGATAGATAAAGCTAAAGGAACCCAAGTTCTTTTAGCTTTACCTATTTTCTATGGTTTTTCGTGGCGGCATTCTGCTTCCGGCGCATCGGGCGCCGTGCAGAGATGCCGTTTCCGGGAATTCGAACCTCTCCCGATACTCTTCCGAGGGCGTTCGGGGCGGTCCCGGCGATAACCGCAAAAATAATCCGGGAGCCTTCCGCGCCCGGACCGCGTGCCGGACGACGGGTCCGCACGGTTTTTTATCCTTTGGAGTTCGCCGCCACTTCAGACCAAAAAGCGGCCTAACCGGTTTCAGTATTCCGCGTCTTCGTCTCCGGAGCGCGACACACGATATAGATGAACAGAGAATTAATTGTAAACGTCAACCCGACCGAAATTTCCATCGCGCTTTGCGAGGACAAGGTCCTTGTCGAACTCAACAAGGAGCAGTGTAAGACCGGGTTCGCCGTCGGGGATATCTACCTCGGAAAAGTACGTAAGATCATGCCGGGTCTCAATGCGGCATTCGTCAATATAGGACACGAAAAGGACGCCTTTATCCATTATCTCGATCTGGGCGGTCAGTTTCCCTCGCTCCAGAAGCTCGTCGCTTCGCAGCAGCCCGGCAAACGGGGCCTGCGCGTCGAGAGCATGAAGCTTGAACCGCCCGTGGAGAAGTCGGGCAAGATCGGCGACTACCTGCAGGTCGGCCAGAACATCATGGTGCAGATCGCCAAGGAGGCCATCTCGACCAAGGGTCCCCGTCTGACGGCCGATATTTCGCTGGCCGGACGCAACGTCGTGCTGGTGCCCTTCTCGTCGAAGGTCTTCCTGTCGCAGAAGATCCGTTCGGTGGACGAGAAGAAACGCCTGAAGCGGATCGCCGCAGCCGTGCTGCCCAAGAATTTCGGCGTCATCATCCGTACCGCGGCCATGGAGGCCAAGGACGAGGATATCGAGCACGACATCCAGACCCAGATCGACCGCTGGCGCAAGACCTGTGCGGCGATCAAGAAGAGCACGGCTCCCGCCCAGCTGATGAGCGAGATGAACCGCGCCAATACGATCATCCGCGACTCGCTGAACGGTTCGTTCTCGCAGATCGCCGTGGACGACGAGGCGATGTACAACGACATCCGCGGTTATATCAGGCAGATCGAACCCGAAAAGGAGAAGATCGTCAAACTCTACCGCGGCAACGTGCCCATTTTCGACAACTTCGACATCTCGAAGCAGATCAAGTCGCTCTTCGCCAAATATGTCTCGCTGCGCCGCGGCGCCTACCTCATTATCGAGCATACGGAGGCCATGAACGTCATCGACGTCAATTCGGGCAACCGCACCAAGGCCGAGGACAATCAGGAGCAGACGGCGATGGACGTCAATCTGGCCGCTGCGGCCGAAATCGCCCGCCAGCTGCGTCTGCGCGACTTGGGCGGCATCGTCATCATCGATTTCATCGACCTGCACAAGGCGCAGAACCGGCAGGCGCTCTACGACGAAATGGTGAAGCTGATGGCTACCGACAAGGCCAAGCACACGGTCCTGCCGCTCACCAAGTTCGGCCTGATGCAGATCACCCGCCAGCGGGTGCGTCCCGTGGCCGTGGAGGAGGTTTCGGACGTCTGCCCGACCTGCAACGGATCGGGCAAGATCGAACCGACGGTGCTGCTGGACAAGAAGATCGAGAACCAGATTTCGTTCCTTACGCAGGACCGCGGTCACAAATATATCAAGCTGGTCGTAAGCCCCTATGTGGCCTCCTTCCTCAAGCAGGGCCTTTGGTCGCTGCGCCGCCGCTGGCAGTGGAAATACAAGGTGCGGCTGCATGTCGTCGCCGACCAGAGTCTCGGCATCGTCGAGGTCCATTACCACGACCGCAAGGACAACGACCTGATAAACAAGTAACCGTATGACTGCCCGCGAGCAGCTGGCGCAGTTCGCCGCCGGGTCGAAAGCCCTGCCCCGTCTGTGCTGCGAATATAAGAAAGAGCGCGCAACCGTCCATCTGAAAGAGCTGGTCGGCGGCGCTCTTTCGTTCTATGCCGCTGCCGCTGCGGCGAAAACCGGGGGCGTACACGTCTTCGTCGCCGAGGACCGCGACGCTGCGGCCTATCTGATGAACGACTTCTATAACCTGCTGGACGAGAAGCAGGTCTATTTCTTCCCCTCATCCTATAAGCGTTCGGTGGCTTACGGCGCCGAAGATGCGCAGGGCGTGGTGCAGCGCACGGCGGCGATGAACGCCGTGAAGGGCTTCACGAAAGGGTATCTGATCGTCTGCACCTATCCCGAAGCGCTGGCCGAGCGGGTCGCCGACGCCGAAACCCTCCGGCGGGATACGATCGCCGTGAAAGTCGGTGACAGTATCTCGATCGCCGTGCTGGAGGACGCGCTCGTCGATGCGAACTTCACCCGCGTCGATTTCGTCTATGAGCCGGGCCAGTATTCGGTGCGCGGCGGTATCGTGGACGTCTTCTCCTTCTCGGAAAGCAAACCCTACCGTATCGACTTTTTCGGCGACGAGGTGGACTCGATCCGCCGTTTCAACATTTCGAGCCAGCTCTCGGCCGACAAACTCGACCGGGTGGAGATCATTCCCAACCTCAATGCCGGCGATGGGGCGGCGAAGGTGTCGTTCGTGCAGTTTGCGGGCGATGCTGCGGCCTATTGGTTCTACGACGCCGATTACGTGCTGCGTCGGGTGAACGATATCCGCCGCAGGACGCTTGCCGATATGGAGCGCCCCGACGAAATCGACCGCCTGATGACCAGCCGCAACGCGCTGCTCGGCGATTTGGCGAACTGCCGGATGCTCGCCCTGCGCGACAACCTGCCGGAGCGTCCCGCCACGGCGGCGGTGGAATTCGATACGGCTCCCCAGCCCAAGTTCAACAAGAACTTCGAGATGCTGGCCGACGATATGATCCGCAATTCGCTGCGCGGCTACACGACCTATATCCTCTCGGAAAACAAGGTGCAGGTCGAGCGTCTCGAAAATATCTTTCACCAGATCGGCCGCGGGCAGGCCGTCGTGCGGCCCCTTTCGGTGACGCTGCACGAGGGTTTCGTGGACAACGACCTGAAGTTGTGTCTCTATACCGACCATCAGATTTTCGACCGTTACCAGCGTTACCGTATCAACGGCGAGATCCGGCGCGACGAACAGATGACCGTCGCCGAGCTGAACCAGCTGCGGCCGGGCGACTATGTAGTGCATATCGACCACGGCGTGGGCCGCTTCGACGGGCTTGTGAAGATCAACGAAAACGGCAAGGCGCACGAGGCGATCAAGCTGGTTTACAAGGACGGCGACGTGCTGTTCGTGAACGTCCATTCGCTCCACCGCATTTCGCGCTACAAGTCGGGTGACGGCGAGCCGCCGAAGGTCTACAAGCTGGGCAACGGCGCATGGCAGAAGCTCAAGAACGCCACCAAGAAGGCTGTCAAGGATATTTCGCGCGAGCTGATCGCCCTCTATGCCAAACGCAAGGCCAGCAAGGGATTCGCATTTACGCCTGACAGCTATCTGCAGCATGAGCTGGAGGCGTCGTTCCAGTGGGAGGACACGCCCGACCAGCAGACGACCGTGGCGGCTGTCAAGAAGGACATGGAGTCCGACCAGCCGATGGACCGGCTGGTCTGCGGCGACGTGGGCTTCGGCAAGACCGAGGTGGCGATCCGCGCGGCGTTCAAGGCGGCCGTGGACGGCAAGCAGGTCGCCGTGCTGGTGCCGACGACGATTCTCGCCCTGCAGCACTACCGTTCGTTTTCGGAGCGTCTGCGCAACTTCCCCGTGCGGGTCGAGTATCTCAACCGCACTAAAACGGCCAAAGAGGTGTCGCAGATCCGCGCCGACCTCGAAGCGGGCCGTATCGACATCCTGATCGGCACGCACAAGATTCTGGGCAAACAGATCGTATTCCGCGATCTGGGGCTGCTGATTATCGACGAGGAGCAGAAATTCGGCGTGGCGGCCAAGGAGAAGCTGACGCAGCTGGCGGTCAACGTCGATACGCTGACTCTCACGGCGACGCCGATTCCGCGAACGCTGCAATTCTCGCTCATGGGTTCGCGCGACCTTTCTGTCATCTCGACGCCGCCGCCCAACCGGCAGCCGATCGTCACTGAATCGCACGTCTTCTCGGAGGAGATCATCCGCGACGCCGTCGAAACGGAACTCGCGCGCGGCGGACAGGTCTACTTCGTCCACAACCGCGTCGAGGACCTGATGACCATGCAGGGGCTTATCACCCGCATCTGCCCCAAGGCCCGCGTGGGCGTGGGGCACGGCAAGATGCCTGCCGAGAAGCTGGAGCGGCTGATCATGGACTTCATCTATGGGGAATTCGACGTGCTGGTCGCCACGACCATCGTCGAGAACGGCATCGACATTCCCAATGCCAATACGATCATCGTGAACAACGCCCAGAACTTCGGCCTGAGCGACCTGCACCAGCTGCGCGGACGTGTGGGCCGCAGCAATCAGAAAGCCTACTGCTACCTGCTTTCGCCGCCCGACGAGCTGCTGTCGTCCGATGCGCGCCGCCGCCTGCGGGCCATCGAGGAGTTCTCCGATCTGGGATCGGGCTTCAATATCGCCATGCAGGACCTCGACATCCGCGGCGCGGGCAATCTGCTGGGAGCAGAGCAGAGCGGATTCATCGCCGATATCGGTTTCGAGACCTATCAGAAGATCATGAACGAAGCGATCGCCGAACTGCGCGCCGAGGGACTGCACGTCGCGGGCCTGAACGATTCGGAACAGGAGGTGGTCGAGCAGCTGCGCTATATCGACGACGCGCATATCGAAATCGAGGTCGAAGCCGGTCTTCCCGACTCCTATGTGGCGCAGCAGGCCGAGCGCCTGAAGCTCTACCGGGAGCTGGATTCGACCAAGGACGAGGAGGCGCTGCTGGCCTTCGGAGAGCGTCTGGTGGACCGTTTCGGCCCTCTGCCGCGTGAAACCGAAGAGCTGCTCAATGTGGTGCGCCTGCGCTGGGAGGCGATCCGGCTGGGCATGGAGCGCGTGAAGGTCAAGAACGGGCTGATGATCGTGCATTTCGTCGGCGAGCAGGACTCGCCCTACTACAAGAGCGACACTTTCATGGACCTGCTTCGCAAAGTCACGCAGAATCCCGGCAGATTTGTGTTGAAACAGCACAATAATCGTCTGGCGATGACCGTTAGGAATGTCAAAGACATTGAAGACGCATATAAAACGTTGCAGCAGCTTTGAATTTAGTAGTAGATATCGGAAACACCCTCGTGAAACTCGCTGTTTTCGACCGGGGGGAGATTGTTTTTCAGCGCTGCGTGGAGCGGCTGCATCCGTCGATGCTCGAAGAGCTGTTCGCGGCATGGCCCGTGTGCCGGGCTGTCGTGGCTTCGACGCGCGGCGAAGTGGACGAAGTGGCCGATCTGCTCCGGCCGCGCGTGGAGTATCTGCTGGAGTTCTCTTCGCAGACGCCCGTACCCATCGGCAACGCCTACCTGACGCCCGAAACGCTGGGCCGCGACCGGCTGGCCGCGGCGGTCGGCGCCACGGTGCTTTATCCGGGCCGCAACGTGCTGATCGTCGATTTCGGTACGGCGGTGACCATCGATCTGGTAACGGCCGACGCAACGTTTCGCGGCGGGTGCATATCGCCGGGCATGAAGACCCGTTTCAGGGCGCTGCACGACTATACGGCCAAACTGCCGCTCTGCGCCGCGACCGAAAGCGAAGAGCTTGCGGGGCTTACCACCCGGCAGGCCATCGAGCTGGGCGTGATGAACGGAATCGCGTTCGAAATCGAAGGCTATGCGGCCCGCATGCGCAGCCAAATAGACGATTTATGCGTAATTTTTACCGGAGGAGACGCGAATTTCTTTGTTAAACGAATTAAAAATACGATATTTGCAAATTGTAATCTGGTTTTTTGCGGATTGAATAGAATTTTAGAGTACAATGCAAGTGAAGAACACCTTAATTAAACTGGTTGTCATTGCAGCCGTGATGATTCCCTGCGCCGCTGCGGCTCAGACAAGCAGTATTAACGCATTCTCTCCCTACACGATGTACGGCATCGGCGAACAGAACACGCCCGGTACCCTGCCGATGCGTTCGATGGGCGGTGTAGGTGTGGCCATGCGCAGTTCGGGCGTGGTCAATCTGCTCAATCCGGCGGCTTTCAGCGCCGCGCCGCAGAAGAGTTTCCTCTTCAACTTCGGGCTGGAGGGCCAGAATTACTACAACTCCCAGAAGGTCGACGGCATGTCGAAAAGCACGGCCTACAACACCTTCAACTTCCACGACATCGCATTTCAGCTGCCGCTGGCCAAGAAGCTCGGTCTGGGCTTCAGCCTCACGCCTTACAGTTCGGTAGGCTACCGCACAAAATACACCCATGACTACGATCCGTCCGATCCCGTATGGGGCAACGTCGGCCGTGCGCAGTACATCTATCAGGGCGAGGGCGACGTGACGGAGGTCAAACTCGGCGTCGGCTGGGAGCTTTTCAAGAACTTCTCGCTGGGTATCGCCGCGCAGTATTACTGGGGCGATATCGACCGCTCGTTCGTGATGACCCCGACCCCGATCACGGGCGACGGCTCCTACTCTTCGACGGTAGGTACCGACAACTACAGCATTTCGAGCATCAAGGGGCAGATCGGCGTGCAGTGGAACGCCATCCTGAATCAGAAACGCGCCCTGACGCTGGGCGCCGCCTATGATTTCGGCGGCGACCTCAATCCCACGGTGACGAAAAACATCTATGTGGGTGACCTCTACAACTCCACCGTAAAGGGCGATACGACGCATTTGGCACTCGTATTGCCCCGTCAGCTTTCGGCAGGTGTCTTCTACCAGACCTCCAAGTGGACGATGGGTGTGGATTACGTCTATCAGGACTGGGGCGGCCGTAACAGGCAGATCGAATCCACCGGCGTCAGCGGACCGGACCGGAGCGCCTTTGCGGTGGCGTATACCGATACGCACACGATCAAGGCCGGCGTGGAGTACACCCCCAACCGCTACGATGTGCGTAATTTCCTGAAACGCTGGTCCTACCGGGCCGGATTCCGCTACGGAACCCACAACCAGACCTACAACGGCGACAAACTGGGACAGTATGCCGTGACGCTGGGCGTCGGGGTGCCCGTGAAGTTCCTCGCCATCTCGTCCATAGACGTCGGCGTCGAATACGGCCGCCGCGGTTACAACTTGGCCGAACGCCTCGGACTGGTGCGGCAGCAGTATTTCAAATTCTCGATCGGCTTCACGCTCTTTGCCGGCAGCGAGAACGGCGAGTACTGGTTCCTGCGGCCTAAATACGATTAGTTTTTGACCCGAAAATTTGCACTTTTGGAGAACCGGCAGTAAATTGCATTGGATTTCGGTAGATCCGACGGACACTAAAACATACAAAATTAAATACAAAAATTAATCTCTGACCGATGAAAAACGTTAAAATTCTGCTTTCCGCTGCTCTTGTATTCGTAGGGGCGACGGCTCTGGCTCAGGACTTCAGCGCTCCGCAGTACGAGAAGTGGGGAGACACGCCCGAACAACGCGAAAAGAACATTCTGAACAGCAATTTCCTCAAGGAGTCGTGCGACAACCGCGACTACAATGCCGCTGCTCATTATCTGAATGAACTCATCAACAGCGTTCCGACCGCTTCGGTCTCGTTCTACCAGCGCGGTGCCGTGATTTATAAGAACAAGATCAACCGCGCCAAGAGCGTCGCCGAGAAGAATACGTATATCGACTCGCTGATGCTCATGTACGATCTGCGCGCCAAATATTTCGGTGACCATCCCAAGCAGGGCACTGCTTTCATTCTTGACCAGAAGGCGCGCGAGTACCTGCGCTACAAGCCCAGCGACCGCAAGGGTATCCGTGAGGCGTTCCGTGCCGCGATCGAGGCCGGCGGCGACAACACCGATCCCGAAACCGTCGTGGCTTATTTCAGCAACCTCTGCGACGACTACAAGAACACCGACGAGGTGCTGCCCGACGAGATCATCGCCGAGTACGACCGTCTGACGCCGTTCTTCGAGAAGAATCCCAATGCCAACGAGTACAAGGCACAGTTCGACGCCGCGTTCGGTCTGAGCGGTGCCGCAAGCTGCGAGAACCTCGAAAAGCTCTTCCGCGGCAAGCTCGAAGCGGCTCCCGACGACGAGGCGCTGCTGGCGCAGGCCGTGGCGCTGATGTCGCGCGCCAAGTGCGACGGCGACTTCTATTTCACGCTCGCAGAGAAATACTATGCCGTGAAACCCTCTTCGGAGACCGCCATGTTCCTTGCGCAGGCTTTCCAGAGCAAGGGCGATTACGCCAAGGCGATCAAATACCTCAACGAGGCGCTTGCCGTCGAGCAGGATCCTGCGGAGCGTCAGCTGCTGCTGGTGCGCATCGCGCTGATCGACTTGGTTGCAAACGATATCCCCGGGGCCGCTTCCGCTGCGCGTCAGGCCCGCGACCTGAATCCTGAGGACGGCGTGCCCTATTACGTGCTGGCCCAGTGCTATGCCATTTCGGCAGCCAACTGCGGCGGTTTTGCCGGTCAGGCCACTTTCTGGGCCGCTTACGACACGATGTCGAAGGCCATCGAACTGCTGCCCTCGGATTCGGAGTACCTCGAATCCGCCAAAACGTCGCTGAATGCGTTCCGCAGCCGTTTCCCGACTTCGGAGGAGTGCTTCTTCAACGAGCTGCAGGCCGGCTCCCGCTATACCGTGACCTGCGGTACGGCCGCCGGTGTCGTGACTTCCGTACGTCCCCGCTAATTAATGAACAGGCTCATCGCAAGATACGCCATGGTAGCACTCTCCGTTATGGGGAGTGCTATCTTGCTATTCTCCTGCGAACGCGAAGAGGCGGAGGATGCCGCGGCTTCCGAAGAGACGATGAGAACCGAATACAGCGAAAACCTGTCGATCGTCGAATCGAAGAACGGCCGCCGCTCCTACCATTTCGTAACTCCGCTGGTCGAGGGCTATTCGCTGGCCCGCGAACCCTACCGCGAGTTCCGCAAGGGGGTCAAGATCACCACTTATAAGGACGATTCGCTCTCTACGGTCGATGCCGTGCTGACGGCCAATTACGCCATCTACTACGAGAACCGCAAATTGTGGGAGGCCAAAGGCAATGTCGTGGTCGTCAAATCGGACGGCAAGAACCTCTACACGCAGCAGTTGTTCTGGAATCAGCAGACCAAGAAGATCTATTCGAACGTCGATTCGAAAATCGTGCAGAACGACGGACGCGACGTATTTATCGGCGAAGGTTTCGAATCCGACGAGGAGTTCAAGGACTGGCGTTTCCGCCGTATGAAAGGCCGCATGGAGGTCGAGGTCAAACCCACCGAACAGGAGGTCGAGGTTGTTCCCGATTCGACTGCCGGAGACCGGACCGGGGCGTCGGGACCTGTCCCTGCGCAGCAGTCCGGCAAAACCGCCGCTGCATCCGCCGGCGAGCCTATGCCCGAACCCGCTGTCAAGCCCGCCGTCGCTCCGGTTCCGGCCCGGCGGCCCGTTCGCAGGGATGCGCCCGGCAGACCGGCGCCCGCAGGGGAGCCTGCCGAAGCCCGGCCCAGAACGGAACAGCAGCAGATGAAGCCGGTGGATCTGAAACTGGACGATGACGAGATACAATCAACCCAATAAGAGATGCTTACTTCGGTCATACTGATTGTCCTGATGCTGTTGCTGTCGGCATTCTTTTCGGGTATGGAGATCGCTTTTACGAGCAAGAACCGCCTGAAACTGGAGATCGACCGCAAGCAGAGCCGCATGTTCGACCGCATAGCGGATATATTCTCCCGCCACCCCGGACAGTATATCACCACGATTCTGGTGGGCAATAATATCGCGCTGGTCATCTACTCGCTCTACATGTCGCTGCTGCTGCGCGGTATTTTCTACGCGCTGGGGTGGGAGAGCATCGCCCGGAACGGTTCCGTGGCGATCGAAACCGCCGTTTCGACCGTCATCATCATCTTTTTCGCGGAATTCCTGCCCAAGTCGGTCTTCCGCAACAATCCGAACTTCTATTACCGCGCGCTGGCGCCGGTAATCTATTTCTTCTATTTGCTGCTCTATCCGATCGCGCGGCTGACGACGCTCATTTCGCACGGTATCCTGCGTCTGACGGGCCGCCGCGTCGAAGAGCGGACGACGACGCACAGTTTCGACCGCGAGGACCTCGCGTCGCTGCTCGACACCAACAGTTCCGAGCCGCGTCCCGAACCCGACAACGAGCTGAAATTGTTCCAGAACGCGTTGGATTTCGCCGACCTGCGGGTGCGCGACTGCATGGTGCCGCGCGTGGACGTCGAGGCCGTGGACATCGACGATACGACCATCGAACAGCTCACGGCGCGTTTCGTCGATTCCAAGTATTCGCGTATCTTCGTCTGGCGCAAGAGCATCGACAACATCATCGGCTATATCAACTCGAAGAGTCTGTTCACCCGTCCGGCCGGTATTTCCGACGTGATGATGCAGGTCAATTTCGTCCCCGAAACCATGCCGCTGCAACTGGTGCTGCAGAACTTTATCAAGCACCGCACCAACATCGCCGTGGTGATCGACGAGTTCGGCGGCACGGCGGGCGTCATTTCGCTCGAAGACGTGCTGGAACAGATTTTCGGCGAGATCGAGGACGAGCACGACGTGCCCGACCTGACCGAAAAGCAGGTCGGTCCCGACGAGTATGTCCTCTCGTGCCGTCTCGAAGTGAAATACCTCAATGAGAAATACGGTCTGGGTATCGAGGAGAGCCGCGAATACGACACGCTGGCGGGTTTCATCATCTTCAATTACGAGGGGATTCCCACGGCCGGCGAGACCGTTTTCGTCGGCGGTCTGCAGGTGCGAATCCTGCGTACGACGCGTTCGCGGATCGACTTGGCGCGGGTCCGGAAGTTGTGAGAATTTTTATGGCATAATAAGGGCCTTTTCCGAATAAATTTACTACCTTTGACTGCTAATTCGAAACAATACGAATAATTTACAATTTATATGGCAAGTTTAAACACTTTACGCACCAAGTTCGGCATCGTGCTGTCGATTGTCATCGCAGGCGCCCTCTTGGCTTTCATTCTCTCCCTGAAGACCGAAATGGGCTTCTCAGGCAACGACCCCCGGGTCGGTGTTATCGACGGTGAAAAGATCAACTATTCGGAGTATTACAACCAGTACGAGCAGGTCAAGGCGCAGAGCGGTGCTCAGGAGAGCAACGAACAGCAGTCGGCGATGCTTGCCAACGCTGCATGGCAGGCCCTGATCGGCAAATACGTGCTGACTCCCGGATTCGACAAGATGGGCCTTCGCGTTACCGAGCCTGAACGTATGTCGATGGTCAGCGGCCAGCATCCTTCGCAGGCTTTCTACAATGCCTTCGCGGATCCCCGCACGGGTGAGTACAACGTCGCCGCCGTTCACCAGTTCCTCTCCGAGGCCGAAGCCAACGCGCAGGCGCAGCAGGCTTGGGCGCAGCTCAACGAGCAGGCCCGCATGGAGCGCGAGGTCGCCAAGTTCCTCGGCCTGATCAAGGGCGGTGTGTATGTCAATTCGCTCGAAGTGGCCAACGGTGTGAACTCCGCCAACAACACCTATGCCGGCAAGTGGGCCGGTAAGAAATACTCGGCCGTTCCCGATTCGCTGATTCAGCTCAAGTCGAGCGACATCAAGGCGTATTACAACAGCCACAAGAACATGTTCAAGCAGACGCCGTCGCGTGCGCTTTCGTATGTCGTGTTCGAGGTTTCTCCGACCGACGACGACATGCTGGCGCTCGAAAAGAGCGTTGCCGAGGTCGGCGCGCAGTTCGCCGCCACCGAAGAGCTGAAGTCGTTTGTCCGCGCCAACCGCAACGGCAAAATCGCCGACAACTACGTCTCGGCGAAGCAGCTTTCGGAAGAGGAGGCCAAGGCCCTGCTCGACGGCGCCACCTACGGTCCCGTACTGAAGAACAACGAGTGGACGATGGCCCGTGCGCTGGATACCAAGATCGTTCCCGACTCGATGGGCATCCGCCACATCGTACTTCCCTATACGCAGGAGGCGCTGGCCGACAGTCTGCTGACCGTGCTCAAGGGCGGTGCCGACTTCGCTCAGGTCGCTGCGCAGTATTCGGTTTATGACGCTACCGCCGCCAACGGCGGCGAGGTGGGCGTCATGCCGTTCTCGGCCTTTTCGGGCGAATTCGCTGTAGCGCTTGCCAATGCGAAAACCGGCGATATCGTGAAGATCGCTTCCGGCGACGCCATTCAGCTGATGCAGGTTTACCGTGCCGACAAACCGTCGAAGCACGTTCAGGTCGCTTCGATCACCTATCCGGTCGAGGCTTCGGCCGCTACCCGCCGCGACATCCACAATCAGGCCGGCACCTTCTCGGTGAACGCCAAAGGTTCGGTTGAAGCGTTCAACGACGCCGCTTCGGCTGCCGCCGTTACGCCGCGCATCGCGTCGCTGGCGCAGGGCGAGCGTACGATCCGCGGTCTTGAGGATTCGCGCGACGTTGCCCGCTGGGCTTACGGCGCCGAGGTGGGCGATGTTTCCGAAATCTTCCCGGTAGGCAAGGATTATGTGATCGCCATGCTGACCGAGATCGACGACAACGAATTCGCTCCCCTCGAAAAGGTTTCGGCACAGATCCGTGCTCAGGTACTCCGCGACAAGAAGTATGACTATATCGTGAAGGAGCTTTCCGGCTCCACGCTCGACGAGCAGGCCAAGAGTCTCGGAACCGAAGTCGCAGACTTCGACAACGTGACCTTCGGGGCTTTCTATGTGAACGGTCCCGGTTTCGAGCCTCGTCTGATCGGCGCTATCTCGTCTACGACCGAGAAAGGCGTTCTCTCGGCTCCGGTCAAAGGTCTGAGCGGCGTATATGTCTTCGAGGTGGACGACATCCAGACCTCGGACAAGCAGACTGCCGAAGGCGAGAAGGTGCGTGCGCAGGCTATGGCCGAGAGCATGGCGCAGCAGTTCTCGGTGCAGGCTATCCAGCAGATGGCCAAGATTCAGGACCTGCGCGGAAAATATTTCTAAACCCGATTTTCGAGACATAAAAGAACGCCGGAGTATTCCGGCGTTCTTTTTGTTATTTTTGTGTATATTTAGGAGTCGTATTAAAACTTATCGCATACCGTTATGAATAATTTCATTTATCACAATCCTACGAAACTGGTTTTCGGCAAAGGACAGATCGCCAGACTCGGCAAACTGATCCCTGCCGACAAGAAGATCATGATTACCTTCGGCGGCGGCAGCGTGCGCCGCAACGGGGTTTACGATCAGGTCGTGAAGGCGCTCGAAGGGCGCGACTGGGTTGAATTCTGGGGCATCGAACCCAATCCCTCCGTCGAGACGGTCCGCGAGGCCGTGGCTTTGGGCCGTGAGAACGGTTCCGACTTCCTGCTGGCCGTGGGCGGCGGATCGGTCATCGACGGTACGAAACTCATCGCTGCGGGCCTGCTCTACGACGGCGATCCGTGGGATATCGTGCTCAAGGGACAGGCGGATAAAACCGTTCCGCTGGGCACCGTCCTCACGATGTCGGCCACGGGTTCGGAGATGAATTCGGGTTCGGTCATTTCGCGTCAGGAAACCAAGGAGAAGTACGCCTTTTACGGCGATTATCCGGTCTTCTCGATTCTCGATCCGGAAACCCTCTACTCGCTGCCGCAGCGGCAGATCGCCTGCGGGCTGTCCGATACCTTCGTGCATGTGCTGGAACAGTACATGACCACGCCCGGCCAGTCGCGTCTGATGGATCGCTGGGCCGAGGGGATCCTGCATACGGTGATTGAAATCGCTCCGAAAATCCGGGAGAACCAGCATGATTATGCCGTGATGTCGGAATATATGCTGGGGGCGACGCTGGCGCTGAACGACATGATCCGCATGGGCGTGTCGCAGGACTGGGCGACGCATATGATCGGTCACGAGCTGACGGCCCTGCACGGACTGACGCACGGTGCGACGCTGGCGATCGTCATCAACGGCACCCTGCGCGTGCTCCGGGAGCAGAAGCGCGGAAAACTGCTCCAATACGGCGAACGGATCTGGGGCATTGCCGACGGTTCGGAAGAGGAGCGCATCGACCGTACGCTCGAAGCCACCGAAAAATTCTTCCGTTCGCTGGGACTTTCGACCCGGCTTTCGGAGGAGGGGATCGGCGAAACGACGATCGCGGAGATCGAACGCCGCTTCAATGCCTCCGGCGTCAAGTACGGCGAAGCGCAGAACGTGGACGGCGCCGTGGCGCGCCGGATACTCGAAGCGTGCATGTAGGCCGTTCGCACCGAATTTAAGCAGAGGGGCTGTCTGACAAGTTCCCGAAATTGGAAATCACCCCTGCCAGAGCTTTATCTGACGGGGTGAAATTCTAAAAATCGGACTTGTTAGACAGCTCCTTTTGTTTTCGGAGGTGCGCTTTGTGTAAATCGGTCGGTTTTTGCGAAAGCGGGGAATTTCGTCATCGCCCGCCTTCCCGCTCTTTTCCCCGAACGGATAAAAAATACCCTCCGGGAAACCGGAGGGTATCGCTATTGCTTTCAGTCGCTTTAGTCGGCGAGCAAAATTTCGAGCATCTTGATAGCTGCGGTGGCGATCGGCGTACCGGGGCCGAAGATGGCGGCGGCGCCGTCCTTATACAGCTGGTCGTAGTCCTGTGCGGGGATCACGCCGCCGACGATGACGATGATGTCTTCGCGGCCGAGCTTCTTCAGCTCTGCGATGATCTGCGGCACGAGGGTCAGGTGGCCTGCGGCCAGCGACGAGACGCCCACTACATGCACGTCGTTCTCGACGGCCTGCTTGGCGGCCTCTTCGGGAGTCTGGAACAGTGGACCCATATCGACGTCGAAGCCGATGTCGGCGTAACCCGTGGCAACCACCTTGGCGCCGCGGTCGTGGCCGTCCTGACCGAGCTTGGCGATCATGACGCGCGGCTGACGGCCCTCTTTCTTGGCGAACTCGGCGCACAACTCCTTGGCGCGCTCGAACTGTTTGTCGTTTTTCACTTCTGAACTGTATACACCTGAGATGGAACGGATAACTGCTTTGTAGCGGCCTACGACGACTTCGCAGGCATCGGAGATCTCGCCTAGCGAAGCGCGGACCTTGGCGGCCTCGACGGCCAGCTCCAGCAGGTTGCCCTGCTTGGTCTTCACGCACTCGGTGATCGCGGCCAGCGCCTTCTTCACGGCGGCTTCGTCGCGGTTGGCGCGCAGCTCCTTCAGACGCTTGATCTGGCTCTCGCGTACGGCGGTGTTGTCCACTGCGAGGATGTCGATCGGGGCCTCTTTTTCCAGACGGTACTCGTTCACGCCGATGATCTTCTCGGTGCCGGAGTCGATGCGGGCCTGCTTGCGGGCCGCTGCCTCCTCGATACGCATCTTCGGAATGCCGGTCTCGATAGCCTTGGCCATGCCGCCCAGCTTCTCGACCTCCTGAATACGCTCCCAAGCCTTGTCGGCGATCTCCTGCGTCAGCGATTCGACGTAGTACGAACCTGCCCACGGGTCAACCTCGCGGCAGACGTTGGTCTCCTCCTGAATGTAAATCTGCGTGTTACGCGCAATACGCGCCGAGAAGTCGGTCGGCAGGGCGATCGCCTCGTCGAGGGCGTTGGTGTGCAGCGACTGGGTGTGTCCCAGCGCGGCGCCCATGGCTTCGATGGCCGTGCGGGCCACGTTGTTGAACGGGTCCTGCTCGGTGAGCGACCAGCCCGAAGTCTGCGAGTGGGTGCGCAGGGCCAGCGATTTGGGGTTCTTGGGATCGAACTGCTTCACGATCTTGGCCCACAGCATACGCGCTGCGCGCATCTTGGCGATCTCCATGAAGTGGTTCATGCCGATGGCCCAGAAGAACGACAGACGCGGTGCGAAGGCGTCCACCGACATGCCGGCGTTGATACCTGCGCGCAGGTACTCCAGACCGTCGGCCAGCGTGTAGGCCAGCTCGATGTCGGCCGTTGCGCCCGCCTCCTGCATGTGGTAACCCGAAATCGAGATCGAGTTGAACTTGGGCATGTTCTTCGAGGTGTACTCGAAGATGTCGGCGATGATGCGCATCGAGAACTCAGGGGGATAAATATAGGTGTTGCGCACCATGAACTCCTTGAGGATGTCGTTCTGGATCGTACCGGCCAGCTGGTCGAGCGTGCAGCCTTGCTCCAGTCCGGCTACGATGTAGAAGGCCAGCACGGGCAGCACGGCGCCGTTCATGGTCATCGACACCGACATCTTGTCGAGCGGAATGCCGTTGAAAAGCACCTTCATGTCCTCGACCGAGCAGATCGACACGCCGGCCTTGCCCACGTCGCCCACCACGCGCGGGTGATCGGCGTCGTAACCGCGGTGCGTAGCCAAGTCGAACGCCACCGACAGACCCTTCTGGCCTGCGGCAAGGTTGCGGCGGTAGAATGCGTTGGACTCCTCGGCGGTCGAGAAACCCGCATACTGGCGGATGGTCCACGGACGCATCACGTACATCGTCGAGTAGGGACCGCGCAGGAAGGGGGCGATACCTGCCGCATAGTTCAGGTGCTCCATGCCTTCGAGGTCTTCGGCCGTATAGGCGCCCTTGACGGGAATGCGTTCGGCCGTCAGCCACGGCTCGACCTGTCCGCAGCCTTTCGAGGCGCAGCAGCTCTTCTGCTGGCCTGCGTCATATGTCAGTTCTGAAAATTTAGCTCTCATGATTAGATTCCCATCTCTTTAAGGTAGAACTTAAGTGTTTCCAAGACGTTCGACTTCACGTTGATGAAGTTGGTGATGCCCTGCGCTTCGAGTTCGGGTGCGCAGGCGGGCGCTCCGGCAACCACGAGGATCGCCTTGCCGCCGAGCAGCTCCTTGATTTTGGGAGCGGCCTCGGCATAGTCGTCGTCGCTGGCGCAGACCACGACGATCTGGGCTTTCGACTCCAGCGCGGCTTTCACGCCCTCCTCGATCGACTTGAAGTAGGTGTTGTCGATCACCTTGATGCCGGCGCATGCGAAGAAGTTGCACGAGAACTGCGAGCGGGCGCGGGCCATGCCCAGATTGCCGCACGTCAGCATGAATGCCTTCGGCTCCTTGCCGCTGCGATCGACATGCAGGCGCATCTCCTCGAACGCCATGGCGCCGCGGTAGGGAACGAGCACGTTGCCCTCGGCCTGCTTGCGCGTAACGGACTCGGCGGTGATCTCCTTGCCGGCGACCTCCGTAAAGTTGGGATACTGGTTGGCGCCGAGCAGTATCTGGCGGCGCGTTGCGATGTTCTTGTCCTTGGCTGCGGCCGACGCTTTGATGCGCTCGGCGATGAAGCCTGCCTTGTAGGCTTCGGTGTAGCCGCCCTTCTCCTCGATTTCGAGGAAGAGCTTCCACGCCTCGGCGGCGATCGACTGCGTGAGGTTCTCGATGTAGTACGAACCGCCGGCCGGGTCTACCACCTGATCGAAGTGCGACTCGTGCTTGAGCAGCAGTTCGACGTTGCGGGCGATGCGCTTCGAGAACTCGGTCGGGTTTTCGAACGATGCGTCGAAGGGCGTAACCTCCAGCGAATATACGCCGCCGATTGCGGCCGACATGGCTTCGGTCGTGCCGCGCAGCATGTTTACATAGGGGTCGTATACGGTCTGGTTCCACTTCGACGTCTCGGCGTGGATCTGCATCTTGCAGGCGCAGTTCTTTTCGGGATTGTAGCCCTTGACGATGTTGGCCCACAGCATGCGCGCCGCACGGAATTTTGCGATCTCCATGAAGTAGTTGGAGCTTACCGAGAACGAGAAGCGCAGCTTGCGTGCGGCTTCCTCGATCGTCAGTCCTGCGTCCATCAGGCGTACGAGGTAGTCATGGCCTGCCGAAAGGACGAAGGCCAGCTCCTCGACGATGGTCGAACCGGAGTTGCCGAAGATCTGACCCGATACGGTCACCACGCGGATGTGCTTGTACTCTTTGGTCTTGCGGATCAGCTCTGCGATGCGGGCGAAGCACTTCTCGCCGTTGGGCGAGCAGAAGTCGCCTTTGGTCGAGAGGCCCTTGACCAGCGGGTCGATGCAGAACGCGATGCGGACATCCTCTTTGGCGATGCCCTCTTTTTCGATCTTCGCCAGTACGAGCTCGGCTACGTCGGCCGTTTTCTGACCGCAGAAGGTCAGCTGGACGGCCGGAATGCAGATCTCGCCAAGCAGCGTGTCGAGGTCGGCGGCGGTGAAAGCCTCCGACGCGATGCAGAAGCCGAGCGAATCGACGCCTGCGTTGAGGATCTTCAGCGCCTCGGCGTTTGCCTCCTTGGGGCATACGACGCTTACGGTCTGATGTACGCGCCAGCGGTTGTGTGCGCGTGTACCCCGTACGTAAGGGAACTCGCCTGCCTGCGAGCCCAGAAACTTGATGCCTTCGAGGTTCTCGGCGCGGTAGTAGGGACGGACGTTGAATCCTTCGCCCGTTTTCCATACCAGTTTGCGCTCGTAATCAGCACCTTTCAGGTCGGCCGTAATCACTTCCTCCCACTTCTCGGTCGGGACCGGCGGGAATTCGGTGAACAGCTTTTCACGTTTGGTATTTGCCATAACTATTTAGAGATTAGTATAAGTGTTGTTTCAAAATTGCTTGTAAAGGTACAAAATTATTAATGATTGAAACAAGAAATTGTTAATAAAATAACACTATATAATTTCTTTTTATAATGTGGTGCATTTCGTTTACTTTCGCCAGCGGGCTGAACGGTCGATTTCGTCTGAGGTGAAATAGTATAAATATGTTCTTTATTACTTCTATTTTGCGGAAAAACCAAAAAATGCGATTTTTGGGATTTTGGTGAAAAATTGAGGTGTTTTTCCGGAAGATGGCGTGAAAATTCGGGTTTGTTGTTGAAAAATGGCCTTGTTTTTCGGAAAATGTTGAAAAAAATCGGTATTTTTCGAAAAATAGCAGTTTTTGTAAAAACAACGTAACGGAAAAATAATTACATTTGCAACCAGATAACAATACATACGGCGGCGGGGGAGAAGCCTCCGGTTAGTTAGGTCGGAGAGAGCCTGCCGCGAGGCAGTTGTCCGTTGAATTTCAGGTTAGGTTTTAGTTTAGCAATTATTTCGGTTTCTCCCCTGCCCGTATGTTTTTCGGAACACTAATCCAATTCAGTTGATTATGTCATCATTACTCAGATTCAAGATGGTCGATGCGGCTATAAACCACACCGCCGTCGAGGTTAATGCCCCCGAAGGACGTCCGTCGGACTATTTCGGCAAGAAGGTGTTCGGGCGCGCCGCCATGCGCAAGTACCTGAACAAGGCGACTTACGAAGCGCTGGTCGATACGATGGAAAACGGCACGCGCCTGACGCGCGAGGTAGCCGACAGCATCGCGGCGGGCATGCGGCAGTGGGCGCTGGAGCACGGCGCGGACCACTACACGCACTGGTTCCAGCCCTTGACGGGCGGTACGGCCGAGAAGCACGACGCCTTCGCCGATCCCGACGGCTGCGGTTCTGTGCTGGAGGAGTTTTCCGGCAAGCTGCTCGTACAGCAGGAGCCGGACGCGTCGTCGTTCCCCAACGGCGGCATCCGCAATACGTTCGAGGCCCGCGGCTATTCGGCGTGGGACCCGACGTCACCGGCGTTCATCGTCGATACGACGCTCTGCATTCCGACCGTCTTCATCGCCTATACGGGCGAGGCGCTCGATTACAAGGTGCCCCTGCTGCGCTCGATCACGGCCGTGAACAAGGCTGCGACGGAGGTGTGCCGCTACTTCGATAAGAACGTGCAGCGGGTCGTGTCGTATCTGGGCTGGGAGCAGGAGTATTTCCTTGTGGACGAAAGCCTGTGGGCCGTGCGTCCCGACCTGATGCTCACGGGCCGTACGCTCATGGGCCACGAGTCGGCCAAGAACCAGCAGCTGGAGGACCACTATTTCGGTGCGATCCCGACCCGCGTGATGGCATTCATGAAAGACCTCGAATACGAATGCCTGAAACTGGGCATTCCGGTCAAAACCCGTCATAACGAGGTGGCTCCCAATCAGTTCGAGCTGGCGCCGGTCTACGAGGAGGTTAACCTCGCCAACGACCATAACCAGTTGCTGATGACCGTGATGGACAAGATCGCCCGCCGTCACCGGTTCCGCGTCCTGCTGCACGAAAAGCCCTTCAAGGGCATCAACGGTTCGGGCAAGCACAACAACTGGTCGCTGGGCACCGACACGGGCGTGAATCTGTTCGGACCGGGCAAGACCGCTTCGGAGAACCTGCAGTTCATCACCTTCCTCGTGAATGCCATCTCCGCGGTCTACAAGTTCAACGGCCTGCTGAAGGCGTCGATCATGAGCGCCACGAACGCCCACCGTCTGGGCGCCAACGAAGCGCCTCCGGCCATCATCTCGACCTTCCTCGGTACGCAGGTTTCGGCCGTACTCGATAAACTGGCCGCCAGCAAGGGCGACGACGCGATCCGTTTCGACGCCAAGAACGTCTTCAAGATGAGCGGCATCTCGCACATCCCGACGCTGCTGCTCGACAACACCGACCGCAACCGCACTTCGCCGTTCGCCTTCACGGGCAACCGCTTCGAGTTCCGCGCCGTGGGTTCGTCGGACAACTGCGCCGAAGCGATGATCGTGCTCAACACGGCGATGGCCTACGAGCTGACGGAGTTCCGCAAAAAGGTGGATGCCAAGATCGAGGCCGGTATGAAGAAGGAGAAGGCCATTTACGAGGTGCTGAAACAGATGATCAAGGCCTGCAAGGCGGTGCGTTTCGACGGCAACGGCTATTCCGACGAATGGAAGGCCGAGGCGAAGAAGCGCGGTCTGGACTGCGAGACCTCGACGCCGCTGATTTTCGAGCGTTACCTCGACAAGGCGACCCTCGAAATGTTCAGTGCGATGGGGGTTTTCACCGATGTCGAGCTGGAAGCCCGCACCGAGGTGAAGTGGGAGACCTACACCAAGAAGATTCAGATCGAAGGCCGCGTGCTGGGCGATCTGGCGATGAACCATATCGTGCCTATCGCGTCGAAATACGAAGCCCTGCTGCTGGACAAGGTCTACAAGATGTCGCAGATTCCGGGACTGAATGCTTCGGCCGACATTGCGCTGATCAAGAAGATTCAGTATCATACGGCGGAGATTCAGCGTCTTACGGGCGAAATGATCGACGCGCGCAAGAAGGCCAACAAGATCGAGCAGATGCGCGAAAAGGCGATCGCCTACCACGATACCGTGTCGGTTTTCTTCGACGAGATCCGCCGCCATATCGACAAGCTGGAGGAGATCGTGGACGACCAGATGTGGCCGCTGCCCAAGTACCGCGAGCTGCTTTTCCTGCGCTGATGCGCTCCATAGTAAATAGTATTGACGTATTGTGCGATAATCCGGGCTTGCCGCCCGGATTATTTCTTTATCTTTGCTTCTCCGGAGGCTGCGAATAGTGTGCGGCCGCCGGATTGATTATAATAAGTATGGAGTATTTGAAGAGTTGGTTTCGCGGATTCGAGCAGGGGATTGCCGATTTGCAGCCGCAGCAGCGGGAGGTGCTGTTCCGTGCGTGCGCCGTAAACTGCGTGCATGGAGGACCGTTCGGACTCTACCGCAGTCTGTTCGAGGCGGCGGAGGGGGATTTGGACCGGTTTTTTGTGAAAATAGACGAACTGGAGGGCGTTCGTGGCGAAATCGTGTGTGCGGGACGGGAGTACAACCTCTGTTTCGAGGCTTGTTCCTGTGCCCTGCACCGTGCGGGGTGCGTGAATACGCCGATGTTGTGCGAATGTTCGCGGCAAAGCGTGCTTTACGTGATGTCCGAACTCTGGCCGGATCGGAAATTCGGGGTGGAGGTCCGCGCGTCGATCCTGCGGGGCGCGGACGAGTGCGTGCTGAATATCCGGGTCGAATGACGGACCGGCATGTGGCCGCCGGGGCGGAAAACGGTTCTGCCGGACGCAGCTCTGGCCGGTGACGCGTCCGCTACGGTGCCCGGTGGCGGAATCCGGCCCGCGCCTGATATTGTGCCGGATACCGTGCCGCCGGCGCGCTTGATCCCTGCCCGATGCCGCGTCCGCTGCGGAATCGTGATTTCATAACGCGGATAACCGTTTTTTTTGCATTTATTTTTTACTTTTGTTTTCATGAAAATCATTGCCGACAGCGGATCGACCAAATGCACTTGGCTGCTCATCGACGGCGTGCATACCCGCGAGGTGCGCACGCGGGGAATCAATGCCGTGCAGCACTCGCCGGAGCAGATACGCGAGGCCCTTGCGGAACTTCCGCCCTGCGGTGCGGCCGAAGCCGTCTATTTTTACGGCGCAGGGTGCGGACGTACGTTTCCCGACGCGACGGCGAAGATGGTCCGGGCGCTGTCCGAACGTTTCGGTGCGGAGCATGTCGAAGCCGAATCGGACCTGCTGGGCGCTGCGCGGGCCTTGTTCGGCCGGGGCGAAGGAGTGGCCTGCATCCTCGGCACGGGTTCCAATTCGTGCTGGTGCCGCGGCGGCGAAATCGTGGAAAACGTACCGCCGCTGGGCTACGTTCTCGGCGACGAGGGCAGTGGCGCGACACTGGGGCGCAACCTCGTTAACGGTATCTTCAAGGGGCATATTCCCCTGCGGGACGAGTTTCTCGCGGCGCACGGACTGACCTATGAGGAGATCATCCGCCGGGTTTACCGGGAACCTTACGCCAACCGTTTTCTGGCGTCGTTCGCGCCGTTCGTCCATGCGCATCTGGACCGTCCCGATATCAGGGATATGGTTGCGAGGAGTTTCGCTGATTTCGCCCGGCGCAACCTGAGCCGTTATCCCGCCCATCTGCCCGTGGCGTGCGTGGGCGGCGTTGCGGCCGCTTTCGGGGATTTGCTGCGCGAAACGCTGATGCGCTGCGGCCGCGAAGTGGTGACGATCGTCCGCTCTCCGGCGGCCGGATTGACAGAATATCATTATGGAAAACAGAATAACTGAACAGGCTTCGGCCTATGACGATTTACAGCGGATGTCGGTGCACGACATCCTGACGGGTATCAACCGCGAAGACGCACGCGTGCATGAGGCCGTGCGTACGACGATTCCGGTGATGGAACGTTTGGTCGGGCGCATCGTCGAGCGCATGCAGCGCGGCGGGCGCATGTTTTATATCGGTGCGGGCACGAGCGGCCGGCTGGCCGTCACCGACGCTTCGGAACTGCCCCCGACCTACGGCGTGCCGTTCGACCGTGTGATCGGCCTGATCGCCGGGGGCGACGGGGCTTTGCGGCGGGCCGTGGAGCATGCCGAGGACGACATGGAAGGTGCGTGGCGCGATATGGCGCCTTACGCTCCGACCGGGAAGGACGTACTGATCGGTATCGCCGCATCGGGAACGACGCCTTATGTGATCGGCGGCCTGCGCACGGCGCGGAAACACGGACTGCTTACCGGCTCCATAACCTGCAATCCCGCCTCGCCCGTGGCGGCCGAAGCGGAGTATGCGCTCGAAGCGGTCGTCGGTCCCGAATTCGTGACCGGCTCGACCCGCATGAAGGCGGGCACGGCCCAGAAGCTGATGCTCAACATGCTCTCGACCGCCGTGATGATCCGGCTGGGCCGCGTCGAGGGCAACCGCATGGTCAATATGCAACTTACGAATGACAAGCTCGTGGCCCGCGGCACGCGCATGGTGGCCGAAGCTTCGGGGCTGGACGAGACGCGGGCACGCGAACTGCTGCTGCGTTACGGATCGGTAAAAAAGGCATTGGAGCATGTACCGGAGTCTGAATGAATATATCGCGCGGCTGGAGCGCGAGGGTGAACTGGTCCGGATCGGGGCGCCCGTATCGCCCGTGGAGGAGATCGCCGAGATTACCGACCGCATCTCCAAGACGCCGGGCGGCGGCAAGGCGCTGCTGTTCGAAAATACCGGCACGGCGTTTCCCGTGCTGACGAATCTGTTCGGCTCCGAACGCCGCATGGCGCTGGCGCTCGGCGTCGGAACGCTCGATGAACTTTCGGAGCGTATCGACGTCCTGCTGAAGCAGGCAGCCGCGCCGCGCAATTCGCTCTCAGACAAACTGCGCGCCCTGCCGATGCTGGCCGAGATGGCGCGCTGGTTTCCCCGGACCGTGTCGGGCCGGGGCGCGTGCCAGCAGGTCGTGCTGACCGGCGCCGAGGCGGCGCTCTCCGCGCTTCCGATCCTCAAATGCTGGCCTGCGGACGGGGGCCGCTTCGTGACCCTGCCGATGGTCAATACGGTCGATCCCGAAACGGGCGTGCGCAACGTCGGCATGTACCGCATGCAGGTCTTCGACGACCGTACGACGGGCATGCACTGGCATGTCCACAAGACCGGAGCGCGCCATTACGACGCTTACAAGCGTCTGGGCCGCCGGATGCCCGTTTCGGTCGCGCTGGGCGGCGATCCCGCCTATACCTACGCCGCGACGGCTCCGATGCCCGACAACATGGACGAATACCTGCTGGCCGGGTTCCTGTGCCGTCGTCCGGTGAAGTTGGTGAAGTGCGTTACCAACGATATATATGTCCCTGCCGACTGCGACTTCGTGATCGAGGGCTATGTCGATCCGGCCGAAGAGAAGGCGGCCGAGGGGCCTTTCGGCGACCATACGGGCTTCTATTCGCTCGAAGACCGCTATCCGCGTTTCCATGTCACGGCCCTGACCCGCCGCCGCGATGCGGTTTATCCGGCTACGGTCGTCGGCATCCCGCCGCAGGAGGACGCATGGATCGCCCGCGCGACGGAGCGGATCTTTCTCGCCCCGATCCGCATGGCCCTGCAGCCCGAAGTCCGCGACCTGACGATGCCCGAAGCCGGTACGGCCCACAACGTCGCCGTCGTTTCGATCGACCGCCGTTACGAGGGGCAGGCCGTGAAAGTCGCCCAGTCGTTGTGGGGCGCGGGACAGATGATGTTTAACAAATACCTGCTCGTCGTGCCGTCGGGGACCGACGTGCGCGATTCCGATGCGCTGGCGCGGTTGCTGCGGCGGATCGATCCCGTGCGCGACCTCGTTCGCAGCGAGGGAATCCTCGATGTGCTGGACCATGCCACGGCGACGCCCGGCTTCGGCGGTAAAATTGCAATAGACGCCACGGCGGCCGGCCTTGCGCCGGACTCGGCGTCTTCTGCGCAATCCGCGCCGCGGCTGCCGGAGGGCTGCCGCACCGATCTGCTCGAAAAGTGGGGCGCGGCGCTTGCCTTCGCCGAACCGGGGGCCGGGGTTCGAACCCCTGAGGGGGTGCGATATTTCGTGCTGTTCGACCCGGCGGCGGCGGAATTGACGCCCGAAGAGCTGTTGTGGCTCGCGGCGGCCAATACCGATCCGCGGCGCGACGTGCGGACGGAGGGCGCGACGCTCGTGATCGACGCGCGGAGCAAACGTCCCGGCGAGGGCGGCAATCCTGTGCGTTTCCCCAACGTCGTGACGGCGTCGGAAGCGACTGTCGGACTGGTCGACCGCCGCTGGACGGAGTACGGGCTGGGCGCTTTCGTGGAGTCGCCCTCGCGGCGTTACCGCCGCCTGCTGCTCTCCGGCGGTGCGCAGTGGTAGGTTCCGGCCTTTGCCGGAGGGTATGTAAATAGTCTCTGCATATGGGAAAGTTTTTTACAGAACGTGAGATTCGGGCCGTGGCGGTTTTTCTGCCGCTGGCCGGACTGCTGGTGTTGGGCCTCCTCCTCGTGCGTCCGAAAGCCGATCCCGCGGCGGCCCTGCGGGCTGAAGCCGAAATGGAGGAGCGGGCCGATACGGTCGTCATGCGGCCGTTCGATCCGAACACCGTGGATTACGACGGCCTGCGGCGGCTGGGGCTTACGAAACACGAAGCCGTGAGCCTGCTGAAATACCGCGCCGCAGGCAAGATTTTCCGTATTCCCGAAGATGTGACGCTCTGTTACGGCATCAGCGATTCGCTCTTTTACCGGCTGGAACCCTACATACGCATCGGACGCAAGTATGCCATCGCTCCGCAGGAGTACCGCACGGGGCGCGTCGTCTCCGAGCCGATGCCGCCCGCGCCGTTCCGCATCGACACGGTGAGCGCGCGTTACCTGCGGGCCATCGGCGCATTGTCGAAACGGCAGGCCGAAGCCTTTGTCCGATGGCGCGACCTGAGCGGCATTTACGACATGGAAGAGTTGCGGGCGTGCTATGTGGTGAGCGATTCGGTCGCATCGGCGCTCGAACCTTACGTCATCTTCCCCGAACGCAAAGCGGAACCGATCGACGTTCCCGTCGAGATCAACACGGCCGATTCTGCCGCGCTGAGGAGTGTGGCGGGCATCGGCGAGAAGACCGTCGTCTCGATTATCGGCTACCGCGACCGGCTCGGCGGATTCCTCCGTGCGGAGCAACTCGCAGAGGTTCCGGGAGTCACGGAACGCAATTATGAGAAAATTTTGAAACAAATTTACTGCGATAGTTGTGAAATTCGGAAAATTGATATTAACTTTGCAACCCCGAAAGAGTTGGGCCGGCATCCGTACATTCCGCCGCAGACCCTTCGGAAATTACTTAAACGAAGACAGTTGAAAGGAGGTTGGAGTACCGCTGAGGAATTGATCGAAGACGACATAATGACCCGCGAGGAGGCAGCACGGCTGGTTCCCTATCTGCGGTTCAGCCCCCGAAGCGGACCTGACGACGAGTAGACGAAGCGACATTGCAAGGGAAAAGGTATCGGAAGATATGCGTCCCGGAGGATTTTAAGTAAACGAAAGAATTAAAAAACAATAAAAAGTAGAATATTATGATTATCATGCCGGTAAAAGAGGGCGAAAACATCGAGCGCGCCCTGAAGAAGTTCAAACGTAAATACGAGCGCACGGGCGTCCTGAAGGAGTTGCGCCGCCGCCAGTACTTCACCAAGCCTTCGATCGCGAAGCGTGTGGCGAAGCAGCACGCCATTTACGTGGAGAACATGTACCGCGACGAGGACTAGTCCTCCGGTGTTCTGCACCATATATGCCCCGGCCCGAAAGGCCGGGGATTTTTTGTGCAGTTCCCGGCGGGTCGGATCGGTCCGTCGGGTATTGTTTGCGACGAATTTGGGGATTGAATTTCTGTTTGTCAGATGCAAACTATATTTTTTAGTTTAAAAACTATGTAAAATAGTTGGATGTGAATTTTTTTTAGTTACCTTTGCTGGCGGACACCGGGATATACTCGTTTGCCCGGTTTTAAAAACAACCGACGCTATGGAAAAACTGACACGAAGGGAAGAGGAACTGATGCGCTGTTTCTGGGAACACGGCCCGCTGTTCGTGCGGGAACTGGTCGCGCTGGCCGCCGAGCCTAAACCCCATTTCAATACGCTCTCGACGATGGTCCGCGCTCTCGAAGCCAAGGGCTATGTCGGTCACAAGACCTTCGGAAGCACCTATCAGTATTATCCGGTGGTGACCGAAGAGGAGTTTTCCCGCCGCACGCTTGGCGGTGTCATCAGCAAGTATTTCGAGAATTCCTATCTTGGGGCGGTTTCCGCGCTGGTCGAGGAGGAGAAGATTTCGGTCGAGGACCTTCGAGAGCTGATCGACCGCATCGAAAATCAAAACCGCCGGTAGCCATGTACGCCCTGATGATCTACAGCCTGAAGGTCGGCGCCTGTCTGGCGGTGTTTTACCTCTTTTTCAAACTGCTGCTGAGCCGCGAGACCTTCCACCGCCTGAACCGTATCGTGGTGCTGGCGGCTATGGTGCTGTCGTTTATACTGCCGTTCTGCGTCATTACGATCTACCGTGAACTGCCTGCCGCACCGGAGATGCCAGCTGCGGAGCAGCTCTTCGAGGCGCCTGCCGAACCGCAGCCCGAACCGTTTCCGTGGGATAAGGCCGCGGCCCTTGTTTTTCTGACCGGAGCGGGGGCGACGCTGCTCTGGACGTTCGGATCGGTTTTCGGCGTGATCCGCATGATCCGCCGGGGACGTCGTGAACGTCTGGCCGACGGAACGGTGCTGGTGCGTATCGGCCGCTCGGTGACGCCTTTCAGCTGGTATCGTTATATCGTATTGTCAGAGAAGGATTTGGCCGAAAACGGCGACGCGATCGTCCTGCACGAAAAGGCTCATCTGCGTTTGCGCCATTCAGTCGATCTGCTGCTCACCGATCTCGCGGGCTGCCTCCAGTGGTTCAATCCCGCGATGTGGCTGCTTCGCCGCGAACTGCGGGCCATTCACGAATACGAAGCCGACGAGGCTGTCCTCGACAGCGGCGTCGATGCGAAACATTATCAACTATTATTAATAAGGAAAGCTGCCGGCGGGAGGTGGTACTCAGTCGCCAACAGCTTTAATCACAGTAAACTTAAAAACCGTATTACCATGATGTTACGTAAAAGATCGTCGCGGTGGGCCGTAGCCAGAGTGCTTTTCGTGCTGCCGCTTGCGGGACTCGCCCTCGGAGCCTTCGCCCGCACCGCCTATGTATTTCCTGATGACAAAGGTAAAAAAGAAAATGTTACGATTCTCATTCGGAACGCAAAAATCGACCCTTCGGACGGAAAATCCGGCAATCCGCTGATTCTGGTGGACGGCCGCGAAGTGAAATCGATCGATTCGCTTCCCGCCGACCGGATCGCTTCGGTCTCGGTGCTCAAGGATTCCGCGTCGAAAGTTTCGTACGGCGAAAAGGGCCGGGACGGCGTGATTATCGTCACGACGAAGGAGGACGGTGCCGACTCGCAAATGCAGACGTTCACGTACGGCGGCAACGGCAGTTCGACTGCCGTCGTGGTGCGCGGAGCCGGGACGGAGGCTGATTCCCTTGCGGGGAGAGTGCGTACGATGACCTACAGGATCGACGGCAGGCGCGACTCGCTCGGCGGAGACATGGTCTGGAAAATAAACGGGCGGGACGTCGATGCCGGCGACTTGGAAGAGTTGTCCGGAAACGTCCGGTCGATCCGCATTACCAAGGACGCCGCCGTGCAGGGGGAAGACTCCGCTGCTGCGGAGGGGATGATTCGCATTATGACCGGACAGACGATGCAGGCTGCGGACGCCGGCCTGAAAGCCGCCGAAGCGGGGATGCAGGCCGCCCGTGCCGGGCTGGATGCGGCACGGCGGTATATGTCGGCCGAGGAGTGGAAGCAGGCGCAGAAACAGCTCGAAGCGGCGCAGAAGCAGCTGGACGAAGCCCGCGCGCAGGCAAAGTCGGAAATCTCCTTCTCCGAGGCGATCGCAGTCGATATGCAGGACTCCTCCGCCGATACTGCTGACGGCGGGGCGGTCGTCGCGGGTGCGGTCGGCGGGACGGCGTCGGAAACGCCGTCTTATTGGCGCATTACGACCGGCGAAGGCACGACGCGCGTGGATCATTCGAAAACGGAGTCGGGCAAAACGGTCTTTACGGGCCGCGTCACGCTGCACAATCCTTCGGAGATACCGGATAACTACGTGATTTTCATTAACGGCGAGCAAGCGTCCAAAGCGGACGTGCTTCGGCTCGCACCCCAGAAAATCAAGCGTATGGAGGTGTTGCGGGGCAAGGAGGCCGCCAAGGAATACGGCGCCGGCAGCGAGGGCGTAATCAAGATTACGACGCGCAGATAGCCGCAGGTAACCGCAGACAGCCGGAGGGGGACGGATTGCCGGGTTGAGACGATAAAATCCGTTGCCGTCCGGTTGTATACGACGAAAACCAACCGCCATAAGCATAAAAAGTTCGCGCCCGGAACGGTTTTGCCGTTCCGGGTTTTTTCGGCGTGCGGGCAATGCAGGCCCGAAACTTGCGGAAATCGCCCGTGACAAGTTGTCCTTGCCTGCGTAAATTCCGGTTGGCGGCAGTCTCGGCGGGCGTCGGCGCGGTGAATTTTCAGCCCGGCCGCCGTCGGTTTTGCCGGGACGACGCCTTCCCTGCGGAGAACCGTTCCGGGCGAAACCGAAAAATTTGGTTCTGCGCCCGGCTTGCGCTATCTTTGCATGGGAAACACAAAACAGAAGCTATGAAACGCCTGCTATTTTTTCTTACAGTCGTAACGCTCGTCTCGTGCGGCCGGTCGTTCGAAAAACGTACGGCCAAATATGCCGAAGTGGGGGAGATGAGCGACAACCGCGCGGCCGTGCTCGATATCAACGAGGGCGTAGGCCGCTGGGGCTATGTCGATGGAACGGGGCGGCTGGCGATCGAATGCCGCTATGCCGACGCCCGCCGATTTGCCGACGGACTGGCCGCGGTACAGGTCCCCGAAGGAGCTTGGGGATATATCGACACCGTGGGACGGCTCGTGATCGCTCCGCAGTTCGTGCTTGCCGAACCGTTTGAGGACGGCATGGCGTGGGTGCAGGCCGCGGGCGAGCTTTGGGGCCGCGTCGATAAGTCGGGGAAGATGGTTATTCCCTGCCTGTACTCCGAAATCGGCGAGCCGGACGAGCGGGGCTGGATGCGCGTGCTGCGCGACGGCAAGTGGGGCTATCTGCGCGAAAACGGCGAAGTGGTCGTGCCGTGCGACTACAACCTGATCGGCGAGCCTAACGCATACGGGCTGATTCCCGTGACGAGCGGCGGCAAGCACGGCTTCTTGGACGCCGACGGCCGCGAAGTGCTTCCCTGCTTCTTCACCTACATTTCCGATTTCAAGGACGGCTATGCCCGGACCAACTACGGAGGCAGCATGATGCTGCGCGACGAGCCTTACGGCGGGCAGTGGGGACTGATCGACACGCTGGGCCGCGAGACGATTCCGTGCCGGTACTACTACCTCGATACGCCGGGCGAAGGACTTGCGGCCTTTATGCTCGAACAGTTCGGCAATTTCGGCTATGTGGACGTAAAGGGCAATGTGGCGATTTCGCCCCGTTTCGCCGTGGCGAAGCCCTTTTCGGGCGGTGTCGCCGTGGTGAGCTACAACAATGTCAATTACGGACTTGTGGACCGCAACGGCAATGAAGTCAGCTCGTTCCGCTATAAACGCATCGGGGAGTTCCACGACGGTCTGGCGCCGTTCAATACCAACCTTTACGGCATGAATTTTCAGGGGATGGAGCCGCGCTGCGGGTATATCGACACCGAAGGGCGCGAAGTGCTTCCCGCCAAGTGGGACGATGCCGGCGAGTTCAGCGAGATGCGCGCCCCGGTGATGCGTTTCGGCGTCAATTCCGAGGATTTCTACGACGCCCGCTGGGGTTATATCGCCACGAACGGGCAGCTCGTCGTGCCTTTCAAATACCACGAGGCATATCCTTTCAGCTGCGGTCTGGCCCGCGTTTTCGTCAAGGGGCTGGGGTACGGCTATATCAACCGCAAGGGCGAAGAGGTCGTTCCCTGCAAGTATCAGGAAGCCGAAGATTTCCACGACTTTACGGCGAAAGTGAAACAGTACGACCGGGTGATGACGATCGACGACAAGGGGCAGATCGTCGAAGGACAATAAAAAAACGGAGGTCCGAGACCTCCGTTTTTTTGTTTGCTGTCCGGTCCGCCGGCTTATTTGAATCCCACGATTTCGGGCCGGGTCGGGCGGTAGCGGTATTGTTCGATGCGGGTCTGGTTCGACACGCGGACATATTCGCTCTCTACCAGTCCGCGTTTGCCGAAGGCGAGTCCCAGCCGTATCTGGACCGTGTTGAAAATCAGCCGTTCGTTCTTGATACGCACGCCGAAACCGAACGAGGTGAAGAAGTCGTTCTTGAAGATGTTGGGCGAATAGCCGATCAGTCCGAAGTCGGCGAATCCGAACAGGGCGATACGGAAGCCGAGGGGCTGATAGGGCGTGAAAAATACGGTCTCCGTGTTGAGGACCATGCGGTTGGTGCCGGTGACATGCTCCTTGAGCGCCTGCAGTCCGTTTATGCGGGTCATGCGGATTATTTCGTCGCTGCCCGTGCCGCGGTTCCAGCCCTGCGTATAGTTGAAGGCCAAAAACTGGCGGATGCGGCTGCGTTTGAACATGAACAGGTTCGAGAACCACTTCAGGTCCACGTCCACCGCACTATGGCGCCACATGCCGGTTGCGAGGTCGATATAGCTTCCCAGCGTGATACTTCCCATGACATAGCCCACCGAGCGGAATCCGCCGGTCGTATAGGTCATGCCCAGATACATTTCGTCGTTGAATTCTCCCCACGAGTATCCGCCGACCAGCTCGTCCTTGTAACCCGTCGCAAGGTACTCCCTTGTGCCGAATCCGTAGATCATGTTGGCCGAATAGAACTTCTCGCGGTAGAGACCGGCCCCGAAGAGCATGGCGTCGTAGTCGTGCAGCGCGGGGTTGTGGTTGGGGGCGACCAGCGGCCGCCGGCTGAAACGGGCGTAGCTGTAGCGTCCCGTGAAATATACGCTCGAATTGATGGAGCGGATATAGCGCGACTTGCCGCCCCATGCGTCCAGATTGCGGACCTTGATGAGCAGCGAAGTGTCGAGGTCGATCATGTAGCGCTTCGACTTGACGTCGCTGTACGTAAGGCCGATTTCATAGTCCGTCGGACGTATGAACTCCTTGCGCAGCCCCATGTTCAGCTCCGAGTTGTAGAAGTCGCGTCCGGCCGAAAAATCCGCCGTGTAGAAACTTCCCAGAACGTTGGGGATTTCGTATTCGACGATGTTGCCGCCGTATGAGAAGTCTTTGCGGCTGAAGTTGGTGTTGAACTTCAGGGTGTTGCCCCAGCCGAAAATGTTGGCGTCCGACAGTCCGACCATCGTGCGGCCCTCGCCGTGGATGGCGCCGTCGACACTGATCGTCCAGCTGTCACGGGTGCATATGACCATATTGACGCGTGTCGAATCCAGCGAGTCGGGCAGCAGGGTGATATCGACGTCGGAGATGTAGGGCCGCGAGCGGAGCAGCTGCTTGTTGCGCACGATCAACTGCGGGTCGATCTTGTCGCCCGGCTTGAAGAGCAGGTCGCGGCGGATGACCCGGTCGCGTGTCAGCATGTGTATCTTGTTGCCCGTGCGTTCGAGCCAGTTGCCGTCGGAATCGAAGGGATGCCGGCGCTCGATAGTGATGTCGCCCACCGTTTTTCCCGCATAGGGTTCCAGCAGACGGCTTTCGTCCAGTACGCGGCCGCTGAATGTGGTGTCCAGCACGGGCTTTACGAAAAGCATTCTGTAGAGCATGCGCGGCACGGCGCGGCGGTTGGTCTTGGACTGGATACTGTCATACAGCCTCTGATTGCGCTCGGAGGTGGCGGTGTTCAGGCTGTCTGGCTTGAACCCGTCGGGCGAGTTTATGTTGGGCGAAGTTATTTCGGGACCGCGCATGCCGGGACCGGCCGTTCGGGCGAAACAAACGCTCACTGCCGCGAGGACGGTTAGTACGAGTATGCAGATCCGGCGATACATGTCATCAAAGATAACGTAATTTTTCGGCAAAACGTATAAAAAAGCGCTTCCCCGAAACGGGAAAAGACGGCCGTGACGGTCGTCTTTTCCTCAATATACACTCTCTGCGGATGTTATCTCCGGGCATGGTCTGTGATTTTTCCGCCTTCCGGAATCGTACCGGGGCCGTGATGCCGCGTCGGAGTCCGTCTGCGCGCCCTTCCGGTTCTACCTGCGTCCCTCCTTGGCCTCGATACACTCGGTGGCGTGGGGCACTTTCATCAGGCGCTCCTTGGGAATGAGCTTGCCCGTGGTTTTACAGATGCCGTAAGTCTTATTCTCGATACGCACGAGCGCCATTTCCAGATTGCGTATGAACTTCATCTGGTGCGCTGCCAAGCGTCCGCTCTCCTCTTTCGAGAGAGTTGCTGCGCCCTCTTCGAGGACCTTGAACGTCGGCGAGGTATCTTCCGTGTCGTTGTCTGCCGTGTGGGTGATAGTGGCGCGCAGCAGCTCGTAGTCCGCACGCGCGTTCTCCAGCTTCTTCAGGATAAGCTGCTTGAACTCTTCGAGTTCGGCGTCGCTGTATCTCGTTCTTTCGTCTGCCATAGTCGTCTTCTCCTTAATTAGGTTTTATGTAAAATTAACTATTTTTTTCGGAAATACCAAATTTTACATCTCATTATACGATTCCGTCCGGACATACCCGCGCATCGTGCTCAGCATGAAACGCTTGCCGTTCCAAATTCACCGAAAAAGGGACTCGGAGACGTTCCGGACGGGCTAAATCCGCGTTACGGCGATCCGTACCGGCTCGTCATCGACATCCGAATCGACGATCACTCCGCCCGCAGGTTGTGCCGCGGCCTTGACCTCGACGGCCAGCGTCTGCGATGCGATGTAACCGGCGTATTTGGCGACTGCGTCGGCCACAAGCTCCTTCTGCTCGATCTCGACCCGGATCTTGTCCGTCACTTCGAATCCCGAATCCTTGCGGATATTCTGGATGCGGTTTATCAACTCGCGTGCCACGCCTTCCGCGCGCAGTTCCTCCGTTACGGTGATGTCGAGCGCCACGGTCAGCTTGCCTTCCGACGCCACGAGCCAGCCCGGCATGTCCTCCGAGGTGATCTCGAAATCGGCGGGGGTTACGGCGATCTTCTCGGCGCCGAGGTCGAGGATCGTCTCCGGAGCGGCTTCGATTTCGGCGATCCGCTCCTGCGTGAACTCCGCGGTCATGGCGGCGATCTGCTTCATGTATTTGCCGTAGCGCGGTCCCAGCGTCTTGAAGTTGGGCTTGATGCGCTTGGTGATGATGCCCGCCGTGTTCTCGATCAGCTCGATCTCCTTGACATTCACCTCGTTCATGATGAGCGTCTTCACGGCAGCGATATGCTGCGCCATTGCCGGGTCGAGTACCGGGATCAGGATCTTGGTCAGCGGCTGGCGCACCTTGATCGAGACTTTGCGGCGCAGGGCCAGCACCATCGACGATACGCGCTGGGCCAGCGACATCATCTCTTCCAGATCGGCGTCGATCAGCTTTCCGTCGGCCTTCGGGAAGGTCGAGAGGTGTACCGATTCGTCCGTATGGCGGCCGCTTACGGCGTTCAGGTCGCAGAAAATGCGGTCCGAGATGAACGGTGCGAACGGCGCCGCGAGCATCGAAACGGTCTCCAGACAGGTGTAAAGCGTCTGATAGGCCGCCAGTTTGTCCTCGTTCATGCCGCCGCCCCAGAAACGCTTGCGGTTGAGGCGTACGTACCAGTTCGAGAGGTTTTCGCCCACGAACTCCTGAATGGCGCGCGCCGCAGGCGTCGGGTCGTAATCTTCGAGCGAACGCGTCACGTCCCTTACCAGCGTGTTGAGCAGCGAGATGATCCAGCGGTCGATCTCCGGACGCTTCTCCACGGGAACCTCCGGCTCCCGGCCCGTAAATCCGTCCACGTTGGCGTAGAGGGCGAAGAACGAATAGGTATTGTAGAGCGTTCCGAAGAACTTGCGGCGCACTTCGTCCACGCCGTCCCTATCGAACTTGAGGTTGTCCCACGGCTGCGAGTTGGAGATCATGTACCAGCGCGTGGCGTCGGCTCCGTAGGTGGCCAGCACCTCGAACGGATCGACGCCGTTGCCCAGTCGCTTGGACATCTTGTTGCCGTTCTTGTCGAGCACAAGACCGTTCGAAATGATGTTCTTGAAAGCCACCGAGTCGAACAGCATCGAGGCGATGGCGTGCAGCGTGAAGAACCAGCCGCGCGTCTGGTCCACGCCTTCGGCGATGAAGTCGGCCGGATAGACCGTCTTGAAATGCTCGCCGCCGTTCTCGAACGGGTAGTGTAGCTGCGCATAGGGCATGGCGCCCGAATCGAACCACACGTCGATCAGGTCGCTTTCGCGCTTCATCGGCTCGCCCTTCGACGAGACCAGCACGATGCCGTCCACATAAGGACGGTGCAGGTCGATATTTTTGGTCGAATAGTTCTCCGCCGACATGTCGCCGACCTTGAAATTTTTGAAGGGATTCTCCTTCATGAAGCCTGCGGCGACCGACTTCTCGATTTCGCCCATCAGCTCTTCGACCGAGCCGATGCACTTCAGCTCCGAGTAGTCTTCCGTAGCCCATACCGGCAGCGGGGTTCCCCAGAAGCGCGAACGCGAAAGGTTCCAGTCCACCAATCCTTCGAGCCACTTGCCGAAACGGCCCGTGCCGGTCGATTCGGGTTTCCAGCGGATCGTCTTGTTCAGTTCGATCATCCGCTCGCGCAGGGCCGTGGTGCGGATGAACCACGAGTCGAGCGGGTAGTAGAGCACCGGTTTGTCCGTACGCCAACAGTGGGGGTAGGAGTGGGTGTGCTTCTCGATCTTGAAAGCCTTGTTTTCGGCTTTGAGCATCACCGCGATGTCGATGTCGAGCGTTGTCTCGGCGTCGGGGGCGATATTGGGATCGTACGCGTTTTTGACGTAACGGCCCGCATACTCCCTGTATTTTTCGGCGTCTACGTTGTTTTTCACGAATTCCGGATCGAGGTCTTCCAACAGGAAGAATTTGCCCTGCCTGTCGACCATCGGCTGATTTTTGCCCGCCTTGTCCACCATGAACAGCGGCGCGATGCCTGCGGCGCGGCCTACGCGGTCATCGTCGGCGCCGAACGTCGGCGCGATATGCACGATGCCCGTACCGTCCGAAGTGGTCACGTAGTCGCCTACGATCACGCGGAACGCGTCGCCCATCGGCTTTACCCACGGGATGAGCTGCTCGTAGCGGATGCCCTCCAGTTCGGGACCCTTCCAGCTTTCGCCCGTGATCTCATAGGTTCCCTCCATCTTCTTGGTGAAGTAGGCGGGCACGAGCTCTTTGGCGAGGATGACCGTCTGCGGCCGGTCGGTATAGGGGTTGCGGCACTTGACCTTGACGTATTCGATCGCGGGACCTACGGCCAGCGCCGTGTTCGAGGGCAGGGTCCACGGCGTGGTGGTCCAAGCCAAGAAATAGAGCGGCCCCTCGACGCCGGTGAAAAGCTTCTCGCTCTTCTGGTCGCGGATGACTTCGAACTGCGCCGTGCAGGTCGTGTCCTTCACGTCGCGGTAGCAGCCGGGCTGGTTCAGCTCGTGGGTCGAGAGACCCGTTCCCGCCGCCGGCGAATAGGGCTGGATGGTGTAGCCCTTGTAGAGCAGCCCCTTGTCGAAGAGCTGCTTGAGGAGCCACCACAGCGTCTCGATGTATTTGTTGTCATAGGTGATGTAGGGATCGTCCATATTGACCCAGTAGCCCATCTTGCGGGTCAGGTCCTCCCACATGCCCGTAAACTCCATGACGGCTTCGCGGCAGGTGCGGTTGTACTCCTCGATGGTGATCTTTTTGCCGATGTCCTCCTTGGTGATGCCGAGCTTCTTCTCGACGCCCAGTTCGACCGGAAGTCCGTGCGTATCCCACCCCGCCTTGCGGTGCACGAGGTAGCCCTGCTGCGTCTTGTAACGGCAGAAAACGTCCTTGATCGTACGGGCCATGACGTGGTGGATGCCCGGCGTGCCGTTGGCCGACGGGGGGCCTTCGTAAAATACGAACGCGGGGTGTCCTTCGCGCGTGGTGATGCTTTTATGGAATGTATCGCGGGCGTCCCACTCGCCGAGCACGTCGGCGGCCGTCTGCGCCAGATCGAGACCTTTATACTCTTTGAACTTCATGGTGTATGTGTTTTGTTTTCGTTCGGATCCTGCACCCGGAGCAAAGCCGGAACTGCCGGAAACATCATTCGTTTTCCGACAACTCGCAAAGATATAAAAAAGATTTGAAAATCTGCAAAATTCCGCCGATTAGGCCGCCGCCGCAAAAACGGTGTGGGCTTATTCCGCGATCGGCATTTCGACCCGGAAGCAGGAACCTTCGCCGACGGCGGAATCGACGCCGATTTGTGCGCCCATCTGCTCCGCGATGCTCTTGCAGATCGAAAGTCCGAGTCCGGTGCCCTGCGTGAATGTGTCCACCTTGTAAAACCGTTCGAAGATTTTGTCCAGCTCTTCGGCCGGAATGCCGATGCCCGTGTCGCGGACATAGAGACTCAGCCGGTCCCGTTTGCGTTCGAATCCCACCGTGACGAATCCTCTTGGTGTGAATTTCAGTGCGTTGCGGATGAAGTTGGCCAATATCTGCATCAGCCCCTGCCTGTATTGGCAGACGGTGCAGGAGGGCAGTCCCTTTTCGACGTCCAGCACGACTTCCTCCGGAGTCTGCAGGCGGAACGTTTCGACGGCTTCACGGCAGAGCGTCCGCAGGTCGAACCGGCTTTTGACCGGATCGCTGCGTCCCGATTCGATGCGCGAGAGGTCCAGTACGTCGGATATGATCTGCAGCAGCAGTCCGTTGTTCAGCGACACGATGTCGTTGTACTCTTTGCGCACTTCGGGGTCCTCCTCGGTGGTCAGCAGCCGCGAGAAACCTACGATGGCGTTGAGCGGCGTGCGGATTTCGTGGCTCATGTTGGCGAGGAACGCCGTCTTGAGCTTGTTGGACTCCTCGGCCCGCTCCTTGGCGGCGATCAGCTCCTGCTCGGTCTGTTTGAGCGCCGTGATGTCGTAATTGATTCCCAGCATGTCGATCACCTGCTCCTGCGGCCGGTAGTCGCGGCAGATGAGGTGGCTCTTGATCCATGTCGTCCGGCCGTCGTCGTGCAGGACGCGGCAGGAGACCGATGCCGACTGTATCTCCCCGGACTCGAACTGCGCCAGCCGGTGCAGCAGTTCCGTGCGGTCGTCGGGGTGGACGCGGCGGTATTTGCCGATGACGTCGCCGATGTCGGCCGTATCGGGTTCGCCGTAGTTGCGCAGCCAGACGCTTTGCGCATAACCCTTTTTGTTGCAGAGGTTGTAGTTGGTGTATCCCACCTGCGCGTATTCGGAGATGAGACGGAACAGCGCTTCGAATTCCGTGAGCCGGTCCTGCGTCTGGCGGAGTTCCGTGTTGTCGATGTTGATGAGCAGGTAGTGGGTGATTTCGCCCGTGTCGTTGTAGAGACACCGGATGCGGGCCGTCCAGTCGATGTAGCCGCTCCGGCTGGTGTCGTAATAGCTTCGGGCTTTCGAAAAATCGTAGCGTGTGGTGAAGTCCGTACCCCGGCCTTCGCGGATGCAGTCCTTGATCTCGGCCGAGAAGTTGGGGTTGTCGAAAATGCTGAGTCCCCGGATACCGGCCGGATCGGTTACGCCGAACATTTCCAGATCGCGGGCGTTGATGTCCACCAGATGCCCGGTGCGGTCGTATATCTCGATGCCGATCGGGGCGTTCTGAATGACGTTGCGCAGCAGTTTCTCCTTTTCGTCGAGCGCCTGATGCGCTGTGACGACGTCCGTGATGTCGAGGATCAGGATGACGATTTCCGTCGCGTCGTTGGGGGTGTTGTAGAGGAAACTGCGGCAGTAGCGGCCGGTCTTGGCGGCATGCCACTGGTCCATCTTGTAATCTCCCAGCCCGATGGCCGCCAGCTCGTCGATATGCTGGTCTACGGGGAGGTCTATTTCGCGGGCCGTCTTGTCGAGGTAGTCGGCGGCGTCTACGCCCAGAATCTGCTGCGCCGTCTGGTTGACCGAGAGGAAGAGGTAGTCGGTCGCCCGGCCGTCGTCGTCGTAGAGCAGCCGGATGCGGAAGTAGCCGATCGGCAGATGGTCGAGCAGCTCGTCCATGTGCTTGTTCTCCCTCAGCGTCGCGTAATAGTTGCTTTCGAGCGTGAGGATGTCCGCCTCTTTCCGGTCGGCGACCGGAACGCGCTGGAGGTAGCCGAAGAGTTTGATGCCCTGCTGCGAGTCCGATTGTTTGCGGACGAGCTGGGCGTGAATCCATACTTCGCCTTCCGGCAGTACGAGGGGAAACGTTTCGTCGAAATGGTTTCCGACCTTGAGCGACAGGAATTCGTTGTGTATCCGTTTCCGGTAATCCTCGCGCGTCAGCGGCATCAGTTCCCCGACCGCGGCCCGGTTGCTGCCGAGTCCCAGCAGGTTGACGACATAGTCGGAGAAGAGCAGTTCGCCCGTACGGAAATCCGCCTTCCACCACCCCATGCGGGCGGCGTCGAGCAGCTGCATCAACGATTGGAGATCGGGATTGCCGGAGGTAAACATAACGGAGTCGCGGTTAAGTATGTGAAAGCGTACGGGTGACGCGGGCCGGATTGCCGACGGCAACCGAATTCGCAGGAATGTCGCGCGTAACTACCGAACCCGCTCCAATTATCGCGCCGTCTCCGATCCGGACGCCCGGACAGACGATGACGCCGCCGCCCAGCCAGCAGTTGTCGCCGATGGTGATCGGTTTGCCGGCTTCGCGGCCAGTCGCACGCTGGGCGGGGTCCAGCGGGTGGTGCGGGGTGAGCAGTTGCACTTTGGGGCCGATCAGCGTATTGCGTCCGATACGGATCGGGGCCAGATCGAGGAAGACGCAGTCGAAATTGACGAAAGAGCCTTCGCCGATGGAGATGTTGTAGCCGTAGTCGCAGTAAAAGGGTGCGCGGATGAATCCTTCCGCGTCGGGACAGAGCTTGCGCAGAGCGGTGCGGTACGCTGCGTCGTGGGCGGGACATTCGGCGTTGAGACGGTGCATCAGCAGCGTGGCGCGGTCGCGGTCGGCCGTCAGCTCCTCGTCGTGCGGGTCGAACCATTCGCCCGCCAGCATCTTCTCTTTCTCGCTTTTCATACGAGCGGGATATTCGTTTTATTCGAACGACTGCAGTTCGATCAGTTTGGCGTAGATTCCTCCGCGGGCCATCAGTTCGGCGTGCGTGCCCTGCTCGGCGATGCGTCCGTGATCGACGACGATGATCTTGTCGGCGTTGTGGATCGTGCTCAGCCGGTGTGCGATGACTACCGAAGTGCGGCCCTCCAGCAATTTGTTGAGGGCGTCCTGCACGAGTTTTTCGCTCTCGGTGTCGAGGGCCGAAGTCGCTTCGTCGAGAATCAGGATGTCGGGGTTTTTCAACACGGCGCGGGCGATGGAGAGACGCTGCCGCTGGCCGCCCGAAAGTTTCACGCCGCGGTCGCCGATATTGGTCCGGTAGCCTTCGGGCGCTTCGGTGATGAAGCAGTCGGCATTGGCGATTCGGGCCGCCTCGACGATCTCCTCGTGCGAAGCTCCGGCCTTGCCCATGGCGATGTTGCCCTCGATGGTGTCGTTGAAAAGCACGGTGTCCTGCGATACGACGCTCATGTGGGCGCGCACGCTCTCCTGCGTGTAGTCGCGGATCGAAACGCCGTCGATGAGGATGTCACCCGCCGTAACGTCGTAGAAACGCGGGACAAGCTCGCTGAGCGTCGATTTGCCGCCGCCCGACGGTCCCACGAGCGCCACGGTCTCCCCGCGTTTGATGTCGAACGAAATGCCGTCGATCACCTCGCGGCTGCCGTCGTAGGAGAAGTGTATGTCGCGGAATTCGATCTTGTCTTTCAGGCCGTTCAGCTCCAGCGCGCCGGGCTTGTCCTGAATTTCGCTCTGGGCGTCGATGATCGAGAAGATGCGCTCTCCGGCCGCGATGCCCTGATTGATGTTGGCGAACTGGTCGATGAAGGTGCGCACGGGGCGCGTGATCTGCGAGAACATGGCGACGAAGGCGATGAAGCCTTCGGGGCTGAGCGACCCCTTGAATACGAGCGAACCGCCGAATACGAGGATGACGCCCACGGCCGAGATGCCGAGGAATTCGCTCATCGGCGAAGCCAGCTGCTGGCGGCGCGCCATCGAGAGGGTCAGCCGGGCCAGATCGGCGTTCAGGTCGTAGAACTTCTGCTTGATATAATCCACTGCGTTGTAGCTCTTGATGACCTTGATGCCCGAAAGGGACTCGTCGAGCGTCGATACCAGCTCGCCCATGCGCTGCTGGCTCGTGCGGGCCGGGTGGCGCAGGCGTTTGACGATGCTGCCGATGATGAGGGCCACCACGGGCAGAAACAGCACCGAGAAGAGGGCCAGCTCCCACGATATGGCGACCATCATCACCGTATAGCCGATGATGAGGAACGGCTCGCGGAAAGCCACCTGCAGGGTGTTGGTGATGCAGAACTGCACCACGCCGACGTCGGAGGTGATTTTCGAAATGATGTCGCCCTTGCGCTGGTCGCTGAAAAAGCCGACGTGCATGTCCACCACCTTCGAGAACATCTCGTTGCGCATGCGCTGCAACGTGCGGGTGCGCATGTTCTCCACCGTCCACGAACCCAGATAGCGGAACAGGTTGCTCAGCAGGCTCACGAAAATGGTCACCACGGCGAGCATGAGCAGTACGTTTTCGGGGTTGTATTCGTTGAACAGATGCGAGTAGGTGTAGTTGAACAAGGCTGTCAGGTATTCCTGATTGAAGGCCAGCGGGGGAAGTTTCTCCACATATACGAACGTGTAGTCGGCGTCGAACATCGTCTTGAGGATCGGCATGATCAGCAGGAACGTGAGCGAGTTGAACAGCGCGTAGAGCAGCGAGTAGAAGAAATAGGGAATTGCGTACTTCTGGATGGGTCGGGCGAAACCCAAGAGCCTCATGTATATTTTAAGCATTACGGGCGGATTATTTGCAGGTTATGTGATAATCGGGACAAAGATAGGAATAATAATGATAAAATCGGACCCTGCGGGTCAAAAGTGCGAAGTTTAGGAGAAATAAGGGCCGAAAAAGGAAAAGAGGCGGGCGTTGCCGCTCACCTCTCTTCCGGTTCATAACCAGTGTCTTCCGATAAATGCGCCTTGTCGTTGGCGGCGGCCACGGCCAGTTGGTCGCAGCGGTTGTTCTCGACCGTATCGGCATGCCCCTTGACCCATACGAACCGCACGTTGTGGCGCCGGTATATGCGCAGGAAACGCATCCACAGGTCGGGATTCTTCTTGCCGGCGAACCGTTTCTTCTCCCAGCCGAACACCCAGCCTTTCGTCACGGCGT